>VYLQ01000096.1_pt1 | contig 24684 bp, 30 predicted proteins | sample 5115351 | NCBI WGS metagenome assembly VYLQ01 (sample SAMN12291776, study PRJNA351875) | freshwater metagenome | isolation source: freshwater lake | place: USA: Michigan, Lansing Lake | collected 2013-08-14 | reverse complement strand
CGGGGCAAGCCATTTCCGGAATAGGTGGGTCAAGTCATTTCCGGAATTCCTACCCGGTCAGACAACTCCCGCAATCGGTAAGGTGGGTCAAATGATTTCCGGAATATTCAATAACACTAAACTCCTGTCTTTATCTGGTTCGACTCTCACAAAGAATAATGCATCCTTTACCTGCTTGGTTAAGTCGAGACTAAACAGTCTGATGTTAACAAAGCGGTACAGTCCAACTACCGCAATTGCAAAGATCAAAGCAAGAATGTATCGTCTCATACTTTGTTAAAAAAGGGGTTGCCCACAATGGCTTGGGCTTCTGCAGTAGAGCGCTTCCGAAGCCTCGTCCTGACTTTCCGTCCGAAACGCTTCGCGAAGGCGGGTCCCCGAAACCAAACGTGGAGCGAAGATAACACTTATAGCTTACATGTCGCCGAGCTATTGCAGAAGCATTTTGTTAGCAGCTGGCGGCCTAGTTCTCTTTTAGTATTTCTAATGCTTTGTCAAACAATGGGTCTTTGCCATTCAAGATGTCTTGATAGCTCTTCTCAACATATACGTCAGGAACAAACCTGTCTGGTTTTGACTTGTCAGGTCTAACAAGAAATTGATTTGATATTGAGACTTCAATTCCTGAATTTGGTAACCTGAAAGGTGTCCAAGTGGTGGGGCCTGTCGGATTGTTGGAAACACTTGTCCCAATCACCCTTGCTATTTTATTGTCTTGAATTAAAGTTGTATACAAAGCTCCTGCACTGTTCGTAGAAAAGTTAGCCAATACAACGATCTTTCCTTTAAAAACGGGTCTGTCTTTAGGAATATAGTAAGGCGATTTTGAGTCGGTTATTTTATCGAATAGCTTTTCATTACTATTGCTAAAACCCGCATAGAATAATTCGTCCTTTGGTGGATACTTCCCATTCTTTTTGAAATATAAATCAAGCTTCTCTTTGTAGTCTTTCTTAAAATAGTGTTTGTAGAAATCACCGTTTTGAATGTAGAGTTCAAAGTCTTTCAAATTCTCATCGTCTGTCAGATGGTAAAGCAGCTGGAGGCATATCAATTCGCTTCCTCCATTATTGTTTCTCAAATCCAGAATCAGTTTATTTATCCCTTTCTCATTTGACTCGTTAATCATTTGGGAAACGTATTGACTAAATATCGGTCTTTCAGGATCGAAATATTTTTTTAATCTTTTTGATGGCTTCTTCTTACTGGTTTGAATAGTTACATAAAGATTTGCTATGGGTCTTAGCCAAGGTTTGACATACGATTTGATTCCCTCCTTTAGTTCAATTTTGTCATAACACTCATGGAACTGAAAGTAGGTAGCACCAACTGAATCAATGATTTGGTAGTCATAAATCCTGTCTTTTGGCTTAGTTATCGGATGCTGCCTGAAGTCTTTGTCAGATAAATGCCATTTAAGTTGTCCAGAAGTGATTTTCGGTAATGTTAAAGTTTGATTGTTATCGAACCCAAGCTTTATTGAGTCCATCCTTTGACCTTTGATAAATTCATGAAATGTTGGTCTATACAACCAACTTAATAAGTCTTTTCTTTTTGAAAGGGTATTTTCAGCTGATACCAAGCTAAATAGTTTTTGTTCATATTGGGTAAGAGGTATATCATTAAATGAAAGAATCTTTCGGCCAATGAAATTACGGTCAACATTGGTTAAAGTGTTTAAAATGTACCAACTTGAGTCCTGATTAAATGGTATAAACGGATATATACCAGTCACAGAGATTCCTCTTATACTCACCCACGTATGTTGGTTATCAAAGTTTGAAAGATACGTTTTGAGAAATAACCGAAATTCTAAATCTGTCAGGTTAGGCTGGCTAAGTTTTTCAATTATTGCTTGCTCAATCGCTTGTCTTTCGTCTTTAGGAAAATATTTATCCGCGAGCGGAAAGTACTTTTCACAAATTGTTTTTAGATAAAGAAAATCTTGTTGGAACTTATTTAAAGAACGGTATTCCCTTGTCTTAGTGACAGGGTCTTTGAAATTCTTCGTCGCTGAGTTTTGAAGAACTAGTCCACACGAAGAACAAAGGAAAATTAATCCAAGAATTGTAAATCTCATTATTTTCTTAATTCTCATTAGTAGTTCTCGCTCTCTCGGCCACTTGCTGCTAACGTTTAGCTAATTGCAGTTGGGGGATTTTGAAGCTGCGTCTTGTCCCACGTTGCTGTGCTAAATTAGTTGATTGCACTCAAATAGCAACACATCACCCCGCAATTGCATTTAGCTTTTATTCGGCGCTATAGGTCTACGACATCCATATGTTCAAATATTTCACAATGATCCATTTGTCGTTAACCTTGTTTAAAATCACTATGTCCCCAGAACCAAAAAGTCCACCACCATGATGTCCAACATAAAGTATTGCGTAATTGTCAGCATAAACAATTTTTGAAAATTCATAGACCCCTAAAACGTCACGATTCTGTTTGTAGAACCTTTTCCATCCTTTATCTATGTCACGGCCAAAAAGTGTCTTAAAGTATGCGTGATATTTTTTGTCCGATATTGTCGTAACGGGCGTTTTTGACTTAAACTCTTTATCATTTAAAGTCGGAGTGTCATAAAAAACAGTTTCAAGATTAATCAGTCCATTTTTTATTTGTTCGGTCCGAATAAGCCTCATGGCTAACGTGTCGTAATGAACTGTCATATTAATTATTTCGTCACTTAATGCAAATAACTCTTTGCCGTACCAAGAAACATGGTTCTCAAGCGGGGTAAACTTTTGAATTACAATAGCTCTCTTTATTGTGTCTCGGCCTTTGTTCCATTGTTCTGTTAAGTCGTCAATAACAATTGAATATACTTCGGAGTCCACTGGTGTTTGTCCCTGAACAAAAATTGTCGTTAGAGTCAGTAGTATAGTTAGTCGAATCATTTTTACCTATTGCACACAACGTTTAGCTTATTGCTGGCTGGCTAATAAAGAACCTTCGCCCTGTCCAACATAATAAAGATAAATAAAGAACTACAAACTGCAATGACGCACTGTCCCGCCCGCTTGCAATTAGCTTATGTTATGTGATTCCCTAACTCCCATCTTCATTGTAAATATTAAAATTGGCGAAAGAAATTATACCAAAGTCTTTTACAGTTTCCATCTTGTCAACGTCCTTGATTAACGATTCTGCATTTTCATCATTACTGTCATTCATTTTATAACTTATATAATGGTCTTTATATAAATACCAATCACTCTTGGATTTGTCGTACTTAAATGTTGTTACTTGCTCCCAATGCTGTCCGCCTCCAATGCCGTGTTCAATTGAAAAATAACCATTCTTAATCGCTGTCCCTGTAAATGGGTCGCCAAAAACTCCACCACAGTCAATACAATAAACAGCATTGTCGTTTCTAAAAGCAAGTTTGTACGATTTGTCAGGTTGCCCTAACAATAATAATAAAGGTCTCTTATCCGGTTTGTGTTCTGCATAATTTGAAGTGGTTTCTTCTGAATTCTTTCTTAGTACTAAAATATTATCTGTAATGCCGTCATGGTCTGCGTCACCGGTTGAAATATTGATTACTGAATAGCCCGTAGGAATAAATGCCGTCAATGTTTCTGATATTGAGTCAATGTTTTCTTTAAATGTTTCATGCTTGCTAGCCTCTTTGGTTGAAGTTGCAGGTTCATTATCGCCTTTACTTTTGGAAGTTAAAGTGTCTTTTGTTTGGACAACATTATCAGTGTTCGTTTTCTGTCCACAAGAAATAAATGTCAATAAAAATCCTAATATTATAATTCTATTCATATTTGCTGATTGTATGAAAGGGTTGCACTTAACGTTTGGTTTATTGCTGGCGGGCAATTAAAAACTGCAATCTGTCCCCCGCGCCTCGCGGGGTGATAAAGATAAATATAGAACTACAAACTTCAATGACGGCACAGTCGCGCCCGCTTGCAATTAGCTTTTATGTTAGCGGCTGGTTTTAGTCCATATACAAAGCTTTTATTTCGATTTTATTTTTTAGTTCCTGTGGAATTTTATTCCCCGCGTCAAAATACATGTAGTAGTCATAACCAGAGACACACACTTCAATGACGCACAGTCGCCCCGCCTGACGCAAGCACATTGTTGGTGGCTGTGTGGCCTTCTCTGCTCTCAATTCGTACCTGCTTTTTTTTGTCCGATGAATCTATTCTGCTTGCCTTGGACGACTTCAGTTTCAAGATACAATTTGTCGGCCGTACTGTTTATGATTAATGACCCAAAACTTCGTTCGTATACTTTGTCAAACGCGTCCCTGAAGTCAGTTATCTCACCGTCAATGTCGCTATGGTTTGAAATGATGTAACACAACTCGTTGTCTTTAAAATTTAACTCCTTTTTTACGAAGTCGTAGTCGATGACTCCTGACGGAATCTTCATGAGAAAACGCATGTCTAAAATTGTGTCCCATTGGTGGTTTAGTCGGTCCGTGAATTTTAATCTCTTTTTAGAGTCCTTCAATTGAGATTCACATCTTTCTCTCTTGTCCTTTAAGATAAAGTTCTTGATAAATAGTCCTTGTATTTTATTGTCGTCCATTGATTAGCCCATTTGTTTCTTGGAGAATTTTTGTTTGTTGAATGTCGACCTTTGTTTTGAAACTGTACTTTGTCCGGCCACATTGCCACCAATGTTTTTGCTTCTGCAGTAGCGCGTTTTCGAAGCCGCGTCCTGCTTATCCTGCCGAAGCGTTTCGCGAAGGCGGGTCCCCAACACCAAACATTGAACGAAGATAACACTTATAGCTTACACGTCAACGCGCTATTGCAGAATCATTTTGTTGGCGGCAGTTGCGGATTTAGTAATATCGCTTTGGTCGTCTTCGTACTTCAAGTACTTTTCCGTTAAATGCATCAATATAAATTATTTTCTTTTGATTCTGACACTCCCATGTCATTGTACTGTCTGGATAATGTGTGAGTCGCCTTTGTCTAATACCAACATTATGTAGTGAAGCAATTTTGTCAATGCTCTTTTTTGGCAAGAATTTCCTCTCATCACCCTTGTTTTCCTTGAAGTTACCTTTTTCAATAATTTGACCTAGACTATCAAAAAGTAAGTGAAAATTATAAGATCCTATCCCATTCAATGTGTCAGAATAGACATATGCAATTTCATATAGCGATTTTCCACTAATGGCTGTCCAATATTTACAGTTGATAATTTGAGAATGTCTGAAGTTAAGTTGTTCAATGAATCGGCTATTGTAAGAGCTCTCCAAATAATTTTCTGCCGAGCTCTTTACTCTTTCCGGCAGACCATCAAAGTTTGTCATAACTGACGAGCTATCAGATGAACAATACTTAACTGTCAAATACTTTTCATAATAATTTGATCCTGCGAACCAAAAGTAGTTGTCTTGCGAAAATGCAATGTTGATTACGCTGATTATCAAAAGTAGACTTATACCAAAATGTCTCATAGCGTTTTCGGGCTTTGCGTTTGGGCGGGTTTCGGAGCACAAAGTTTCAATTTATTACTAAAGTTCAATGGAAGCACAAAGTTACAAGTTTACACTTCAGCCCGCCTGACGCAAAACCCGTGCTATAGCTCGTTTTTCTTTCTCTATTTATGTCTGTCAATTGTCCCAAGTTTACGGAAATTTTACGTCTCCTTGTTCGTTTACAAGTTGCCATTCAGCTTTATTAATTGTCAAGGTGTCTATTGTTGTCGGCAAAATCCAATATTTTAGAATAGGTTTTATTTCAACAATTCTCTGTCCACCATAACCCAAAGCTCCAACGTCAAAAAGTTGGTCTTTAATAACTCTGTCTTCAGTTTTATGTCTGAATATTGTCGTCACAGTTGTCCAAGCACCAAAACCAATTTTAAAAATTAAACTTACCATTATAAAGAAGGAAAATATTGAAGTCAAAAGTGTCAGTCCTAAAAACGTCCAATTTTTGGCTTTCGTGTTTTGTAATTTAATTGTCCCGAATAATGTCAACAGGATAGCAATCGGTAGTCCTTGCATTATTGTGTCATAGAATTTGTGCATTGTTTTGTAGTCAGCAAATTCGTAAGGTAAAATTTGTCCAACTGTCAATGAGAAAATTGTCAGTCCGATAAAACCTAGTGCAGTCCAAAATATCGTCTTTTTAATTACTTGCATTTCAATTTCGGTGTGTCGTCTAAAGATGGGATATAACGTTTTCGGGCTTGGCGAAGGTGGTGATTTTAACCCCAAATGTTGATGCGGAGAACCAAACTTTGATTAACCACAAATGTGTCTGCGGAGCACCGAACCGCCACTTTTGCCAAACCCGTGTTACCACCAGTGCTTCTCATTTTTTCATCATTTGTTGAGTTAGTTTAATCATTGTCTTAAAGGAAATGTCAGGATGTGCAACTTGATTTACTGTCCCAACGACAAATATATTTTCTTTCGGACTGTAATATGCTAATGCTCCAGAAAGTCCCGAATGTCCAATAAAATAAGGAACAGCACCTGTCGGGTTAAAAATCCAAGGAAGTTTAAACAAGTGAATTCCAATTCCTGATTTCATAGGAAAAAATATTTTATTCCATTCTTGCAACCCATTGATGTACTCTTTGGGAAAAATATTTCCAGTAAAAAATGCTTCAATAAAAATAAGCATATCGGTTGAAGTTGAAACCATTCCACCATCTGCCCCAAAAGATGTCATTGCTTGCGGTATGTTCAGTTCGTTGCTCTTGTAATAAAGTGTCTTTGCTGTTTTGTCTGTTGGGTCTTGATAGAGATAGGTTTTTGTCAAACCAAGTGGTTGAATGATATACTCTTTGCAGTTTTCTGAATACGATTTATGAGTTATAGTCTCAATGATTTTTCCTAAAAGTTGAAAATTGGCATCTGAATAGTTTGCTTTCCCTTTTGTCCCAGGTGCAAAAAGCGGTGTCATTTTTTTTGTCCTTTCAATTGCTTGTTCAAAAGTCCAATATTGGTCGTTACCTTCTGTTATTTCATTTTCTAAACTTTTACCACTTGTTCCTTTGCCTTGGAAGTAGTCAGGTAGACCTGAAGTATGAGAAAGTAAGTGTTTAATAGTGAGTTCTTCTGAATAATCTTTCCCTTTGTAAATGTGCAGGCCTGATAAAATTGATTTATCAATGTATGTACTGATTTTCTCATCAAGGCTGAGTTTACTTTCTGCTCTCAATTTTAGAATTATTGCAGTCGTAAATAATTTGGTTGTGCTTGCAATGAAATAAGGTAGGTCTATTGATAAATTGCCCGATGCTCCGTTCCAAACCAATGTATCTTTTTTAATGGCGAAAGATGTCCCAAACACCTTTTTACCGTCAACTGTTTTGTCAAGGATTGTTTGAAGTGATTTTTCTTTTTCAGTTGTCATTTGTCCAAATGTTGTTTGCATAATTGTTAAGCAAAATAATAAAGTAAATATTTTCGTCATCGTCTTTTAGCATTGGTGGTAATGTGAGTATTTGTGTTCGACCTGAGCTTCCGAAGCCACGTCCTGTTTGCCCAGCCGAAGCGTTTCGCGGAGGCAGATCCCCGACACCGAACGCATTAAAGATACGAAAACGTTGGATTACGCGTCAACCCCGCTTGACGCAAATACATCGTTGCCAGCATGTGCCTAGTAATTCAAAATTAGTTTCAATTTCCCTAGCACATATGAGTATAGTGTCGCAAGCGCGCAGAATAAAATTATCTTTGTTGTCAGTCCGATAATTATTTCAGTAGGAGTTATCCAACTGAACATCATCCAGTTCCAAGGGATATAGTCTCTGTGGAAAGACGTCACAATGATAACGTATCTTTCAAAAGAAACAATGAGCGGAATTGCTATAATGATTCTTATGACTTTGAGTTCCTTTATTTTATTAATCCAAAATAGTTGGGTAATCATAGTCCAGATTAATGGCTGTAACCAAGGGACCCACCAATATTGTCCCCGCACTTTATATACCCCAGGTTCAGCAAATAAGCAGATTGTCCAAATCAAATTAATTGCGAAATAGATTATACCAACAAATACCACGAATCTTATTGAGTTCGTGTCCAATTTCTGCAAAAGTTTTAGGTCTTTTTTAAAAGTCGTTACTAGGACATACAAAATTGAGTATAGTCCGAAGCCTATAAAAATGTCAACCGTGATGATTTGAACTAATAAGTCAAAAACATCTTTCATTTTTTTGAGTCGTTAGTTTTAGTGTTATGAAGTCGTTGTCGTCAACGGCATTGCTGTTGGCAGCTGGCCCTTTACGAAATCCATGATTCAAGAACACAAATTTTAAATTTGTCACCTTCCTTGATGATTATAAAAGTCTCTCCATGTCCAGCTAACGGAGCGAAAGAACAACCCTTTTCAATGATGTAATTGTTCTCGTCCCTTTTGATTTTGAACAACCAACATTTGTCGGACAGCTCATTTGCTGACAATATTTCCTTTGGTACCTTGACTCCGTTCATTTCAATTTCTTCAGCCTCGATTTCCCTGTAATTGTAACTATTCCTTTTTGTAGTCTCTTTAAGATTGTAATCTTTTTTCATTGAGTGAAGTCCTTGTCGTTTTTCATCAAGTAGTTTGCTTGGATACTTTGTTGGGTTTAGTCGATTAAGGCAACTCAAAAGCTTGAATTGGGAGAGGTTAAGCTCGTACTTATTCCAAATAACCGGTGGCCACCCTTTGAAAAAATATTTCAATTTACTCTTTGGTTGTGCATGGTCTATTTTATCACCAATGAGATTAAGCTCGATTAGGTGTCCTTCAAGTAGTTGTTCGGTGTCAATAGAGTTTTGAAACAATAGTCCGGTTAAAACTTCGTCAGTCGGTGACTGAAATTCTTGTTTCAGAAAGTCTGTTTCCTTGATGATTTCAATCTCTGCTTTTAGTAATTGTTTAAGTTTTGAATCAATTGTCTTTGACTTTACAGCTAAACCAAACTCTCTTGTGAATCTATGTCCCCAAGAATACCTGTCCCCGGTTGGATAAATAGATTTGAGAATTGAAAGGGATGCCGCGGTGTCCAAAGTCCATATTGGTATTCCTTTGACTATTTTTTTTAAGGAGTCTAACCCGAAGTAGGAATTTATTTTTTCTAAGTCGGTCAAGCTGATCTCAATTGTCCTCTGTCCAAGTGCACAAAAACTTGTCAGTAGGATTGTTAATATGAAACCGAATCTTGTCATGGGCTTGCTGTCAACGGTCAGCTTATTACTGGCGGGCAATTAAAAAACTTCGCCCTGTCCAATATGTTAAAGATAATTAAAGAACTTTAAACTTCAATAACGCACAGTCCCGCCCGCTTGCAATAAGCATTTGTTGGTTGCTATGCGCATACACGTCACTTTAACTTTTCTCGTAGTTCTATTTCGGCTCCCGCCAAACCTACGCTGTCAATGCATAAACGTTTTTGTCCGTCAAATCTATTTAAACCCTTCTCGATGTCCTGCAATACACTCTCTTTGAGGATGTCGAGTGATTTGTCCTGTACTTTCAATTCATGTAACTCGATACCATTTATGATTTTTAAGTTGATGTAGTTCGGTTTTTCAAGTCGGAAAATTTCATATTCAGTCAATTGAATTAGAATATCGCCTTGTTTCCAGTCAAAGTCCCTTTTGGTTAGTCGGGTTGCAACACACTTACTTGTTATGCATTTCCAAGTCTTACTTTTAATTTGGTCGCAAGTTTCAGCATACAAATTAAAAAAAGAAGAGTCAAACTTGTCGAGACTCCTTATAGCACTGAATAATTTGTCGACACTGTCGGGTTGAATTTTAAATATAACTCCGTGGTCGAGTCCTTTCATCAACGAGTCAATAGTTTCCTGAAGTCCAGTATTTTCAAAACTAATTTTATGTCCAAATGGGCTGTCAGAGTCCAAAGTCTTTTTTGAACAGGAAAAGAGAAGAATAATTATAAATAGTCGATGTTTCATAGTTGTCCAGCGCATTGCCACCAGCGTTTGTGTTTGTGCAGTGTTGGCCTATCGAAGCTGCGCCCTGTCCACCGTGATAAAGATAAATGAAGAACTACGCATTTCAATGACGCACAGTCCCGCCCGCTTGCCACAAGTTTTTTTTAGCACCAGTATTTATTTTTTCAACCGTCATAGATTCTTTAATTTATTTTTAGATTCACTGTGTCCTAGTTTACTTGCTTTAGAATAATAATGAATCGCCCAACGAATTGATTTATTGACTCCTTCCCCATATTCAAAACATAAACCTAAGTTGTAAATAGCTTTGGCGTCATTTTTGGCAGCAGCTTTTTTATACCAATAAATTGCCTTTGAATAATCTTGCTTCACACCATGGCCATAAAAGTAACAAAAGCCCAAATCTCTTTGTGCTTCTTTGTCGCCTTGCTGAGCTGCGAGCGAGTACCAGTGAACGGCTTTTTTATAATCACGTTTTATTAATTCTCCCTCTTTATAAAAAAAGCCAACGTTATACTGCGCTTCCATTTTTCCTTTCTTAGCGGCTTTCATGTACCAGTTAAATGCTTCTGAAACATTTTTATTCACCCCATTTCCAAGGTCGTAACAGGTCCCCAAATAGAATTGTGCTCTTATGTGTCCTGCGTTAGCTACGATTTTCCACAAGTCAAAAATTTTGTCCCAAGCTTTTATTTTCTTCTTCGTCTGAAAAGCTAGTTTATAACCTTCGTCAAAAAGTCGCTTTGCTTGAGCTTTACTCGTTTTGATGTTTGTTTTTTTGTCAGTCACTTCTATGTCGGTGTGGTCAAAAGTCAATTAATACTATATCCTTGCCGACCGAGTTTCTCAGTTTACACGACACTGTCTACGGAGCCAACCCAATTGGCAACAACCTGAGTATTTGTGTTCGAGCGGGGCTACCGAAGCCGCGTCCTGTTTGCCCAGCCGAAGCGTTTCGCGGAGGCAGGTCCCCGACACCGAACGCACTAAAGATACGAAAACGTTGGATTACGCGTCAACCCCGCTTGACGTAAATACATTGTTAGCGGTAGTTTTTATTTTGTTGTCTATTCGAAGATAGGTAATTTTTCACGCAGTCGCCAAAAAATGTAAGCTGTCCAAACGATGGCAAGTAAAACAATTGGCTTTACCCATTCTGAAAAATTTCCGTCAATAACATAATAACTAATGGTAGCACAGAGTAGTTCAATTGTTGCACCCGAAAATGCAAGAGTTTTAAACAATCTTGGAAACGGTAGCAATAAAAACAATGCACCCAAGAGTTTTGCTGTTCCAAGTATGTAAGCGAAATAGGCAGGATAACCTAAATGCTGAATAGCCTGATGTATGAACTCTTTATTTAGAAATATTGAAACGGCTGCTGTCAGCATCCAAATAGCAACTAATATAGTTGTTATACGATGAGTTATGTTGATATAGTTTTTCATTTTACTTGTTATTTAGTTTGATAATTGCCAAAATTGCTGGGATTTTTGTTGAAGATGTTTTATGAAAAATTGCAGGAAATATCTCCTGAATTTGCCATCTATCTTTGAAAACATTTTTCAATTCGTTTGCTGTTACTTGTCTTGGTCCAAAATTGCTTTTAGGTGCATTCTCTCCAAATGATTGAATAATAAATAGACCGTTGGGTTTTATTACTTGTTCTACACTGCTTAAGTACTTGTCAAGCTTTTCAAGCGGTATGTTATGATATAAACCATAGTCAATTACAGTATCAAATTGATAGTTTAGCCAGCTTAAATTAAATGCGTCACCGACAAGAAAATCAACAGATGTGTGGCTTTTTTCTGCACGACTTTTAGCCAACTGAATACCTTTTTTAGCATAGTCAATACCTGTAACTTCAAAACCTTGTTTGGCTAAATAGATAGCATTGTCGCCTGAACCACAACCTATGTCGAGAATTTTTTGTCCGTTTATTTTCCCTTGTTTTACCAAGTTGATTAAGTCGGGTTGTGCTTTATTTATATCCCACTCGGCAAAGCCGAATTTGTAACTCAAATCAAAATAAAATTTCTGAAAGCGAAAGGCGATTGTTCGCTTCGGCATCTGCCTTGTAATATTGTCTTGCATCTTTTTATAATAGTAATGAGATGCAAAATTGAGAACTATAAAACCGAAACTACTGAACCAAAGTTAAAAAAATCACTTGTCCGATTTTAATAGCCGTTTTCTTAGGCGGCTTAATGATTGTGGCTCAATTTCAAGATAAGCTGCGATATGTTGTAAAGAAACTCTTTGAAAAATATGCGGTTCGTTGTCTAATAGATGTAAATATTTTTCTTCGGGAGTTCTTAATTTTGCTTCTAGCAATTTGTTGAATAACGAAGCATACATTTTTACTGCATTGATGCCATACCACTTTTCCAAAGCAGGAATTTGTTTTTGTAAAATGGCAAAGTCTGTTTTGTTGATAATTAAAAGTTCGCTATCTTCCAACGCCTGAATACTGATTTTTGAAGGTGTTTGTTCGTGATAGCTTTCAATGTCGCCAAGCCACATATTTTCAAAGCGAAAGAACAAAGTGTTTTCTTTCAAGTTTTTGTCAAGGTAAAAATAACGAATAGCACCTTTAACTAAAAAAGCTTTTGATTTTGCTATATCGCCTTGTTTGAGGTAAAAGCCTTTTTTTTCAATTTTAGTTAGTCGGAACTTGTCGGAAATCAAAGCAAGCTGGTCATTGTCAAGCTGAAATATTTGTCTGAATAAACTATCTAAACTCTCTGGAAGTTGTTCTGTTGTCATAGTTACGCTTTGTCGTCATAAAATTACCGCTAACGATTTGTGCTTATGACAGCAGCGGGATTTTGAAACTACGTCCTGTTCCACGTTGCTGTGCTAAATTAATTGCACTCAAATGGCAACACGTCACCCCGCAATTGCATTTAGCTTTTGTTGCCTGCCGTGCCATTGTCCACTGTCACGGTTGCATTTCATAAATGTAACACTCACCAGTTGTCTTGTCGCGGAAATATCGTGATCCATAAATATCGTCTGTTGGACTAAACATTTCAAAGTCGTCCTGATGTCGAAACCATTCTGGTATGTCCGATGGTTCATTCCATTTCTGTGCTGTCGGCTGTAAATGATTTTGTTTTATGAATTCAGTCCACCAAATGTCAGTCGGTTTAAATTTAAGATAAAGTATGTACTCTTTTGTCCAGTGAGATGATTGCCAATACTTGCCCTTTAATAGTTTTATGTCGCCCGTTGGATTAACTCCAGCCCAATGCTTATAAGATTTAACTGGGTCGTCAGTTCTAATCTCAGAACAACTAGTCGCGAGGAATACGATTAGAATTATCAAAGTCGTTTGTCTTCTCATTTGTCTTGAAGCATGGCAGCCAACGTTAATATTTGCGATCGGGCAGGAGTTTGAAATTGCCTCCTGTCCCCAACACCGAACGGAATAAAGATAATAAAACTTTCAACTACACGTCAACCCCGCTTGACGCAAATACATCGTTGGGCGCTGGCTTTATCCACTCCCTTTTGTCAAGTTCCAATATTGATAAATACCAATTGGATAGGCTGCCATATAAATCAAGCTTGTCAGTCCGCCTAATTTGATATTGCTTTTTTCTAATATTTTTTGAAACTGCAATATCAAAATTGTAAGCCCTATTGCTGCAATAGTTAAAAACGCAATAACCGGTATAGATATATTGTGGTTTGGAAAAACTTTGTCAATTGAAAATTCAACTATAGGAAAAGTCCCCTGAGCAATGATAAAAAGCAAAACCAACGATTCTTGCGCTCTTGAAATTTCGGATTGAGCCTTGATTGTTCTCAGAACTCTATAGTACCAATACGAAATCGGTATTTGAAATACTGTCTGTCCGATGAAATGGAAGTCTTCAAAAAAGGAAATACCGTCTATTACCAGCATCATGATTGTCGGCAAAACCACTAAAAATATAAATGCTTGTCCTCGTGTCATTTCTGTCGTCTGGGTCGTCAAGCTTGCGCACAACGTTTAACTATAAGCCGTATGCGTGTAAATACCTGCATGTTTGTTCCATGTTGCTGGCGAAATTTAACAGCACACACTTTAAAAACCTACGATATAGCATATGTATTATAGCTTGTGTTGGGCGCTGGCCTCACTACTCGTTCAGAATCAAAATGTGTTTAATCTCCGCATTCGGGCCGACCTCTTTGATTGCTCTTTCGTAAGCTTTCTGCTTTGAGCCTAAAGAAAGCAAATTTTGATAGAAGCATGTTACAAATTTTGTCTTCGTATCGCTATCCTGCCGAGCAACTATTATTAGAACCGACTTCTTGCCGTACTTACGCTTCAAGTCGTTTGAATTCCATTTATCAAACATGTCTGGAGAAACTAAAGAAAGGACAGTGAAAGTGCCGTCCAGAAAAATGGAGTCAATTGTCCCAATTGTACTAATATGAAATATCTTTGGCGCCCCATACTCAGTAGAATCCGATTGACACCAAGAAGTCCCACTACAAACACTAATAAACAAAAATGTGAAGGTTCTTTTCATTTGTTGGTCCGTCTGCTGATCGTAAAATATCTCTAGTCTTTTGTTACCGGAAAATCTTCAAGGTCAAGAACCATAGAATTAATCTCAACGTCAAACCAGTCACAGAACATTTTATAAGTCCTATTTGTCGGCCATCCTGATTCGTCTATATACCAGTCGTTTAATTCGTTAACAAATAGATTGTCAAAGTTTTTCTTAATCCATTTCTGAACTTCCTCGTTGCTACCCATTTCTCGGATTAGGTAAATATTATTCTCACCCTTGTCCGTTGTTGGATTCTCGGCTTTAAATATTCCATTCAACCAGTCGTAGAATGGCTTTTTAGGTCGAACTAAAATCGCGTTTCTATTAATTGGATCGAAGTAATATGGTATCGGGTCCTTATCCATTTGTTGTCAGTTGTGCAATCTGTCCGAAGGCTTGCGCCCAATGTTTGTGGTTGCGAAGTCGTGGGCTTTCGAAGCCGCCACTGTCCGCGTGGGCAAACGTTGAACGAAGATAACACTTATAACTTACACATTACCCCACCATTACGCAAACATTTTGTTAGCGGTTCGTGCTTAGATGATAACTTTGATCCAATGTCAAAGTTGTTCTGATGTGGGCTGAATCTAAAAAAGACTGAACTTGCGCCAGTCGCGTTTTTGACCCTTTGTCAATGACCTTATAACTGTCCTTTCGAAATTCGATTAATTGTCCCTGCGTCCAATTTAAATTTTTTTTGAGGGCTAAAAATGAGTTTGAGTCCAAGGTGTCTATTAGCGATAATATCCAAAGGTTGTTTTTCTCTTCATGTTCTTCAATCATTCCGTCAAAGCTTAAACCAGTCCGATATGTTGATATTTGTCCGTCTAGTTTGGAAACGAAAAGAGGACCATTACCGCCAATCGCATAATTCATGTCTTTAGTCTCCCAGTATTTCTTTGAAGTGTACGGAAATATCCAGGCATACTCTTTCTCTACAATTCCCTCATCAATGATTATTAAAGAGTCATTGTCGGAAAACCCATGTTGATTTATATGTACCTCTGCAATTTGTTTAGCTTCCTCAAATGTCAACATCTTATCTTTTATAATCAATTGTCGGCGAGAACCAAGAACTGTCTTAGCATGACCGCCACGTTTGTGTTTCATCAGTGGTGCGCTTCCGAAGCCGCGTCCTGCTTATCCAGCCGAAGCGTTTCGCGAAGGCGGGTCCCCGACACAAAGCGTTGAACGTAGATATAAACTTTGGGAAACACGTCACTGCACCATTGCAGAAACATTCTGTAGTGGGCAGTTTATTTCTTCTCTGAAATTTCTATTACTCCGTTCATTCCAATCAGTCCGTACTTGTCGTAAGCTTCCTTTCCTCTCAACACGGTAATTTTGCAATTGTCCAAGTCAATTTGCTTTACACGTTTCTTAAGTCTTTTATTTGGTCTGTAGTCCCTTCGAATAAGTCCATAACTATCTGTCTTAGTTCTTTTTTGTTTGTAAATCTTACCGTCAACGGAATAGATGTCATACTTGTCGGAAATTAATTCACTATCCACATATGTGTAACCTGAAACAACATCAAATATTTTCCTGTCCCCGGTCATTACAAATTTTGAGGCCAAAAATCGTTCGATTGTTCTATTGTTTAAATCCATTTCTCCACCTTTGAAAGTAATTGTGTCCTGAGAAACACTGTAAGTCAATTTGAACTCGCGTTTTTGTGGAAACATTGCGTCCCCGTGATTTCGAATTGGATAAATCAATCTGCAGTTTGATTTGTCAACAAATACGAGGTGATGTAATCTTTCGGTGGTATCTATCGCAGTCCGATAGTTAATATTCAACTCTTGTGCCGTCCCGTAGTTGATAAGAAGTCCTAAGAATATTGTTAGTGAAGTCCTCATTGTCCTGAAATAAATTGCCCACAACATAAATATTTGTGATCGGGCGTGAATTTGAAACTGCGTCCTGTTTGCCCAGCCGAAGCGTTTCGCGGAGGCGGGTCCACGACACCGAACGCATTAAAGATACGAAAACGTTGGATTACGCGTCAACCCCGCTTGACTCAAATACATTGTTGTGTGCTGTTTTCATTTAAGTCCTTTGAAAAAATTCCAAATTTCTTCTGCATATTCAATATCTCTATTTTGAACACCATTTGCTGGTGATGAATTTAGATACACAGTTTTGCTAGCAACAGAATGTCCTGCATTGTTTAATACATAATAAACTAACGGTTTTGCTCCATTATAAACTCTTTTTTCTACGTTTCCTGCGTCTGTTGTATTTACATCAAAGTTGGATATTGTAGGCGTAACATTTTGCAAACCATTCCTTTGGAGCCAATAGTTTATCGTTGAAGTTTGGGATACTACTTTTCCACGATTGCAACCGCCTCCCAAGTTAGCAACACATCCACCATTTGCAGGCATTGCTGGGTCGCTCGTTCCGTGTGTCAGCAAAATTGGCAATGGGATTGATGAACCACTTATGCAAACTCCATTTTCAGGAAACTCAGGTAAGTTACCGCTTGAAACCGCAATAGCCTTAATAGTCTCTGGAAATTGAAATGCGTACGAATAAGTCATTAATGCTCCATTACTCGTTCCTGTCAAGTACATTTTAGATGAGTTAATATTCAAGTCAGATATTAATTTAGCGTTTAATTGTTTCAAAAACGTAATATCATCGCCTTGACTACCTGAAATATCATCACTTCTACAATCATTCCAACCGGGATTTCCTTGAATATCAAGAGATCCTTCTGGATAAATAACTAAAAACCTCTCACTGTCTGCAATCGTTCTAAAAACAGAAAGTGGGTGAGTTCCGAGTTCGGCTACATCAAGTCCAAGTCCACCACCACCGTGCAAAACAGTTACAACTGCATTTATTGTTGTCATTCCAGTTGGTCTGTACACTAAATATTTCCGTGTAATGTTGCTGACTGTTATGTAATTAGTTGTCAAACCCTCTTGATAAGGAATTACTGTCGGATTTACATTATCGTTATCTTTTCCACAACCAAAAGCAGAAATTACGATTAAAAGAAACAAAGCTTTTTTCATTTTTTAAAATTTGTAAAAGTTATTTTCGTTAGATATGCTTTTTACAAAAAAGTTTAAGTTGGAAATAAATTTTTTTCAAAATTCGGACTAACACGTTGTAAAGTTTTAGTCATCATTGCCTATTCGGTCGCACTAATCTCCTTTTAGACTTTGATTTGTCCTGAACCTTAGCTTCGAAATTGATTTTCATCTCGAAAATGGGGGGAATAGCACACAACGTGAGTATTTGCGTTCGAGCGGGGCTACCGAAGCCACGCCCTGTTTGCTCAGCCGAAGCGTTTCGCGGAGGCGGGTCCCCGACACCGAACGCATTAAAGATACGAAAACGTTGGATTACGCGTCAACCCCGCTTGACTCAAATACATTGTTGTGGGTAGTAGGGCCATTCTTCAATCTCTATCATTGGTCCGCTGTGAATAACACGTATCTGTTGTCTTCAGTCGCCTGTTTCCAAAATTCTCTCGATTTTGAAAACCAAGTCCACGTATAATCGAAGTCGTCCTCAGTCGTGTCGGAGCCGTACAAGTCTTTGTCGATTTTGAAATATCTGTCTCTAAATGATTTTTTTGTCACAAGGTCAAAGCTTTTAAATATGTCTTTAACCTGTTCTGGAGTCTTGAGTGTCATGATGTAGTCCTGTTGGAAGTACAAAATTTCTCCTCCGAGTATAATATGATTCAGCGGGTAGTCACCATTAATCCATTCAAGCTTTCCATCTGTCAGTGTCCGATGTATTGCGTCCCATGCTTTGTTGAGTTCAGCTAACTTGTCAGGGTGCTTATTAAAGTACTCTTCTTCAATCTCCATTTGAAGATAGTCAAGTCGTTCCTCGTCCGAAGGAAATGATTTTAGTTTGTCTACTGTTACTTTGTCCAACGAGAATAAAACTCCTAAACAACTCATATTACCTGTGTCAAATTTGTCCGGCTCCCATTACCCACAACGTTTGCGTTTGCGCAGTGGTGGGCTTTCGAATCCGTCACTGACCGCATGGGCATACGTTGAACGAAGATAACGCTTATAACTTACACGTCACCCCACCATTGCGCAAACATTTTGTTAGCGCCAGTTATTTTACTCGTTGTCCAAAAAATTGTCCGGTCGATTAAAGTACTTGTCAACTTCAAATTGGCTTTTGTTAATCTTCCCTTTGAAATTATTTGAATAATACACTTTATTACCTCTTCTAAATTTGATCCTCAAATCAGTTTCAAATTCGCCAGAGTACTTATACACACTTGTGACTGCGTAATAATTTGGCTTTAAAATATAGTCCCACATGCCGTTTCCACAGAAACCGCTAACCCAGTATTCTATGGGTCTCCAATTTCCACTTTCGTCTTTTGCCTCCTGTATTGTTTCAGTTGCAACACCTTGAACTGGAATGGACGTAATCTTGTCGGTGGAATTCCAAATATATACAGGATACGCATTAACCATTCGCCTATTTTTTTCCGTCCACTCTGCAATTTGTGGGCCTGGTATACTTTCTGGAGTGTCAGGGAAGAAGGGGATTTGAACAGAACTCGATGTGTCTACAATGATTTTGAACTCACCCTCTTCGATTTTATCAGCTAGCGTGTCAAGACTGTCAGCTATGAACAGTGGTTGATAGAAAAAATCATACGGAACCTGATTCTCGTCAGCGTTAATGTCATATAGAGTTGTATCCTTACCTATATAAAGTATGTAATTGTAAGAGTTGTTCATCTTGTCAAGAGTCAAAGTCTGTCCAATCTCATGAAACTTATGAAATGTCAACTGTGGTTCACTGTCACATGAGAGTAATAACACAATTAAAAAGTATGGTGCTGTTTTCATAAATAATTGGCGCTAACGTTTGTGCTTCCGCAGTAGCGCGCTTCCGAAGCCGCGTCCTGCTTATCCAGCTGAAGCGTTTCGCGAAGGCGGGTCCCCTACACCAAACGTTGAACGAAGATATAAACTTTGGGCTACACGTCAACGCACCATTGCGCAAACATTTTTTTTGGCAGTAGTTTTCACCTCTCTATTGTTATCCCGTATTTTTTTGCTTTTCTGTCAAATAAGTCCAATTGATTTAATTCTTTCAATTTAGAATAGAATAACTCTATTAGCTTTTGACTGTCATTCGAAAGTGTCGACTTGTTCTCTGAGTATATTCTGTGAGAAATAAAAAGATTGTCCAAAGCATTCTCATAGTCGGCGTAAATGAATAGAAATTTAGCGGCACCATAATAACCTTCAGGATTGTCTGGGTACAGATACTTAATTTGGTTATAATATTTCATTGTGTTCTCTTTGTCTAAAAGAAAGGAATAACAAACCGCAATATTTAACAATGCAACGTCTCCTTCTGGAAATATGTCCAGAGATTTTCTATAATAAGATATTGCCGATTTGTAGTTGTTTTGTCTGCGATATGAAATTGCCAAATGGTCAAAGGCATAAACAAATTTCTCATCTAGCTCAATAGCAGATTCAAATTCCTTTCTCGCGCTCTTATAGTCCTCTTTTTCCATGTATTCATTTCCTTTGTCAAAATGTGCATTGGCCTTTAGGTTGTCGGATTCTTTATAAAAAACTTTTCTTTTGCTCTCAATAATCAGTCGTCTCACATTATAGCAGCGACTAGGTAGAATTTCGAAGGCTTCTTTTAAAGTCCCTCTAATTCCTTCAACGGTACCAATTTGCTTTCTTTCCTCCAATGTCCCTTTCATCATCACCGTTGCCATGGCGGCACTTATACTTGGTTGAATACTGTCCTGAAGGGTCTCGAATTTGTCAATGGAATCCAAACGTTCACATGCTATCAAAGCAATTTTTTCTGAAAGGGTTTGTCCTTGTAATGATGTAAGTGATAAACAAATTAAACCAGATATTAACCAGTATCTCATTTCCTAAATTTTGTCAGGTTACCGAATTCTTTTTAAAATTAACGCCAATGTGAATATTTGCGATCGGGCGGGAATTTGGAACTGCGTCCTGTCCCCAGCACCGAACGGAATAAAGATAACAAAACTTTGAACTACACGTCAACCCCCGCCTGGCGCAGATATATTGTTATGCGTGGTTTTGTCTGTCGGATACCTCATTGTCAACTGTTGTCTTTTGAAATATACCTGTCGTAAAATGCCCGTGTCCCTTTAGCGTCAAGTCGTCCAACAATTATTTCCTCTGAACTATTTGCTAAGTCTAACTTAGGTCGCAAATGAATATGCTCTCTCGCACCAATTGGAAGTCCGTCAACGCTGTCTTGGTTAAGGTCGGCCAATTTTAATAAAAGTTTTGCAAGTGATTTCAGTCCGTCTGGGTCACCGTGAATTAAAACTTCTTTCCATTGCATTTTGTCACCGTCCAATTCATCCACGTTTTCTGTAACAATTATATCTAAGTGTCCAGTGATTTCTGATTTGAATTCTTTCATAGTCATTTGTTAAGCATCATTAATGCTATACTCAATAAGTCGTTTAGCAATGTCTAAGTCAGTTTTTAAATTTGAGAGGTCATTTGTTGTCAGGTCAAATGCAAGCGAATACGGCAAAATTTGAATATACTTTTTCCCTTCTAAGGTAATTTCCAAATTGTCCTCTGTTTTTTCCACTTCTATTAATAAAATGTCGCTGTCAATGTCCAATTTGTCGAGAGCATAAATTAAAACCTCTTCGCAATTATTGTCAATGCGAAGGTCGGCAAGCAAGTCGTCCCACTGGTCTGGGTGCTTTAAATATGGAATTAAGTCAGTCAGTTTCATTGTCGGTGCTGTTGTGTCTGTAAAATCACGCATAACGCTAAAGTTTGCGTCAGGGCGGGAAGTTAATACCTGCGTCCTGTCCGCAAGATAATGAACTAAAAAAACGCGAACCTTACAAGCCACACGTCCGCCCCGCCATGCGCAAACTTATTATAGGCAGTAGTTTTTACTTTTTTTTAGGTTTTATTCCTTTTAACAATTCCTTCTTAGTCTTTGCGAATCTGTCGGACCGTCTGGCGCTAATGAATCCGTAGTCAGTCCACATTATTTCAGCTTTGTCTTCTATGTCCTCATAAATTGGAAGTATGTCACCGATGCCAACGAATTCCCATTTCATTTTTAGTTTGTCCGAGTTAGTAAATTTGTAGCTTCCAGATTTCCCTAATTTCTCTGCTTTGTCAAATGCGATGTCAGGAGATGTCGCTCTAATTAAATGATAATTACCCCAAACAATGCAGCGTCTCAAGTCTTGTTTTTTATTGGAGTCGACCGGTTCACATCGCTCAATAATCTCAACGAGGAACCAGTCGCCTTTATTTATTATTTTGTCCATCATTTAGTCTTTCGCTAATCTGTCTCGAGGTCTCGCAAAAATTACTGCCAACGTGTGTATTTGCGTTCGAGCGGGGCTTCCGAAGCCACGTCCTGTTTGCCCAGCCGAAGCGTTTCGCGGAGGCGGGTCCCCGACACCGAACGCATTAAAGATACGAAAACGTTGGATTACGCGTCACCCCGCTCGGTGCAAATACAGTCTGTGCGCCCATCATGGGCGAAGGCATCGAAAGATACCGAACTATTCCAGAGAGTGCAAGTCTCTCATTGCCGAGTTGCCTAAGTCAATTAGCAAGTCGCAAGGTGGTTTGTTATGAAGCAAGCACTGAAGGAAGCGATAACGTAACATTGTAGCCCTCATCAAACGAGGCTATGAATCATTCCTTTCTTATTACAAGAAAGTTTCTCTTCAACTCAACGAACCGCTGTATACGAGACCCGTACAGAAATTTATCCCGCCTAAGCGGGAGTGGTGTGAGAGCCTCTGCTAGCACCTGCTAGTAGGGCGGGCTACTCGATTGGCGGTAGTTTTAAAAGCTCAAACTTAATGCAATAGAGTCAAACAGACTTTTAAATTTATCGAAATTCTCAGAGGTTGTCACCATTGTCAAAACAAGTATTTCCCCTTCATTGTTTGTAAACAGAACATAATTACTCATGTTCTCCTTACTTATTTTATTTTTGTGGGTCTCTATTAAATACTTATACTTTCTGTTCTTGATTATTTTTTCCCCTTGTTCAAGAATTTTGAATCCCTCAGCTTTTCCAACATTTTCAAGAAATTGCCGATATGATTTATTCAAGTCTACCTCGTCACGCTGGAGTATATTAAGATTGAAATTTTCTCTTGGTAAATCTTGGTCGTTTTGTTTTTGTCTAAAGGCCATAAATTTTATGGTCTTGTCTACAGGAACCACATACCTCCAACCGACTGGAACTCCTATTTCAAAATGATTAACCGTGTCTCGAATTGTCGCTAGTTCCTGTCCAACACAAGTTGTCCAAGTAGAGAGAGTCAGAATAATTATTATCGTGTACTTCATCGTCATTTAAAATTCTGACTAACATTTTTGTTTGCGTAGAGGTGCGATTTTGATACTGTGTTCTGTCACTCACACCAAACGTTGAACTAAGATCACACTTTGAACTTACCCGGCAACTCACCATTGCACAAACATTTTGTTGGCGGTAGTACCATCTCTGACTGTTTACTAATCTGTCAGTTCGTTGAGTCTTGGTTGAATGAACCAAACTCCAAGTGGAACCATCCATATTAGAAATGCCTCTACGGCATATTCGTTAATCTTTGCAAGTCGCCCCAGTTCAATTGTTTTAAGTGTCTTAGCTGCGAATAACACAGCATAAACCATTAGCCCCAAATAGATTGGAATTCCAGTGAATACTAAGATTAAAAAGTCGTCACCACTTGAAATATTTTCATTTTCTGTTAACCAAAAAATAAAAATTAAGAATGTTAGCGCCAATAGAAGTGCGACTCTGAATCTCCAAAGTCGGAAGTTGTGTCCAACGGGCAATAGCTTATAGAGTCCATTTGGAATTGTCCAAATCCAGATAAACACTGTCGAAACAGTTACCATTCCTACTATTATGTCAACGTACCCAGTTTGTCCGTGTCCAGAAACACCTAAAATGTTGGCCAAGATTGGTGCTCCAATCGTCAACAAAAATAATTGCCAGTGTTTAAGTCGAAGAATAAATCTCATTTGTCTTACGTTTTCTCTGTCGAGGTAATACCGCCAACGTTTGTGTTTGCGCAGTGGTGGGCTTTCGAAGCCGCGTCCTGCTTATCCGGCCGAAGCGTTTCGCGAAGGCGGGTCCCCGGCACCAAACGTTGAACGAAGATAACACTTATAGCTTATACGTCAACGCGCTATTGTAGAAGTATTTTGTTGTCCACAGTTGCCTAATACTCTACAAAATTAGTCTGTAGACTCTCTGCCTTCAATGTCAACCAGTCTTTAATATTTTGCTTGTCCTCCATTTCGTTCCCTCGTCCACGTCCATAACCAACCCAAAAGTCGATTACTTTGGCGTTGTCGATTTGAAAGTACATGATATGGCTATGGTGTCCGTAACCGCCATGATTATATGTCATGATGAAATATTTTTCGTTTTTGAATATTGCGATAAGTTGTCGCCTTGGATGTCTTCCGCTGACCAAATCTGTCGCCTCGTAATATTGTCCAGGGTTTGCAAGTTTAAACTCCCTGTCCCATGACTTAATTGTCGCTTTGATAATTTTCGGAATCTCCTTTTTGTCCTTGCACAGTTTTAAATTTTCTTTGTCGATTACTGCTATAACGTTATCAACGCTTTTGTTCTCAATCACGTCTCTGTCATTGTACTTGTACAATTGTCCGCAACACGTAAGTGTCATGTAGGTCAGTAGAGATTGTTGTTAGTCCTCTAGTCATACCGCAATTGTGCACAACGTTTGTGTTTGCGCAGTGGTGCGATTTCGAAGCCGCGTCCTGCTTATCCAGCCGAAGCGTTTCGCGAAGGCGGGGACCCGACACCGAACGCACTAAAGATACGAAAACGTTGGATTACGCGTCGACCCCGCTTGACGCAAAGACATTGTTGGCGGTTCGGGCTTCACTATTCATATTTGTATGGCTCATTGTCGTATGCGATTTGTCTAACATTTTCTAATACTCTTTTCATGTACGTTTTCCAAAATGTGTTTGCAAATAGCCAATTTAACGGATAAAACATCAGATTGTCCGAGTGTAATGCATATGTGTATTCAACTAAAACGTTGTCCATTGCGATTTTAGTCGTTTTCCACTCTCCAACAAATTTATAAAAACCTAACATCCAAGATTGAAAGTCGTCAACCTGAATTTTCCAATAATCATTTTCTATTCGTTCAAGTATATGGTCAACCGAGACAAACCCGCCTTTT
>VYLQ01000093.1_pt1 | contig 25092 bp, 17 predicted proteins | sample 5115351 | NCBI WGS metagenome assembly VYLQ01 (sample SAMN12291776, study PRJNA351875) | freshwater metagenome | isolation source: freshwater lake | place: USA: Michigan, Lansing Lake | collected 2013-08-14 | reverse complement strand
GCCCGCGCCGCCGCCCGCACCCGAACCGCCGCCGGAGCCGCTGCCTTCTCCGCCGCCGCCGCCACCCGCGCCCGATCCATCACCGCCGCCAACCTGGAAGAGGACGGGGAAAACGGGATAGAGGACGGCGTAGACATCGCCGCGCTCGAGGGCTTCGTTGAGTTCCATGCGGTCGAGATCGCGGCGGAGAGAGGGGGTCCACCAGGCGTTGCGCTGCGGGTCGCGAGCGGGGTTGGTGCCCCGGTGGACGCGGGTGGGCCGCTCCGTGAAGGCCGGGGCGATGACCGGGACGTAGCGACGGAACTCCTGCTCTGCTTTTTCCTTGCCGGCCTTGGCGCCGAGGGCAAGGACGGGCCAGGCGATGGCCGTGGCCTGGACGGTGATGGCCACCGCACCGAGAAGGAGTGTTACGCGCTTGAGAAACATGGTCTGCCCCCGAAGATTGCCGGGCAGTTTGCACAGCCTCCGGAAGGGCTTGTCAAGGGTCTGCGTAATTTTATTCGGATTTTATGGCCAGGTGGGGGCGGTTGCTCGACCTTTGAATAATTTGAACTTGAACTGTAGGAAGAGTTGTTGTTGAGGGGTTTGGAGGGCTGAGTTCAAGGGGGATGGGCGACGATTTATGTATCGCCCGATATATTGGGTTGGGCGTGGCTTGACTACCTCGTCATTCGCTTAGATAATCTCCACGGGGTACACGCCGAGACGACCACGCTGCCTAGCGTTGAAGGTTGCAAACAGCGAGCCCATTAGATCCTTTGGATAGATCGTCCTTCGGTCACAGATTTGGCTATTCTCCGAAAATGTATGCACTTCTTCTGAGATGTAGGTGATTCCTTCAGAAAGCGAGCTCTGAAGAACGGTCGGGACGCCCATCAGATCACGAAGATGAAACGGGGCTTTCCCTTCGTTATCTTCGCCAGGCACCCTACCCTCGATCGTGGCACTGTGCGCCAGGGATATCGTGTGGCGTGGCACAATGAGAGCATAATCAGTCAGTTTCCACACAGCTTCATTCATCCGCCATGATAAAAGGTTCTGGCAACGCTCATCAGCATCTGGATAGGCCGCATAAATGGCCTTCCTGTTTCTCCGCGACTGAGGGAACGGCACTGTACAAAACGAGGAAGATGCGTCCTCAAGCCACTGCTCCAGACCAGGTACATACACAATCTGATATGGGAGGTAGTAGCTGTCGGTGATCCCTAGCCCAGGTGGCCGCTTGGCACCCATAGAATATGGTAAAGCAGTAATCTTCGGAATCTCTGACCACAACCCATCAATGAACTCGAAGCAGAGCTGATGATGAAACTCCAGCCAGAGATTGTCCGCTCCCACAAGAACATGAGAGCATTTATAGGATTGCCAGTCCTTCGGACTCTCGAAGAAGAAGTGCAATAGGGAGATTCTCTTTGCGTGCGAATACAGAACCAGTTCTCGATTGGCCCTGGTCAGCGGAAACCGCAAGTAGATCATCCGCTTTGTGCCCTTGACTCGATGTACTGTGGCACGTTCCAAACCCCCGACTAGGAATCGGAGATATTGCTGCGCCTCATCCGAGGTTCCGCGGCACTCACACCAAATCAGCTGCTTTTCTTCGTCGGGAATGTTTTTCATAACGAGGATCAATCTGCGGTTATTTGGTCAGTTTACGGCACCTCAGTGCATGTGCATCGACTGAGTCTCTCAAAGCCACCCTGTTTCATATTCAATCAGACCCGCGCCCTGCAGTTCTTCCAGCCAAGAGCGAACATCTGTCGCGATATCAGCATTCGGCGCATCAATGGCCAGCATGTGGAGAGAAGAACGCTCAACCTGGGCTCCCCGACTCGCGAGTCCTTGGACAACTCGGATCATCTCATGCAGGCTCTCATCTGCAAACATGATCCGAAACACGTATCTCCCTGATCGCTCAACCACTCTCGTCACCCGATTGTCGATGGCTTCAACCGTATCGCCAAGGGCAACATCATAGATGAAGAACGGAATGCAACAGATCATGAAGGTCGTCTCCGTGAGCTGGCGGGCCCACAATTGCTCCAAGTCACCTTCCACATCGGCCATCAAGAGGTAGTCGGCCTGATCCCGCCAGATCGGATACTGATGGGTCAGGTACTTGACTTGCTTCGTTTCGTCATCGCTCATGGATTCATCCGCCTCTTTAGGTGCACTTCAATTTAATGGTCAGACAATACTCATTCGAATCGCGCAAAATTCTTCAATTCGGGCACGACGTCCTTCAATCGGGAGTCAACTCGAATCTTCCAAACCCACTCCTTATTCGACTCAATGGGTAGAAATACACCCTTGGTGGGAGTGGCTTTCAAAAAACCCTTGTGGAGATTCAAGGCAAGCTCAGCAAGACCTTGTGCGGATACGAATGGCTCCTTTCGCCGATAGCCACTCAGTCCCGCACGTCCCTCCAAGGAACTTTTTACACTAGAAGGCAGGAAAATGGCACCCAAATTCATCATGTCATGATATGAAGTACCATAGCGATCCTGGATTTGATCGTAGATCTCTTCGTATCCAAATCGTTTCGGGTCCGTCAACACCTGAACGGGTACTAAATATGCGCCCATATTCATTGCATTGAAGTGGTCCACGGTCAGGGAGCCTACACGCAGTAAACCTTGGGATCGACAAAGTTTACATCCCGCACGATACATGCACATGACCTGGCTGCAATCCACGGAGACAAGAATATCCAGGATCGTCTCAGCCGCTATGCACAACTCCAATCTCTTGGTTCTCGGCTTCTCGTTTGTGCTCATTGACTCTCTCCTATCCGGTTGAACTGATTGCCAAGGTGATCCTTGCACCATAGCCGAAACCCGCACCCCCTTGTCAATCCGCGCATCCAGCCACCCCCGCCCGGTACTCTCCGCCACATGCTCGTGGCGGCGCTCACCGGCTCGCTCCTCGCCCCGCAGTTCTCCTTCCAAGATGGCCAGGCCACCCTGCGCCGGGCACAGATGGCTGCGTTGCTCAAAGGTACAAGACCTAACCTGGTCAACATAACTTCTCCGCGTGCAAGCCTAGATCACGAGCCTGCATTGCATAGAATGGGCTCAATGAAAGCCTATCGGCATTTAATCGAATAATCTGCGTCATAAAGCGCGCTGCCCTTGCAAATGACGACCTTTCATCATTGTTGATGTACTCAATTGCATGGCCATACACGGGGTGAAGCGGCTTGACAGTGTCAATGTCGTCTGCACACTCACCTTCAAAGTAGGTCCAATACGCCTGCTTTGCAACATAATGGGTCAATGCATCCAGCACACCCATGACGTTCTCCGAGTCAGTGTACAAAAACGGAGTGCACCCGCCAATGAGCCACATCTTCCTCGATTTCCCAGACCGTGTGTCTACATGCGAGAACACGCCCACCCCGTGACAAAAGAACTCTGTTGCTGTATTCGATGAATCCAACCCTAGCTCTGTGTAGACACTTTCAACTCGCCTTCGAACTTCGGACTCATCAACTAGATCCTCGAATATTGTGAAGGCGCATTCTGCAACAAAAAGTCCGTGAATTTCTTCAACAGGACTGCCTTGGGTTCGAGACTGCATGTTCAGCCTCGGAAGCTCAGGCAGATGCAAGTGCTTCAGAATTATCCCTTGACTTGGGCAGATCCGGCCTGCATGTTTGAACATCAATGCATCCATTTCAGATCTTGAATACTGTCTTAGATTATTCTCCAAAGGCTCTACAAGGAATGACGCCAAGATTCTTCTCAGATCAGTAATCGCGTCTATTGTGGCCTGATTCGCACGGTGAGCACCACGCACTCTGCAGTACTCTAAGAGATTCTCTCCCAGTACCCTCATCGGCAGTTCAGTTTCACCCCTGAGATCAATATCTACAAGGGCCTCTACCATCTTCCGCTTCTCCCAGATCTTAAACGCTGTTGCAGCCGAAGTCTTCGAGAGGATCTCTCTTACCGCTTCTTCCGGTGGCCTGGAAGTTAACGTCCAAAACCTGATCCTCAAATGAAGTGTCCAGATTTCTGAGTCAGTTGTTTCCTTCCCAGGTTCGTCTTCTCCGCTGGAAAAATGCCTTGCGAAGGTACGTAGGTGCCCCAAAAACCACTCGTATTGCAAGAGACACTTGCGATGTACAATGATTGGCGCAATACTCGACACCTTGAGTTTAATTAGAACTTGTTGCTTACTCACATTGCCCTGCCTTCGACTCAGATCTTCTTCCATCATGACAGTTTCGAATACAGTCCGACTTTCCCAAGCTAGGCAGCGTTGCCTCCCCGCACCATAGCCGATCCCAGCGCCCCCTTGTCAATCCGCGCATCCTCCCTTCCCCGCCCGGTACTCTGCACTGCATGCTCGTGGCGGCGCTCACCGGCTCTCTCCTCGCTCCCCAGTTCGGCTTCAGCGGCCCCCGCGCCGAGCTCAAACTAGCCGACCGCGTAGCCATCACCTCCCCGCAAGAGGGTCTCTGGAGCGTCGCCACGGCCTGGGAAAACGGCTGGCCCGCCCATTGGCAGCACGCCCACCCCACCTCCATCACCCAGAGCGGCGACTGGCAGATTGCCAGCGGCACCCTCACCCTGCCCGAAGGCAAGCTGGAGCTCCGCGACGCCTACCGCATTGAGGGCAACCTCGTCCGCTGCGTGCGCCGATGGGAGTGGCATGGCCAAACCCCACTCAACCAAGTGACCCTCTCCGTGCGGTGGAACATGCACCAGGGCCAGGGCGCCAAGCCGTTCTTGCCGGGCATCTCCTACTTCGGCAACCCTTCGGGCGCCAAGACCAACAGCTGCGTCCCCATCCAGACCATGACCCCGGGCGAGGAATCGTTCTACGAAGAGCACCGCTACGCAATGCCCTTCGCCTCGCTCGAAAACGCCACCCACGGCGTGGCCCTGCACAGCATCCCCAGCATGCCCGCCGGCGCGCACAAGCAAGATCAATGGTGGACCCTGGGCCTGGCCACCCGCGAAACCGGCCACGAACTAACCCTGCTCAGCGGCCCGTGCGCCTCCAACGGCCAGCGCAACGTGGTGAAGGCACGGCAGGGCACCTTTATGGCGTACCCGGACACCTGGCTCACCCTGCGGCCAGGGATGATCTTGGAGAAGACGTTCTTCTTACAGGCGTATCCGGTAGAGCAGCCGGGGTTTGGGTTCCGCCACCCCATGGAGGCCAGCCTCAAGCTCTTCCAACCCTATAGCCTGGATGGCTTGCCCACGGCCCAGGAAATTGTCGACGCCAAGCTCGCCTTTGCCAACTCGCGGTGGCGTGAGGGCGAGACTCCGGGGTTTGAGATGTACCCGGACTACGTACATGGCACGCACTATGTGATGGGGTGGTGCGGCCAGGCCGAGTCCCTGGGCTACGCGCTGCAGGTGCTGGACCCGGCGAGCGCGCCGAGGGTGCAGGGCGCCCTGGATCTACTGGCGAGCAGCCCGTTTAACGAGCGGGGCTTCCACCAGCGCTACACGGTGGAATCCGGAGCCTGGACCGAGCAGGATTTCGTCTCGCAGGGGCAGGCGATGGAGAGCATCAGCCGCGCGGTGGAGCTTGCCAGGGCAGGATTTGAAACCAGCAAGTGGCGCGAGTTCTTGCGGAGGGCGTGCGATTTCCACTCTGCGCGCATCCTCAAAGAGGATTGGCGACCGGTCTCCACGAACGAGGGGTTCATGGTTTCGCCCCTCTTGCGGGCGTCCCGGCTGTTTGGGAACGACACCTACCGGCGAGCAGCCTTGAAGGCCGCCGACCACTACGCGGCTCGGCACCTCTCGATGGAAGAACCCTATTGGGGCGGCACGCTGGACGCGCAGTGCGAGGATAAGGAAGGGGCCTGGGCGGCACTGCAGGCGTTCTTGGCCGCCTATGATGCCACCGGCGAACGAAAGTATTTGGACTACGCCACCCATGCGCTGTACGTGACGCTTTCTTACACCATGGTGTGGGATGTGGACCTACCCCCGGGCCGGCTGAAGGATCACGGTTTCAAGTCGCGCGGGTGGACCGTGGTCTCCGCGCAGAACCAACACCTGGATGTCTTTGGGGTGTATTTCACGCCCGAGATCTACCGCATGGGGGAACTGCTGGGGCGCCCCGAGCTGATGCAACTGGCGAAGGTGATGTTCCGCAGTTGCGGGCAACTGATTGATGCGCAGGGCAGCCAGGGCGAGCAGATCCAGCACACCAACTTTGCCCAGGCGGGGGATATGTCGGATGTGTATCGCCTGCGCGGGGGCTACAGCGAAGGCTGGACGGTGTTCTGGATCACCACGCACTTCTTGCACGCGGCGGCCCGGTTCCGGGAGATGGGCGTGGACTTGGATGGCGATTGAAGTCGCGCTCCTTCCCTTGCTCACCATCCTGGCGGCGGACCGTAGTGCTGTACGATCTAGACTCTTGATCCTCGTCTAGTTCGACCTGCTGGGGTGTGCGGGAAGCATCCAGGTCGTGGATGGACCAATGGTGTGGTGGAAGACAAGAATGTCGTGGGTGGGGAACGGCGGCCCGGCGTCTTGCATCGGATTCGACATCCATGCTTTGGGATCGACACCCCAGCCGCACCAGCCTCGGTAGTAAAGGAGCTTGCCCCAGGCCTTCGTCGGCTCATTGGCCTTCCTGAAGTCCGCGTACCAGCGATGGGGTCCGACGCGGCTAAAGAACTCACCGAGGTCACCGGGACGCATGTTGCTGAGGGCAAAAATCTCGAACGGTCGTTCGGCCGCATCAACGACCTGATCCGTCGCGGAAAACAGGCGCGCCCGGAACGATCCGGTCGCCCACGCAAACCCAATGGCGACGTACTCTTCCTTCAGGGCGCGGCGTACTTCACCCCCTACGGTGCGGAAACCGAATTGCTGAATGGCCTCGGGGATCTCGCCAATGGTGTGCATGTCATGCGCCCACAGCGCCGCTTTTCCGTCCCCCAGTCGGCGGAGAAGATTCGCGCCCATGAAGACATCCCGCCGAGCAAAGTAGGCTACATTATCCAAACTTGGCTTGACGTCAGTCTTGACGAATTCCTGTTCGTAAGTCTCTAAGCCCTGAACACCCACTTGCGCGGCATAGAGAGCTTCTCCCTGCCCGAGTTTGTCGGAGAGCTTCTCAATCGCGGAGACGAGGGCCGTGCCGGCGTCAAAGTAGCGGGCGTAGTCTTCCTTGGTTTGGGTCTTCAGCCAAGTGAAGTAGTGAGCTGACTCGGCTTCCGCATCCACGAGGGGTTTGAGGATTGCGCCGAGATTCTGCGCCGTATCCTTATCCGTCTTCTCGAGCCAATCGAGAGCAAAATCGAAGTCGAGACCCGTCTCTTGGCAATCAATCCCATAAATCCGAATCGACTTCCCAGTACGTGTTACATAGGCTCTTAGCCACATGATGAGCGAGGCAAACTCATCCGTCCTCCAAATAGAAAAGATGCCTGAATCAAGCATGAGTTGGGTGAGGTCGCCTTTTCCTTCGTTGACGTAGGCATCCAGTTCCGCACCCGGCCTCCGATTCACCTCCAGCATGAGTGAGTCGATCTGTCCGAGGCGGACGAGTTCACGGATGGCGTGGGTCTTGAAGAGTTGAGATTGTTGGTCGCCGTGGGTCGCTTCGCCAAAGCCAATGACGCGGGCACCTTGGAGGCTTTCCATCAGCGGCTTGAGCTCAGCTTGGGTGGGCACATCGACGGCAAACGGGCTGACATTTGCTTTGAGCCATTCCAAAGCCGGGGCCTCAGCGGCTGCTCTGGCTTCTGGAGATGACGGATCGGGACGCGCTGCGGGCTGAGCCGTGGAAACAGCGACGCAAGCGAGCGCAGCCAGCAAACCAAAGAGCTTCATCTCGCCGAAAACTCTACCCTACGGCGACCCTGGATCGGATGGACGTTTATGGATGATCAGGATGGCGCAAAGGCTAGCCATTTAGGCCAGCATCCATTATTGGATTCCGAATGATCCATGGCGACGTGGTGTCGATGAATCCACATCGGATTTAAGCCCTGGGGCAGAAAGGTCGAACTGAGATTGGCCATCTCTTCCCCGTATTCTCCTAGTCCAGGTGGCGGGCAACAAAAAAGCCGCCTCAAGGGCGACTTTTGAACCTAAAACCTGGTGGACCGTGTAGGGCTCGAACCTACGACCCGCTGATTAAGAGTCGTCGGGTTTGGCGTTCATTGGCGAATTCCAGTGATCACTTTAGGTTCATTTCAGACGATGAACTGTTCGCCGTTGGTCACCATCGTCTGCCACTTGCTACTTTCTTTGCTACTTCTCTGCTACTCTTTGATCATGGCAGAGAAGCACGCGAAGAGAGCCCGTGCCCGGAGAAACGTGGGCTACACGGTCCACAAGTACAAGGATCGCTGGAAGGCGGCAGTGATCATTGGCTACGACGCCGATGGCACCATGAAACGGAAGACCTTCACACGCAAGACCCAACGCGAAGCGCGCGAGGCCGCCGAGGCATTTCGCGCTCAATTCGAACGAGGGGCGACCCCCACAGACCGGGACAAGATGCTGTTCCGGAATTGGTACGAGGAGTGGATTGCAAATGTCGAGGTCAACCGATCGCCTAACACCACGAGGTTCTATCGGTCTCTCTTTGAGAACTATGTGATTCCCGAGATCGGCAACGCCAAGATGCGGAGCATAACCTCCCAGCACCTTCAGCGCTTGTTGAACGCGCGGACCAAAGATGGACGTGATGCGTCGGCCATGCGTCGGGCTCTCCGGGCGTGTTTCAATGCGGCCAAGCGAAGTGGCATCATGTCCCTCTCGGCCGCTGAGAATCTCCAAACGCCCAGGAAGGAGCGAGTCACAGTCGGATTCTTAACTCCCGATGAGGCGAAGCGGCTTATGCAAGCCTCGGACTCCGAATGGATTGGTCCCCTGATCTGTTTTGGCCTGGGCACGGGCATGCGGGTGTCGGAAGCAACGGGGCTCACATGGCAGGACGTAGACGAGGAAAATCGCCATATCCACATTCGGAAACAGCTTCAGAGGGTGAACAGCAAACTGGAACGCCGGCCGCTCAAGTCACATCGAAGCCAGAGTCTGATCCCGTTGAATGATCTCGCTCTCAAAGCCATCCAGGCGGCACGTGCACAGCACCAGGCGATCCGATCGATTGAGCCCAGCGAGTTTGTCTTTCTGAATAATGAAGGTCGCCCTTGTGACCCCAAATGGGTGAACAAGCACCTCCACCGGATCTGCGACAAAGCAGGTGTTGGCCGGATTGGATTCCACAAGCTTCGGCACACCACGGCAACCCTTATGAACCTTGCCGGGGCGAGCGCGATTGACATCAAGCATCAACTTGGACATACCAGCCTTGCCCTTGTCAACGCGGTGTACGTGCATCCGCTTGAAGAATCCCAGCGCCTGGCATCCGACCGCCTGGCCAAGCTGCTCTTGGACGAAGATGAATCGGGCGCTTGACCCTTGCGCGTCGACCTTCTGACTATCATCAGTCTCTGGTGGTAAAACGGTCCTCCTAAATTCGGCGTGGGAGAAAGCATGACGATCTGGCAGATTGCCGCTGGTGAACATCAGCGTGAATACAGTGAGGAGTTCCTCTCGAGGGGCATGGCGTTTGTCGGCGGCGCCTCAAACTCGAAATCCCTTAGCCAAGTCAATGCTGGTGATCTGCTTGTCCTCAAAAGAGGGCTCTCCGAGGTTCTTGCGGTAGGTCGTGTTATCGAGCGCGATGGACGACACGGGGGCTGCGGAGATAAGCAGTGGCTGAAGGACTTTGACGGATGGGACCTCGAAGCGTACGTATTCGTGGAGTGGCGGCGTCCCCCTCATCCGCTTCCGACTCAGTTCTTGAGCATGGGCGCAATCAAGCGAATTCTGAAGTCAGAAGACCACCTGGTGATCCAAGACGCTTTTTCAAAAGGTGCAGTCATTGAGCCAACCAAGCAGGATCCGCACCCTACTCGCGCCGTTAGCGAATCTGAAATCCTGGATCATCTGATAGCCCACGGCCTCAGCGAAACTCAGGCCCGTCACTTTGGTGACTCGTTCTCGAGAATACGGGAGCTTGCTCGCTACTACCGAGAAGAGTGCAACTCCAAGGATGTGCGCGAGCATGAAGCTCGAACCTTCCTGGTGGTTCCCCTCTTACTGGCACTTGGTTGGACCGAAAAGCAGATCAAAATTGAACTGAACGTGCCAGACGGCCGGCTCGACTTGGCTTGCTTCCGCCGGCCGTACGTTCGGAATGGACGCAAGACAAACGATGAGGACTGCGATCTCATCATCGAGACAAAAGGGCTGCGGCAAGGCCTGAGCCTCGCGCCCGCTCAAGCTCGTCGCTACGCCGAGTCCTTCCCTTCCACACGGGCCATCATCGTCACGAATGGCTACTGCTACAAGGTCTTCGCCAAGACTGACGGCGCCTTTACCGAGCACCCCACGAGCTACCTTAACCTCCTGAACCTCCGAGACCGCTACCCGCTTGATCCGAACCACTCAAGTGGATGTTTAGAAGTTCTATCGTTGCTGGTCCCGAGCAAATGGATCTAGGAAGCTGCTTACCTACTGCTACCCAAATGATGGAACAGAATCTTTTTCCCTCAGCTACTTGCCAAACCTTTCCTTTCTCGAATCGGCGAGGATTAGTGTGTGGCTTGGCCAAAGGAAGTATGACCCGCTCGAAACTCCCTGGATGGTTGTAACGTGATGCTCCGAACCTCTATAATACGGTTAACCGGCCGCAACTTATATTTTCCAATCCAATCTCAGTCGCAATATTCGGGTCTGATAACTGAACGCCATTGAATTGTCAATGGGGCTCGAGGAATTCGAGCCGCTTCTTGTAGACTCAATCACGATGTCTGCTTCTGGTCCCTCATGCGAAGCTCCTGCATCCGGCAGATACGTTCCTGTATCTCGACAAAGCCTAACTGTACTTGCACTTTTTGCTGGGATCGGGGGCATTGAGCGAGGACTCGACCTGGCTGGCCATAAAGCCGTCTTTGCTTACGAAACCGACGTGGCAGCCGCAGAGGTCCTCCGCCATCGCTTCCCCTCAATGAGAACACTTGGGGACGTATTGACTCTGAGCAAAATTGACAAGGCTATCGATATTGTTACTGCCGGCTTCCCATGCGTGGACCTATCCCAAGCCGGCCCCCGGACCGGGTTGAATGGGAAGTCATCAGGGTTGATTCGTCACGTGCTGCAAGTTGTCGCTACAAGCAATGTGAATCATATTCTTCTGGAAAACGTACCTTTTATGCTTCGCCTGAGTAGTGGTGCCGCTATGAACGAAATCACAAAACAGCTGGAGGCTTCCGGCTTCATTTGGGCTTACCGTACTATAGATGCCAGGTCGTTTGGTATCCCGCAGCGGCGACCACGCGTGATCCTCTACGCTTCAAGAGTTCGTGACCCTAGAGATGTCCTGTTTAGAGATTTTGCGGCCGAGGCTCGTTCCGAAGTCAAGCCAATTGTTGGGATCAATACCATCGGCTTCTATTCGACGGAAGGCAACACCGGGGCAGGCTTGGTTTGCGATGCAATACCACCACTAAAGCCTGGATCTCGACTCGGCATAATGAGCTCGCCCGCGGTCATGCTTCCTTCAGGCAAGATAGGCACACCAACAATATCCGATGCTGAGCGCCTTCAAGGCTTCGAGCCTGGATGGACTGAGCGAGCCGAAGGGTTAGGTCGAAACTCGCGCTGGAGACTCGTGGGAAACGCAGTCAATGTTCGAATGTCGACTTGGATTGGCGAAGGGCTTGCAGGTCCTCACTTAGCTGAGACACCGCAAATCGTGGGTGTTCCTGTTGTTGACGGTCGTTGGCCTACCGCTGCATGGAATGTTGGCGATGGTCGATTTGGTGTCAATCTGCCTACCCATGTAAACCTGCGGCCGATGACTCCCCTTGAACAGTTTCTGAGTGAGCAACTCGTTCCGCTCAGCTATCGTGCCTGTCATGGCTTTGTGACTCGAGCGGAAAACAGCACGCTAAGGTTCCCAGGGGGCTTTCTCGATGCGCTTCGCTCCTACCGAGATTCGATAGTCTAGGTCGGCTGAACCAGGACGCCATCATCACGCATCCGTTCGAAGTGGCCGACGACTTGCTCTCCCAACTCGAAGTTGTCGACTCGGAGCCCCATCTCCATGTTCTCGCGCATGGCGGACCCGGTCAAGTTGGCCGACGTGACGAATACCACCTCTCGGTCCCCGACGGCAACCTTTGCGTGCAAACATCCTGGTCGTCCATTCTCATCGGTGTCGCGAGTGGCCAGGGGCCAATGTAGTAAACGGGCCTTTGTGCGGATTGGCTCCGAAAATGAGGCCATGAAGTTCGGTTTCTGCTCTCCTGTCTTTGGATTGAGACTCTCGACCACTACCGTGACGGCTACCCCACGGGCTATCGCTCGGTCAATCGCGGTGACGATGTTTCGGATATCAAATGCCGCATAGACGACCACCAACAGCTCTCGTTTGGCGCTGTCAATAACCTCAAGCAAGACTTGCTCGGTTCCGCGCATGGCTGAAGCCACGCTGGCAGGGCCTGTCCAGACGACCTCTAGGCTCGTCGATGTCATCTGCCTGCGAGCAGCTGCAACCGCCATTGCAACCTCACTAGCTCGAAGGTCTACGCAGTCCAAACCAAGCTTTGAAGCTGAACTTTGGAGCACCAACCGCTGCTCAAGTTGGCGACAGTCCGCTGCCATTGCGTTCAGATAGGCGACGGCAGACGTTTCGCGATTTGCCTGCTGCAGCAGTTTGCCAAAATTTCCGACTGAGAGAGTTCTCGCAAGTTTCGCTGCCACATCGGCCACGACCTCGAATGAATCACTCAAGGTGATGCTCCCTAAAGAATGCCACTTCGGGTTCATTCAGGGTTGGCACGACGAGAACCCGGTCAAGGTAACGATTTCCCGTTTCGCACGACGTTTCGGGGAGAAACTGGCAGCTGTGGCACGCGGCTCCATGTAGTTTTGCATCGTGCTTGGGGTCGTGGCTGGAGCAGTGCGGGTCAGAGCTACACAAGGAGGCTCGCTCAAGTGCCAAGCGAAGCAGAGGTGCTAACTCATTCGGCTGCCCCAAGCCGACCAAGCCACCCAACGTCCCCTCGCTATCCGGCGTCGATGTGACGATGAGGATTCCGGCCATGTTGCCACCTCCGTCGTGGGAAAGCGATGCGTAGAGCCGCTCCCGCAGGCTTGCCGCAGAGTAGCCGCACCGAATTGACATTTCTCGAACCAGGAGATGGGCTAGAGAGTGCAAGAGATAGTACCGAGCGGGACGGCCAGCCGGCCTTTGGGTTAACCAGGGCCGCCTATCACACCAGAGCTCGTGACCGTTGTTTAGCACTCCAAGACGCTTCTGGACGTCGTCGCGTGCTTCCCACTTCTGAAGAGTATCCTCTCGGAACTGGATGAAGATTCCCTCACCACGCAACTCAACTCCAGGTACCCAGGTAGGCGTAGTTCGCGATAGCCTGGCTCTTCGCTCTGCTGGAAGCAAATCTAACTCAGACATGTCTCCAGGGGCATCAATTCTTGAGAATGCAACCAGTGCCCGGACTTCGCGGTGCCGCTCGACCAATACGACTTTTTCGATGACATCATCGAATCCGGGAGGTGGTTGAGTGATTGCGGTCCGCAGCCAAGGATGCCGCGTTGGGGTTGCCGCGCTCAAGACAGTCCACTCGGGGTCTTTGAGCGAACCGATTTCCTCAGATTCGCTTGATTCTTTGACCCTGCCGATTGCCTCCCATACAGGCTCAGCTTCGAGCCCAATTAGCCAGTCGAACTGGTTCCTTCGCATGACGTACTTCAGGTCGCCGATGTCGACCATGTCGCGGAACTCAGGCCAGTTGTTTTGTAGCTTTTGCTCCAAGTCGCTCATCGCGCTGGGAACCGAGATGGCTGACAGGGTGATTGGGAACCAGCTATTTGATGCTCCAAGCAAGATAGTCCGTGGCTGTTCACCGCAGTCGTCGGCACCAACCTCACTCCTCAATCGGTGATGCGGATGGTGCCCATCGCATTTTGGCCGGATGATGTTGAGGAGCGAGTTCGTTCCGAAGGCCTTGGACATGCGCTGCTTAGCGCCACATGCGCAGGTGACTTCGATGTCGGATGCCTCCACGACCAGGCCGTACTCAATGAGCCGGAGTTCTTTATTGCAGTCAGAGGGGCCACCGTGGACGAACTCTCGCCAAGGGAAGTCGTTGAGATGCCCGTTTTCGCAGGCGACCAAAAAGCGGGCGGGAATGACCGGTCGCTTGTTCTTGTCCGCGATGTTGGGTTGCTTCGTGCAGTGCTTGTGAACGTACTTGAAGTCCTCCGGTCGGTAAGGATTTGAAATCGACTGGAAGTACCCCGAATCATAGCGGGCCAGCAGTCGACATGCCGAACAGACCATCCAACGAGGAAACGGAGCAACCGGAACACCAACTGTCTCGACTTGCTGACCCGAAGAGTCTTCGTGCAAAAGAGCCGGTGCCATGATGCGCTCGACCGTGGGATACATGCGGCGGACGGTCTGCAATAGCCGTGGCTCGTTGACTTCATCCTCGGCGCGCGTTTTCCAGTAGTCGAGGCCGAGCACAATTCCGGACACGTACGGCAAGTCGACCATCGCCCCAACTCCGAACGGGCTGATGGCTTGACTTCGTCTCACCTGACCTACGTTGGACCGGCTCATTCCTCATCCTCCAAGTTCGAACTCAGCTCGTGCATCACGAACGCGGAACTCAGCTCAACTTCCCGGAGAGAGTTGAGGCATGTGAAGTCTTGCCATTTCCCGTCGTCGGGTTTCTTCAGAAGGGCCACTTCAGTTCCAGACTGCCTGTAGGCAACCGATGCACCAGCGTCGCGGCGCTTTCGCACCTCAAGATTCCACTTGTCGACCCGGCTGCGAACTTCACTCCGCACGAGCTGCCCGAGTTCTGCGCTCTGAACATTTTCCGCGCGCCGAACGATCGCGTCGACGACTGCATCCGTGATAGTGCGGTAGTCATCGACAGAAGAAGCGGAGGAGTTTGGATTCAACTCGCGGCCTTGGAGCCTCGCATTGCTGACCAGCACTGCTGACAGCGCTCGCTCTCGAGTCCCGTCCGAGAACGGCGTCAACGAAGGGGTCTCGATGTGTTTGTGGAAAGTCGAATGGAAGTAGTTGAAGCTCTCATAGTGGGAAAGGTCGCGCGGTCGCGCCCAGTTCTGAACCGTGAACACCAAGCCAGGATGTGAACGGCCAATCCGGTTCGTGGCCTGGATGTACTCGGCGGTCATCTTGGGTTGACCGGCGACAATCATCAGACCAAGTCGCTTCACATCGACACCTACTGAAATCATGTTCGTGGCCAGCAGAATGTCGTAGGGCGTGAAGCTTGTCCTCTCGCCGGTGAACTGCCGTTCGAGGCGGTCCAAGATGTACGGGATGTCGCCAGCCGACTTTCGCGAAGTCAACTCCTCGTACGACCGAATCGACCGCTGCCCAAGGCCGACTCTGTCCATCCTCCAGAGCTTTTGGTGGATGTCGTCGTCGATCAGCCGACGCATTCCTGCCAGCTCTCGAATGGACCCGAAGTAGCCGACCGCCGTCAACCATGGGTCAGCCGCCTTTCCATAACGAGTGGGATCGTACATCAACTGCGCCGAAGCCATCGCGGCACAGTAAGTGCGAATCAGAACTGCCTTCAACCTCCGACCAGGACTACAGATTCCGACGTATTTGGTGCCTGGATTGTCTGGATTCGCAGGAGGTTGCTTGCTGAAGAAGTTGTCCTCGACATCAATCCCTGCGGGAGGAAACACCTTCAGGTTGCGCGCAAAGAGCCGATTGACTTGGTCGCCTGCGCGTCTGACCGTGGCAGTCGACACGATGACCTTCGGGCGGACCTTTACGTCGTCGTGTTCCCACGAGCAGAGCTCGTCTATTGCGGTTTCGTAGATTCCTACCAGCGAACCAAGTGGCCCGCTGATGAGGTGCAACTCGTCTTGAATGATAAGGTCTGGTGGTCTCAGATATCCATGTGGCTGTACTGTTACGGCAGGCAGTCCCTTGTGCGCAGGATGCATGTTGGAATCGTGGTCGCTCTCCGAGGTTAGGAAACCATGTCGCGGGCAAAATCGGTCGACCCTGCCAAACAGCATCTGTGTTTCCCCGTTCCAGGGCATCTGCGCAAACTTGTCGACCGTCGCGATCACAAGGCTCGGAAGTAGTCGATAGACTTCCTCGTCAACCACCACAACGGGAAGGCCTCCGTCGAAGCCATTTTTGGGGCTGTTCGCCTTGCTGAATGGACATATCCCCTCATCGTCACCGCAGAAGATGTACGTCCTCTTGGTTGCAACCGAGTTGACGACCTCGATGTCGTTATGCTTGAAGTCGATGGGGCTACCGCACCACGGGCAGTTGGTGAGCTGCCGAACCGACCCTCGGCCCCAGCCGTCGTTACCCACCTGGTCCTGAGCATCAGCGGTTCTGTTGGGAGTAGTCGCTTGACCGACCCACAAGCCAATGCGGAAAGGCCAGTTTCCCCACTTGGAGGGCTGTTCGCGGCGGATGGTTTCGCAGGCGCAGATGAGCGCGGTTGCGCGTTGGAATTGTTGAAGGGTCAAGAGCCGCAGCGTGTATCGCATCAAAACGGCGACCCCAACGTCTGCTCGCAAACCACCCAGATCACCCTGAAGACGGCGGATGCCGAGGGTGAAGGCGGTTAGTCCTAAATAGGCTTCCGTTTTGCCGCCCCCAGTTGGGAACCACAACAAGTCGGCAACCTGCTCGTTCGCACCATCATCAAGGCGGTCAGAGTGTCCAGGTTTTGCCAACGACGGCAGGTTCAATAGCACAAACGCGAGCTGGAATGCGCGCCAACTTCGATTCTTGGGCTCGTCGAAGTCGGCCAGGGTCTTCGACTCCTCGCGGCGCTTTGCCTCCGAGAGCATTGTCCGGACACGCTGGAGATACATCGCACGGTTGGCAAACCGGAAGGCATCCGCGGCCTTTTCGTCTTCAAGAAGAGTCCGAATTCCTGATTCGATTCGGTCGGCGGCCTCGCGACTTCGCTTGATGACCCGTTCCGTTGCTTCTCGAAACTCCGACAAACCCTCAGTGGCATCCTCAACCCGAACAACCTCGCTTTCAATCCACTTCCGGTAACCGTGCACAAGCGGCAGCAGCTTTGATTCAAGTTCAGCGGTCGGGGTCTCGGCCAACTCCTTCATGTCGGTGACCAATCCCTCCAATAGCGGTTCGTTCTCAGGGCCGCTGTGGGTGGCTTTGGGAACCTCAGTTATCGGAACGCAGGTGGTCCAAACACGGTCAGTGGATTCCCACTTGTCGGGATGTCGGTTCCAGTCGACCGCAACGCCGTGACCGACCGCGAACTCGACCCGCTTGCGGTACGACATCTCAAGTTCCTCAACCTCGTTCTTCTCGAACGGGTCAAGATTTTCGTACCGAATGCGTCGGCGACGCTTGATGAAGGCGCCGGAACCATCAACCGACTCGACACTCAGAACCGGCTGGAACAGCCATCGCGTGATGGTTTCGACCTTGCTCTCTGCGGGGCCCTGGTTGTTGGTGAGAAGCAAAGTGACGAGCCAGTCGTCCTCACGCTCGACCACACGACCCGTGACCACGACATTAGGGAATCCTTCGTCGAGCTGGATCCCGCGAATCGGTCCCGCTCGCAAAGTCAAGTCGACTTTTCCACCGCGAGGATATCGCTTCCAAACGATGAGCTTTTGGTTCGGGTCGTCCTTGGCGGTGAGGGTCTCGCTCTCTTCGCGGATGTACTGGCCCCACTCACTCTGCACTAGAATGCGGTCGACGTCCTTCCGGACACAAAAGGTCAGACCGAACGAGGATGGGAAGTAGGATTTGCTTGGGTCGACCTCCGGCTCCTCGTCGTCCTCTTCGACTCCCTTGCCAAACCCTCCGCCCTTCGACTTGCCTGGGTCAGCCTTTCCCTTGGGTGAGTCAAAGTCGACATCGTCATCACTGGCGTCATCCTCAACTTCGGTCGGCACGGGGCCGTTGAGTTCAGTCTCGGGGAGCGCCGTGTCTCGTGGCGCGAGCATGCCGAGCAGATATCGGTCGGTCGGCTTCATCAGCCTTCCATACTCGGCATCAAGGGAAATCTCCTCGTTCGGTCCACCCGCCGGGCCAAGCAGGTCACGTATTGCAAGTTCTAGTAGCTCGTCCCTTATCTGAGATTTCCGTTCAGTCCCGCTCATTGCTCCAACCGTTAGCAGTATAGTGGATTCCGCTCAGAATCACGCTCAAGGTAAGCGAAGCGCTCTATCCCCTGCCAATGAGAGGAGAGAACGCAATTGCTCCCGGGCGAGCCTTTTTCCAGTCTGAGTTGCTCGGGGCGAGATTCCCATCGCCTCTAGGGATACCACTGGTGGGTGCTCAAGCAAGGTCGGGAATAGATTCACACAAATCAAGTAGTTCGGAAACATTATCGCCCTCTGACGATAGTTTCTTTCTGCCTCATCGAATGTAAATCGACGGCGCTCTTCTTGATTGTAACCAAACAGGGCGCCGGCCTCTGGTCGAGGATCCGCAAGAATGCAATTATGTGGGAGCGGATAACCACGTTCCATGTACCAATCTCTTGCCTCCTCGTGATTGGCGAGTTTGGCCTGCACTCGGAGGATAGCGGTCAAGAACTGGATAGACTCGAGCTCCATGCTGTACCGACGCTTGATCGTCACGTACACGAGATGAGAACCTACCTCCGCTCGACCTACAACCAAGTTCTTGCGACAGAGACCGGAAACGGATGGAGCTTCATGCCTGAGATTTGGCTCGGTTCTGATGGATGCATCTTCAAAAGGGAGCCTTCCAAATTCCGCTGCCGTTCGCAGACCCTTCCTGCCCCAGGCAGCAAATGGGTGATAGGAGAGCAAGATATCCAAGTCCTAAACTACTCCTTCGGTTCATCACCCGATTGCTCAGCCCGGAAAATCATCATGTCCTCAGCAGTGGCGTAAATCATGTTCACCGGGTAACCAGCTGGCTCTAGCGGAGCGATTCGTACCACAGGGGTAATGGGTGGCACAGCCTTGGCGGTGGTTTCGCGTGCATTCTCAACTCTGAAGTAGCGCTTGCTCGTACTCATGACATCCATTCTATCCGCTAGGCATCCGCTCCCCAACACTGCACGAGAGCTTCTGACCTCGGACTAAGGCGTTGCTTCTAGTTGAAGGACAGGGTTGGTAGTCGAAACTGAGGTAGTGCAATCATCACTTACTTGCAGCATCCACCACTTGTATTGTACGAGCCAATCGATATGCAATTCGTCGTTCGCGTAGGCGTTCAATATTCTGCCTCAAATACATTGCGTGGTCTTTGCCGAATTTAAACTGTGGGAAGTCGCGATCAATCATCTCGAACATACCCACCAAGTGCTCAAGATCTGAATCCTCACCGTGGTAAAGGCGTTCTACGGAGAGTGCAGCTAGGCGCAAGTACACATCCCGTAGTAAGCGCTCAGCCTCGTCCTCCGCAGGTTCTCTGCTTAGTATTATGTACTGAATAGGCTCAGGTGTACAGTTCGTGTCCCAGCGTATCTGGCATAGCATTCCGAGCGGAAATAATGCAACGTTCTCTTGCATCTTTTTTACCCATTCGGACATTAGGTCAACCTTCATCTGAAGTGCCTCTACATTCATGGAGTCTTCCACGCTCAAGGTTAGAACGGCAGGTCCGAGCCAGACAACAGGCACCTTACCTGCGCTGACATCCAGCTTCCGCTTCTTCTCCTCGAAGCAAACCCCGATACCATGCGCACCCGGATTATTTAGGAACCACTCAAGGAGGGCATAGTTTGAATACAGCTCAAGGCCAGAACCTCTTCGAACTCGTCCGAAGAACAATGGATACTCAAGGTTCCGCAACCAGTCGGTCTCCCCCCTGTCTGTGCGTGTAAGTTGTTTGTCGGCATCGTAGTACACGACAGTGACGGCCTTTGCATGTGACTTCAGTTGGACCATGCATGTCCGTCCGGCCCGATAGAGAGCACCCTCGTTGTGCAGAAGTGTCAAAAATGCGTCGACCCCAACGTCTTCGGTGCGAGGCACCGGTGCGACCGCTCCTAGCAATCGGAGGAGAAACAATCCATATTCCTCATTCAGGTCTCCAGACCTCAAGTTCACACCGCGAACAGCTGGCATCAGTCTTCCGCCTCGCCGAGGGTGAGTTGGGTGTCGAAGAGGTTTGCGGGTGGCGTAGCGTTGTAGGCGGTGCGGGGTTCGGCGACATTAGTTGGGTTGTTGGGTTTGCGGCCACGTCTGGCGGTGGAGGTTGAGGCGTCGGAGGTTGCGACCTTGGCTCCGGTCGACTTCTTGCACTTCTTGTAATGCAGGCCGGCGGCGACTTCTTCGGCGTAGCGCTCGTGGTTCAGCTTCAGTAGGCGGCGGAGGACTTCTTTACGGGCCTCGGGCGAGATGGTGAAGCGTACAGTGCCTGGCACGTCGTAGTGCCCGTGCGCCAACTCAATGTCGGACCAGCCATAGGAACTCAAAACAGCCGCGTCAAGGGATGCGATTTCAGCTCTAAGCTCTTCAATCACAACCGTGCTCTCACCGGGGCTGTCTACCAAATCGTACAGGTCGTTGAGCCCAAGTCCAGCTTGCCTCTTCGCCAATTTGCGCGCTGTGGTGAACTTATCCTCAGCATCGGCAAGTTCACTCAATTCGAGCGGAAAGGGGAAGGTATCGAAGACATCGGATGTCGAATAGCTTATCGTTCCTCGGCCAAAAGCGAACGTGATGTTGCGCACCCACCATTCATGAGTACAGGATTGCATTACAGCGAGCATGCCTGGCGAGTTCAAGAAGAGTTTCAAGCGATGCACGGGCAGTTTGTCGCTCTCAACAAAATCGAAGAGCAGCCTTCGCGAAACAATGCTACAGGCCAGGATAAACGGCTTCCGCCGTGCCTCCTGCATAAATGACGTTCGCTTGTCCCAATGCAGCCACGGTCGGTGTTCATGAATCTGACGTGTCTGGTTTTTGCGCTCATCTAGAATCTGTGGCATCAGCCACTCAAGAAACGCATCGCAACCATGGATTTCGTTCAGCTCGCGTTCCCCGAAGTCGACAGACACTAGAGCTGCGTCACGGTCAACTGTGTCGTTCAGAACTTCACCGTTAACGTAGGTGCGTAAATACTGGTGGAGCCCAGGAGCGCGACTAGCCCATTCAGCGGCGGATTCTGAGTTGAGAATGAAGGCTCTTCCGTACAATTTCACGCCCTCTGAGTATCGAAAGCCGTGTTGTAGCTTCTTTATCGCAGAGACATCCAAGTCCTCAGACAAAGAGCTAGGAATCTCATCTCGAGAAAGTCCGTCAAGCACCTTCTTTCCAAGGAAGGCGCCTCTACGCAACCACATGACTGCAACGGTTACTTGGGCTTGTCCGGGCCAAACCATGCTGGAAATTGCCCTGTGAATAGTCCAACCAGACTGTGTCAGCACGTCAAGCGTTGATTCACGATTGTCAGTCTGCGAAATCGTTCCAGTGGCTATCAAGGCAACGTTGCCACCCTCCACCACCAAGTCCTCGCAACTTCTTATGAAATGTGCAACGAGGTCTGCGGTGCCTTTCATCTCCCGCCGCTTGTTGCAGATGAACTGGTGATAGTCAACACCGAGATTCGACGCAATGGTCTTTCCACCGGCGAACGGTGGATTGCCAATCAAAGCGTCAAATCCGAATGAGTTGATGGTCGCGCTTTCGCTAGAGCTATCGAACAAAATGTCGGGAAACTCAAGTCGCCAGTGGAAAGATGGACGCCCTGTCAGCTCCTTGAAGGTGGACCTCAAGCGGTCACCTGTCGGAACCTCGGTCAACGTAGATTGAATCACTGCTCTGCGGGCCGCCTTGTCTTGAGTATTGCCCTCTGAAAGTTCGCACGCCACCAACGCATCGGCCGCGAATTTGAGCGGTCGCTCCAACTCCCGCACTTGGTCGAACAACCGCTGCTTGCGGCGAATCGCTTCGGGGTCGTGGCTGGGGATGCGGGCAATCTGTTGGCGCAGGTTGCGTACCTTCTCAATGTACTCTGGCACCCACGGCAGCAAGAGCGCTCCGGACTGTCCAGAAGTGTCCATGCGGAACATCTCCAGCTGCCGCTCGGTGACGCCAAGGAGCGAGTCGCCGTGGCGCAGGGCATGGTCGAGGAAGGTGAACGGACGGTCCTTGCGCAGGGTGGTGAGCCAGAGCGATAGCTTCGCCATCTCGACCGCCATCGCGTTCCGGTCGACGCCATAGAGGCACCGGTCGGCGACGATGCGCCGCGCCAACGCCAGCCGCTCCTCGGCATCGCTGGGAATCAATTCCTGACTTGGGTCGGCGACGGCTATGTCGCCGTAGGGCGTCGTGACATAGGTTCCGGGCGTCTTGGCGTGATGGTCGTCCTCGATGCGATGGGTGAAGAAATGTCCCTCGGCCGAGAAGCCCAGTCGGCGAGCAGCCTTCTCTTCGGCAACCGCCCACGCCTCCACCAACTTCATGGAAAGGAATCGACACGCGGCCACAAGGAAGGCGCCCGAGCCCATCGCCATATCGCACACCTTGAGGTCGACGATGGCCTTGGCATCCTTGAGCGTCCACTCCTCCTCGGGCAACCCTTCGGCTGGGCCGACGTAGACCAGCGGCTCAAGCGCGTACTTGACGACTTCCTCGGTGAGCGTGCGAGGGGTGTAGTGGGTGCCGGTGCTGCGCCGGTCGCTACCCACAGTCGCATAGAGCGCGCCTTCCGGATAGACCTGGACGTTGCCGAAGCTGTCTTCCCGAATCAGGTTGGCGAACGGCTTGACCCGCTCAAAGAGGTCGTGGTCGTCGCCACAGACCACGCGCAACTTGCGGAGCTTCTCTGCGTCGGTAGCTTGGTCGAGCAAGTTGCCCAGGGCGCGTTCGGTTTTGCCGGTTTGGTCTTTGAGATACGCGATGAACTTGTCTCGACCTTCGGCGACTTTCGCCTCCAGCGACTCAAGTTCGATTTCGGGCTCGTCGCCTTCTTTTCCAACCAGTCCAAGTACCGGCTTCGTCGCACGTTTGGCGGTGTGGTCGAGAAGACCCTCATAGACGTGGCCGATTTGCTCCACGTCCAGCGCTTGGAATGTCAGCTTGCGCGCTTCTTGGCCCTGGCGAAGCACTTGGAGCGAGTCCAGCAGATGTAGAACGATGCGGTCGCTGATGTGGGGCGGCTCGTTCGAACCATCCGGTTGGCGACCCTCAAGCCAGGGGAATCGGTCGGGATCGAACAGGGTCCCGCCGTAAGCAGGTATCCGCAGGTCTTCGTGGGCGACGCCTTGAAAGACCATGCGGAATGTTGCCAACAACCGGCACCACGCGGAGGCACGTCTATCGAGTACTTCCTCGGTTAGTCGGCTGGCATCATCGTGGAGCTGTTCACGAAGCGTGGAGACTGCATAGAACCGGTCGTACATGTCTTCGCCGAGATGGAGGAGGCCCCGCTCCTCGGCACAGAAGAGGAACACCAGGCGCATCATCACGGTGAGTACGCCTTCGTAGACCTCGGTTTGGTGGACCCCTTCCAGGAGTTCGCGGTTGGAATCACGGTCGAGTCGCTCAAATGCGCCTACAAGTTCCTCGACGGCCCGGCGGACTTGGTAACCCAGTCGGTCTGTGACTTCTTGTTGGTCATTCGCGCCCTCGGCGAGTAGGTCAGCCAATCGGCTTCCGGGTTCACCACCAAAGGCACGCCGGATTCCAACCAGCGAACGGAAACTACACAGAGTTTCTTTCTCTTCGAACCAAAGATAGGCGTACCATGTGGCGAAGCCAACCGTGCCGGTGCCGCAGTTGTTGACCAGCACCCATTCCTCGCCGTTAGTGACGAGGCCGATTTTCTCGTTGTTCGCTTGAAGCAATGACTGCATCTGGCTGATGGGAGAGGCTTGGTAGCGCGTGCCGGCCTTGACCTTGGAGGTCGACTCGCCCTTCGGCAACCTCATCACGAGGATTCGTCCTCGGTCGGGGAACTCGGGTTGTTGGATGATGTCTGTAGGGCGAACCGTGATGTGGTGAGTACGGTCCACATACTTGATCGATTCGGGAATCACTTGGTCTTGAAGAATGTGCTTTTCTTGGTAGCCCAGGACGCTACTGAGAACCACGTTGATCCACTCCCGGTGGTAGACCGGGTCGTTGGAATCCTCCCATGTTTGATAGGCACTGCGAAGCCCTTTGAGCAAGCCAGCGTCCAATCCCTCCAAGCCGTTGGGGAATGCATGTTTGATGATGGACGGCGTGACGAATGGGCCGACAATATCCATTAATCCTAGCCATTCGATTCTTGGCAGCTTTCTCATCGGACTCCCTCCGCCATCGTATCGGGGACAAGGATCAAGACGCAGACCGGAAATAGTCGTGGAGTAGGTTTCTCGTATCGGCGGTCGACCAGTCGCTTCTCGGCCTCGATTTCAGTCGGGATTTCCTCAAGGCGAAGCTGGATGGCCTCAAGGTTGCGGCGGTACTGGTCGCGCTCGAGTTCGTTGAATTCGAAGGTGAGCTGGTTGTCGGGCTCTTTGAGTTCGGCTCTGATGGTGGCCTCAAGCTCGCGGAGGATTTTCTCGACGTCTTTTTTTTCCCGCTCAGCTTTCTCTTGGAAGCGGCCTTCGAGGTTGCGGGTCACTTCGCGCATACGGATGTCGAGGGCGTTCTGAAGGGCTGGTCCAAGGCTTGGCCAGTCTTTCTGGATTTGCTCCAGATAGGTGTTGCTTACTTGGCCGTTTTCAGCATGCTCAAGGGCAAGTTGGACATCCTCGACCTTCATGCGGGCGATACCACCCGGTCTGAGAAGGCCACCGGCGGTGATGACTTCTTCGTGGAGTCGCTGGTGGGTAGCGCCGAGGACGACGAGTCGACCGAAGGCGATGAGCGCAGGAGATGTGAGGTACGTGTCCGAAACGACTTTGACCGAAACTCGAGATAGCTTTCGACGGTTGCCGCTGCTCCAGACCTCGGCGCGCAAGAGTCGGAGCGACATTTGAACTAGGCTGTGGTTTAGGTGGATGAGTTCGACATCATCACGGCCTTCAACGCAGGCGTGGTCGAACACGATTGGCCGCGGCTCGTGGGTGTACGGATGCGGGTTGCCTGCTCGGGCGGC
>VYLQ01000088.1_pt1 | contig 26109 bp, 22 predicted proteins | sample 5115351 | NCBI WGS metagenome assembly VYLQ01 (sample SAMN12291776, study PRJNA351875) | freshwater metagenome | isolation source: freshwater lake | place: USA: Michigan, Lansing Lake | collected 2013-08-14 | reverse complement strand
CGGCGACTGTTCGAGTTTTGTCAGGGAGATTATGGTGGTGACCCTTGCTACGAAGCGGTCTTTTCCGACCAAGGTTGGGACGGTCTACCACCTCTCTCAATATACAAGGTTGGGCTTCGGCCGCGAGCTTTTGCCGAACGGTTGAAGCATGAAACCCAACGCCCGCATAGTTTACGCTACCGCTAACCCATCCTACAAATAATTGTGCCTCCCTACTTAATTAACTGCAAATTTTGATTGAGGAATAGAATTTGAGGCTCTATTCCTTTTTTAAATCAATTACACTAACACCAGATCGCGGTTGACATTGAATCCTGTAAGGGTTATGAAGTTCTCTAGGATAGCGAATTGCTGATTATTAAACGATAACGCTCCATTCGTACTGTTGTAAGAGAACTGACTGGTGGAAGTTGCTCCGAATCCTACTTTATCAACACGAATTTGATCGGACAAGCTAGGCGATGCCAGCTGGACAGTGAAATCCGTAATTCGATCCACACCTTCACCTAGTTTGTAAAAAGTAAAGATATCTTTACCTGCGCCGCCCGTAAGAATATCATTGCTAGAATCAACTGTTCCATCTCCTTGAGCGGTGCCACCGGTGAGAACATCATCGCCAGAGCCTCCTATGAGGGTATCAGTACCAGAACCGCCTGTGAGAACATCATTAAATTGACTACCTGTAAGACTATCATTACCTTCGCCACCTCGTATAGATATGGGTCGTCCGTCAACGGGTGCAGTGGGTAAGTTAGTGAAATTGATCACATCGTTGTATTTACTGCCGATGACCGATTCAATGTTTAGGCGATTAGAACTAGCACCAGTAATAGAAATTCCAGAGCTTGCGAGAGAATAACTTACTTGGTCGTATCCTTCTCCTCCATCGATAGTATCATTTACTCCACCGGCGACAATGAAATCATCTCCCGCACCACCATAAATTGCATTAGCTCCCGTTGTCCTTCCTTTGAGAATATCATCGCCATCTTGGCCATAAATACTGACAACACCTGTAGTGAGATTAGTATTAGGAACATAGATATGTTCTCCTGCTATTGTTCCGTTATAAGTTAAACCAGTGACTGCTGTGCCATTTTTAACGGTTGTGCCAATCACAGAATAGGTTGGATACACCTTGAGTAAACTTTCCATGAACTGTGTTATGCCCATGTTTTGCCCATTCATTGTGGATAAAGTATCTGGGCTGAATCCCAATCGCAAGAAAGTTGAAGCTTGATTGGTTTGATTGTTGTAGGCAACTTCTACGGTTGTTTGTCCGCCACTATTGGTGGCGATATTAAACTTATAGCTTTCATTGGTTGCCAATTTAGGTAGGGTTATGGTGTCTATCCCGGGTTGAAAATCTAGAATTTCTACCAGGGAGCGACTTTGAGTGACATTAACTGTTCCCCAGCCGCTACTTCCTTGGCCGGCAAAGAAATCACCAATTCCTCTTAAGTTATTCTGATATTCTTCAATATCTAAGGCATAGTTAACTTCGATATTGGCAATATCATTGGCTAAGTGAAGTGTTGTGGCCCCTACATTAATAACGGCTTCGACAGCATTAGAACCGTAAGGTAAAGCACCGGATAAAGCAGTGGCAGCGGCGGCGGCATAATCAATTCCTGCCCCCGTTACAGCAGCAGCAATATCTGCGGTATGGCGTTTTTCTCTTACATCCCAATCGGGTTCGACAAGCAATTCGGCAAGTTGTTTGAGTTTGCCTGCATTGAAATCAAGTCCGACGATGCCCGAAGCAGGTTGTATGGCAACGTTGAAGATATCGGCTCCCCCACCACCGTAAACCTTTTGTGAGGTGGTTAAACCATCATAGGATTGGAGTTGGAAAATATCGTAGGAATTACCCCCAGAAACCGTAATATTGACGTTATTTGGTTTGTCAAGGGTAAAAAACTGAGAGCCGTTATTGCCGATGGGTTTAAACTGATTAATTTCAACAATTCCCCTTAAAGAAGTAGTATTGTTATAATCATTCCATTTGCCCGCAGCACCGAAATTCATCCCCACATAATCTTCATTTCCCGCATTATCAGGTTGTCCTGTATTCCAGTTGGTATAAGTGGAAGTTTCCCCATTGATCCACTTAAATTGTCCTTCTGTCACCTTATCGGTTAACCCAGTCCAAAATTGCTCAGAACCGCCAAACTTAGAGACTAAAAAGTCTTGTTCTGCCTGGGAGTTGATGGTAACTAGATTTCCCCCTAAACTGAAGGCTTGAGCTTGCGCCTGTTCCCAAGTTCCCGCACCTGTTACCAGATATTTGCTGCCATTCCAATCAAAAAACTTGTTTTCAACAATTCCCCTTAAAGAAGTGGTACTGTTATAATCATTCCATTTGCCCGGATTGCCCGGAGGACCGAAATTCATCCCCACATAATCTTCATTTCCCAAATTATCAGGTTGTCCTGGAGACCAATTGGTATAAGTAGAATTTTCACCATTGATCCACTTAAATTGTCCTTCGGTTACTTTATCGGTTAACCCGATCCAAAATTGCTCAGAACCACCAAATTCCCCAATTAAGAAATCTTGTTCAGATTGTGAGTTAATCGTCACCAGATTACCGCCTAAACTCTGGGCTTGAGTTTGAGCTTGTTCCCATGTCCCAGCCGTAATAAGGCGATAAATAGACCCGTCATACTGTTTGTAACCTTGAGGTAATGGAAGGGTATTGACTATGCCGAATTTATCCAGATTCTCAACATCAAAGCCTTGAGCCGTCACACCATCTCGAACGAAAATATCCTTCGCTAATCCTTGACCATTATTTGCCCCCGTACCCCCCTGAACAGAGTTATTCACAAAAACACTATTGAAAGAGGTTAAACCAGCACCAGTGTTAACAAAAACTGCACCGCCTAAACCGGCTCCGCCGCCACCTCGACCCCCAATACCGCCATTACCTGGATTATTGCCACTACCGCTATTACCCCCATTGCCCCCATTGCTTCCATTACCCCCATTTCCGGCAAACTGGCCGCCTGCGCCTCCTGCGCCTCCTGCGCCTCCTGCGCCTGTACGTCCCCCCAGAAGATTTGAGCCGCCGCCGCCGCCGCCGCCGCCGCCGCCGCCGCCGCTACCGAATCCTCCATTGAGGCCGTTTTGACCATTCCCGCCATTACCGACAGTCCAGGCGTTTGAACCGCCTTGACCGCCTTGACCACCTAGACCACTAGCACCCCCCACACTGCCTAGAAAACCGGATGCACCGGGGTTCCCCAGTCCACCACTAGCACCATTGTGGCCATTAGCGAATCGATAATTACCACCCCGGCCGCCATTTCCTGCTGTGCCATTAGCATTCCCGCCAAAGGCTCGGTTATTGGTAAAAGTCACATTATTAAGGGTGACATTCCCTGAGTTAATTAGCAGTGCGCCTCCTGCACCTAGGCCGCCGCCACCACCGTTTTGGCCATCGCCTCCCTTGGCGTAACCATTAGCAAGCGTCAGTCTTGATAAGCTGACATTTGCTCCACTGATAGAAAAAATCTGCCGTGCGTTTTGACCGCTAATGATGGTGTTACCATCATCAACAAAGTTAATGTCATTACCAGCACCGATATTCAGGGTACTGTTGAGGTTAATTGTGCCACTAATGCCGGTTAAATCAATCGTGTCTATGCCAGGATTACTATTAGCGTAATCAATGGCATAACGCAGAGAGCCAATACCACCATCATTATTGTTAGTGACTTGAAGTGGCTTAATAACCCGAATCGAGGAAGTGAGGTCATTAAAAGTTCCAACCCAGGACGTATTTGCGGTGTATGTAACACTTTGACCCGCAAAGTTAGCGTGTTCGTATAGAATGGCAGCAAATCCTGGATCTACTTTTAATGAACTCAGTTGATCGTTGCCAATGGTTAATGAATTGACATCGTAATTTCCTGCTTGAAGGGTTTGGGATATTCCAGAATAGCCACCATGTTGATAAATGGTTACACCTTCAATGGTATTCTGCTCAATCTCAACTACTTCACCTCCCAAAACAATCGTCTTACTATCATCTTCTGCCTTTAAATTGGCTAAAATTCCACTATTTAAAGTTTCTCCGTTAACCAAGCGGGCGAAAATTTCTCCTTCATCCCCCGCACTATCCGTTGTATTGATTTGAGCATCAATAAAATGCCCAATTTCCTCGATAATTACATCGGCGATTGCCTTCGCATTTCCTACATTCTCGCTTAAAAATATTTCATTCAGATAGATTTCATTTTTCTGCTTTGTATAGGCTCCATTGGTTGATCCTAACACTTCCTCAGAGAGAATCTTTATAGTAGGAACTGCCGTAAAATTACCTTGAGCGAAAGCCTGAAATAATTCTTGGGCAAGAATTTGATTGTAATTATTGCCAAAGGCTACTGACCCATCGCTGAGATTATCAAAAAAAGAACTTAGGGATTGTTGAGCAATAGCGAGCGCCTGATTCAAGACACTAGCTTCAGAAGAAATTTGCTGATGATTATTCATGGTCGTTGTCTTAGTAAGAGTTTGACAGTGAGTGGTGTTCTTGATAAATACCGGGCAACTATTTCTATCTCGGTCGCCATCAAAATAATGACTACACCCTTCTCATCAGTGACCAAAAATAGTTTTCCTGAAAAAATGGCTGCTATAATCATAGATTTTATAAATATCTATATATACATTTTCATCTATGCTAGATTCCGCAACTGATACTTTGCACCTCATCGGCATGATAATTGCGATCAATAGACTCTGAGAGCCTAAAGTAAAGGTTAAGAGGATTTTACGCAACTTTATCCCCCTAAATCCCCCTTGAAAAGGGGTACTTTGATGGGTTCCCCACCCTATTAAGAGGTGCTAGGGGGGATCCTATTTTCCTTACTAAATAGACTCTGAAAGTTTAGATAATAACAACGACAACACCCCAAATCCTTGACTAGCAATCGAGGGTTAATGCTTATCAGCCGGGTAAATTTTCAAAATGCAAAATTATTATCACAACAATAATAATATGTCAATAGATTAAATATTAATTTTTGTAAAGAAAAGCCTGAGCATTTACTCAAAAAGCTCTTTACCATCTGTTACAAAATATGGCAAGATATTTATCGAATTGTGTCAAAACCCAGAGTAAATGCTCATTAGGGTGACATTTTCTGATACAAGACAGAAACATATATATCTAAATACCTTAAACAAAGGGCGATCGTCATCAGATGACGAAAATGCCTAAAAACCAGACTCAGCAATCCTAAGGAGAACCATCATATATGTTCACTCACGTCAAGTCCACCATTCGTCACATAGTTCCCGACGCGTTGAATGGTCGATCGCTGGTCAAGGTGGTCTATGTCGTGCTAGAACCTCAGTACCAAAGTGCGCTGAGTAGTGCCGTCAGGGAAATCAACGCTAACAACCCGAAACTAGCGATCGAAATTAGTGGTTATTTAATCGAAGAACTGCGCGATGGGGAAAATTATCGCAATTTTCAAGAGGATATAGCCAAAGCTAATATTTTCATTGCCTCTCTCATCTTTATCGAAGATTTAGCCGATAAAGTTGTGGCCGCTGTCAGTCCCCATCGGGATAAATTAGACGCGGCGATCGTCTTTCCCTCCATGCCCCAGGTAATGCGCTTAAATAAATTAGGCAGCTTTTCCATGGCCCAATTGGGACAGTCCAAGAGTGTCATCGCTAACTTTATGAAAAAGCGCAGGTCAAACTCCGGCGCTGGTTTCCAAGATGCGATGTTAAAGTTATTGCGAACCTTACCGCAAGTCCTGAAATACCTCCCCATGGAAAAAGCTCAGGATGCGCGCAACTTTATGTTAAGTTTCCAGTATTGGCTAGGAGGTTCCGCAGAAAATTTAGAGAACTTCCTGTTAATGTTGGCCGATAAGTACGTCTTCGATAACAAGGATGACAGCGTAGTTTACAAAGAACCGGTAGTTTATCCAGATCTCGGTATCTGGCATCCTTTATCCATGAAAATGTTCGAGGATGTCAAGGAATACTTCGCTTGGTACAATAACCGCAGTGATATTGCCGATGACTTAAAAGACCCCTTAGCTCCCTGTGTTGGCTTAATTTTACAGAGAACTCACCTCGTTACTGGGGATGACGCTCATTATGTCGCTCTTGTGCAGGAATTCGAGTCTATGGGTGCGCGAGTCCTTCCCGTTTTTGCCGGGGGATTAGACTTTTCCAAACCCGTAGAAGAATACTTCTGGGATAAAAGCTTAAAAGGAGTGGAAGCGGTTGCCATCGTTGACACGGTAATTTCCCTGACAGGATTTGCTTTAGTGGGAGGTCCAGCGCGACAAGATCACCCGAAAGCGATAGAATCCTTAAAACGTCTCAATCGTCCCTATATGTGCGCTTTACCGCTAGTTTTCCAAACCACCCAGGAATGGGAAGAAAGCGATTTAGGGTTACACCCGATTCAAGTAGCGCTACAGATTGCTATTCCGGAATTAGACGGTGCGATCGAACCTATTATATTATCGGGCCGGGATGGGGCCACGGGTAAAGCGATCGCCTTACAGGATCGGGTGGAAGCGATCGCTCAACGGGCGCTAAAATGGGCTAACCTAAGAAAGAAACCGAAACTCAATAAAAAAGTCGCCATCACCGTCTTTAGTTTCCCCCCCGATAAAGGGAATGTGGGAACGGCAGCCTATCTAGATGTGTTCGGTTCCATCTACGAAGTGATGCAAGCGTTACAAAATAACGGTTATGACTTGCAGGATCTACCCACATCTCCCCAAGAACTGATGGAAGCGGTAATCCATGATGCTCAAGCACAGTACCATAGTCCGGAGCTAAATATCGCCTATCGGATGTCCGTACCCGAATACGAACGCTTAACCCCCTATTCCGTCCGTTTAGAGGAAAATTGGGGACCACCACCGGGACATCTCAACAGTGATGGACAAAATCTGTTAATCTACGGGAAAGAATTCGGTAACGTCTTTATTGGGGTTCAACCCACCTTCGGTTATGAAGGGGATCCCATGCGTCTGCTATTTTCTCGTTCTGCTAGTCCCCACCACGGTTTTGCAGCCTACTATACCTATCTCAATCAAGTCTGGAAAGCAGACGCGGTTCTCCATTTTGGCACCCACGGATCCTTAGAATTTATGCCGGGGAAACAGATGGGAATGTCTGGAGAATGCTACCCCGATAACCTCATCGGGATGATTCCCAACCTCTACTATTATGCCGCTAATAACCCCAGCGAAGCGACGATCGCTAAACGTCGCAGTTATGCGGAAACTATCTCCTATCTCACTCCCCCCGCAGAAAATGCCGGACTCTACAAAGGGTTAAAAGAACTAAGCGAGTTGATCGGTTCTTACCAAACCCTGAAAGATAGTGGGCGTGGGGTGCAAATTGTCAATACCATTGTCGATAAATGTTTCTTGGTCAATCTCGACAAGGATATAAGTTTACCTGATGGTGACACCGCCCATCTCAGTCAAGAGGAACGGGATAATATCGTCGGTTCTGTCTATCGCAAACTGATGGAAATTGAATCGCGCTTACTTCCCTGCGGACTTCACGTTATCGGGAAACCCCCCTCGGCGCTCGAAGCGATCGCAACTTTGGTCAATATTGCTAGTTTAGACCGGGAAGAAGACGGTTTACTCTCCTTACCCCGAATTTTGCTCAACAGCATTGGCCGGGATATAGAGGAAGTTTATCGCAATAGCGATCGAGGGGTGTTAGAAGATGTGGAATTACTGCAAAACATCACCCTCGCGACTCGCGCTGCCGTTTCCGCTTTAGTCAAATCCCAAACCGACGCAGAAGGTCGGGTATCGATGCTTTCTAAGCTGAATTTCTTGAATATAGGCAAGAAATCGCCTTGGATCGAAACTTTACGGTCGATGGGTTATCCAAAAGTTGATCCGGAAGCGTTAAAACCCCTGTTTGAATACCTAGAATTCTGTTTAGAACAGGTTTGTGCCGATAATGAATTAGGGGCCCTATTAAAAGCATTGGAAGGGGAATACGTTCTTCCAGGTCCCGGTGGCGACCCCATCCGTAACCCCGGAGTTTTACCCACGGGTAAAAATATCCACGCTTTAGATCCCCAGTCTATCCCGACCCTAGCGGCGGTAAAATCGGCTAAAATCGTGGTAGATCGTCTGTTAGAACGGCAAAAACTGGATAATGGCGGTAAATATCCCGAAACCATCGCTTGTGTTCTCTGGGGAACCGATAACATCAAAACCTATGGGGAATCCCTCGCACAAATTCTCTGGATGGTGGGAGTTCGTCCTCTTCCCGATGCTTTGGGACGGGTGAATAAACTGGAATTAATTCCCCTAGAGGAGTTGGGAAGACCGCGCATTGATGTGGTGGTCAACTGTTCCGGTGTCTTCCGGGATTTATTTATCAATCAGATGAACTTGCTTGACCAAGGTGTAAAAATGGCCGCGGAAGCAAACGAACCGATGGAGATGAATTATGTCCGCAAACACGCTATTGAACAAGCAAAAGAAATGGGTTTAACGGTTCGACAGGCAGCCACCCGCATCTTTTCTAATGCTTCCGGTTCCTATTCTTCTAACATCAATCTTGCGGTAGAAAATAGCAGTTGGGAAGACGAAAAAGAGTTACAGAATATGTATCTCAACCGCAAGGGTTTTGCTTTCGATTCCGATAATCCGGGGATGATGGCCGATAATCGTCAGTTGTTTGAAGCATCCTTAAAAACTGCGGAAGCGACTTTCCAAAACTTGGATTCTAGCGAGATTAGTTTAACCGATGTTTCCCACTATTTCGACTCGGATCCCACTAAAGTTGTCGCTAGTTTACGCGATGATGGCAAAAAACCCGCAGCCTATATTGCCGATACTACCACCGCTAACGCTCAAGTGCGTACTTTATCAGAAACCGTGCGCTTAGATACCCGCACCAAGTTACTCAATCCCAAATGGTACGAGGGAATGTTAAGTCACGGTTACGAAGGAGTCCGGGAATTATCGAAGCGTTTGGTTAATACCATGGGATGGTCTGCAACTGCTGACGCGGTGGATAATTGGGTGTATGAAGATGTCAACACCACCTTTATTCAAGATGAGGAAATGTGTCAGCGTCTGATGAATCTCAATCCCAACTCCTTCCGCAAGATGGTGGGAACCCTGCTAGAGGTTAATGGTCGCGGTTACTGGGAAACTTCTCAGGAAAATTTAGACCGCTTACAGGAACTTTATCAAGAAGTGGAGGACCGTATCGAAGGAATCGAGTAGAATAGATAGATAAGACTTGAGAGACTGGCTAATCACCGGTCTCTTGGGTTTTCAAAAAAGATGAAAAATAACTTTTGGGGGTTAATTTGGTCTAGTTTTAACGAAATTCAAGGGGTTTTACTCGGTCTTCTTGGATTTTTAGGAGGTATTGCTTTAATTCGTTATCCATTCAATACTTCTATCCCTCTAGATCTAGTAATTATTGTCAGTTTCTTCACCTTGCTGTTAATCGCTACTTTGTTAAGCGCTGTTAACGCACTTCTTAGACAGAAGCAAAAATTAGAGGCAGAAGTTAAGCAACTTCAGGAGGAGAACCAAAATTTAGAAAATATTATTAAACAGGGAATTACTCCCAGGATTTTGAGGTCTCAAAAGCAAGGAAATAATAATATTTTATGCCTTCTTGATTCCTCTAGTCTGTTTACGATCGAGTTACTTGTCTCTTTTTATTATACCGATGAAGATGGGTTTGAAAGATTAATAGGAGAGGGTTTTGTTGAATATATTAATCCAAAGGATGGCAAGATACACGCGATCATTGACAAACCTCAAACAATCTATCAGGTAATTCTAGATCGATTGGCGAGTAACGATTTAAAAATTATTCAAGAAACCAGAGTCAGACCTGGCGTTCTTAGAAAACATAGTTCACCATAGAGGAAAATATGGAAAATGTAACCGAAAAACCTATTTTATCTCCTAAAGGAACCTTTCCCGCCAAAGTTGTCAAAGTTATTGACGACTATAAATTAGTGATCAATAGAGGTGAAATTAGTGGAATTCGAGAAGGTCAAAGAATGTTAGTTTACAATACCAGCGAAGAGGAAATAAAAGATCCTCAGACTGGTGAGTCTTTAGGCTATCTTGACTTAGTGAGAGGGACGGGGACAATTACTTTTGTTCAAGAAAAAATATCGATTTTACAATCGGATAGAAGCAATAATAAAGGATCTAGATTGCTGGAGTTATTGCTTAAAGAACAAGAAACCCCGTCCGATTTGATAGGAAAATTCTTAAAAAGAGCCGTAGGAGCGAATTCTAAGAACGATAAAAAGCCAATATCCGAGCTAATAAATCGTGAATTGTTAAATAAACTGCTAGTACGGGAATTATCCGAAACGTTACCTTTTGAAAACCCTCAAATTGGCGACTCAGTTAGACCTATTTAGACCTATTGATGGAACAACCAATATGAGAATACTTTTTATCTCTTAAATATCCGATTTCAATTTATCCCGAAGAAGAAGACGGATACACGGCACTAATTCCCGATTTACCCGGATGTATGAGTCAGGGTGAAACTTTAGAGGAAGTGATTATTAATATTGAAGAAGCGAGCGAATTTGGATAGAGACAGTTTATTTTAGTAGCTCTTTTTGGGTAGGTTGGGTTGAAGGAAGTGAAACCCAACAACTGAGAGTTTCTAATTCTTTCCGCAAGATGGTGGGAACCCTGCTAGAAGTTAATGGTCGCGGTTACTGGGAAACTTCTCAGGAAAATTTAGACCGCTTACAGGAACTTTATCAAGAAGTGGAGGACCGTATCGAAGGAATCGAGTAATTGATCTAGTAAAATACCTCAAGGTAGAGAGGCAAAATATCGCTTCTCTACCATTTTTGTCTAGGAAAAACTTACAGTATTTGAATCACTTGTCTTGATCATCTTGTTCGGACTGAATTCTTCTCTCTTTATCCCCTTTAACAAAAACCGTCACCAAACCTGTTAAAGTACCCGCACCCATAATTCCAGATGCCCAAACTTTATCATTAATCCCCAGATAAATAGAGCCACCTAAACCAACTATCGCAATCGTAAAACCGGCAATTTGTCCAAGATAAGAGCGGATATTATCGTTTTTTACCAGTTCTGTTTCTATCTTTCTTCGATGTTCACCTTCTTTCTCCGTCATAGACAAAATCCTATCAGCACTGCCGGGCAAAACTTCTTCATATCCTTTTAGAATTGTTGGATGAGGAATCGGGCCAGAGAAGGCTATGCTGCCGCTTATTTGTCCCTGGAGAATCGAGATTTTAGTTTACTGATCAATAGTCTCATCTTTTAATATTTCATCTATGGACTCTAAAGGTCTTTCAACTAGCTCACTATTATCCCAGTCTTCTGACTTTTTACTTTCGTCGGACATTTTAAGACAACTTTCCCCCATATTCACAAATTGCATTGTCAATATCTAATCCCGTCTTCATCCAATCGGACTGAATTGCGGCAGCATCTGGATTCAAATGTACTTTTTTGCCCACACGAACACGACAACGATAATCTAGATTGGTACGATAAGTCCCTCCTATATCTAGAACTGAGACCAGACCATCCATAAAGTACCGTCTAGGAATAGAGTAATTTTGGGAAGAAATGTCACGATAGTATTTTTTTACCATAACACCCTCGTTTAAGTTATGTCTACCCCCCGATTCTAGCATTGTATCATACCAATTTTTTGAATTTATAAGATCCATTTTTTGCAGTTACAATACATCGCTCCTACATTGGTACTATTAATGATCAAGGCAATTGACCGACCTTATCATTAAATCTTGACAAATATAAGTTTAAATTATAGCTATTGCGCCCTAAGAGCGATAATATTTAATATTAACCAGATTTATACCAAAGATAAATCATTATGGAAAACGTCACAGAAACTCCCCTTTTATCCCCTAAAGGAACTTTTCCTGCCAAAGTTGTCAAAGTTATTGACGACTATAAATTAGTAATGAATAGAGGTGAACAGAACGGAATTCGAGAAGGTCAAAGAATGATGGTTTATCGTATCGATGACGAAGAAATATTAGATCCGCATACTGGGGAATCTTTAGGGTTTCTCGAATTAGTAAGAGGTACGGGAAGAGTAATTTTCGTTCAAGATAAAATATCTATAATTGAAACCGATCAGAAAAAAACTTATAGAAAAAGAATAGAAAATCCTTCTTTGGGATTGAGGAGTTATAAATCTGAAGTGGTAGAATCCGATGAATTAAAACCTTTTGAAAACCCTCAAATTGGCGACTCGGTTAGACCTATTTAGACCTATCGATGGAACCACCAATATTAGAATACTTTTTATCTCTTAAATATCCGATTTCAATTTATACTGAAGAAGAAGGCGGATACACGGCACTAATTCCAGATTTACCCGGATGTAGGTGATGATTAATATTGAAGAAGCGAGAAAGTTATGGATAGAGACGGTTTATTTTAGTAGCTCTTTTTGCGTAGGTTGGGTCGAAGGAAGTGAAACCCAACAACTGAGGGTTTCGGTCGGGTTTCGTAGCCTCAACCCGACCTAGGAACTTCAAACATTACTGTCCGCAATCACCGAGAACCATTGGCTATTGAGCAGTTATGATTTTCAGGGTTTTCATTTGCAGTTGATTCAATTTCGACAGGAGACGACGACGCAAAAAGAACTGTTTTTGTTGCCAGAGAGAAAGGGAACACCATTGATTATAGGCAGGAACACATTCATTCAAGATAAACTGATGCCAACAGTGAACAAGATAGCTAATAGTCACGGTTTTCGACCTTTCTTGATAATGAGACTTTATTTGCTGCCTTAAATAACTGTTGTCCCGCAATTGTTTGAGATAATAAATAACATCATTCTCATTATTAGCAGTAAAGAAATCTAGTTCATTTTTGTACTCTGCTTGAAAAGCGGATTCATTTCCTAAAATGGCAGGAACACCTGCTAACCAGGCATTGTACAGCTTAGTGGGGGGTTTCCAAGGATAAGTCTCCTTGGAGTCGAAACGACGAATAGCGACGATTGCATCTGCTTGACGATAATCATGCCAAAACTCATCATTAGTTTGAATGCACCAGTTTAAACCTAAATGCTCTAGCTGCTGTTGCCATTCTGGTTTGCGTAAGGGGGGAGCTAAATTGTAGCTAATACCAAGATAAACTACATTTTCAAACCGATCGCCCCGTTGGGGATCGCGAGGAATCAGGCCTGGTTGAGTCCAATGGGGTAAAAAGTATCGCTTACCTGGTAAAAGATATTGATCTTCGGATATTGATTGTATATAAAGTTGAGAAGCAGTTAATTCCTGTCGATTCTGGACGATATGAATTTGAGCGTAGGGTTGAGGATTTCGATCCCCTTTAACACAAGCCAGTAATAACTTGGGATAGGGTTGAAAATCATAAGCTAACGATTCTCGATGACCAATTACAATACCTTCTTTAGGGATAGTATCTACTAATTCACAGGGAAAGTTCGATTCGCGTAATCGCAAATAAGTTTGTAAAATCCAAGCCAATGAACCTCGACCCGTTCTTAATTGATCGGCGTGATCGGGCAAAGGGTCGGGTCGATGGGAAGCGGGAAGATGAAAATAAATAGGAGGTATTTGCTCGGTCATAGAATTAATTCTGAAGCGTGCTTGTAGAATACTTGAGCGGGTGTTTGATAGTCAAGGGATTTTCGGCGTTGCTGATTTGAGACCTGAATCTTATTTTGTGGGATTTTTAAAACCTAGACCCAAACTAGCTTTTGGATACGATGCACGGTTAGCATTCATACCTTGATTCAGCAACGCCCCTGCCGGAATTGAGGGATAACTTTCTCCGGTCCGCAAGCCGGAGGAGACAAAACTGGTTTATGCTAGAAGGGGTTACTGTTAACGTAACTTTACAAAGTCATCGATCGCCCACATTTATGGATTGCATCATCAATCGTCGAGCGCGGTTTTCAGCCAGCCATCGCTATTATCTGCCAGAATGGGACGAAGCCGAAAATCAAAGACTTTTTGGTCTTGGTAGCCGTTTTCCCGGTCATGGTCACAATTACGAATTATACGTCTCCTTATACCAAGAACTTAATCTTTATGGCATGGTGGAAAATCTCTCCACCGTGAAACAGGTAATTAAACGAGAGATAACCAGTCAATTAGACTACTCCTATCTCAATCAAGTCTGGCCAGAATTTCAGCAAACCCTACCTACCACAGAAAATATCGCTAGAGTTATCTGGCAAAGATTAGCACCCTATTTACCATTGGTCAAAATTCAACTATTTGAACACCCCGAATTGTGGGCAGAATATCAAGGAAAAGATATGGAAGCAACTTTAACTATCAAAACCCATTTTAGTGCCGCTCATCGTTTGGCTTTACCGCAATTAACCCTCGAACAAAACTCGGAAATCTACGGCAAATGCGCCAGGGTAAACGGTCATGGTCATAATTATCACCTAGAAGTATCCGTGGCGGGAGAAATCGATCCCCGCACCGGTATGATTGTAGATCTAGGGGATTTACAAAAAGCGATCGATGAATTGGTAGTGGAACCCTTCGATCATGCTTTTTTAAATAAGGATATTCCCTACTTTGCCGAAGTGGTTCCCACCGCGGAAAATATTGCCCTACATATCGCTCAACTATTAGAGGAACGGATCCGCCAATTAGGGGCCCAATTAGATAAAGTTAAACTGATTGAAAGTCCCAATAATTCTGCGGAAATCCACTGTCGTGGTTCGGTTCAAACTCCCCGACAACTTCTAGAAAAAACCCTGACAGCCGTTTAATTGCCTGTTAGTTAAGGTCATTAGGGTGAGCCACGCTCACCCTGATGGATTTAATTAAACCCTAGTTAAACACTTCTCGCCATCCGCGCTTTCCTTTGCTTTGACGTAAGGGAGAGGCTAAATCGACAATTTTCTCGAGCAGTTTCGGGGCCAATTTTTGACACCAAAGAGCTAGATGACTTTGCCAACCGACGACAATTTCCGTTTTTTGCCTATTTAACCCGGTAATTAGAGTTTGGGCGACTTCTTCGGCGCTCATCGGCTTTAACCATCGAAATAACTGCAATTCTCGCACCATATCCGTATCGGTTAAAGAGGGTAAGAGGGTGACAACTTTGATGTTGTGTTTCCGTAATTCTGACCTGAGAGCTTGACTAAAACCCAAAATGGCAAATTTGGTGGCCGAGTAGGTAGCGAAGCTAGGAGCGGCAATTTTACCCATCATGCTGGAAACATTGACGATGGTTCCCTGTCCCCGAATTGCCATCCGGCGGGCAATTAAGCGAGTAACCGTGTACATGGCCATCAGATTTAAAGATATTTCTGCTTGCACTTGCGAGAATTGCGACCGCAGAAAGGGGGTTTGATGGGCAATACCGGCACAGTTAACGAGGATATCAATGCCAAGGCATTCTTGCCAAACGCGGATAATTGAAGCACTAACAAGGTCATTTTCCGTTAAATCTAGGGCTAAAGGTGTGGCAATGACCCCTAGGGACTCAATTTCTTTGGCTAGTTTTTCTAATCGCTCTTGATCTCTGGCAACAATCACAATTCTGCTTAAACCTTGTCGGGCCAATTCTAAGGCGATCGCTCGTCCGATACCCCGGGATGCCCCCGTGACTAGGGCAGTTTTTCCCTGTAATTTCATGATCAAACTCCTGTTTTAAGCAACAGTACGGGAATTTATTGGTTTTGCTTCTGAAATCTTTGATTTGTGCATCTATGCCCTACATAAGTAGCGAAGCAATCGAGGGACAGATGGATAGGTTAGGGTGCATGGGATTTTTCCTCCTTTAAAGCGCACTCTTGAACCCACGGTAACAGTTGTCTTTACAAACAGCAATCTTTTTTAACACTTTTCCCGAAAATCACTCGATCGGATGAACGCTCAGGGTGATCCTCAATCCTATGGAAGGGGAGAAGGGAGAAGGGAGAGGTAGGGTTGATTCATGAATCAACCCTACTATGAATCAACCCTAGGGGAGAGGAGAGAGGGGCAGCAGAAAAAAAAATTGTGCTGCCACCCTATTGTGCATCTCAATTTAGGTGTTCAATGTCGGTAATAATCGGTAGAATCACCGTGATCTTTGTGCCTTTTCCTTCCTCACTTTCCAGGTAAATTTGTCCTTTGTGCGCTTCCACACAGCGTCCGACAATGGCTAATCCTAATCCCGTTCCTTGAATATTATCGACATTGCTACCGCGATAAAAAGGTTTAAATAAATGTTCTTGATCTTTGCTAGGAATACCAATCCCTCGATCGATAATTTTAAAGACTACCTGCTCGGATTCGACAATAATCTTAAATTCTACGGGGTTTCCCTGTGGTGAATATTTGAGAGCATTTCCTAGTAAATTTGTCAAGATATGTTTAATTAAATTAACATCCCAAAGTCCTCTTTCTAAGCTGCCCTCAATTTGGAAAATAATTGCTGATTGGTGTTCTGGCTTAACAATAAAAGATTCTACCAATTTCTGACAATAATCCAACAAATCTACCTGATCAAATTGACAGTATAATCGCCCAGAATCAGCCCTACCAATTAATAACACTTCTGTGAGCAATTGATCCATGTCTTTAATGGCCGATCGAATCATGCGAAAATAGCTAACTTGCTGATCTTTTGTCAACCGATCGCGACTTTCTTCTAATAATCCAGCCGAGAGTAAAATTTTATTTAAAGGATTGCGAAAATCGTGGGATAACATGGAAACAAATTCGGTTTTTAACTGATTTAATTCCTGCGCTTTTTCCAGTTGATTAGTGCGTTCAATCACGCTCATTTTTAAAGCTTCGTTGGATTCTCGTAAAGCTTCCTCCATCTGTTTTCGCTCGATCGCATAACATAGCGATCGAGTTAAAATTTCTAAACTTACTTCTCTTTTAATTAAATAATCCTGCGCTCCCTGACGTAGTGCTGCCAAAGCTAAATTATCATCATTAGTATTAGTTAAAACCACGATCGGCAATTTCGGAGCCGTAATCAAAAGGGGAGCTAAGGATTCCAAACCCTGACTATCTGGTAAAGTTAGATCTAATAAAATTACATCAAAATTTGTTTGTTGTAACAGAGAAATCGCCTCGGATAATCTTGACACATTAACCAGATGAAATTCTTTTTTTTCATTACCCTTAAGAATTTCCTTTAATAATCGAGCTTCGGCTAAATTATCCTCGATTAAAAGAACTTTTATATCCTGCGAGAGTCCCATTTTTTAATCAAAAGTTAAAGAGATTTGGGAGGTTAGGAAGTGGGAAGATTTTTCAGTGATCAGTAATCAGTAATCAGTAATCAGTGAAAAGAAAGCTCAGAACTTGCCCCTTGATAAGCCATTAAGCAACTCTTGCAACAGTAAAGGGATTAGGGGAGATGTAGCTCATCTAAGGATAGGCGATTAAGATGCGTCTTAGCTTACTATTAACTGAAAACTCAAACCTGATAACTGATAACTGATAACTGATAACTGATAACTGATAATGATTCACTCCCCAGGTAAAGTAGCGGTTTCTAACCAAAAAGCCTCGATATTTTTGACAATTTTGAACAAATCGTTGAGATTGCGCGACTTGGTTATATAACAATTAACGTGCAGTTCATAGCTATAAAAAATATCCTCCTCGTTGCGAGAAGTGGTTAAAACCACCACAGGAATTCTTTTTAAACTGGGATCGTTTTTTATTTCCGCTAATACCTCCCGTCCGTCTTTTCTTGGTAAATTCAGATCGAGAAGAATAAGATTAGGACGGGGAGAATCGAGATACTCCCCTTCTCGACGCAGATAATCCATGGCGTTGACACCATCCCTAACGATAACTAATTCGTGCGGGACGGTGCTAGTTTTTAATGCCTCTTGGATGAGGCGAATATCAGCTTTACTGTCCTCCACTAATAAGATAATTTTGTGTGGCACGTCCTCGCCAGCGCTCACGCTCGTCACCTCCTAGGGGAATTGTAAAATAGAAAACCGCTCCTTTACCTAATTGGGATTCTACCCAAATTCGTCCGCGATGACACTCGATAATTTTCTTACAAATCGCTAAACCCATACCTGTGCCGGGGTACTCGTCGCGGGTGTGCAGTCGTTGGAAAATCACGAAAATGCGTTCGGAAAATCGGGGATCGATACCAATTCCATTATCGGTGACAGAGAACAGCCATTCCTCCTCTTGACGTTGGGCAGCAATATGAATAGTGGGAGTTGCTTTTCCTCGGAATTTAATCGCATTACCGATGAGATTTTGGAACAATTGCATTAACTGGGTTTTATCTGCCATGACAATTGGCAAAGTATCAACGGTGATCAGAGCTTGACTTTCCTGAATTCTCCCTTTCAGGTTAGCGAGAGCTTTTTCCAGTGCCAGATTAGCATCGATGGTATTAAACTCTGCCGCCTGCATATCCACTTTCGAGTAAGCCAGCACATCATCTATTAATGTTTGCATCAAACTGACACCTTCGACGGCAAAAGTAATAAATTCTTTAGCATCTTCGTCCAGTTCTTCGGTGTAGCGCATTTCTAGCAACTGCACATAGTTGGCGACTTGATTGAGGGGTTCCTGTAAATCGTGGGAAGCGACGTAGGCGAATTTTTTTAATTCGGCGTTTGATAGTTCCAAATCCCGCGCCAAACGTGCCAATTCATCGGCTTGTTTTAAGATGATATTGACGATCGCTTTTCGTAATTCTAGTGCGGCGTTAATTTCTACTGCTTTCCAGGGTAAAGATTTGAGACGAACGGTTTCTTTCCAGAGGGAGAAGGATTTACGCGGACAGAGACGAATATTACCATCTATGGCAGTCGTTTCGATCGCTTTACCCGGATCACCACCCCAGTTGACGGTTTGAATTACTTCCGGACGAAACCAGAGGAGATAATTACGTTTAGAAATGGGAATTGCTAGTAGGCCACTGGCAATATCTTTAAACTTACCCGCATCGGCATAAATTCGCGGTAAGGAATTGGTATAGTAAACATCTTCAAGGACGTTTTTTTCTAGCCAAGTAATCAGATAATTTAGTTCTTCTTCGCTCGGTGTTACTCCAATTAAGGTATAATTGCCGCCTAAACAAATAGCGGCTCCTGTGGCTTTAGTTAGATCAAGCAGATTCGGTTTATGGGCAATTAATCCATCGATAAAGTTATTAGCTTCAGCCATATAATCGATTAATTGCGATTGGACAAAGTTTAATTTCACTCGATAGTCATAATCCTCGGTTTCTTCCCGTGCCGATATTTCCGAGAAAATTACTCTTCCTAAGAACTCACAAGCTTTACGGAGTTCGTAGGGTACATATTTAGGGGTGCGGTGATGACAGGCAATAATACCCCAAAGACGTTTATTTTCAATCAGAGAAATGGTTAGAGATGCTCCCACTCCCATATTATGCAGGTATTCTAAATGACAGGGAGAAGCACTTCTAAGACTGGACAGGGTTAAATTTAAGGGTTGTTGAGTTTCGGGATGAAGACTAGGCACTAGATCGACGGGTTCAGAGGTAGCATCGGGAATCTGTCGAATCCAATTAGCACTTAATAAATTTCGTGCTGGGAGAGGGATATCGGAAGCGGGATAACGTAAACCGAGATAGGGTTCTAGTTGCTCTATTTTGTCTTCTGCTATCACATCACCGTTATCTTCTTCGTCGAATTTGTATAACATAACTCGATCGAATCCTGTCATTTTTCGCACTTCTTTAACGATGATATTACAGAAATCTTTCAGGCTACGGGTGGCTTCAAGTTTATCGATCGAAGTTTTGGCTAGGTGATAGAAACTCAGGAAAGGAATGTTTTCATAGGAAATAGCAGGTTCTAACTCTAAAATCAGCATTTGTTCGGCGTTGCGGTGAAAAATAGCATCAAAGACTGCAAAATCATCCCCTTTAACCCGCGCCCAGATTTTGGAGGGATTGATAGCATCAAAATCGTTATTTTCTATGGCTGATTTGAGAGGATCGATCTGAAAGGGATCGAAGATTTCCTCTAGGGTTTTACCGATAATTTCCCCCGGAGAAATTCCCAATAAACTGCGGCTATTACTGCTAGTTTGGCTGACTTTTAGCTCCGGTTCGCTGAGAACTAAAAGCACTCCGTGCGGTTGAATTCGGTTATAGAGATGGATCGGTTCCCGTTCGATCGAAGTTGGGTTAATTGTCTCGGTTAGAACTTCCATGTGTATTTCTCCCAGAGGATTTTTGCCAAGTTGAAAACTCTTTGTTTATTAAAACTATTTCTTCTCACTTTCAGGGAGCGATCGAGAATAAATTTACTTCTCTTAATCCTAGTCCATCAAAAGTAATAAAACTTTAATTAATCAGTTATCTATCGATCGAGCAGTTCTGTTCAGTTCCCTTTATTATAATCAGTTTTTCTGTTGAGAATCTATGGTCATTTGTTAAGAATTAAGAGTTAATGTTCCAAAGGAAGGATAATTCTTAATAAAAATATACAGTAGGGGGTTTCAGACCCAAAAATTTCCAGGAACGCACGCTAGAAAAGTAGGCGATATTGCACTGTAATTATACAATTGATAAGCAAGAACAAATTAAAGAGATAAATTAGTAAACTTGATCGTGTTTTCCAATATCAACTATAACAATTAAAGTTTCTCCTGAATCAGTATCTTGACGAAAAGTAAAAATAATACGGCAATCGTAACTAACAGAACATGACCAATAACCTTCTAATCTACCTGTCAGCTTATGAGATTTTAAAGAAGGGGTGAAGGGGTTATCTTCTAACAAATGTAGAACCTCTGATACCTTGCTTTGTAGTTGAGGATTTTTGCTGATTAAGCGTTGAAAAGCTCTTTTAAAGCTTTTGTCAGCAACTAATTTCATTCTTCTTCATCCTCTAACAAATAAGCCATTATTTCTTCAGCACTGCCTTTTTTTGCTGTTCCCATTGCTAAAGACTTTAAGGTTTCTTCGCCATTTTTAGCCATCTCATCGCGGCGTTTCTCAATGCGTCTTTTACGAATTAGCTCAAACAAATAATCTTGGTCTTCAATGGATAGACTCTCTACCGATTCGATCAGATCTTGAAAAAATGCGATACTCATTAAAGTTTACTCCTGTTAGTTAACTTTTTTTCCCGATATGTTATCACAATATAGTCAAGTAGGGTGCGTTAGGCAATCCCTTGTTCCCAGAGAAAAAATCAAGAGCTAAATATCGCCGTAACGCACCACAAAGAAAAGTTTTTGCTGCGTTACGCTACGCTAACGCAGCCTTGTATGTTGGGAATGGGGGATAGGAGTTATCCTAACCTCAAGAAGAACAAGAAAAAGAGTGACTCTGGACGCACCACAAAGCAAAAAGCTTGCTGAAATATGTTGCGATTATTTTGCCGGATACCATACTTCTATAGTTCCACGCTTATAGTCTCGTTGTAGCTCTATATTGGGCTTTAGTTTTGCATTCTTAATAAGAGGTTGACTCACAACCTCTCGAAGGCATTTTGCTGCCTCAAGATCATCATCATAGAAATATTTAATCCATGCCTGACCTTGTGGTGGAGCGGCTCCTTCTGGCACTGGTTCTGGGCGATCCCCTGGAACATTAAATCCACGATCGCTTAACTCTTGTCGTAACTTCTGGGCATTTTCTTCTTGTTGGGATCCCGATGGATATTGTACGGTGACTGTAATCTGCCGATTTTTATTGCAGTCTGGAGGAGGTGGTGGAATTATCGGTATGAAGAATAATAAAAGGAGAATCGGACCTATGATTTTTAGCTTTGATTTAGCCTTTTGTGTAAATTCTGGAATTATAAAAATACCAAAGTCTACGTTGGAAACATATGGGGAAATAGATAATATTAAAATAAGAGGTAGGATGACAACTTGAAATTCTAGTGGGATTCCAAGAATGTCAGGAATACGTTTGTACATAAAATTATTACCTCAACGAGTATGTTGGAAATGGAGGATAGTAGTCAAGTAGAGTGCGTTAGGCAATCCCTTGTTCCCAGAGAAAAAATCAAGAGCTAAATATCGCCGTAACGCACCACAAAGAAAAGTTTTTGGCTACTTTTATAATCCGCTATGACGGAGGAGAGGTTCGGTACTAGGTTCGCGACCGCGGAAAGCTTTAAAAACATTCATAGGATGGGAACTTCCCCCCATAGCTAAGACAGTATCACGAAAACGGCGACCGATCGCTTTCACTGCTTCTTCGTTATCTAATCCCACTTCCTCGAAAGCGGCAAAAGCATCGGCGCTGAGAACTTCTGCCCATTTATAACTATAGTAACCCGCCGCATAACCGCCGGCGAAAATATGCCCAAAAGAACACAAAAAAGCATCTTCCGGTAGGGGAGGAATTATCGTCGTCGTCGCCGCTAAACGCTGTCTGACTTGTTTAGGAGTTTCGCTGCCATTGGGTTGATAACGATGGTGTAATTCTAAATCTACTAAAGACAAATGTAACTGACGCAGCATAGCCGAACCACTCATATAATTCTTAGCTAGGAGCAGTTTTTGGTAGTAATGTTCGGGGAGAGTTTCACCGGTTTCGTAGTGTTTGGCCATACTCATTAAAGTAGGGCGATCATAACACCAATTTTCCATAAATTGACTGGGCAATTCCACCGCATCCCACTCAACATTATTAATACCCGCTGCGCCAGAATAGTCCACAGTAGTTAACATATGCTGTAAACCGTGGCCAAATTCGTGAAAGAGGGTAGTTACCTCCTCAAAGGTCATTAAACTGGGTTTTCCATCTACTGGAGGCGTTTGATTGCAGATTAAATAAGCCACAGGTAAACGCACCTCGGCACTGGTTTTGGCGCGACCGATACAGACATCCATCCAAGCGCCGCCGCGTTTTTCGGCGGGACGACTGTAGGCATCGAGGTAGAAATAGGCGATTTTTTCGCCCTTTTCGTCGTTAATCTGGAAATAACGCACATCGGGATGCCAGATAGGTGCTTTACCGTCAGCGGCGATAATTTCTACCCCAAAAATCCGTTTAGCGAGGCTAAATATGCCTTCTAAAACCCGTGGTAGGGGGAAATAGGGGCGTAATTCCTCGGCACTAAAGTTAAACTTGGCCTGACGCTGTTTTTCTGACCAATAGGCTATATCCCAATGCTTGAGATCGTCGGTTTCCGCAAAAGTTTTTAAGGCCTCTAAATCCTCTTTTGCCGCTTCATAGCTGACTTGGCGCAAATTGTCAAGCAATTTCTCGATTTCATCCACAGAATTGGCCATTTTCCGGGCAAGACTGACCTCGGCGTAGGTACTATAACCTAGAAGATGGGCCTGTTCCTGACGAAGTTGCAAAATGCGATCGATTAAGGGATTATTATCCAATTCTCCCAGATCAGCCCGACTAACGTAGGCTTTATAGAGTTTTTCGCGCAATTCCCGATTATCGCTGTACTTCATAAAGGGGAAATAACTGGGAAAATCGAGGGTAATCACCCAAAGACCAGTTTCGGTGCTGGCGTTAGTTTCCCCTTGGGTGCGGGCGGTTTGGGCGGCTAAACTAAGGAGACTAGGGGGTAAACCGGCGATATCTTCTGGGGTTGTTAGTTTCAGTTGAAAAGCTTTGGTGGCATCGAGGAGGTTATTAGAAAATTTCGTGGTGATTTCCGCTAATTCCAGTTGAATTGCGTTAAATCTGTCTTTTTTCTCCCCTACCAATCCCACCCCGGCCAATTGGGCATCCCGCAGGGAAGCTTCGACAATGCGCTGTTGTGCCTCGTCTAATTGCCCCCAGCTTTCCCCTTGGCGCAGGGACAAAAATGCTTCATAAATGGGTTTACTTTGGCTTAAACGGCTAATAAACTCGACTACCTGTGGTTGTACGGTTTCGTAAGCTTGACGCAATTCTGGGCTATTTTTTACCCCCATCAGATGACCGATAATCCCCCAACTCCAGCTTAAACGTTCTTCAATCCGGGTGAGGGGTTCGACTAATTTTTCCCAGGTGGGGATAATCTGCGCTTCTAGATCGGTTAATTCTCTGGCCAGTTCCTGCAAAAGTTGCGTTATCCCAGGGACAATCAGGCCAGGTTGGATTTGGTCAAAGGCCGGTAATCCTTGACCGGCAAGCAGCGGGTTACTGGTGTTCGTCATAATTGTTGGTCTGGAAGGGTGGGTAATCTGTATCTTTTACTACCGCTCAACTAAACTTGCTCAAACTTACTTAAAAGTCTGAAAGCTTAGTCATTCGTAGTGGGTCAAGCACTACAGGATTAAACGGCAAACCCTTTATTCCCTGGTCAACGACATCTAAAGTAGGAAGTGGGAAGTGGGAAGTGGGGAGAGGCTGACAGGTGTACTTATTTTACAACTAAGAGGAAGGGGAGTAGTAAAAAACATCAACTGGGCTGGGAAACCATCCAGGGTAAGCGCAAGAAAAAAAATGACATAATATGCTAGAGGAAAAAAGACGTATTCTCCACGAACAGATTATTATCTCAAAAGGTTTTGATTCCCTTTCAAGAGAAGAAAAGGAGACCAAGCGCAAGAGCAAAAGGCTCAAACCCTCTGTTGATGCACAATCCGTTCAACAACAATGGCTTTCTCAATTCTCGAAACTGAATGACCCAAGAGGTCGGCAAGGTTGTGAACACGCTTTTCTGAGCATTGTACTAATTGCCATTCTAGCAACTATTGGCGGTGCTGGGGGATGGGAGGATATCGAAGTATACGCAGAAAGTCACCAAGCTTGGTTGGAAACCTTTTTAGATTTAAAAAATGGTGTTCCTAAAGCAGACACCTATAGAAGAGTATTCGAGAGAATTAATCCAGATGAACTACAAGAAGGTTTTTTGGGTTGGGTCAAACAAATTGTCGAAGCTACAGGCGCTCAAGTCATTCCTATTGATGGTAAAACCCTGAAAGGTTCTTATGACCGGAATAAAAAGCAATCATCCTTGCATCTGGTGAGAGCTTGGGCTACGGAAAATCGGTTAATGTTAGGTCAAGTTAAAGTAGAGTCTAAAAGCAATGAGATTAAGGCAATTCCAGCTTTATTGAACTTACTTGAGATCACAGGATGTATCATTACCATTGATGCGATGGGAACACAAACGGCGATTTCTCAACAGATTATCGCTCGAGGAGCAGATTATGTTCTCTGTCTCAAAGCCAACCATCCAACTCTCTATAATCAGGTAAAAACTTGGTTTGAAAATGCTATGGCTCAAGGTTTTCAAGGAATTGAACACAGTTATGAGCAACAGGTAGAAGCGGGAGATCATAGAAGAGAAAATCGCCAAGTTTTTGCGGTGTCATTGCCTGAAATCGGTCAATTATACCAATCAGAACAATGGGCGGGACTGAAAACACTGGTCATGGTTATTAGAGTCAGAAATCTTGGGAACAAAGTAACTCGTCAAATTACCTTCTATCTGAGTTCCCTGGCTGCTGATGCCGCCCATATTGGTCGGGCTATCCGCAGGCATTGGGGTATTGAAAATCAACTCCACTGGGTTCTCGATGTGACGTTTGCTGAGGATAATTCTCGTATTCGTAATCTTAATGGTCCTGAGAATTTCTCTTTATTGCGGCGGATGGCGATAAGTTTGCTTAATCAAGAAACTTCGACCAAACGTAGTCTTAGGCAGAAAATGAAGCGAGCATCCATGAATACAAATTATCTGCTTGAGGTGCTGGCAGTGACGCTACCCCACTAGCACATTATGAGCAAAAATTTCTTGCGCTTGCCCTGACTTCTCTACAACAATCATGCGTTAGATTTATTCGGAGTTTCCTTAATTTGTACCCAGTAACGGGGCATGGTAAATTCTCTTAATCCCTCCTACAGTATAAGTTATCGCCTTTTGTCAACGGGGAATTCCAGGTATTCAGGAGATAGGGTGATAGGGTTTTGGGGTGATAGGGTGATGAGACAACTTCCCCATCTCCCCACTCCCCCACTTGCCACTCCCCCCCGCAACGCGCACGAAGTGGTCTCCCCACTTCCCCACCTCCCACTTCATAATTCATAGATTCATAATTTATAACCCACATTCCGCACCCTCAACTGTCACAGATCAAAAAAGCCATTAAAGTAGTACATAATAACTAAAGTTAATTCAAAGGTTAAAAGGGTTAATGAGAATATATAGCAT
>VYLQ01000151.1_pt1 | contig 26291 bp, 27 predicted proteins | sample 5115351 | NCBI WGS metagenome assembly VYLQ01 (sample SAMN12291776, study PRJNA351875) | freshwater metagenome | isolation source: freshwater lake | place: USA: Michigan, Lansing Lake | collected 2013-08-14 | reverse complement strand
CCAGGTTTTGAAGCACGATTATCTCAAAATCTTGCACCTGTTTCGCAAGAAAAGCCACAAAACTCTTACCTTGCCTACATTTCACATTTATTCAGCCAGCCCTAATTAATTAGGAGTTTAGCAAAATGTCTAACGAAACGGTCACTTATTCCCTTGAGGCTGTCTTGACGAGGATTGAGGGGAAAATCGACTTTTTACAAAGAGATGTCAACGAGCGTTTAAACAAGCTAGAGATAGGACAATCAGAATTAAGAGGGGACATTAAAGCTTTAGATGAGCGACTAACCGCAGAAATTAAAGGGTTAACTGCAAGAGTCGCTGATCAGGAATTTACCAATCGGGGGATTCTGATAGCTTTGGTTGTTGTCATTTTAGGAGGAGCGGCCAAAATTTTTGGTTTTATTCCCAATCCTTTACAGCGATCGCATAATGTTTGAGAAAATTAACGCCCAATTGAAACGGCTAAAAAAATAAACTACAAAGATCGAGTGTCTTTTCTGTCAATCTTCTTGGGGATATTTTTCCCAAAGATCTGTGATTTGGCGAAGACTTTGGAAGTTGCCATTACCGAGGATCAAATGATCTAGGAGAGGAATGGCTAGATAGGTAGCTCCCTGTAATAATTGTTCTGTGAGTAAAATATCGTCTTGACTAGGCACAAGTGACCCGGTGGGGTGATTATGGGCGATAATTAACTTAGTAGCTGATTGTTTCACTACTTCTCGAAAGATTTCTCGCGGATGTACCAGTGTTTCTGTGGCTGTGCCGATAGTAATCACTTTTAGTGCGATTAACTGATTTTTGACATCGAGTAAAATAACAGCGAAACGTTCCTGAGACTGATACATTAGTTCGTGGCCAAGGATAGCGGCAGCGGTATCGGGACTATCGATGACCATTTTTTCCGTCGGTCGTCGTTGAAAAGCTCGTTTTCCCAATTCGATCGCCGCTAGAATAGTAGTAGCCTTAGCCGGTCCAATGCCATGAATAGCGGTTAATTCTTGAGGGTGAATATCTCTCAAAACGTCCAAAGGATCCCGGCGATATTTACTCAATTCGTTGAGAATATGCTGTCCTAAACCCACCGCCGAGAGTTTCCCCTTACCTTGACCTGTAGCTAGTAAAATCGCTAATAATTCGGCGTTACTGAGGTTTTTCGCCCCGACGCTGATTAAACGTTCCCTTGGTCTTTCACTGACAGGAATATCGGCGATTCTTAAGCTGTAGGTCATGGAAGTGGCAAGCTACCGCGATAAAATTCCATCATAATCGCAATTTTAGTCAGTGCCTAGAGGGATTTTGCCGGTAAATCAAGGGGAAAAACTCTCTTTACTGATAGCGAATTCCCGCATCTTCGAGGCGCTGTAAAGCTTCCCCTAATCGCGGGATATCGGCGATTAAACTGACGCGCACATAACCTTCCCCTCCCTCTCCAAAAGCATTGCCCGGAGTGACAACGACACCGGTTTTTTGTAGGACGCTGAGGGCAAAATCCGTGGAATTCATACCGACGCTACAGGGAATCCAGAGATACATTGTCGCCTTAGAGGGGGGAATATCCCAACCTAATTGCCCCAAACCTTTGATTAAAAAATCTCGTCGCTGTCGGTATCTTTCCTGTACTTGTTTGACGTATTCATCCGGCAGTTGTAGGGCGGTTTCGGCAGCCTTTTGGATGACGGAAAAGATGCCATAATCGAGATTAGTTTTCAGGGTGCGTAACCCTTGAATAATATCGGAATTGCCCACGACAAAACCGACGCGCCAGCCGGCCATATTATAGGTTTTCGAGAGGGTATGAAATTCTACACTAATCTCTTTTGCCCCCGGAATTTCTAATAAACTGGTGGGCTGATAACCATCAAAACTTAATTCAGCATAACAGAGATCGTGGACGAGCATAATCTCATAGTGCCGGGCCCAAGCAACGATTTTTTCAAAAAATTCCAGGGGGGCAACGGCGGCGGTGGGATTACTGGGATAGTTAAAATAGAGGATTTTCGCCTGTTTAGCCACATCTTCGGGGATAGAATCGATATCTATCAGCCAATCCTGTTCCGCTTTTAAGATTATTGGGTATAGCGTCGCCCCAGCAATCAAGGGACCGCGAAAATGGGCGGGATAGGCGGGACTGGGAACTAAGACCACATCGCCGGGGTTAACATAAGCTAGGGCGAGGTGAGATAAGCCCTCTTTGGAACCTAGCAGGGGCAAAGCTTCGTTATCGGGATTGAGTTCCACACCATAACTGCGATCATACCATTTAGCGATCGCTTCTCGGAAACTGGCGGTTCCTTCAAAGGGTGGATAACCGTGAAATTGGGGGGTTTCAAAAGCTTGAATGGCCGCTTCGATAACTGGACGCGGGGCAGAACCGTCGGGATTACCCATCCCTAAATCGATTAAATCTAGTCCTTCTTTGCGTGCTAAGGCTTTTAATTCATCCAAACGGGCGAAAACGTAGGGGGGTAAGGCACTTAATCGCTTGGCGCGGCTATTCGTCCAATTTACACTCATTAACTTCTTGGCTTACTGATCGAGGTAATCCACTATTATTACATGAGTGTATGGCTAATTTAACAGTCAGTTATTGGGCTGGAATTGCCCCACATCGGAGATGGAGAGCCAAACTAAGGTAATCTAATTAATAGAGGCTGAAAATTACTGATTAGCCCCAGCATTAACCCCATTCTTCGGGATTATCCCCCGGTAAGTCCTGACTCCTCACTTCTCAATTCTTTTGTCAAACATGACTGCGATCGCTGCCCAGATAACTTCTATTTTACCCCCCGACACGACGGTTATAGCTTGGCCACAAGTGCCAAAAGAGGAACAAGAAAGACTATCAAGGGCAATTAGGGGCAAAAGTCCTGAAATTATAGTTTATCCCGCTAATACGGCTGCTTTAGCCTCTTTGGTGCGTTTTGCCAACGAAAATCGTCTGTCTTTATTGGCCTACGGTCAAGGCAGTAAATTAGATTGGGGTGGATTAGTCGAGTCACCCGATATTTTAGTCAGTACCCGAAATCTCAACCGGATTATTGACCATGCCAGGGGAGATTTAACTATAACCGTGCAAGCTGGGCTTAAACTAGCGGATTTACAGGCTTTTTTAGCTTCTAGCGGTCAATTTCTTCCTATTGATCCCAGTGATGCCGATAATGCCACGATTGGCGGTATTATGGCCACGGCCGACGCCGGAACATGGCGGCAAAGATACGGTGGAGTCCGGGATCTGATTCTAGGATTCTCCTTTATCCGTCACGATGGCGAGATTGCTAAAGCTGGAGGGCGTGTGGTGAAAAATGTGGCGGGATACGACATGATGAAGCTATTTACGGGTTCCTACGGCACTTTAGGGATTATCGATCAGATTACCCTGCGACTGTATCCCGAAACTGCTAACTCAGAAACCCTGATAATCACTGGAAATAGCGAAAATATTAGTAAATTAAGTCAATTTATTCGGCAATCGGCCTTAACTCCCACCGTCGCTGAATGTTTAAACCTAGGGATGACGCAAGCACTAGGATTAGGGGAAAAGGTCGCTTTATTGCTGCGTTTTCAAAGCATTCCCGAAAGTATTAGCGAACAATCGCAACAGGTGCGTTATTTAGGACAACAGTTAGATTGTCAGACTAATTCTTATCGGGATGAGGAAGAAGTTTCTCTATGGCAAAGATACCGAAAAACAATGGATAATTATGACCAAGAGCGCAATTTTTTCGGCAAAATAGGATTATTACCCAGCAGTTTAGCCCTAGTTATCGACCAAATTAACGGACTAGCCTCGATTAATATTAGTAGTGGGGTGGGTAAAGTTATCTTAAAATCGGAGGAAAATCTTGACAAAATTCGCTCTTTATGCAGTGCCAATCAGGGTTATTTAACGGTGTTAACCGCGCCTCCATCGCTCAAGGAAAAAATTGAACCTTGGGGTTATACAGGTAATGGGATTACCATGATGAAAACCCTAAAAACTAAATTCGATCCTCACGGTATTTTTAGTCCTGAACGCTTTCTTAACAAAATCTAATTAAAAATTATGCAAACCTCCGAACATTCCCTTAACTTTCAAGAATTAATCGACCAAAAAAATCAAGGATTTGACCCCAAGAATCCCCCCGCTCAAGAATTAATCGATAGTTGTGTTCACTGTGGTTTTTGTCTATCTACCTGTCCCAGTTATCGAGTCATTGGCAAAGAAATGGACTCCCCCCGGGGTAGAATTTATCTGATGAATGCTATCAACAAAGGGGAAGCAGTTTTAGACGAAACCACTAGCCAACATTTTGATACTTGTTTAGGTTGTTTAGCCTGTGTTAGTACCTGTCCATCAGGAGTACAATACGATCAATTAATCGCCGCAGTTCGTCCGCAAGTGGAACGCAATCAACCCCGAAGTTTTAAAGATAAAATTATTCGTTTTCTCATTTTTAATCTCTTTCCCTATCCCGTCCGTCTCAAATTATTTTTACCCTTCCTCTGGTTATATCAAACCCTGGGATTACAAACCCTAGTCAGGAAATCGGGTATCTTAAAAATGCTCTTTCCCCGTCTAGCGGCCATGGAATCAATTTTACCCAAAATTACCCTAGACTCTCTGTTTAAAAATTATGCCGATGTTATTCCCTCCCAAACTGAAAAACGCTATCGGGTGGGAGTAGTTTTAGGTTGTGTGCAGAGACTCTTTTTCTCACCAGTAAATGAAGCGACGGTGCGGGTTTTAACTGCCAATGGTTGCGAAGTGGTTATCCCAAAAACCCAGGGTTGTTGTGCTGCTTTACCCGCACATCAAGGACAGGAAAAACAAGCGCAAAGTTTAGCCAGACAAATGATCGATAGTTTCGCAGAAACCGAGGTTGATTATATTATTATCAATGCGGCGGGTTGTGGTCATACTCTCAAGGAATATCATCATATTTTAGCCGATGATCCTGAATATAAAGATAAAGCTAAGGAGTTTGTGGCTAAAGTACGCGATGCCCAAGAATTTTTGGCAGCAGTGGGATTAACTGCTGATTTATCGCCGATTACCGAGACAGAATTAACCCTAGTTTATCAAGATGCCTGTCATCTTTTACACGGACAAAAAATCTCGGTGCAGCCACGGCAATTATTGCAAAAAATCCCCAATATTAACTTAAAAGAACCTATCGATGCGGCCTTGTGTTGTGGTAGTGCCGGAGTTTATAATATGCTACAGCCAGATACTGCCGATCAATTAGGTCAGCAGAAAGTAGGCAATTTATTAAATACTGGGGCCGCGGTGATTGCTTCTCCTAATCCGGGTTGTTCCCTACAAATTAAAAAACATCTACAATTACAGGGAAAAGATACACCCGTTATTCATCCCATCGAATTATTAGATTATGCGATTCGCGGGCTGAAAATTTCCTAGTTAATCCCCGTTTTATCTTAATTTTCGCTAATTTTCTCGATAGTTTGTCCTTACTGTCACCTAGAATTTTGATAGAGGGGTTTCACCTCTCCTCTCTTATTACTCGGTGGAAATAGCATCAGGAAAAATCTAGGGAACAATATTGTTCCCCCTTCTGTCTTAAAATCCAGTTCACAGAAAGATACAGTTAGGAGCAATCAGACTCAACTATTTACTAAGATAATTTACTTTTGTTTCCCCATGGCAAGGTTCGGGAAAACCCTGGACTTAAAACTGGTCATATTTATTTATTTCCTAATTCAAACTCAACCATAAATTTTTTTTTAGGAGAAATCAATAATATGCAACTAAAGGCCGAAACTAGCAACTTTAGTCAATCAAGAAAGCTTTTCTTATATATATTAAAAATCTTCATCATTTGGAGAGGAACGCTTTTACTGATGCACCTCATCGGACTCAGTTTTAGTCAGATGAATGAATCTTCATCTCCTCAAGCACCTTTTTGGCATATGTTTCCCGATAATCATTATTTGGATTCTTTCTTTCGTTTTGATAGTGCCTGGTACAACGAAATTATTCAAACAGGATATTCATACAATCCTGAAAAACAATCGAACGTTGCTTTTTTTCCTCTCTATCCTATTTTAGTCAAAGCAATTGCATCTTTAACTTCCTTAAGTGTGCCTATTGCTGGTCTTTTGCTTTCTAATTTATGTCTAATATTTGCCTTGATTTTTGTTTATAAAATTAGTAATATTTATCTAAATAAAAGAGGCAGTGAAAAAGTTTTAATTCTTATGTTAGTTTTTCCTACTTCCTTTTTTTATAGCTGTTTTTATACTGAGAGCCTCTATTTGCTAACCACCGCTGCTTGTTTTTATTTCTTTCTGAACAAGAAATACTTTTGGTCTGGATTTTTTGGATTTTTTGCCAGTTTAACTAGAGTCACAGGAGTAATAATTTTTCTGGCTTTTGCTATCGAATTACTTTGGAAATATTTAAAGAAAAAAGAACTGCCCAGGAGAGAAAGTCTTTTCCTCCTATTAATACCCTGTGGGTTAATCGCTTATATGGTATTTTTAGCTTGGAAATTCAATGAACCTTTGGCATTTATTAAAGTTCAGGATTTATGGGGTAGAGATGAGAGAGTATTTCCTTTAATTACTCTAATAAACTACTGGAGGAATATCAATTTTATCTTTCCAAAAGATGCCAATCATGCAGTGGGATTCTTAAATACTTTTTTTAGCTTCTCTTTTTTAGGTATTTTGCTATTCTCTATCGTTAAAAAGCCTCTCAATATTTCCCTGTTAATTTTTGCCTTCCTGAGCTTTTTTTTGCCTTTAAGTACAGGAACAACAGAATCAATGATGCGGTATATGATGACAATATTTCCAATATTTATTATTCTTGGATATTGGAGCCAAAAAAATCGTTATTTTTATGGTTTTCTGTTATTCTTGTTTACCTATTTTTTATCGATTCTATTTCTTTGGTATGGTAATTGGGGCTGGATAGCTTAGTTGATCGTGCAGTTGAGTCAAATTGTCCCAACTGGTGGTGCTAACATAGCTCTTTGCTCAAAGAGAGTCGATTTATTTGTTCAAAAATATCAACTAGATAGAGAATTATTGTAATCCTAAATTAGAGGTATGATAAAAAATGTTACTCACATTGCCGAATATCTATATCGCTCAATAAAATCAATCACAATCACAGGATAAGCGTTTAAATGCGATCGAGATTGGCTTGATTTTAATACAAAAATACTGCACATTGATCATCATCAGTTCCTGAACAGAAGCAAAAGAAAACCCCACAGACAAAGACCTTGTAATGATAGAATCGACAATGGCGATGGCTTAACTATTAGTATTTTTTGCGTCGGACTAGCAGGAGATAAAAGCGTGACCTTTAAGATTGGTTTACTCGGTTTCGGAGTTGTGGGGACAGGAACAGCGAAAATCCTCCTTGATCCTTTTGGTCGTCATCCCGTACTCAAAGAGATTACCATTGGACGAGTGGGAGTGAGATCCCTAGATAAACCAAGAGAAATCGAGCTTTCTTCCCAACTGTTGACCACTGACCTAGAATCGATCGTTACTGACCCCGAAATTGATATTATTGTCGAATTATTGGGGGGTTTGGAACCAGCACGCTCTTTAATTCTCCAAGCAATCGCATCGGGAAAGCACGTTGTCACGGCAAATAAGGCGGTTATTGCCCGTTTTGGCGATGAAATCTACGCCAAGGCTAACGAAAAAGGGGTTTATGTCCTTCTCGAAGCGGCCGTGGGTGGTGGAATTCCCGTCATTAAACCCTTAAAACAATCCCTCGGCGCTAATCGCATCAGCAGCATCATGGGAATTGTCAACGGCACAACTAACTATATTCTCACGGAAATGAGCCAAAAAGGGGCAGATTTTAGCGAAGTTTTGGCCAAAGCTCAGGAATTAGGCTATGCAGAAGCTGATCCCACTGCGGACGTGGATGGATTCGATGCAGCCGATAAAATCGCCATTTTAGCCTCTCTGGGTTTTGGAGGTCGGGTAAAACGGGAAGATGTTTACTGTGAAGGTATCCGGCAAGTTAGCACCGTCGATATCGCCTACGCTGATAGACTGGGATTTGTGATTAAATTATTAGCGATCGCGAAAGATACGGTTAAAGAGGATTCCGATACCCTAGAGTTGCGGGTTCATCCGACCCTAGTACCGAAAACCCATCCCCTCGCTAATGCTAACGGGGTCTATAACGCTATTCTGGTCGAGGGGGAACCCTTGGGACAAGTGATGTTTTACGGACCCGGTGCCGGTAGCGGACCGACGGCCAGCGCGGTAGTATCGGATGTGATGAATATCGTCGGAATTTTAAAAAGTAGTGGTAAAACCAAGGAACTTGACCCGCTTTTAAGCTGTATTCACCAGCATTATTGTCAAATTGCCCCGATGGAGGATTTATCGACCCGTTTTTATGCTCGTTTTCTCTGTCGCGATGTGCCGGGGGTAATCGGTCATTTAGGTATGGCTTTCGGCGACCATGGGGTTAGTCTAGAATCCGTGGTACAAATTGGTATTAGGGGTAATTTAGCCGAAATTGTCGTTGTCACCCACGATGTACGCGAGGGCAATTTCCGCAACGCTTTAGCAGCCATAGAGTCTTTAGAAGCTATTGACAGTATTCCTAGTATTCTCCGGGTTTTGTAATTATAGAGATCGCTTTTTTATGGTCATGGGTCGGAGAATCAGAAGTGAGAAAAGTTGGCTAAGTTTCAATAGCACAATTTTGTTTTTTTGTCTAGGTTTTTTGACCTTAAATCAAAAATTAATTTTTGCCCAAGGTTCCGATAATGTTTGTCCCCTGCCGATTTTATCAAGGTTACAACGCCATAAAATCCAAGCGGGAGAAACGATCGCCTCCATCGCCGAAAAATACGCTCTCATCCCGGCAACGATAATTAAACTCAATCCGACTATTCTCAAAAATGGTTTGGCCCCCGTGGGGAAAGAAATCTTCATTCCCCCGATGAACGGCATTCGCATCGAAGCACCGAAAGGTTCCACTTGGCGCGATTTAGAAGCGGCCTATGGTATTCGTGCCGATATACTCTTTGAGCTTAACGGTTGTGGTCGCCGGCCGACAATAGTTTTTATCCCCGGCACCAATTGGTCCGCCACGGGCAAGCACTCGGATTATACTGGATTAAGTTCTTATCCCTTACCCTTGGCCAGCACTGTCGGATTAGCCTACGGTTGGCAAAAAAGCCCCACGGAACAGAAAAATCTCTTTCATAGTGGTATTGATCTTCTCGCCGATATTGGTACACCAGTTCTAGCAACCGAGGATGGTCTAGTGATTTATGTGGGTCAGGAAGGGGCCTATGGTAATTTGGTAGTAATTAATCATTTAGGTCGCCGGCAGACCCGTTATGCTCATTTAAGCAGGGTTACAGTGAGAATTGACCAACGGGTACGAGCAGGAGACGTTATCGGTGCGGTTGGCACCACCGGACAACCAGATATTATTCCCCCCCATCTTCATTTTGAAGTGCGCTTAGATACTCCCGTCGGTTGGACAGCGCAGGATCCAGCTTTGCATTTGCCCCAAATCGGCCCGCAATCAAGTCAGACTAAATCCTGTTTAAAAGGTATAGGAGAGTGAGTGAGTGCCGAGCGGGGGAAGCAATTCATAACTGGGTTTTTAAAGTTGGATTGGGAGTTAATCATACTATAAAGTATATTTTCCCGCCAAAATCCCCCTCTCTGGGGAGAAGGGGAAAAATAAACCCAAGATTAACCCTGCACCATCACAGCGGCAGCTGCTGCCACACCGGCGCCGGGGGTGACACCTTCGACACCTAACTCGATTAAAGTCGCTTCAATGGCAGCGATAACCGTGAGGATATCCCTCTCACTAGCAAAACCTAAATGACCGATACGGAAGATTTTACCCTTGAGGTGATCCTGACCACCAGCCACAGCGATGTCGAACTTTTTATTGAGAGTCGAACGAATTTTTTCCGCATCCACCAGAGTGGGGGCCACCGCAGTAATCGCCGTGGAAGCCCAGGAATCCGCCGCATAGAGGGGCAAATCCAGGGCGCGCATACCCGCCCGCGTCATCTTGGTTAAGCGTTGGTGACGGGCGAAAATGGCCGCTAATCCCTCCCTTCTCATCATTTGCAGAGAAGCTTGTAAACCGTACATCAGGTTAACTGGAGGGGTAAAGGGGGAACTATCCTCATCGGTGGCTTTTTTGTATTTGCCTAAATCTAGATAAAAACGGGGCAGTTTGGCGGTTTCGTAGGCTTTCCAAGCTTTTTTGCTCACGGAAACAAAACCTAAACCGGGAGGAATCATATAACCTTTCTGGGAACCAGAACCGACCACATCTAAACCCCATTCATCGATGGGAATATGATAAGCTCCTAAACTGGTGACAGCATCGACGATAATTAAAGCTTCCCCGTGGTCTTTTACCGCTTTGTTAATGCTTTCCAAGTCATTGAGAACCCCGGTGGAAGTTTCCGAATGGGTGATAATTACCGCTTTGATGGCTTTTTCCTTGTCTTCGGTCAGTTTAGCGGTGAATGCTTCTGGATCTAGGGGTTTACCCCATTCTGCCTTAATGACATCCACATTTAAGCCGTATGCTTTCGCCACTTTCGCCCAACGTTCCCCAAATTTACCATTATCCCCCACCAAAACTCGATCGCCGGGGCTAAGAAAATTAATAATTCCCGCTTCCATGGCACCGGTTCCCGAAGCAGTTAGCATTAAAACATCGCCACTGGTTTGATGCAACCATTTAAGATTTTCGGTTAATTCGGCGATTACCTTGCTAAAAGCACCCGTCCGATGACCTATAGGTGCTTTAGCCATAGCCAATAATACCGCTTCCGGCACCGGTGTGGGGCCGGGAATCATCAACATATTTTTATTTTCCATGGTTCGTCCTCTCTCGTTGGGCCATATTTAAAAAGATAAAAAACCAAATCTCGATCGCATCAATTCTGAGGGGATGATTTAAGATTCGGCAAACTCTGATTATATCCCGGCAGATAGCCGTGTCAGTTATCAGGGGATAGGGTGATAGGGTTTTGGGGTGATAGGGTGGTCACTGCGTGCGCGTTGCGGGGGGTGTTAGGGTTTTATTTGAAATTACCCACTTCCCCACTTCCCCACTTCCCCACTTCCCCATCTCCCCACTTCCTAACTCCTATTCCCGATTTTCAAAGAGTTTCTGGATACCTGCGGCAGCATCGGGCAGTTTTACCAAAGATTCGCCGATTAGAACCGCATTTGCTCCCGCTTGCTTCACTGTGGCTAGATCTGTTGCTGTGTGTAATCCCGATTCGCTGACGATCAGAATACCTTTTTCTCGCACCTGTTTGCCCCTCGCTTCTAGTAATTGGCGAGTATTGTCTAAATCGACTTTAAATGTCTCTAAATTGCGGTTATTGATGCCGATTAGTTCGATTCCCTCAATGGCTAACACTCGATCGAATTCGGCCAGACTATGCACCTCTACCAAAGCTGTCATCCCTAAACCCTTGACAATTTTGACAAAATATGCTAGGTCTTGATCGCTTAAAATAGCGGCAATTAAAAGGACAGCATCGGCTCCTTTAGAGCGAGCGTAGTAGATTTGATAGGGATAAAGGATAAATTCTTTGCATAATAGGGGTAAAGATACCGCTTGCCGGACGAGGCTAAGATTTTCGTAACTACCTTGAAAAAACTTACTATCGGTTAGGACCGATAAACAAGTGGCTCCTCCCTGTTCATAGGTACGGGCGATCGCTACAGGATCAAAATCTTGGCGGATAACTCCCTTGCTCGGGGAAGCTTTTTTCACTTCGGCAATCAAAGCGGGGTGGGTTTTACCCTGTTTTAGGGCGGCTAAAAAGTCGCAAGGTGGCGTAGTATTGGCTATTTTTTGGCGTAATTCTAATAAAGGCAACCGTTCACGCAATTTATCGACTTCTATCTCTTTATGCCAAACGATTTCTTCTAAAATATTTTGCGGTTGTGCCTCTGGGACTTTCACCACATAACTCAAACTCTCAACTTTAACGGAAGGATTGGGGTGTTTTCTTCGGATCTGCATTTTTTCACTGTCCAGAGCGTGAACAGTGATTAGTTTAACAGTGATTAGTTATCGGGAATTGAAATAGAGACGCGGCAAACCACGTCTCTACAGATATTCATCTATACTTATGTGGATATTCCCAGTCTTCACCAATCTCCTCAAGGCTATTGCATAGCTTCGATCGAACGTTCTAAAATTTTATCTTGGAGTTTTCCTTCTTCTTGACGATTTTCAGTTAATAAAACCCGCGCTTTCGCAGTTCCTGCCTCCCCTTCCCCCAAAAGCTCCTCTGTACGAGTTAAGACTTTTTCTTCGAGCATTCCCTCTGCTTGTCGTTCTTGGGTTAAATTAAGACGTGCTTTTTCTTCAATATTCATAAATTTATCCTTACCACAGGTGCGATCAACTTCTACCTTCAGTCTGACACAAATTTACTATTCTGTATTATTAACTACAGAAAAATTTAGAATCTTACCTATGAAACTGAGATTTAGGTATTTGTTCTCATTGCTTAAATGGACAGGGATCGATCGACCTAAAGCTATACAATAAAACCTATGGAACAATTCCCCGGCGTAATCAAGCTTGTATATCGGGCGAATAATTATCGATTGCCTAAACCAAGAGATTTCTGGACAGTATCCGATTCTATCGTCATCTCCTATTTGCAGAGCTTATGACCAAAGGTAATTTAAACGATCTCATCCGTACAGAAGCTAATAAAGAGGTAGAATCCCAAACCTCTCCTTCTCCCAAACGTTCTAAGGAAACTAACGCCACCCTACAGGCAAAAATTAACGACTTGACGGCAGAATTAGAAAAAACCGAGAAAAATCAGCAAACTCTCCAAGAAACAGTTATTTCTCTGGAAGAAGCACTTAAAGAACATCTGGAACTCTCTGTCAGTTTACAGCAGTTACAACAACAGACCGAGCAGTTAGAATCTGTCCTCTCGGAAAAAACTACTTTGCTGGCACAATTATCGAGTCAATTAAGTCAATCCCAGACGGAATTAACCGAGAAAAAACAGTTAATTGAAAAACTATCGAGTCAATTAAGCAAGACAGAAACAGAACTGACTGAGAAAAAACAGTTAATTGAAAAATTATATAATCAAATTAAAACCCTAGAAAATAGTCCCACCCCCACCCCTGAACCGTCAGCAATTACCAAACTATTGCCTAAGAAACCCAGTCTTTATAACTTTGAAATGGCCACTTTAGCCCGTTATATTGCCCCCAATCCTACCCCGACAGAGTTAACGGATTCCGATATCGGTTGGTTCGATTAATTATGGCTAGTAAAAATCAAGAACAACAACATCCACAGGAAAGACTCGATCGCCCGATTGTTGATCAGCTACTGCAATCAGAACCTAATGATTTAAACTTAGCTGAATGCGCTCGTTTACGCATACGTTATCAAAACTTTCCGGGAGCAAGAGAAATCCAAAGAGATTTAGATTTAATCCTAGAAAAATGGCAGTTAGATGAAGCCAGTTTATGGGCAAAAACTCGACAACTGCACAGTCATGGACAAGTGTATCAAATTCGCCAAACCGAGGAGCAACAGGATTGGAGTTAAATTAAGCTATAGGGTTGAAAAAACACTTGTTCCCTTTCACCTTATCTCAGAAAATAATATTATTGTAGGGGCGAATTGCCTTCGCCCTCTTTTAATAACTGCTGCTGCTCACCTATAGGTGAGAAAAAGTCACAAATAGGAGATGCACCAAAAATCAAACCTATAATTTGATTTTATCTAATAATCTCTGCAAAGGATTTTTGGGTTTACTTGCTGGCGGATCTGCGGGGGGATTAGGATCATCTAGATAACGATAATATTTCCAGATATCCCAGTAAGGACATCCCGGTTCAATGCGAATTCCTGCCCAATGTAAATATTTTAAGGGCTGATTTAATCTCGGATCGATTAAGATATTCCCCTGACGTTGAAAATGAGAACTTCCCCCCCAATTTCCCGCTTGACAACCCGGAGCGCGGACAATATTAAATCGATTGGGAACTCGTTTGAGAATGGTATAATTAATAATCGGTTGATCGGAGGTTTTTTGAGAAAAATCAAAATATTCTGGATGAGCGGCACATTCTTGAAAAGCACTATATAATTCCTGTTCTGAGAACAGATTCTTTTTACTAGCCCAAAAACCACCGTTAAACATCCCAGTTAGATCATTTTCTGTGAAAATTCCTTGTTCTACAACAATCGGATTAAAGACATCAGCAATCCCTTTTTTGTGTTGGTAATCACAGCAGAGAAAATCGTAGGTATCGAGGAAATTTAGATTATCTATTATTTTTTCAAAAACCACGATATCGGTATCGATATAAAGAAATTGATCTAGTTCTCCAAACCAACACACCTGCTTGCGAAATTGATTGGGACGAGCAAAGAATTTTTCTCCAAAAATATCATAGATTTTTTGTGCCAATTCTTCCACTAATTGCAGTTCGGGATAGAGAATAACCCCGTATTTTGCGGACAATAAATCGGCAATTTTTTGATAATTATTGTCGTAGGGAATCAAGATCACGGGAGAATCGGGATCGTACAAGCGAATACTATTCATTAATGCGATCGCTTGATCGATAACTCGATCGTTAGCGGTAATGTAAATTCCTCGCTTCATAAATATTTTTGGGGTAAGAGTTAGCAATAATTATAATTACTTCCAGGAACAAGGACTAGAGATTTTTTTGGGGTATCAACCTTTTTAGCCGTTAGCCGTCAGCCTAAATCTTGTTTAAAAGTTATAGGAGAGTGGGGAGCGCCGGAGCTGCGGAGCAGCAAGCGGGGAGCAGGCTGATATATTTGTAATAATTTAAGAGTCACTGATAATTGCTGATTGTCGGTATTTCTGCAAATGCGAGATGCAAGCTTAGGAACGGACTGGGACTGCTATTCTTCGGTTCTATAACAACTGTCCAGACAACTTGAGTCATTGAACCAAGAATCCTCGTCCATTTTACGGCAGGGAGTGTCAAAATAAGAAACAAAACCCTCAGCGATCGATATGACTGACTCAAGCCCAAAAATTTGTATTCTCGGTGGTGGTTTTGGTGGACTCTATACTGCTTTACGTTTGAGTCAATTGCCTTGGCAGGATCAATACCCCCCCCAAATTACCTTAATTGATAAAAGCGATCGCTTTTTATTTTCTCCACTTCTCTACGAATTAGTCACCTCAGAACTGCAATCCTGGGAAATTGCTCCCCCTTTCAGCGAATTACTCGCCAATACCCCCGTTGAATTCCAACAGGGAACCGTCACGGCGATCGATGTTAATAATCATAAAATAACCCTTGACAATCAAAACGATATATGCTATGACCGTCTCGTCATCGCCCTCGGTGGTCAATCCTCCCTTGACTTCCTACCCGGGGCCAGAACCGACGCTATCCCCTTTCGGAGTCTAGAGGATGCCTATCGTCTTCGGGATCGACTCAAAACCCTAGAACAATCCGAGCGCGATAAAATTCGGGTTGCCATTATCGGGGGCGGTTATAGCGGCGTAGAATTAGCCTGTAAGCTGGCCGATCGCCTCGGAGAAAGAGGAAGAATTCGTCTGATCGAAAGAAACCCCGATATTCTCGCCCTTTCTCCTCAATTTAACCGCGACACCGCCAAAAAAGCCCTAGAAAAACGTCTGGTTTGGTTAGACCTAGAAACCACCGTCGCCGATATCCAAGCTGATCGCCTCTCCCTTGACTACAAGGGACAGATAGACAATATCCCCGTTGATCTAATACTCTGGACCGTTAGCCCGATCGCCTCTCCACTGATCGCTAATTTGCCCCTAGCACATAATGAGCGCAAATTACTAAAAGTTAATCAATATTTACAAACTGTCGAAAACCCCAGTATCTACGCGATCGGCGATGCGGCCGATAGTCGCGACCAAGAGGATAAACCATACGCTGCCACGGCCCAAGTGGCCCTTCAACAGTCCGACTACTGCGCTTGGAATATTTGGGCGAGTTTCCACAATAAACCGGCTTTACCCTTCCGTTATCAACCTTTAGGCGAAATGTTGACCCTCGGAGTCGATGAAGCTACTATTAGCGGTTTGGGACTAGAATTAGCAGGTCCCCTTGCCCATCTTACCCGTCGCTTAGTCTATCTCTACCGTCTGCCCACCCTTAACCATCAAATCGCCGTAGCATTCAACTGGATTGCCCAACCGCTTCTATCCCTGATCTCTGAGTAACAGTTGCCGGGATGGGGGAGAATTAAAGTGGCTTTTTTACTCTAGTTATTTGTCACTTCGGTTGCTATATTGACTGTATCAATTACCCTCCTAATTTACAAAACAATTATGAGCATTAAAAGCCAGCTGAAAAATTTGATTCATGAATTGAGTCTTCAGACTTACAAGAAAGTTTCCCCCGATTCCTTCCCTGCTGGTTGGGAGCTGGCCTCAGATATAGAAAGAATTTGTCATCACCAGCAACCAAGGATTATTTTTGATGTCGGTGCTAATATTGGACAAACAGGTAGTTACTTTCATCAAAAATTTCCTCAAGCTGATATTCTTTGTTTCGAGCCAATCAAGGAAACTTTTGCCCAATTATCTCAAAAATTTGCTGATAATCAGCGAATTCGCTGTTTTCCGATCGCTTTAGGCGAGCAACCTTCAGAAAAAACAATTATCTTAAACTCTAATTCTCAACAAAACTCCCTCACCGATGCCTTAAACCGGCCCATAGACGAGAATCAAGGCCAATCAACCGACAAAACAGAAACAATTACAATTGATAGCTTAGATAATTTTTGTCGAGATCAGGGGATAGATGGAAACGAGGTCTATACTGATAGTTTCTTCGACAAAATAGTCCTAAAAGTGTTGCCCGATAAGCATTTCACGATTCCATAAGCAAAAATTATCACACAAAGTCGAGAAGAGCCCAGAGGGTTATGAGCTACAGGTTTTAGCTGGAGCAACCAATTTTCTAGAAGAGAGAAAAATTGCCATGATTCTTTCAGAAGTTGGATTTCGTCCCTCCGATTTTCGCCATACATTTTTTACAAAAATTTACGACAAATTGTATCAAAAAGGCTTTCGTTTTAATGGTCTATACGATTTATCCTATAGCGGTATGCAGTCGAATGAGGTATACTGCAACAAGCTATAAGTCAGTCTAAGACGCAAGGTTTTGAAGCACGATTCTCTCAAAATCTTGCACCTGTTTCGCTCGTAAAGCCACAAAACCCTTACCTTGCCTACATTTCACATTTATTCAGCAAGTCCTAATTAGGGGTCTCAAGACCCCCTAGCGGCCACCGAGAAACTCACCAGCTAAGTATTTTTACTCAAGTCTCTGGCGGGGGACAGCTTATGTGACAGTTGAGGGTGCGGAATGTGGGTTTTTGCCCCGGTTGCCACGATGGTCTGGTATTTGCTTTAATTGTTCTAGAAGGAGCATTTTCTACAGTAGCCTCTTTACTTACACTCTGTAGTTTACTCCTTCTCTTTTTTTATGAAATCACCCTGCCTTGCCTCCCTTAAAAAGGGGGGAAAACCCTGAAAGTTGCCTTTTCCAAGGGGGATTGAGGGGGATCAAATTGGCTGATGGCTATAATAACTCCACGCAAATGAAACTAGAAACCACGGCGATTAAACGGATTCTCGATGCTAACCTTGACCGCGCTAGAGAAGGACTGCGAATTATCGAAGAATGGTGTCGTTTTGGCTTAGATAATCCCGATTTAGCCCAAGAATGTAAAGAAATGCGCCATCAATTAGCTAGTTGGCACACGATCGATCTTAAACGACATCGGGACACAGCGGGCGATATCGGCAGGGATTTAAGCCATCCGAGGGAAGAAATCCGGGAGACTGTCGAGGAACTGCTGCAAGCAAATCTCGCTCGCGTACAGGAGGCTTTCAGGGTTTTAGAAGAATACGGTAAACTCTATGATCTAGAGCTAGGGATAGCCTGTAAACAGCTACGCTATCGCGTGTATCAGCTAGAGAGTAAACTATTAATCTCTCCACCTCTGGAAAAACTGAAAGCATCTCCCCTCTATCTAGTCACTTCTCCTGCCGAAAATCTCCTAGAAATCGTCGAATTAGCCCTAAAAGGAGGTTTAAAATTGGTTCAGTACCGCCATAAAACCGCCGCTGATACCATTCGTTTAGAAGAGGCCGCTAAACTGTGTGAGTTATGCCACCGTTACGATGCTTTGTTTATTATGAACGATCGCGTCGATATTGCTCAGGCCATTCATGCTGATGGTGTTCACCTCGGCCAACAGGATCTACCGATTTCCCTAGCGCGGCAATTTCTCGGCCCGACGGCAATTATCGGCCGGTCCACCACTAATCCCCAAGAGATGGCCAAAGCAATCCAAGAAAAGGCCGATTATGTGGGAGTCGGTCCAGTTTATGCCACCCCCACCAAAGCGGGAAAAACCCCCGCAGGATTGGAATACGTCCGTTATGCGCGGGAAAATTGCCCTTTACCCTGGTTTGCGATCGGTGGTATTGATAGTAGTAACATTAAAGAGGTTTTAGAGGCAGGAGCGCAACGGGTGGCTGTAGTTCGGGCCATCATGGAAGCGCAGCACCCCGATGTGGTGACACAACAATTATTAAACCAATTAAAGTAGGGAGTGGGAAGTGGGAAGTGGGGTGTGGGGAAATGGGGAAATGGGGAAATGGGGGAATGGGGAAATGGGGGAATGGGGAAATGGGGAAATGGGGAAATGGGGAAATGGGGGAATGGGGAAATGGGGAAATGGGGAAATGGGGGAATGGGGAAATGAGGGAATGGGGAAATGGGGAATTTCAACTAATACCCCAAAACCCTAAAACCCTAAAACCCTAAAACCCTAAAACCCCAACTCTCAACTCCTGTCTCCTGAATACTGACTCCTCCGATTAATTCATTTGTTCATATCCAAATCCATGTCAGAAATAACCTTGCAAATCAACGGCAAAACTCAAACCTGTTTACCCGCAACTAAACTACCGCAAATGTTAGAAAATTTGGGCATGAATCCTCGGTTAGTGGCAGTGGAATATAACGGAGAAATCCTCCATCGTCAGTATTGGGAAAACACGGAAATCAAGGAGGGGGATAAATTAGAAATTGTTACTATTGTCGGAGGGGGATAAAATAATCAACAATCGACACTTGAGGGAAAAAACTTGTTAGTTATCGGTTTAATCAGTGGCACATCGGTGGATGGCATCGATACTGCTTTAGTGGAGATTAGCGGTACAGTGGAGTCCCCACAGGTGCAGTTATTAGCAGGGGAAACCTATCCCTATTCCCCCCGATTGCGAGAGACAATTTTGCAAGTCTGTGGGGGAGAAAAGCTATCTATTGAAGCTTTAGCCAGCTTAGATGATGATATCGCCGCAGAATTCGCCCGTGCCGCTTTAAATATCCAAAAAGAGGCCCCAAAAGCCCAATTAATCGGCAGTCACGGTCAAACCGTTTTTCATCGACCCCCCGCAAACGATCGCCTCGGTTACACGGTACAATTAGGACGGGGAGCAGCGATCGCAAAAATTACCCGTATCCCCACCATTAGTAATTTTCGCGCTGCCGATATCGCCCAAGCTGGTCACGGCGCGCCCCTAGTGCCGAAAATTGACGCTTATCTGCTCTCTCACCCCACCAAAACCCGCTGCGTCCAAAATATCGGCGGTATTGGCAATTTAACCTATCTACCCCCCCGACAAACGGAAAATTGGCAGCAAAAAATTTTCGGTTGGGATACTGGCCCCGGCAACGTCCTTATCGATTTGGCCGTACAATTTTTGAGCCAAGGCCAACAAACCTACGACCATAACGGTCAATGGTCAGCCCAGGGTCAACCCTGCCCCGAATTAGTTCATAAATGGCTACAGGAGCCTTATTTTCAACAATATCCCCCTAAATCCACTGGCAGAGAGTTATTTAGCCCCGCCTATCTAGCGCAATTGCGCGAGGATGCCCAAGCTTATTCCCTCAGTGATGCCGACTGGTTGGCTAGTTTAACCGATTTAACCGCCATTTCGATCGCCCACAGCTATCAAACCTTTTTGCCAGAAATGCCTGCGGAGGTGCTGCTCTGTGGTGGCGGCGCTCGTAATGCCTACCTGCGCCAAAGACTGTTAGCACATTTGGGGTCAAATGTCAAGCTTTTGACTACTGATGAGGTAGGATTAAATAGCGATTTTAAAGAAGCGATCGCTTTTGCCCTCTTGGCCTATTGGCGCTGGCACAATTTCCCCGGTAATTTACCGAAAGTCACGGGGGCAAAAGAGGAGGTTTTATTAGGAGAAATGTACCGATGAGCAGCAGCTATGAAATATTTTCAACAATTCAACGCCAAAGAGTCAGCGATGGGCAAATAGTGCCAATTTTAAGCGATTGTGCCGAGTATAAACGTCTTTTAATTCTTGTTTGGCCGCAATTGGGAGATTTTGACAGTCTCGAATACGCTTGGTGGTTAGAAAAAGAGGCAGCCCTTTGGCAAAATGCTGGGATAACCATTCGTGCCATTGGTATCGGCGATCGCAATTCAGGTTTAAAATTCGCTGAATATACGAAATTTCGGCAAGATTGGCTTTTTGTTGACCCCAAAGCCGAATTACATAATTTATTGGGACTGTATCGGGGTTTATCGTTAAAATTCCCCAGATTTTCCCCCAGGCAAAATGCTTGGTTAAATCTAATTTTGATGTGTGCGGGTGTGGGTAGTCCGGGGACTCTGGCCGAAGTGCTGCGGGGTTATCTTGGCGATCGCAAAGCCCCCCAATTAATTGCCGAGGAGGAAACAATTCAAGCGCGGCCTTTACCACCTTTCCGGGGTTCCCTATTCAATCTTGCTGGGGGTCAAGGTTTTCAGCGACCTTTTGAATTAGCCACCCTGAGACTGCGTAATATGAGTCAAGTTTTGGGCAATTGGCCAACCTATGTTCCTGATAGTAGTTATCTCACCCAACGGGGAGGGACTTTTTTATTTGATAATCAAGGAAATTTACTCTATGAGCATCGCGATCGAGGTATCTTGGGTTTTGCTGAGAATATGAGTTATCCTCTCGCTTTTTTGCAGGATTAAGCTTTTTTCTTCTGCATCTCACCCACTCCCAACTCTTGACTTTTAGCTTTTCTAGCTGATAGCTAAAAAACTTTAATGTTATCCAACTACTTATTACCTAAAGATTGATGAAATTATTTGACGATTCATCCACAACTAGCGGGGGTTATTTACCTAAGAGATAAGTAAATATTATTTTAAGTTTATTTAAGGCTGTCATTACTAATGGTAAGTTGAGCCGGGTAAATTTTCCCGTAGTATCAAAAAGGAAACTCATTCGACCCGTTCAGTCTAAACGGCGAGAGAAGGCATTTTGAGACTGAGGAACAACCTATGGCAAAGACAACAGAGACAACCACTTATAAAGTCACCCTGAAAACACCCGATGGCGACCATACAATTGATGTTCCCAATGATGAATATATTCTCGAGGCAGCAGAAGAAAAAGGATTAGATCTACCTTCTTCTTGTCGTGCTGGTGCTTGTTCTGCTTGCGCCGGTAAACTCGAATCTGGTAGCGTTGATCAATCCGATCAATCCTTCTTAGATGACGATCAAATTGAAGCGGGTTATGTCCTCACCTGTGTCGCCTATCCTACTTCTGACTGTGTGATCGTCACCCACAAAGAAGAAGATTTGTACTAATTTAACTCAATATTCGGGGGTTAGATACTCCAACAATAATAGAGCGGGAACTGCAAGAGCGACAGTTCTCGCTTTATTTGTATTGGCTCTTGACTCAACAGTGAGATGCAGACCAAAAATTATACCAAATCCTGTTATTAAAAACTGATTATTTATTTCCCCTTTTGCCTCTTGCCTGTTGCATGAGTGCCTCTCCTCATAACTAGCCTGTACTCAACGGATTTAGTATTAATCATGCCAGAGGTTTCCTACAAATCTATAATTATATGGTAGTATAGTTATAAAGTTATACAAAGGGAGTCAGAGATCATGCTATTCCGTCAGATGTTCGATCCTGAAACCAGCACTTATACTTATTTGATTGCCGATCCCGTCAGCAAGGAAGCGGTATTGGTGGATCCAGTGCGGGAACAGGTGGAAAGGGATTATCAGCAATTACAGGAGCTAGGATTAACGCTAAAGTATTGTTTAGAAACCCATGTTCACGCCGATCACATCACAGGAACTGGAAAATTAAGGCAAATCACAGGCTGTCAGGGTATAGTTCCCGAAAATGCTCAAGTAGCCTGTGCTGATCGCCATCTGACGGATGGAGAGGAATTATTGCTAGGAAATATCATCATCAAAGCGATCGCTACTCCTGGCCACACCGACAGTCATCTAGCTTATTTAGTCAATAACAGTCATATTTTGACAGGAGATGCCCTATTTATCCGGGGTTGTGGTCGTACCGACTTCCAAAGCGGCGATGCTGGCACTCTCTTTGATTCAGTCACGCAAAAACTTTTCACTCTCCCCGATAGTACCCTAGTTTATCCTGGCCACGACTATCGCGGGTTAAGCGTCTCCACCATTGCCGAAGAAAAACAATACAATCCTCGTTTTGTCGGACGTAACCGCAGACAATTTATCGAGTTTATGAACAGTCTTAATTTACCCGATCCCAAAAAGATCATGGAGGCGGTTCCCGCTAACCAAGGCTGCGGCAATTTAGGAGTTGTTTTAGCTTAAATATCCCTTCAGGAGATTAACGATGACCGATACCACAAATCAAGCAAAATTACAAGAATTTGATGCCCATACTTTAAAAAACTTAATTGAGCGCCGAGAAGTGTGCTTAATTGACGTGCGAGAACCGGGGGAGTACGCCAGCGATCGCATTCCAGGGGCGAAATTAGTACCACTTTCCAGTTTTAACCCTAATTCGATCGCTTTTGACCCCAATCAAACCCTAGTTCTCTATTGTAATTCCAGCAGCAGATCCACTGTAGCGGCACAAAAACTGATTGCGGCAGGATTTAGCCAAGTTGCCCAGTTAAAAAACGGCTTAAATACTTGGAAAAGTGCGGGTTATACCACCGAAAAAGACCAAAATGCGCCAATTAGTCTATTCCGTCAGGTGCAGATTGTTGCTGGTTCCTTAGTTGTCCTCGGAACAGTATTAGGAGCCTTTCTCTCGCCTTGGTTCCTGATTTTAAGCGGTTTTGTCGGTTCTGGTCTAGTTTTTGCGGGGATTAGTAATACCTGTGCTTTAGCTATGCTTCTGGCTAAACTTCCTTATAATCAACCCCATCGGGGAAAATAGGGGGTTGGGTGTGGGAATTATAAATTATGAATTATAAATTATGAATTGGGAAGTGGGGAAGTGGGGAAGTGGGGAAGTGGGGAAGTGGGGGAATTTCAACTAAAACCCCAACACCCTAACACCCCCCGCAACGCGCACGCAGTGACCACCCCAACACCCTAAAACCCTATCACCGTATCTCCTGACGACCGACGACCGATAGCTAAAATAACTGATAACTGAAATGACTTGGTTAATTGGACATTTATTAGCCGTTTGTACGGGGATTAGTCTGGGATTGCTGGGAGGAGGAGGTTCTGTACTAGCATTACCGATTCTAGTCTATGTGATGGGAGTACCGACCAAATCGGCGATCGCTATGACGCTTCTAGTCATCGGTAGTGTCAGTTTACTTGGCACGATTCCCCACTGGAAAAAAGGCAACATTAACTTAAAAATCGCTTTTATCTTCGGTTCTGCGACGATGGTAGGGGCTTTTTGGGGAGCAAGATTAGCCACATTACCCTTCGTCACTGCCACCTTCCAGATGCTCCTGTTTGCAACACTAATGGTAATAGCAGCAGCCTTTATGATTAGTAGATCAACACAGATAGATAATCCTGATTATAAAGCCCGCGATCGGCCAAAAAATCTGACTCTCTACCCCCAACCAGTCTGCCGATATTGCTGGCTCTGGTTAATGAGCGAAGGAATTGCTGTGGGTGTCCTGACGGGATTAGTTGGGGTTGGGGGAGGCTTCGCTATCGTTCCCGCGCTGGTATTATTGGGTAAAATCCCCATGGTGCAAGCGATCGCTACTTCCCTGCTGATTATTTCCCTCAATTCTGTAGCCGGATTACTGGGCTATTTAGGTCAAATTAGCGTCGATTGGCAGTTAACCCTATCTTTTGCTTTTGCGGCTGCCCTCGGTACTCTTATCGGTTCCTATCTGGGACAGTTTGTGTCCGCAAAACAGTTACAAAAAGGTTTTGGTTATTTTCTCTTAGCGATCGCAACTTTAGTTTTAATTCAAAATCGTCACATCCTGCACAATTTCCTGACTCCGAAAAGCAATTCTCTCATCCCGGTGGAAAAGACTATCAACCGAACCAAAGTTAATTAAGACTGATAACTGATAACTGATAACTGATTATCGGCCCACTTCAGCGAAAATCTCGGCTAAAATCTCTCCAGCACCAGCGTCGCGCAATTTATGGGCTAAATCTCGTCCTAAAGCTTCCCCATGGCTAGGATCACCGCTAACCGAGTCCTTAATCAGGCGCTTACCGTCGAGACTAGCCACCATACCCGTTAAAGTTAGCATACCATCCTCGATCGCCGTATTCACTCCGATGGGAACTTGACAGCCCCCCTCCAACTCCCGTAAAAAAGCCCGTTCAGCATAGCATTTATCGCGACTAGGGGCGTGTTCCAACACTTTTAGGACTTCCAAGACCTCCGGATCAGCATCGCGGCATTCTATCCCTAAAGCCCCCTGTCCCACCGCATGGAGAGAAATCGCTGCCGGGATAACCTGATGAACTCGATCGCCTAATCCTAACCTTTCCAATCCCGCTACTGCCAGAATAATCCCATCGTATTCTCCCGCGTCCAATTTTGCCAGACGGGTGTTAACATTGCCGCGCACATCTTTAAAAGTCAGATGGGGATAATGGTGACGCAACTGGGCCAATCGACGCAGAGAAGAAGTCCCAATTACTGAACCTTCTGGTAAATTATCTAATTGATAGTCTTGATTTTGGCTATTTACCACCAAAGCATCGGCCGGATTAACTCTTTCGGTGACGCAACCCAAGATTAAGCCTTCGGGTAAATTAGTGGGCAGATCCTTGAGAGAATGGACGGCAAGATCGATCGATCTATCCAACATTCCCACTTCTAATTCTTTGGTAAATAAACCCTTATCACCGATTTTCGCCAGGGCCACATCGAGAATTTTATCGCCTTGGGTACTCATCGTCTCCACCTCAAACTGTCGATGGGGGTGGTGTTTACTCAATTCTGCCTGTACCCAGTAGGTTTGTACTAGGGCTAACTGACTTTTACGGGAACCGATACGCAGGGAACGAGGAGGACTAGAAACGGACATATCTGAAGTAGGAATTTAACTAAACATCTATCTGACTGCTCGATCTAGACTATCCTGATCTCACCCCTGTTGAGTAATCACTTTCTGGGTTGGGGGTAAATAGTTACATCTCTTAATATTTTTAGACAAATAGGGTGATGGGGTGATGGGGTTTTTGGGAAATAGTCATAGGTTTGTTTAATTTCTCCCAATCCCTTTACTATTGCCTCTTGCCTCATCTCAACAAGCAATTTAAATGTGCGGGCAGCTTATTAGAATAGGATGATGAGGTCAAAGTTTTTGCCGCTATAGGTTGAATTAAGCAGAGTAAAACCATTATTCCCGATGGCACAGCAAAGCTAAAAGCTCAAGTTAAAATAGAAAAACCAAGGTTAAAACAGAGTCTAACCAATAACAATATTTTAACGGAAAAATTGACTAATTCAGGAGTTATTATCATGCTAGACCAAATGATGAAGATGTTAGAAGGACAACAAATAAACTCTTATCGTCTGAATAAGTTTATCGGTGCGGGGGGTTTTGGGGGTGTATTTCATGCCAGTGAAATAGTCAGAAATACATCGGTTCAAGAAGTGGCGATTAAAGTTATCCCCGAAAGTAGCGATGATAAATTAATTGAGTTACAAAATGCCAGAAAATTAGAACATTCTAATTTAATTAAAGCTTATTCCGTGGGGGAATTTCGTTTTTTCAATACGGAGATGCTTTATTTAGTGATGGAACTGGCACAGGGTAGCCTAGAAAATCACATTCAAAAAGGCGGTTTGTCATCAGGTGAGATTAAAAATATTACTGTTCAAGTCGCCCAAGGCTTAAATTATCTTCATAGTCAAAATAAAGTCCATCGAGATTTAAAACCGGGTAATATCCTGATGGTTAATCAACAATACAAGTTAGCAGATTTTGGCTTAATTAGAACTTTAAAT
>VYLQ01000085.1_pt1 | contig 26336 bp, 25 predicted proteins | sample 5115351 | NCBI WGS metagenome assembly VYLQ01 (sample SAMN12291776, study PRJNA351875) | freshwater metagenome | isolation source: freshwater lake | place: USA: Michigan, Lansing Lake | collected 2013-08-14 | reverse complement strand
AACTGCACAATATTTATTGAGAGAATATTTATCGATTTTGTCTTCTCTCTTGGCATCCATCCAAAGCCTTAATGCTTTGTTTCTGATGAATTGTACTGTACGAATAGCCTCATCGATGGCAGAACACTGACTTGGTTTGACCACGGCTTTCATTTCTAAGACAATCATTGCTTATCGACCTCAAACAACTTATTTTAAGTTAACCTGTAGAGCATCGGATTGTCAAGATTTTAGCGTCCACTGAGCCTTTACATTGAGCCTTTACATTGAGCCTGTCGAAATCTGTCGAAATGTGTCGAAGTGTGTCCAGCGAAGCTCTGTCGAAGTGTCGTGCTTCGTGTCACTGAGCCTGTCGAAGTGCTGTTTTATATTGGTCGGGGTTTCATCCCGTCGCTAAACGCGAGGGTCTTCACCCCGACATTTGAGATAAAGAAAAAACCTCGGTTAATGTCCGAGGCTGCTGTTGTAGGAGAACTCAAGGCAAAACAAAAGGAAGATACCAAAACCAAAGAGGTTTTGAGCGGTAAATCACCTTTGTTGTCCCATTGTAACCCCTGTTTAAGCGTATCGGGAGGAAGTAGCACTTTTTAGGGCTAAATAACCTAAACCGAGACATAAAAGCGCATTTACGCCCAAAAATGCCTGAGCGATCGTACCAGAACCTAACCAGATCAGAGTAGGATGGATAACAGCACTGATACCTAAAGTCACCGCCATAGCTAAAGATGCCCCCACCGCTAACCATTTTGCTTGGGGATGACCCAAAAGCAGGGCAATCAGGACAAAGGGCAGGATAACACTGGCAAAAAGCGGATTGAGGGCAGAACTTCCCTGAATAACGCCTCCTAGGTCGGAAAGAGAACTACCCAGCACTCGGAAAGGCCATTGGGGTAAATCGAAGATATAAAGACCTCTGAGGAAAAATAAGCCAGAACTGCCAAAAATTAGACCAGCATTCAAAAATACGTTCCAAGAGAAGGGAAAATAATTTCTCAGTAGCCAAGCGAGGAGATAAGAACCCAAAACCATCGCCATTTTGGGTAAAACCGCCACCGCGCCGCCATCAATCCAGAAACGGGGATTGAGATAACCGTTATCGCGCAACCAACGCCAAAAATCCCGGAAAGTAATCTGTCCTTTTAGGGCTAATTGTACGGCACTGCCCGCGTCTAATTGTCCGGCCCCAAAATGATTAAAGGGATCATCATTGATCTTACGGGCCGACTGTTGCAAAACCTCTAAAACTGCATTGGGTTCTTTAATTCCCGCGGCCTTGATTAAAGCTACCACCCCGGCAACGTGAGGGGCTGCCATGCTGGTTCCCTGAAAACCGAGGAACGCTGGTTCCCCCCCTTTAGCGGGATCGATGGTTTCTTGGATAATTTTACCCGTATCGGAGCCGCCGGGGGCAGCAATATCGATTCCGGCCCCGAAATTAGAATAGGGGGCTTTATTTCCGGAGGCATCTACCGCAGAAACGCCGATAACGTGGGGAAAACGGGCAGGATAGGCGGCGGAATTATCATCGGCATTACCGGCAGCGGCGACGATTACCACACCTTTACTATAGGCATATTCGATCGCCTCTTTCATTACTTGGGTTTCCCCTCCACCCCCTAAACTCATATTGATGACATCGGCTTTATTGTCGACGGCAAAACGAATCGCTTCGGCAATATCTCCCACGCTTCCCCCACCCGTCCCGGAAAGTACCTTGAGGGGCATAATTTTGGCTTTGTAGGCGATGCCGGCTACCCCGTAGTTATTATTGGTCGATTGGGCAATTGTTCCCGCTACATGGGTTCCGTGACCGTTATCGTCTTCGGCATTGCTGCGATCATTGACGAAGTCGTAGCCTTCGACAAACTCGGTTTCTCGCAGATCGGGAACCATTGATACACCTGTATCAATAACGGCGACGGTGATCCCTTCACCGTGATTTTCTTCCCAAGCGCGTTCGATGTTAATTCCCCTCAGGTTCCACTGTTTGCTATAGTCGGGGTCGTTGGGGGCGATAAAAGCATGATAAATATAATCGGGTTCGATCGATTCGGTGTATTTTTTTACGTCGGAATTGCGGAGAGTTTTCAGGAGTTGGCTATCTCCATCGACAGTGTAAAGATGTTCCTCGATGGAAAAGATACTATTTAAACTGGTGGTTTTTCCCGCTTTTTTGTTGATAGCATTTAACTGCTCATCGAGGACGCTGACGGGTATATCGTCTTTAAAGTCGATTAAAATTGATTGATATTCGCCCCGATTTGCTAATCCGGTAAAGTTAAAGAGAGCAAATCCTAGACCGATAATGAATAGGGTTAACAATAAAATTTTTTTCATAGATTTCCTAAGAATTTATCATTACAAGCCAAGGTTTTTAGTTTTGATGAGAAAATCTGAGCGAAGTTCCCCTATTTTTGTCTCGGTTAAAGATAGAACTAACTGGTTACAAAAAAGTCACCTGTGGTTTATTTTAAGCTCGATCGCCGATCGCTGTTAATTGCCGACTGGCAAAAATAGCTTCGTAGTGGCGATAATGTTTAAATTCGAGGAGATTATGGAAAGGATCCTCCAGAAAAAAGGTTTTATGTTCGGTTATCTCCCCAGCAAAGCGAGTTTTTGGTTCTAGATAAAATTTTAGTTGATTGACTCGTGCTTGTGCGAGAAGATTGTCCCAATCGCTGGCATCCGGCAGAATTAGACCAAAATGGCGAGGATAAATGCTATTTTGGGGAGTAAGAGGCGTTTCGGTGACGTGAGCGACCACCTGATGACCATAGAAATTTAAGATTATCGCTTTCTCGGTTTCCCTTCCCGCTAAACAACCTAAACCATCACAGTAAAAGCTTTTAGCGGTGGACACATCGGTAATCGGAATAGCGAGATGAAAAATTGCAGGTTGATTCATGGCGATCGAGTTTATCGGCATTCTACTAGGTTCCATTGTAGCGATCGAGGGGCGACTGTTACAGGAATTTTTTCTTGAAATTGGCCATTACCTAGGATTGGCCGAATAAATCTAAAAACCTTGTTGGATAATATCTTTAGGCTTTTTTGACATCAAAAAGTGCCGACTCTTAGAGTAATCGCAGGGAAATTTTCGGCACTTTTTCCCTGAAAATCGATAAAACCCCACCTAAAGACTTTGTGCGATTCTAAAACCAGCGTGTTGATAAAAATTCCGGCGAAACCAATTGCGATAGTAGGGGAGGATTTCTGTGCCGTTAGTCACCCAAGCTCCTCCTAACATCATTTTATGTTGACTATTAAAGAAAGGAGTGGAATTGTCAGCATAGAGGTAATGGGGTTGAAAGTCAGTTAAGGGATTAAAATCATCTTCTAGCCATTCCCAGACGTTACCGCGTAAATCATAAATTTCTGAGTTATTGCCCGTATTTTTTAACATTCCCACGGGAGTGGGAGAACAGAATTTTAAATTGAGGTTATAGTCCTCAAAGTTATCGTTTTCTAGGGTATAACATCGATTTTTTTGACTGCCATAGGTGACTAAATTCCACTCAGCTTCCGTCATTAAACGTATTCCTTGACCTTGAAAACGACAGTAGGCGATCGCTTCATAATAGTTCACTTCTACTGGCCAATCGAGAGGTAAATCGAAAACATCAAACATGGCTCGATATTGATAATTTCCGCGCTCATCTACCAGCCAAAATTTAGGATATTTGACTCGATAATGATTTTTCCATTGCCAAGCTTCCTCATCCCAATAACTGGGATTTTCGTAGCCACCATCATCGACAAATTCTTTAAATTCTCCGTTAGTAATCATATATTTACTCACCAGAAAATTGTTAACTTGAACTTGACGATAACCATACTCATTATCCCAACCATAAATAGGAGAATCTTGGGGTTTACCAATTTCTACTATTCCCCCAGAAACCTCCACCATTTGATTAGGATAAACTGGACCCAAAGCAGGAGCATAATGCCAACCTTGAGGACGTTGCAGACAATCTAGAGGCAGTTGTCTGAGTAACATTGAAGATGTTTCAAAGTGAACACGCTGATGCTCAATTCCCATCATTAATGACCAGAGATAATGCTGAGGATGAATGGGAAGATTAAGGGGGATATTTTTAATTATTTCGACCACAATTTCAGAGACTTGTTGCCGATATTCCCAAACTTTAGCCACCCCGGGCCACTGAATATGAGCGATAGCAGAGTTTAATTCTGCGGGAGTTGCTGGATCTACTCCCACTCCAAACAATAATTCATAGTCAGGATTAGGGCTTTTTTTTAATAGGTTAACCATCTGCAATTTATTCAGATAAAAAGCGGCAGCATGACCTAAATAAAAGATGAGGGGATTTCTTAAATCATCAGGGTTACAATAAAAAGCTTCTTCTTTGATGATGCTTTTTAACAGCATATCTTCTAATTGCCAAGCATTGTCAAAATAGTCCAGTATATTTTCTCGACTACAGTTTTTTAGAGAGATAGCAGCCTGTGCTTGAATCTTTTCCATGTTTTTATGCCTCTATTACTGATAAAAATGGTTTCATTATTTACGGTGATAATTGACAGAGAATTAAACCGAATAAATTTTCAGGATCGGTGAAAACCTTAAGCGGTTTTAATCCCTTTGATTCTAGGTCTTTTTGCATAGTTTCTAGGTTGAATTTACGGGATATTTCTGTTAAAATACTCTCCGATGCTTGAAAATTAACTGTTAAATCGAGGTTTTTGAGATGCACAGGGTGAGTTTTTTGAGAAATTAAATACATTTCAATTTGAGATTGCTCTTGATTATAGATAGCTTGATGACTAAATAAATCTAGGTTAAAATCAGCTTGAAAACGCCAATTTAAATGGGAAAGCATATTTAAATTAAAAGCGGCTGTCACCCCTTGTGCATCATTATAAGCTGCTTCTAAAATTGCCGATGGTTTTTGGAGATCAATCCCTAATAAAAAATAATCTCCAGCTTTGAGGACAGTGGCAATTTTTGCTAAGAATTTATCACATTCATCGGCGGAAAAATTACCGATCGAACTTCCCAAGAAAAAAATCATTCTGGTATTATCGGAAGCGTTTTGATAATAGGCTAAGGCCTGTTCATAGGTTCCAATTAACCCCTGAATAAGTAAATTAGGATATTCTTTTTGTAATTCTATGGCACTAGCTTGGAGAATAGTTTCACTAACATCAATAGGTACATATTTAGAGGATTTTTGCTGGTGATAATAAGCGTCCAATAACAGACGAGTTTTAGTGGAACTACCACTGCCTAATTCGATCAATTCGCAGGCTCCTGTATAGGCGACAATTTCTGGGGCATATTCTTGAAGAATAGCCGCTTCTGTCCTAGTGGGATAGTATTCTGGCAATTGACAGATTTCTTCAAAAAGTTGGGAACCTTGCCGATCATAAAAATATTTAGATGGTAAACTTTTGGGGGTTTTAGTTAATCCTTCAATCACATCTTTTCCCTCATCTTTAACTATATTTTGACCAGTAGCGGAAGTAACTAGATACTCAATTTGTAATAGTTCTTGGTTAGATGGGTTAAGCTGCATAGATTCTCCGATTATTCTCAATTTTTTTGATTGTTCTCGATCGATACCGAGGATGAAATCCACTTTGACAGCTTGAATGCTGGCAGAGATTATCGTTCCCCGGTAATTTTACCATAAAACGCCGCAAAATTTACCTCTTGTCTAGATAGACAAAGTTTGTGGATCGTAAATAAAAGCTGTTAAATCGATCGAGATGGGTGCTGATGTTATCCAAGCAAAATTATCGGTTCAATTAATCAGTAAAGACTGCATTTCCTCTAAAGTAAGATTTTCTTGAATGTAGCGAGGTTTAAGGGGATGATAGGGACTAGCAAGACGATCTATCCTAATAATTGTCGCCGTTTCAGGAATGAGCGGAATATCTGGATCGTAGGGGGTGCTGCGGGTAAGGGAACTAGAAAAACCTTTAAAAATAGAGATTTCTTCCTCCTCCCCATCCACAGCAATAGTCACCAATAAAACCTCTTGGGGATTTTTAAGGGTGTATTGTTCGAGTTGTTGACCAATATTCATAGAAAAATGGCTAATCATCGATAGCTAAAAACTTACTGTTGTAAAGCTGAACGTCCCTGTTTGCCAAGGCGAATAAGAAGAAAATGGGCAAAATAGAGAGTATAAAAAGAGAGACCAACTAAACCAAAAAAGCCCAAAACATTAGCGGTAGCTTCTGAATGAAAAATCTCGCGAAACTGCCATGGTGCTTCCTGCCAAACCTGACAATAGGGAGAATTTAGCAATTCCCCTGACATAGCACAGGAGAGAAAAGGTAAGGTAGAAATTGCGCCCAAAGGACAATAAATCGTAACTGCCCAACGCCAAGCAGTGGTGACAAATTTAATCGGACTGGCGGGTAAATCTTTAATTTCATCGTTAATATCCACCCAAAACCAGAGGGAAATCGGGATTAAAATCTTAGCTAAAAAACTGGTAACAAAACCAATCGGCCAGGAAGCAATCATTAAATATACGGTAATTAACAAAAGACTAGCCACTCGCCAATAGATAATCAACAATTTTTGTAATGATTCGATTTTTGCAAATAAAGACCAAATCAACAAAATTGCCGGAATAATCACCGTAAATAGGACGGCTAAACGATAATCTATCCAAACGAGAGGACGAAACCAAAGTTGATTCATAAACTATTCAGACATAATTACACTGTCAACATTTTACTGTCTTCGGACGCAGGAGCCAAAATCGGTCACAGCTTGACCAACAAACAAAAAAACGAGAGGCGATCTCTTTATAGTTGAGATCGCCCTAAAGCTAGGATTCTACTGTGAGGAGAGAAAAAACTGCTGACTGACTGGATTAATCTTCATAAACGCGACACTCGGCGGCATCGGGATTAGAATCACAATACTGTTCAAAGTAGGTTTTTTGGGGATGGTCTTGACGTTGGTGGGCTGCTTCTGCTTGTAATTCTTCCACCGCATCCCAAGCGGCGGCACATTCACCAGAGGTGGCACCTTCCGTACTACAGACGGCTCTGGCATTTTCTAGCTCTTCTTGAATTTTATCTTGGATATTGCTCATGATTCCTCTGGAATTGATCTATTGATACTCTAACAATTATACAGTCACCTTCTCAAACCACAGGATCGGTTATCCCACTCGATCGCCTTTCCTGTTCTATTAAGCCGATCCTAGCGCAATTTTTGGGGAATTTAAGATCAAGATTTCCTGACCAGGCCAATTTTTAGCCCAGATTTCCCAGAAATCCCTCTGGCATTTCTCCCCAGGATAGACAGCGAGCAGAACCATATACCGACTTATTTAGGCCGTCTTACCAGTCTCGATGCTCCCTTAGACGCGGTGGCGCAGATCGAATAAGTTATTCTAGGGACTAGGGGAAAAAGACTGTTTTACTGGCAATAGTCAGCATTCCTGTCACCAAAATGCCGACAATGCTAAGGAATCCAATGGTGGTAATGTTGACTCGTGCGTTGAGATCGTCAACCCGCTTTTCTAGTCCCGTAACTTTGGCATCTAAGGCCTTAATATCCCCTTTAATTTCTCCTAAACTGTTTTCGATCGCCTTCTGTCCATTTTCTAGGTTTGTCAGTCGGGACTCGATCGCTGTCAGTCGGGATTCGATCGCTTTCTGTCCGCTAACGATTAAATCTTCTAACCTTTTCAGATCATTCTCGGTAACTGCTGTCATCAGTGACAATCCTCTTAAAGTTGAATTTTTCCCAGTCTCCTATCAATACTCTATCAATATTTTCTCGGTCGAGCATTTCTACTCTAGAATAAAAGATGTTGCAATCCCTGTTAGGGAGTTTCTCAGAAACTTGAGGTATATTAAGTGTGACATAATCACAGTTTCGCATTTAACCTTCATAAGATGGAATATGAATATCATTGACGCTTTAAATCTCAAAAACCCCCAAGATTACCCCTCTAGAGAAGCTTATCAGCAAGATGTTCCCAAAGCGGTACAGGTATTAATGCGTTTAGGTATTATGGACAATCCCTCGGCCGATTTAACCGCTTCCCTAGACTCTATCCTTGAGAAATTACAAGAGGATGAACTGGCTATCTACGGTAGAAAACGCAGTAAACAAGAAATTATCGCCGATTTAAAGCAAGTTAATAGTGAAATTGTCGAACTCGATCGAGAAATAGCCGACTTAGAATGGCAAATTGCACTCAAAAAAGCTGAAATATCTGTTAATGAAGCATCTTAGATTTTTTATCTTGACTCTGGTTCGGTTTCTGCAAACTGAGCGCGATAATCATCCGCACTAATAAACTTCATCGTGAGTCCCAATTGACTCTAAAAGAATTGCCTGTTTCTGCTCATATTCAACGAATTTAAAGACAATTCTTAAATCATAGCCCACACTACAAGCATAAGAGTCTTTAAGCTCCCCTTTTAATTTGTGTGTTCTTAATCGAGGTTGAAATGGATCCACGGATAATAAAGCTAAAGTTTCTTGGATATTTTGAACTAAAAAAGCCTGTTTTTTCACAATTTTTCGAGCATTTCTAATAAATATATTCGAGCGTAATAAAACAAAATTCACGAAAGGATTTCCTCCATGATTTGTTCAGGTGTCATGGGTTGACATTGACCTTGTGCAAATTCTTGTTGAGCTTCTTGAACATCTCTAAGCAACTCTGTTCTTTTTTGATCTCGAAGACGATTCTGTAAAATATGAATAAGATTTTCTTGATCTTCAAGGGGAAGTTGCTCGGCTGCTTCTAGAATCTCTGCAAAGGTTGTTTGTATTGCCATTTTCTTAAGGGGCGATCGCTTAAACTATCTAGAATTATACAATCAAGGATAAAAATAGCGAGAGTTACCGCATAAACATTCATTATATCGACATTTTTTGTCTAGTCAACCCAGAGGACAAAAAACAGAAACTTGACCTATATTCACCGGGTAGAGAATGTTATCTAGAAACATTCCCGACATTTCCGAGAATGGGCAAGGGTTGCTGATTTTTTTCTTAACCACAAAGAGACAAAGGACACAAAGAGAGGGAGTAAGGGATTTTCACTATTCTAAGAGCGCCAAGAGAGCCGTATCATCTAAGGACTAAGATGAATTTGACTGAGAATATAACGCAAGCGATCATAATCATCTTTAAGTAAAACACTTAACTGTCTGCCCACATTAACTAACCATTGTCGATCGGCTTGACGCAATTGATACATCTGACGGATAGAAGCGGCTGCCAAAGCTTCTACGGGAGTATTTTTGACCTGTAATAAAATTCTTAAAAAGTCTAATTGTTCACTAAAATAAACCACTTCCAACGACTCACATTGATAAACCGCCTGATGAATTTGTGGGGGTCGGGGAGGAATATATTGATAGATATAACCTCGCCCAGCACCATTGCCATTAAATTGTCCAGGCAGGGTTTCAAAACCGACAATAGTTGCCCGAAATTCCGTTTTTAACATAGCGAAAATCTGCGGCTGTTGTTCCCGCAATTCAGCCAAGGACAACCCCAAAGCTCTAGCGCGATGTACCGAATCGATGGGGGCAGTGGTGGCAAAGGTGACAATCCCAAAAATTTTATTACCCGTTTCTTCATCGTAGGCTTTTACCCAACTACCAAAAGCGGGCATAAAAGGAAAGTTTAACTCCTCTGGTTCCAAACATTGCGCTAAAAACTCGGTCGTCGTCGTCTCGATAACTTCGGCGATATGATCGGGATGGCGGTTATCCGTAGCCAATTGCGGTAAGGGTGGACGCATGGTTATTTTTTGCCTTTAGCGGGGGCAATAATTACTTCTTCTAATTCCGAGAGATTAAAGGTGACTAACTTATCCCAGTTACCCCCCTCAAAAAGAACGGCCACTTTCCCATCGCTTAAACGCTGGGCTAAACCTTCAAATTTATAGTAGGTATCATCGGGATTGGTCACTCGAACGGTACTACCTGGTAAAATCATAGGATTGACGACGAAATTATAATTAACTGTCTCTTAGCTTATCAAAATTTAGTTATCAGGGAGTCGGCTGGCAAATAAGATCAAGTATGACGGGATTTGCTATCCTCCCCAGAGGACAGGCTACTGTTCCCCGCAAATAGCCTTAACAGTGCTGTCTTTTCACTGTTTACCGATCACAGCAAAAAAGCTCACCACTTCCCCAACACTCAATAATAGGGTTGACAATTGTTGTACTGCTAAAAGAAGCTGTTCTAAAGTTAAGGGAATGGTTCTCATCGATTTTGCTTTAAGTTTTCTGTCAGAGATTATCGCTACAAATACGCAGCCTACAATATCAGGTGATCGCAAGATGCTGCGCTCACACTCAACTTAATATCAGCATACTTTCTGTTTCACTATTGTAAAATTTAATAATAATTAAAAAATGACCTCTTAAAATTTCGATAATCTTTGCAGTGGGACTATTTCCAATACGAAGATAGATAAATTTGGGTGGATGACCATATAATAAACTGCGCTGATGAAAATCGGCATCTTTAGAGACAATTACAAAATTGTTGAATTTGGCAAATTCCCAAATAAGTGCATCATCAGTATTTATCAGTCCTAAAGTCTTGACGTGCTGAGAATCAGAATATAAATCAATTATTTTATCAATAATCCGATCGGACAAATTTTCATCTAATAACAGTTTCATAAAGAGGTGATAAATAATTTTTTCTCTCGATCAGCAGCAAAAGCCAAACAAGCCTTGATATCCTCGGAAGTTAATTCTGAAAAATCCTCAAGAATTTCTGCTTCTGTCATTCCTCCCGCTAAATATTCTAGAATATCGTACACAGTTATACGCAGCCCTCGAATGCAGGGTTTTCCGCTTCGTTTTCCAGGTTCAATGGTAATAATGTTTTGGTAACTCATAATGCTTTAACTATTTTCAGCTTCTCAATTATATCTTATTCGGTAACACAGAATCATAAAGTTGATGCGCGGGGCGCGGATTGTTAATTTGGTTTTTTTACAGAATTGGTAGCCGCAAACACGCACCCTACAATATCGGCGTACTGCTAGGCAGTGCCTTCGGCATCGCACTATCAACAAAGACAATCGCACCCAACCCCACCGACAAGAACGATCGCACTCAATAAGTCATTGGCCGGACAAATTTAATATTTTTCCTTGGGTTGACTCTAAAATTGAATCTCGGATAAAAGAACTAGCATTAGTAATCTCTAGGCCAATTAATTCTCCTAAATCATTAAGTTCAGCGGTAATATTTGGATTAATTTCTACACTGTTAGCTTCTGGTTCATCAGAAATAGTTAAATGAAGAATGTCTTCTTGTTCAAAGTATCTCATTTTAGGGTTACTCATGGATAGTATATCTCCCAGTTGTTAGGCGAAATCGAATTTGTTGGCGTGTTGTCGCATGAATGGTGACAGGAGTTATAAAATTATCATCGTATTCATAAGGAATAATTACTAAACGATTATCATGCTTGCCTACGGCAATGAGACGACCCGTTTCAGTATCGTAGTACCTTTCTCCAGAGTATTTGAGAATCTCTTCTATTTTAGCAAGTTCAAATCCTCTCAGTTTGGCTCGATATTGTAAGTAATCCGACCAGATAATATTCGGCATTATGAGCAGACTTTGCTAATTATCTGTTATCTATTTTAATCTAAATTTTCCTTCCCAAACCCCCAACACCGTAATCCACCGAATATTCCGTGTTTGCTGGTGCGTTCCCCATCATCAAACGAATGGAGTAACAAGGGTTGCATCAGGGAACGCACCCTACCAGATCGGCGATCGCACCACAAGATCGGGTGATCGCACTATTGGGCATTCAGGTTTCTGAGAATTTTTTGTGCTAAAAATTCTTTGATTTCTGTATGTCGTGGTACAGCTTCAATGACCCCAGTTTGAGGGTTAATCTAAAGAGAATGAGAAGCACCCTCTCGCTTAAGATAACAACCAGCTTTCCGCAACTTTTTTTCTAATTCTTTACGTTTCATGGAATGGAAATTGTCTCCTCGATCGCCTCTTTCGGTAGTCCTCGACGAATATCAGCCAAACGATCTTCAAAAATTAGTTGAATAGCACTTTTTAAGCTTTCTTTGGCTTCTTCAATGGTTTCTCCTTGACCATTTGCACCTAGGACTTCAGGACAAATCGCCCAGTATCCCCCTTCTGTTGCTGCTTCAATGATGGCGGTGAATTCTCCTTTCATGACAATCTCCTTTGATAATTTATGAATTAGCGTGCTGCTACGCAGTGCCTTCAACATCGCACTCTCAATCAAAATATCACAAGATCACGACACAAGATTAGAGCATCCTGGGGATGATGTTGGGTTGAGTACCGATCACCCAACCTACAAGAGCGGCGATCGCAATACAGTGTTTAAGATTAATTGAATATCAATTTTTCTGCTTTATCTTCTGATATTGATTGAGAAGAAATAACAATAAATTGTTCAGGAGATAAAATTACATTTTCATAAGTAAAACCACCAATGACTTTAGGATTAGAAATCATTAAATCAATAGCGTATGCTTCAGGATTAGGATAGCATTCAACTATTGCACCAATTGTTCCTTTAGGAATGATTAAATCTGAAAAATCGGCGGTTATATCTATTAAAGTTTGAATCGAATCATTAATTTTTGCTTTCATTATGTTTTGCTCCTTTAGCTGTAAACTTCTAACCAGTTTGTAATTAATCTAGGAATAATTTTGCCTTGATCTATTTGCCAGATTGTGATTAAATTTCCTTGCCCTCCATTCAAACCTTTGATCCTAATTGTAACTTTTAATCTCATACCATAGGGATTATTTTTGCTTTTATAGGCTGGTGCATAAGGTAAAATTTGACGAATTTGTTGAATTATATCTTGAGTTGCAATTTGACGGCCTTCTTGAGTTTCAACAGAATAACCTATCATGGCAAATCCCATCCATTTTCCTTGATTTTGAGGGTTGTTAGGTTGCAATGAGTAATCGGTAAACTTTCGCAAGTCTATTTCGGCTTGATCTGCATTTGGTAAGGGATCTCCTTCTTTCCAGCTAATACTCATATTACAATCTTACAAATGCTCTGAATCAAGCTCTGGGATTAGAGTATCATAATTTCAGAGCATAGGGTTAAGATTCCTGATTATATGAGCAAAGATAATAAAAATCATTCGCAGTTTGAGCTAAACGAAGTGCCACCCAACCCATAACATGAAGAATAATCGGGGGATGATGTTGGGTTTCCGTTGTCAACCTAACCTACAAGATCAGGCTTATTTTTCAGGGATAGCGGATAAGATAGCTCGCAGTGCTTTGTTTACATCTTCAGAATTTTTGAAAACTTTAGCGACATCTGGTTCTAAGGTGACAGTTATTTTTATTTCATTTACCTGAGAAGCAAAACGATTAGGATGAGCCTTAGTATAATCAAAGTTATATTCAGGAAGTAGGTCATCTTGTAAATTTTGTTTGGTTTCAGAATCCTGTGTATTTTTCATAGTCTTGTCGTTCTTTTTTGGTTGTTAAACGTGCGCTGATAATACGAATCATTTGATTTCTTTCAGTAAAACAAACTACTAAAAGACGATTCTTGTCATCGTGTCCGATAATAATTTCTCGTTTTTCACCGACCGAATGCCACTCATCATCAAAAATGTAGGCTAAAGGATCTCGAAAAACAGCCTTGGCTTCTTCAAAATTGATGCCATGCTTTTTGAGATTAAGTTTTGCCTTGGCGTTATCCCACTCAAATTGTAAGTTCATAAACTCAATTCTAGTTCAATCTCCCCCTAAACAGCGCACTCTCAAATTTTGTCGTTGTCATACTCCCAAGGGATCATAGCTAGAATGTAGAATGTAGGGTGCGAAGCGCGAAAGCGTAACGCACCAATTTAATGATGGAGTTGGTGCGTGGGGCGCGGATTGTTAATTTAGGTTTTTTATCAGAGATTATCACCGCCTAACGCACCCTACAAGATCGGCGATCGCGCTAACGCACCCTACAAGATCAGCGATCGCCCTTCTTGTAGTGCGATCATACTGTTTTGTTTGAGTAACATTCCTACTCCTAATAATTAAGTAAGGGGAAAGCTTTCTTGCATAAAGACTTCATCAAAAGAACGAGATGGAGGACTATTATCAAAGTTTCTAGAAGCAATTAAGATTGCTGCATATTCTTGAATAATTAAGCGGATTCCGTCCCAATAGTAAGATAAACCTTCATCGTAAACTAATAGAGCATTAGGTAGAATCTCACCCCCATATTCGGAAACAAACCAAAATAAGCCGCAGAGCTTCTGAATATATAAGAGGTCATCTGATCCCGAAACCCTAGCTGCGTTTATCAGAATTTGCTGACCCATGGAAAAAACGACTTGGGCGGCATTGACTGGCACGAATAAACCATCAAGATCAAATCCTCGACCAAGCACCTCAACAGATAGATATTCTGCTCGAAACTGATAATCGATGACAAGTAACTTGAGTAGAACTTCTAGGTCAGACTGCATTTTATCTCAACCTTGGGGGAAGGGATACATGAAAATGATAATTACCATCTCGCCAAACGGATATTTCTCGTGGTCCTGCCCAAGGTAAACCTCGATGCCATAAATGATAATCCATACGCCAGACTTGGTGCATACCCGGAGGATCTCGTGGAATATCAAGACCTGCTCCAATCAGCCGTCCTGCATATCTAGTCCCACCGGCAATAAGCTTCAAAGATCTTTTCCCAATCTTAAGTGGAGTTGGAATTGTGACCTGGGGTAGCACAGAAGGTTCTGGATTAGGAAGATAAAGAAGAAATCCTCTGACATCAGCACTAGAAACTAGAGCCAAGTATCTAATCCATGTTGGAAAAGCACGAGACATAATTCGTGGGATGTTTTCCATCAGTAGAATGTAGGGTGTGTTAGCGAAAGCGTAACGCACCAATTTGATGATGAAGTTGGTGCGTTACGGCGGATTGTTAATTTGAGTTTTTTATCAGAAATTATCGCCGCCTAACGCACCCTACAAGATCGGCGATCGCGCTATAAGAAATATATCAATTATTAGAATTAAAATGGGAATTTATATTCTTGTATGTCTTTTCCAATCTGTTTTAATACGTCTCTTACTGTATGTTTATTAGCAGCTAAAATACGTCTGTTTACTTCTGCATAGTAAACTGGAGTATGAATATAATCGTGATAATACCTATTCAAAAAGATCCCATTAGCAGGATCTTTTGCCGAAATACCTAATTGTGCAAGACGAGTTCTTGCAATACCAGCAATATTACCGTAACGTTTATCTGAACCTGCTACAATATGATGAGCAGCACTAAAGCCAGGATCCTTTATACCAGAAGCTATCATTGATGCTCTAAGTGCTTGAGAGCTAGTATCTCCCCAAATTCTATTTAACTTTTCTTGCTGTGCAGCTCCTCCAATTAATCCTGGTACTTTCTTAGTAATTGAACCGACAATAGGAAATATAACAGCTAAACCAGCACTAAGTACAGAATCAGTATCTCCTCCCATTGCAGCAGAAAGAAGATTAAATCCAAAATCTATCTGTATATTTGCTAATATATCTCGAATCGTATAAGCAGCACTGATATCACCTAAGCCGAATAAACCAGTTGGGTCAATAATATTAGCTGGATTTGCATGAGCGTAAATGTACAGGTTTAATGTCTGTGGCTCATTAATTCTGCCTTCATATGTATCTTTTCTGATAAACCTTCCTGTACTAACATCTAAATACCTTGCTCTCAAATAATCTAACCCCAAATTAGGATCGCGTTGTTCTCCTGCAAACAAATACAAATTCTGAGTATTCCCTAACTGCTTGATAATCTCGCCAAACGCTTCATAAGCATAATGATCGCTCACCAAACCATTAATATCAGTCAAGGCTCTTGTACTACCCAACCCATCGACATGATAGAAAGAGCGCTGATTATTACGCAATTGAGAGATTAAATCATTACCATAAATGTAACTTGCTTTAATAATCTTACTCGGTGTATATTCCTCGAATACTTGAGCATAATCACGGTTTTTATCCACCAAGAAACGAGTTTCTTCACCGTCAACTATTTGACTAATTCTGATGCCATCACTATCATATTTATTCGTAACCTCATTCACCCCATCCCCATTATTATCCAGACCAATTAAGCGATTTTCCGCATTCCATTGATAGTTAACTTTATCCGTTCCAGTAGTCTTAGATAAGGTGTTACCATTATTGTCATAAGTGTAATTAGTTGTTACTCCATTCGTCACTTCTTTCAACAAGCGATCATTCTTATCATACTGATATGTTGTATTACCTTCTACTGAATCATTGCGGGTTAAACGGTTGCTCACTGCATCGTAAGTGTAGCTAATCGTGCGGGTTGTTCCATCAATCACTTCCTCTTCCAAGAGACGATAAAGATCATCATATTCATAATTAGATTTTCGTCCATCTTGTTCAACAACTGTCAGACGATTACCCACCTTATCTAGGGTATAACGGAAACTGTTAATAATGCTGGTGCTATTACTGTTTTGGAGATACAGCAGACGATTTAACAAATCATATTCACGGGTTTCTATTGTTCCATTGGGTAGGGTAGTTTTGATCAGATTTCCCGCTAAATCATAAGTATAGGTTGTTACCCCATTACTGGAATCTGTGACTGCTTTCAGGCGATTTTGCTCATCAAAAGTATAGCTAGTTTTACCGGAAGGAATATTAATAGAAGTACGGTTTCCTGCTGCATCATAGGTGTATTCAATTTTCACCCCATCAGGATCGAGGCGAGATAACAGGCGATTGCGGCTATCATATTGATAGGTTATTGTCCCATTACCATCGGTTTCTGTGGCTCGTTGACCTGTCAAGGTATAAGTATAGATAACTTGTTCATTATTGGGTAAAGCTTTCTTGATTAGTCGGTTGCGTTCATCGTAGATAAATGTGATAATTTCACCGTTAAAATCAGTGGTACTAACAATATTACCTACTTGGTCATATTGGGTGGTAGAATGCTGATTTAGGGGCAATTGGGTAGCAATTCGGCGACCTATACCATCATATTCATACTTAGTAATATTAGCCTTGGCATCTTTTTGAGTAATGAGATTCTCTAATTCATCATAACCGTATTCAGTGCGATTATTTAGCGCATCAATTACTGCTGTTAATTGTCCTAAAGCGTTATACTCATATTTAGTTTTGTTACCTTCTTGATCGATTTTGGCAATCACTCGACCTGCTTGGTCGAAAGTAGAAGAAATACTGGTATTGTCAGCGAAGATTTGACCTGTAGGACGACCTAAATTATCATAGACAAATTGGGTTTTACGTCCCAAGGGATCGGTTTGACTAATTTGACGACCTAAAGCATCATAGGTAACAAGTATTCTGGGGTTATCTGTATCATCATTAGGGGTACTATCAGGAAGAATAGTTTCTGTTCTTCGTCCTGCATCATCATAAGTATAACGAGTAATATTACCCCGTTCATCGACTTCTGCAATAACACGCCCAGCTTTATCATAACGGGTTTCTTTGCGCGGATTGTCGGTGTTATCATTTGGGGTTAAGTCAGGATAAATAGTATAAATTAAACGTCCTAACGCATCATATTGGTATTGAGTAGGTCTTCCTAATTCGTCAATGTCTGCTGTTACTCGATTCGCTGCATCATATTCCTTGCGAGTGCGAGGATTATCACTATCATTATGAGGTGTTGCATCAGGATAAATTGTTTCTAATAGTTGTCCTCCCTCACTATAGACATACTTAGTAACCCGACCTAAAGCATCAATCTCTTTGATTTTTTGTCCAGCAGCATCATAAATTGTTTGGCTAATATTCCCTTCCGCATCGGTAACTTTAATGATATTACCTTTGCTATCATATTCAGTCTTGGTAACAAGGGTACGAATACCGTTAGCAGTGGTTAATTTACGGGTTTCTGTTAAGCGATTACCATTCCCATCATAAGTATAGGTAATTTCGTGGCCGAGTGGATTAATTTCTTTGGTAACATTCCCTCGGAAATCATATTCATATTTGGTTGTTCCTTCACCAGGGGTTAACTGAGTTAATAATCCATTATTGTTGTAATTAAGCGTGATAGTACCATTACTTAATCCAGTAATAGAGAGTAAATTGCCTCGACTATCATAAGTGTTTGTGACAACGTTTCCTAGCGCATCAGTTGTCGTTAAAAGGTCATTGTTGCTATTATAAGTATGGCGAGTGACATTACCTAAAGCATCGGTTTCGCTTAATTTATTGCCCTTACTATCATAAGTGTAGGAGAGTTTTTCTCCTTCGGGATTGGTTTCACTAAGAAGATTATTACTGTCATCATAAGTGCGTTTAATAATGCCACCATTAGCATCGATTTCCGTGATAATATTACCCCTTGCATCCGATTCGTAAGTGGTAGAATTGCCTAAAGGATCTTTAACACTATAAACAAAATTATCAGGATTGTATTCGAGTTGAACTGCTTTACCTTCCCCATTAAAAACTTTCGTTAAGCGTCCATTTTGATCATATTCATTTTTAATACCAGTTCGTCCCAAGGGATCGATAATTTGATCCAGATAATGAGGGTTAGCATTATTATACTTAAACTGAGTGGTATTATTTTCTCGGTCAGTAACTTTAATTAAATCTCCTTTACTATCATATTCATATTTAATCTGTTTACCCATCGGATCGGTTACTGTAGTAATACGACCTTGAGTATCTCTGCCAAAGGTTACTTTTAGTCCATTACTGCTGGTAATTCCCGCATCAGTAAAGGTCAGTTTATCGCTGTTGCGATTGGTAATACTATTAATATCGCCTGTGGTAGCATCAATATTATAAACAATGCTTTCTTTGGTGGTTAATTGATAGTAGTTACCCCAATCTTGCGGATGGTAATGAGCAAAAGCAGAACCTCCACTAAAGGGAACGACTTGGCCATTTTGTCCTCGAGTTAAGACGACTCCTGCTGTTTCCACACTTAAGGTACTGGTAGAACCTTTATCCGCGACAAATTTAGGAACAAATAATGCACGGTTTCCCATCAAGGCTGTTAGAGGAATCCCCATTACTTTGATCGCTTCTAACTTAAAGGTAAACCTTTCCCGCTTCCCGCCGGGGAGGGTAATATAAACAGCATCACCTTCTTTAAAACCAACACTACGGAAGCCTAATTCTTGATAAAGTTCATCTTTGGGTAAACTGGTTCGCACATCGGCATCTCGAAATTCCATGCGCCAACCATAACCAAAATCGTCTTTATTATTACTATTTAAGGTGTTATATGTACGGGTTAAAGTAATGGGAATACCACCAACAGGAATCTCTAAATCGGTAAAGGAGAGTTGGAAGTTTCCTAATTTTAAATCACCACTGACATCTAATAATTCTGCTACCCCATTACCCTTACCATTGACATCGTAGGCAACTAGACGAACCTGATAGGTATCATTAGGTAACAAAGTAGGATCTAATACCCCTAATACCCCATTTGTAACCGGAGTTGTCCCTCGGAACATTTCTTTGAAAGGTGCGCTACCATCAGCCGGAGCAACTTCTAGGGCATAGTAAGCTAGGTTAGTATCGTTGACACTCCCTTTAATTGGTGTAGGTGCAGTAATTTCATAATTAGCAATTCCTGATAAGTCTAAACTAACACTAGGTGCTTCTGTATCGGTGGGATCGAGGACATTAACGGTAGTGGTAGCTTCAGCTTTGTTTCCAGCAGCATCAGAGGCGAAAGCTTTAGCGGTAATAATTCCTGGATTTGTCGGTGTGAAAGTAGCGACTCCATTGCTATCAATTACGACGGGAGTATTATTAATTAGTAATTGTAGGTTAGCAATACCGACATTATCCGTTGCACTCACCTGGAAAGAAACTGCTTCCCCTTTATTGGTAAAGTTCTTATTACGATTAATAATAACTTTCGGTGCAGTAGTATCGGGTGCAACGGTGAGATTAAAGCTTTGAGTAACTTTGCCTCCTGCTGCATCTGTAATGGTTAAAGTAATAGCATGGATTCCCGTTTGAGAGTTAGAAGGAGTCCAGCTTAAACGTCCGCTTTCGTCTAGGGTTATACCTTTAGCTTGAGAAGCCGGATCTAAACTATAGGTGAGAATACCACCATCAGGATCGGTTGCTTGAATATCATAGCGATAGGGTACTCCTGGAACTGCGCCTGTAGGCGGTGTAGTGGAACGAATTACAGGGAGACTATTGACTTTAGCGGTTAAATTGTAGCCTTGAGTTACTCCCAATCCTAGAGAATCAAAAGCGGCAACGACTACTTTATAATTACCCGTAATTGGAGTATTCCATTGTACTAAGCCAGTGTTAGTATTAATGGTCATGCCTTGGGGTGATTCTATTAGTTGATAGGTTAATGATTGTCCATCGGGATCACTCGCTTGGATTTGGTATTGATAGGGATTGCCTACATTCGCCACAAATAAAGGAGTAGAGGTGATATTTGGGGCTTGATTAATCGCTTGGGTTCCCACTACTAGCTGATAGGTTTGAGTAGTAGTTGCGCCTTGATTATCGGCTACTAAAACATCAATATCATAGTTCCCTATTTGAGTCGGTGTCCATTGAATTTTACCTGTCTGATCAATGGTCATACCGTTGGGTTTACGACCTAAATTGTAGCTAAGAGGGCTATTTTCGGGGTCTGTGGCGACAACAGTATAGATATAAGGTTGATTGAAAGCACCTTTGGTAATGGGGATAGAAAGAAGCTTCGGCGGTGTATTTGTGCCGTTAACTTTTAATGTGTAATCTTGAGTCGAGAAAGCTCCGAAACTATCTAGAAGTTTGACAATAACCTGATGTTGTCCTAATTGACTACTTTGGGGTAACCAGCGTAATGCGCCAGTACGGATGTCAATAACCATACCATCAGGAGCTTGCTCTAAACTCCAGAAGAGAAGATCGCCGTCTTCATCTTGGCCAGTCAGATTATAAGAGTAGGTCTGTTGTAGATTGGTAACGACATTAGGACTAGAAGTAATAATCGGCGGGTTATTTTGGGTGCGATGGCTAAGATTGATGTTAAAGTTTTGCTCGGTAAACAGTTGTCCGTCACTAACTCGCAAGGTAATATTATTAGTCCCCGATTGGGCGGGATTTGTTTCCCAAGTAATTAAACCATTATTGTCAACAGTCATACCCAATGGAGCCTTGGGTAAACTGTAAGTAAGTAAGTCTCCATCTGGATCCCTGGCTTGAACTTGATAGAAATAAGTATTTCCTGTGGGGTTCGTATTACGAGGGATAGAAGTGATAATCGGGGCTTGGTTAGGGGTTCCTGGATTAACAGTTAATGGGAAGATTTGTTGGGCTTCTCCTCCTTTTCCATCGGTAACTTTGAGCGTAAACTCCCTTACTCCTAGTTGGCTATTATTGGCTGTCCAAGTCACTAATCCCGTTTGTGGATTGATGCTAATACCAGTAGGCGCACCAGGGACGAGAGAATAGGTTAGGGTATCTCCATCAGAATCTTGGGCAGTTGCTTGGTAACGGAAGGTTTTACCAACTTGGGCGATCGCATTTTCAGGAACAATTGAGGTAAAAATGGGGGCGCGGTTGTCTGAAAGCAGTTCGACATTGAGGTACTGTAGGGCGGTTCCTCCTCTTCCATCTTTAACAGTTACCAGTACATTAAATAGGGGATAAGGTTGTACTAAATCTAAACGTCCACGGGCGATTACCGCTTCGTTAATTTGCCGTAGTTCTTGATCAGACTTCTCTAGTTGTTGCTTAGTCGGTATCCAAACGACCATACCAGTTTCAGGATCGATAGTCATGCCTTCTGGGGCAAAAGTGAGTTGGTAGGTGAGAGGATCGCCATTCGCATCCCTAGCATCAGCATCGTATTTGAGCAGTTGTCCCGCCTTCAGTTGCACTTTTGTCGGTGGGGTGGAGAGGAAAACTGGATTTTGGTTCGGAGGATCGCTAATCTTGTGGATGCCAAATAAATGGTTAAAGGTTTCTCCCTTGACTGTTACAGTATCGATAATGGGTAACTGACTCACGGGAGGCGCTGTCAGTTGAGAACCATTAGGAACTTCTACCCGGACTGTGTAGTTCCCTAGCATGAGATTGTCAAAGGTATAGTAATACTTAGTATTGCCTAAAGTATTAACTGTGGCATCTTCCTTGGTAACGCGGAAGGGTTCATTATTATCGAGAACTTGGTTATTGTTGAGATCCAGATATACTGTCACTCCTTCCTTCCAAGGTTCGATCGCATAGCGGTCATCAAAGCCGAAGAAGATATTATAAAGTTCATCGAAGTCAATGACTTGAATTGCCTCGGGATCGATCGCTTCTAGGTTTTCTGTTGTTGCCGCTTCCCCAATGGCAAAGGCGGTGATATTGCCTCCTTTAGATTTAAGATCATCTACGGTAGCTTTGGCTCTGGCTTTATCGAACTCACTGTCATAGCCATCAGACATGAAGATAAAGTTGGGATCTCCTGGAAGGACATCCAAGAGGGTATCAATTTTATCGAGGGCGGTGTGAATATCTGTTCCCCCTGGAATCATTCCCGGATCAAGGGTTTTGAGAATTTGGTCAAAATCTCTTACCCCGTTATTGTCCCCATCGGCTGTGACGGTAATATATTGCTGTAAGCCTGGTGTTCTCAAATCCAAGTCTTGAATGAGGGCATCAGAACCGAATAGAATCAGACCGACTTTCACGCGATCGCCTGCTCCCTGTGCCACAATTGCATCTAACAGGACTTGCGCTGCGGCTACTTGGGCATCGACAACGGTTTTAATATCTTCGTATTCCCCTTTACCTCGGAAAGGTGCGGCGGTACTTCCTGATACATCAATGGTAAAGATCAAGGCTGGATCATCGCCTCGAATCAGTTTTGTATCGCGGAAACCATTGCCATTAAGGTCATCAAATATGCCGCCTCTGATTGTTCCTAGTCCACCAAAGACATCAACGACAAAAGTTTGTTGATCAAAACCACCCCGGCGATCGTTAACTTCTACGGTAAAAGTCGCTTTATCTCCCGGTTTCACGATGGTTTCTGGGAACCATAATAATTCTCCTGTTTCCCCATTGATAAATGCGCCGTTAGGACTATCTAAAAGTCGATAGACTAAAGGATCGCCATCGGGATCGAGGGATTGGAGTTGATAGCGATAGGCCTTCGTATCTAAAGCAAAGCGGGTTTCGGGACTGCTGATAATAGCCGGATTGCCATTTTCTGGATCAGGCCAGAGGCGAATCTGATACTCTTGAATGGCGTTTCCTCCCTGTCCATCTTTGACCCCTAAACGCACGTTAAACAAGCCTAAAGCATCGGCGGCATTGATAGCTTGTTGACCTGAACCCGGAGTTAACACATCACGGGTGGGTTGTTCTAAATTAAAGACGCGGAATTGATAGTTAATTGGCGTTGCATCGGGGCCACCTTGCAGATAGAGGTAATATTGTCCGGCGCCGGGGAGAGTAACTTCTCCGTTGTAGCGCAGTTCCTGATTGAAAACGGCATTGTTACTTGGCCCGTAGAGAATCCAGCGATAGTTACTATTGGGTGCGTTAGTGGACTGAATATCAAAGAACAAGCGATCGCCTTGGTCTCCTCGTAGAGTATAGAAGCTGGAAGCTTGTCCTGGAGTTAGTGTCCCTTGTTCACTAATACCGTAGGCAATTTCTGGGGCTTCTGCTAGGGAGAGAAATTGGAAAGAATAGTTACGACTTGCCCCTGTCCAGGCACTGACTGTCAGATGATATTTACCATCTTGGGTTAGGGTATGTAGTCCGTTATCGTGCCACTGAGTGTACCACCAACCGTAGTCACCACTAAAGACTTGGGTACCATTGGGATTGTAGAGGCTGACTGTCACCCCGTTGGTTGTCATCATGTTTAGCATCACTTTGAGATTTTCCAGTCCCTCAAAGGTGTAAATCTTGGTTTCTCCACTGTTGAGGTTGCCAGAAACGGTGCTACCTTGTTCGAGATAATTAGCAGCAGGAGACCCTAATGTCTTGGGTAATTCTAGTAAATTGAATTTATAGTTGCCTACTGTGCCGCTGTAATAGCCCAAGACTTGTAAGGTATATTTACCGCTTTGAGATAGCAGGAAAGGAGTGCGATCGTAACGGCTATCTTGATCGCTGAAAACAAAGCTACCATCCGGGTTTAGTAACCGATAGCGAACGTGCCAGTTACTATCATCTTGACTATCCAGATAGACGAGGGTTCCAGCATTAGCGGTAAAGTTGTAATTTACTACTTGTCCGGCATTGAGACTGCCACTTTGTAAGCTATTTAAACCGCTAGTTAGAACAGGAGTTGGGGAAACATCTGTGACTTGGAATTCATAGCTGACGGGAGTGCTACTATTACTGATAACTGCTAGGGTATAAGTGCCACTGGCGGCTAAACTAACTTTAAAGTCAGGACTATTAGCATTAGGATTCGCTACCACTCGACCACTAGGATCATAAAGCACCCAATTTGCACCTTGCCACAGTTGACTGCGTAAGGGGGTTGTTCCATTGTTTTCGACAATACCGCGATAGCCTGAGTAGTTGCTAGGTACGTCATTCCAACGTCCAGCACCGTCCCAATTAAAGATGGCATAATCTTCATTTCCTGCGTTATTAGGTTCTCCTGGATACCAATTAGTATAAGTATAAGGATCGCCATTTACCCACTTCCAGTTACCCTCTACAGCCGCATCAGTTAAGCCAATCCAAAAAGAATAAGTGCCAAATTGATTGACAAGAAACGCATTTTCTGCTGCGCTGTTGATGCTAACAAGATTGCCTCCCATTCCTTGCGCTATGGACTGTACTTCTGTCCAAGTTCCGGGTAAATCGGTTAAAACATAGGCATGGCCGGTCGCTGGATCGATTTTAGGAGTGAGAATTTGTCCTAGATAATTAAAGTTGAGAACTTGTCCCGTTTGTCCGGTGATTTGATAGAGTTTGACTCCATTTGTTTGATTGATTTGTTCTGATAGAGTTGTTCCCAGTGTAATAGTTGAAGCTTGAGCGCGCTCACGCATAACAAAGCTATAATTTCCTGTAGTTTCTCCGGCTCCATCAATAACTAAGCGATAAGTTCCTGTTTCTTTTAAGAGGCGCGGTGTCCAATCAGTGTTGGTGTCGCCATCGACTTCGAGAACTCCGGTGGGACTGTAGAGTCTGGCTTTGAGATTACTATTACCATTGAGTATATCTAAATAGAGCCACTGTCCGGCATTCCCAGCAAATGTATAGGTATCCTGTTCGCCTTTTTGACTAATAGTGTTGCTGACAGTTGTTCCCAAAGTATAAGCAACGGTATTTAATTCTGGGGTAATGAGTTTTAATTTATAATTGCGATTACCAGAACCATTTCCCCAGACTTCTAGGGTATATTCTCCTGTATCCGAGAGGCTAATTTCCTTGTCTTCGTAGATATAGCCACTAATTAGAAGGTCGCCATTCGGACGGAATATTGTCCAACCGTTGGGGGAATCACCACTGAGAACATCAATATAAAGATATTGTCCTGCACTACTATTAAAGCGATAGAAATCCGATTCCCGTTGCTGCGGGTCGTCAAAAGATCCAGTAATCTCAGTATTGAGGGTGATAGAATTGGCTTGAGATTTAGCGAGGGAAAAGGCTGCACCGTATTCTAAGAGGCGGAAACCATAATTTTCGGTGGTTTCCCCTGAACCATCAATTGCCAGACGATAGGTTCCGCTTTCATCGAGAACAATGTCAATTAAGTTATTCCGACTATGATGACCGTTAACAATAATTTTACCGCTGGGAGCAGTTAGATAGACATAGGTATTATTAGTATTAACCAGGCTATCAAAAAACAATCGCTGTCCCGCAGTTCCTTCAAATGTGTAGTAATCTTGCTCTCCAGTTTCACTAATACTACCACTAATAACTGTACCAATGGTCATGGGTGCAGTATTCAATTGAGGAGTAACAATTCGGAGTTTATAATCATTATTTCCTCCCGTCCATGATTCAGCACCATTCCCTTGCATCACTAACCAATAGTCACCAGAATCTAACCATAATTCCCTATCGTTGTAAGATAAAGCACTTTGATTTTGGTATAAAGTTTGATGGGTAATATATTGTCCACCTGAACCGTATAAAATCCACGCATTATCATAGTTACCGATTTGTCCATCAAAGTAGAGATATTGTCTATCTGTGAGAGTAAAGCGATAACTATCTGACTCGATTCCCCCATTATCGAAGGTTCCTGTAATATCCGTATCTAGGTTAACCACCGTTGCATTAGCTTTATCTAACAAGCGGAATTTATAGTTACCAATTCCGTCCCTTTCTCCATCAATAACC
>VYLQ01000083.1_pt1 | contig 26462 bp, 23 predicted proteins | sample 5115351 | NCBI WGS metagenome assembly VYLQ01 (sample SAMN12291776, study PRJNA351875) | freshwater metagenome | isolation source: freshwater lake | place: USA: Michigan, Lansing Lake | collected 2013-08-14 | reverse complement strand
CATTCCCCCGAAACCCACTGTTCAAACCCTTCACTCCATTTTGAGAGGCAAGAGTAAGACTGGTTCTGTATTCTGTGCTACCGTTTGCCTTGGGAATTGCTGGGTGTTGGCAGGCTTTTTGGCTGTGATCGGTAAACAGTAAACTGAAAACTCAAATCTGATCAGTGATCAGTGATCAGTGATCACTGATCACTGAATCTCCCCTCTTGCCTCTGAGAAAAAAAAATGCTATGATGAAAACAAATCGGGCTTCTACGTTGGTGACTGCCTTTCAAGTTTTTTGATCTATGCTTGATTGTGATAAGGGAGCAAATAACCAATTCGTGTGGTAGTAAACCGAGCTTGTACTCGGAAACAGAAACGCGTAATATAAGTTCCCACCTGGTTAACCCAGGTCATAAACTTAGGTAAAACGGCGTAGCGGTCTTTTCAAGTTTTTCGAGCATATATAGGCCAAATTCTGGTGAGATTCCCTGTACTTCCTTAGTTTTGCCCTCTTGGTTGGTCAAAAAAGCCAGTATCTATATTTTTTTCTAGGTTAAAGACTGCTGTTTTCGGTAACGCTTGTCACCGCTAAATTGTGACAATCCGGACTACACTAGGGAAAAATTTATGAATTATTGTTAAGCAATGACTGAAAAACAGCCAAGAGTTGTTATCATCGGCGGCGGATTTGCGGGTTTATACACGGCCAAAGCCCTAAAAAACGCCCGCGTTCATGTTACCCTCATCGATAAGCGAAATTTCCATCTTTTTCAGCCCCTCCTCTATCAAGTCGCTACTGGGGCGCTGTCTCCGGCCGATATCTCCTCACCTTTGCGCTTAATCCTACGGGGTCATGACAATACAGATATTCTCCTCGATCAGGCCATAGATATAGATCCAGTTAAGGGAGAAGTGATCTTGAAAGATCACCCGCCGATCGCCTACGATCAGTTAGTCATTGCCACGGGAGTCAGTCATCACTATTTTGGCAATGATCAATGGCAGCCCTACGCTCCCGGGTTAAAAACCATTGAAGACGCAGTAGAAATGCGTCGTCGCATCTATCTCGCTTTCGAGAAGGCCGAGAAAGAAATCGATGCCGAAAAGCGGCAAGCTTTATTAACTTTTGTTATTGTCGGTGGCGGACCGACGGGGGTAGAATTAGCAGGAGCGATCGCAGAAATTGCCCACGGTGCGCTTAGGTCTGATTTCCACCAGATTAACCCCACAGAAGCGAAAATTTTGCTCTTAGAAGGGATGGATCGAGTATTACCCCCATATTCACCCGATTTATCCGCTAAAGCTGCCGCTTCTCTCATAAAATTAGGGGTGACAGTGCAAACTAACAGCATCGTTACCAATATTGTTGAAGGTTGTGTCACCGTCCGTCAGGGAGAAAAGACGACAGAAATCGCTGCCGAGACAATTTTATGGGCAGCAGGGGTAAAAGCATCGAGAATGGGGCGAATTTTGGCCGAAAGAACCGGGGTAAATCTCGATCGCGTCGGCCGGGTAATCGTCGAACCTGATTTAAGTATCGCTGGTTATGCCAATATTTTTGTGATCGGGGATCTGGCTAATTTTGCCCATCAGGGAGATAAACCTTTACCCGGAGTTGCTCCCGTGGCCATGCAGGAGGGCGAATATCTAGCGAATTTATTAATTTCTCGCCTAAAAGGGCAAACTATTCAACCTTTTCATTATATCGATCGAGGTAGTCTGGCAGTGATCGGCCAAAATGCGGCCGTGGTTGATTTGGGATTTGTTAAGTTTTCTGGGTTCATCGCTTGGTTAGTCTGGGTTTGGGCCCATATTTACTATCTGATCGAATTTGATAATAAATTAGTGGTGATGGTGCAATGGGGTTGGAATTATTTTACCCGCGGTCGTGGCGCTCGTTTGATTACGGGAGAGGGGCAAAATTTAGCCTCTGGACAATTGCCGCAAAATAACAGCCAAAATAATAATAATCTCGCCGTTTCTAACCAGACGGAAACTCTCTCTCCACCGATTGTGAAAGTGTGAAAAAAATAGCCGTGATTATCTAGTTATCAGTTAGCAGGTAAGAACAATCAATCATGAAAATAGAACATCCTAACAGTCTAGAAATTACCCCCGAGGAAAGCCAAGAATTAGAATATTTACGAGTTACAATTGAACGAGCGATCAAAGATGGTGTGATCACAAGAATAGAATTTGAATCGATTAAAATGATCATGTTTTCTAACAAGAAAAACAATCCCGACCAAATCCTCCGGCAAGTGACACTCTATCGCCATTTAGTCGTTGAAAAAATGAATAATGGCGAACTAATTTTTGAATCTCCCCAATAGGGCGAAATACCCTTTTGAGCTATTTAGTACAAATGCTCAAACTTTCTCTCCCTTCTTCCCACTCCCCACTATCCTATACCTTTTAAACAGGATTTAGTAAGTAGCTAGACACAATTAATTAGACATATCTAACCACCTCTTGCCTTTTGCCTTCTGCCTTTTGCCTTCATTAGCTTATTCTTTTTTGTCGCTACTGGGAAAAGCTCGACCTTGAATATTTTCTAAAGCTGAAACTGCCGCTCGGGAACCGGCGATAATATCTCGTTCTTCTCCCCCTAAATATAAGCGGCCAAAACTGCCCACGGAAGTAACGTGTAGGATATTAATTAAAGCGGCTTTTTCGGCTTGATTAGCGGCTAGGGAAGCGTAGGCGGCCGGTTGTACTTCTAAAACGTATAAAGTCTGTCCTGCCATTAACATCATACCCCGAGAACTACGGTTAATTAATTGGGCTTGGTAAGCGTCAATGTTGCGAATAATTTGGCTAGAGACAATTTGCGGTTTCAGACAATCGCGCTGAGTAACGCCTAAATACTGCAAAATTGCCTGACCGGCCGCCCTGACCTCTCCCTGACTGCTAGAATGGAGTTCTAAGAGTCCGTAGAGTCGTTCTACGAATAGAACCCCCGGACGAACCACGGCGGATTTGAGGGCAATATCGGTGATGCGATTAATCTCGATGCCGGGGGAAATTTCAATCCAGAGGGAAGCATCCCCGGGTAAGGGTAAAAATCCTTGGGCGACTGTACCGATGTAAGCGGCGTGTTGAAGCTGTAAATTGTCAAGATAAACGTAACTGCGAAGTTCTACACCCAAGCTAATTTCTCCCTCTCTGGTCTATCTTAAAAGTTATGAGGACAGTGATAGCTTCTGCCGCCCTATCGATCGCCTTGAGGCTACAGTTAGACCTAAAATGTCTTTAAGTCCTGTTTCTGTCCTCTGGCAAATCCCCATTCCAACCCCGGAGCGACGATTAATCAATCCTTAATTAGGGCTTAGGCATTACCATCTTTCACTATATTATAGAATTGGCGGCCTTTAAATTTGCCAGGGAGAAAGGGGAAAAAAACTATAATTATGGGGACAAACTCAGGGAAAAACCAGCATGACGATTCTTTTAGGGGGAGATATCGGGGGAACCAAAACAATCCTGCGTTTAGTGGATTGCCAAAACTCAGCGGATAGTCCCCAACCCCTGCTAACTACTCTCGATCAAGAAATTTATCCTAGTAAACAATACCCCGATCTGGTGCCGATTGTCCAGCAGTTTTTAGCCCGACAAGTCACTGTTCTCCCAGTGGAAAAAGCTTGTTTCGGTATTGCCGGTCCTGTGGTTAACAATAGTTCCGAATTGACTAATTTAAGTTGGTTCCTCACTGGCGATCGCCTAAGCCAGGAGCTGCAGATTGAGCGAGTAAAATTAATTAATGATTTTGCGGCGATCGGTTATGGGGTGTTAGAATTAGCCCCAGAGGAGCTGCACAATCTACAGTCGGCCCCGGCAGTACCAGAGGCCCCGATTGCGGTTATTGGTGCAGGAACTGGGTTAGGAGAGGGTTTTTTGATTCCTGTCTCGAAGGGTAAATATCGGGTGTTTGCTAGTGAAGGTTCCCACGCCGATTTTGCCCCTCGATCGAGTTTAGAATATCAATTATTAAATTATCTCTTGGAACTCTATAATATCGAGCGCCTTTCGGTGGAGCGAGTGGTTTCCGGCCCTGGAATCACTTCTATCTATCGATTTCTCCACGATAGTAACTATAGTCAGTCATCGCCAGCCATGGCGGAAATTTACCGCACTTGGTTAGAAGAAATGGATAAAACGCAAAAAACCGTCGATTTAGCGGCTAAAATCGCCACTTTTGCCCAAGATGACTCGGATTATCTTTGTTATCAAACCATGAAAATCTTTGTCGAGGCCTACGGTGCGGAAGCGGGCAATTTAGCCCTCAAGTTGCTTCCCTACGGAGGATTATACATAGCGGGAGGGATTGCGGCCAAAAATCTTCCCCTAATGACCGAGGGTAGCTTTATGAAGGCTTTTCGGGCTAAAGGTCGGATGAGGGAGCTATTAAGCAATATTCCCGTGCATATCGTTCTTAATACCCAAGTGGGACTAATGGGGGCAGTTTCCTGCGCTAGTCAGCTATGAGCGAGGGTTGACTGGATTTTACCAACGGCAGCAGCGATCGAGGTAAGCGATCAAAAAAATGTTCTCCATCACGGTTTTCCTGCCCTTGGCTGTGCTTGGGGGGGCTTAGATGTTATTTTTGGGGTTTATCGACAAAAGCCGCTATAAAGCCGAAAAAATGCCGAGCAACAACTAGAAAAAGCCCTACTGTCTTGTCAGGAAAAAATCTTAAATTGCGACCGGGCCAGTTTTGCCGACAAACTGCACTGGTGCGGTGATGGAAAACAGCCTAGGGCAGTTGCTCTGGCTGGGGGGTCAATGCTATGATTAGGAGTGGTTTTGCGGGTATAGTTCAGTGGTAGAACGTCACCTTCCCAAGGTGAATGTCGCGCGTTCGAGTCGCGTTACCCGCTTCTGAGGACAATTGTTACGATAACTAATTAGGCTGCGGGAAGTGGGAAGTGTGGGAATTATGAATTATGAATTATGAATTATGAAGTGGGAAGTGGGAGGTGTGGGAATTATGAATTGGGAAGTGGATAGTGGGAAGTGGGAAGTTGGGGGTCAGTCGTGATGATTTGTTACATTACATGATTTACATTTGTTTAGGAGGCGGATAATTTTGGGGCTTTATTACGTCCAAAAATGTCTAGAGAACAAATATCTAATTTACAAGATTATTTGGTTGATTTATGGGCGAAGAATCCTAATCCTTCTTGGTTTGAACATAAGACTCATGAGAAGGTGTTAGATGTGTTAAATATGGCTGATTTTTTAAGTCCTAAGTATCACCTTGTTGTGGCGAATCCCCCTTATATGGGTAACAAGGGGATAAATAATCGGTTAAAGGCTTTTTTACAGGATAATTATAGTGATGTCAAATCTGATTTATTTTCGGCGTTTATGGTGCGGATTGTAGAAATGACTTTACACAAAGGTGAAATAGGTTTTGTTGCTCCCTATGTTTGGATGTTTATTTCTTCTTATGAAAACTTAAGAAAGTTTATTTTAGAGAAAACGATAATAACTAGCTTAGTTCAATTAGAATATAATGCTTTTGCTCCTGCTTGTATTCCAGTTGCTAAGTAGGTAGGCACAATTATTTGGTTTTCATGCTTCAACCGTTCGGCAAAAGCTCACGGCCGAAGCCCAACCTACGTTCATCTTATATTTAATTCCACCCACCCACTTACCTTTACCCTTTCTAATCAAAATTTACCTAATTTTAGAGGTGGATATATTAAATTGTCTGATTTTAGAGCAGATAATCAAGCACCCAAGGCATTAGAAGCAATAAAATCCTAATTGTGGTTAGTTTTATCGCGCTTCTGCAAGTGATTTTAAGAAGATTCCAGTAAGTGCGATCGCTTATTGGGTGAGTGATAGAGTATTAGAAATTTTTGCCACTTCAGAAAAGTTAGTAAATATAGCTGAAATTAGAGTGGGATTAGATACAGGTAATAATGACTTATTTATAAAATATCGGAGAGAAGTTAATATAAATAATATTGATTTTAATAAGAAAAATATAAATAATTTTATCGAGTTAAACAAGTTATAGGTTCCTCATACAAAGGGAGGAGAATATAGAAAATGACATGGAAATTTTGATGACATATTAAAATTCAATCAAAAGTATTATTCTCAATTAGAAAATTCAGGAAATCATTTACCCTCTAGACAATTTTATTTTAGAGAAGGTGCTAGTTATACAAGAATAAGTTCCTCGTTATTTTCTATTAGATATAGTCCACAGGGATTTGTTTTTAATTCAGCTTTTCCGACAATTTTTTGTCAAAGATATGATAAATTAGTCTTATTTTCAGCCTTATTATCAAGTAAGATAATAAATCTTTTTATGTCAGCAATGAGTCCAAATTTAAATTTTCAAGCTGGTTAAATTAGACAGATTCCCATTATCAACAATACAAGTAATGAAATTATAAACAATGCCGAAAATATCATGAGCTTAAGTCGCCAAGACTGTAACTCATAGAAAACCTCATGGGATTTTACCGACCTTACGCTTTTAACAGTAGATAGTGAAAACGCCGAACAAGCTCCCCACTTACCACTTCCCTGAAATAAACCTATCAAAACCTCCGCCAGAAATGGCAAGAAATGACCTTATAAATGCAAAAAATAGAGGAAGAAAATAACAGTATATTTATCGAAGCTTATGGACTACAAGACGCATTAACCCCCGAAGTTCCCTTAAAAGAAATCACCTTAACCTGTAACCCTCATTATCGTTATAACAGCGATAAACCCGAAGAAGAACTAGAAAACTTACTCTTAGCAGATACTATCAAAGAATTTATCTCCTACTCGGTGGGTTGTATGTTTGGGCGTTATTCTCTTGATAAAGAAGGCTTAATTTTAGCCAACCAAGAGGAAACCTTACAAGACTACCTTAAACAAATCCCAAAACCCACCTTTACCCCAACAGAAACCAATGTTATTCCTATCCTTGAGGAAGACTGGTTTAGTGATGTGATGATATAACCGAACAATTCCGGCAATTACTGCGGGTTACATTTGGGGAGTTAAACTATCAGCAAAACCTAAACTTTATCGAAGAAAAGCTCGGAAAATCTCTAGAAAAATACTTTATCAAAGACTTTTATGATGACCACGTTAAACGCTATAAAAAACGACCCATATATTGGTTATTTAGTAGCCCGAAAGGAACATTTAACCCCCTAATTTATCTCCATCGTTATCGCTCTGATACCGTCAGTATCGTCCTTAATAGCTATCTGCGGGAATTTCGGCTTAAACTAGAAGTAAAACTAGACACCTTCAAACAAATATAAATTAGTACAAGTGGGAATAAAACCGAAAAAACCAAAGCCTTACGAGAAAGCGAACAAATCAAGAAAATGATCGGAGAATTAGAAAACTACGAACAAGAAACCCTCTATCCTTTAGCTATCGCTCAGAAAGAAATAGACCTTGATGATGGGGTAAAAGTTAACTATACTAAATTAGGTAAAGCCCTTAAAAATATAACAGGATTAAGTTAAAGTAAACGGGTGCATCTCAATTTTGTAGAAAAATATAAGTAGGGAGGCACAATTATTTGTAGGATGGGTTAGCGCACTTCGTAACATAATTGGGCGTTGGGTTTCATGCTTCAACCGTTCGGCAAAAGCTCACGGCCGAAGCCCAACCTACGTTCATCTTATATTTAATTCCACCCACCTACTTATATTACATTTGGGCGCACGTGATATTAGATTTGGGCGCACGCGATGCGCCCCTACCATTGGCGCGATAATATTATCGTAGGGGCGAATTGCATTCGCCCTCTTTTAATAACTGCCGCTGCTCACCATTCACTTACCTTATTCCCGAAAATAAGATATATTAGGGATTGAGAAAATATTTGTCATTCCTGATTTAAGTATATTTGGCTGCCCAGAATAGTTATGCCTGCCCGTGATTATTACCATGATATTGTCAAAAAAGCCCTTCAAAAAGATGGGTGGACAATTACTCATGATCCTTATCGTATCAGGCTGGCGAGAAGAAAAAACCTATCTGTTGATTTAGGCGCAGAACGTCTAATTGCCGCCGAAAAAGGTTTAGAAAAAATTGCTATTGAAATTAAAAGTTTTCACAGTTCTTCAGAAATGAAAGATTTAGAAGAAGCCATTGGACAGTTGGTTTTATATGAACATTTATTAACTCGCTACGAACCCGAACGAAAGCTATATTTAGCCGTTCCTGAAGACGTGCGACAATCTATTTTTGAAGAAGAAGCAGGACAAGTTTTAATCGAAGATAAAATTATTCGTCTTTTTACTTTTAATGTCAATCAAGCGGAGGTTATGGTATGGATTACTTAACTAAAATTCAGCTGAAACAAGCCATTATTAAAGTTTTAGAAGATTATCGCAATTTTTTAGGTTCGCATCCTGAAAGTGAAATTGAATTAGTGATTAATGAAACCAGATATCACTACCTTTTAATTGAAACCGGCTGGCATCGTAACCAAAGAATCTACGGCACTCTAATTCATCGGAATATTATTGATAATAAAATCTGGATTCAACAAGATGTAACAGAAGAAGGTATTGCTAACGAATTAGTCAATCTTGGTATTTCTCCTCAGCAAATTGTCCTCGCTTTTAAAACTATTGAACGCCGTAAAATTACCAGTTTTGCTGTTTCTTAATCCCACTGTCACATCTAGCCTATTTTGAAGGTTAACCCCTTGAATTAGCCGATTAAACAAGCTTTAACTAGGGTTTGCGGCAAAAAGTTTTTCGTGGGTGTAGGGTGTAGGGTTTTACCCATTTTCATCTGGTAAATTACCTAATTTTTACGTCGTTCCTTTACCGGTGATTTTGATTTTTAAGTACCCACTCCCCACTTCCCAAGAGTTGTCTCAGGTGAGTTGGAAACTTCTTCACCTGACTAAGATTCGGTTTGACTCTCAGAAATGCTTTGTTTAATCCTTGTCGGGGAGAGAAAAATCCAGTCTCTTGCTCCTATTCCTACCCAACCCAATTTTGGAGTCGATTTTTTTCTCTCTTATCTTCCCTCAAAAACCCTATATATATGGGCGCACGGATTCCCATCATACATAAAGTATAAAGCAAGTCTCGCCATTTGTCAAGGGTTTTTAGAAAATCTCCCCTCTCCCCACGCGAGCATTTTTGGGGATTAATCCGGTTCATCTAGCCATTTTTGCCAGAGATCTGGACGACGTTCCTTAGTGCGATCGAGTTGTTGTTGATAGCGCCAATCAGCGATATCCTGATGATTACCCGATCGCAAAACCGGCGGCACTTGCCAACCGCGAAAGACTGGGGGCCGGGTATATTGGGGATAATCCAATAAACCTGCCTCAAAACTCTCCAATTTCAACGATTCTGCCTTACCTACCGTCCCGGGTAACAAGCGCGTCACCCCGTTAATAATCGCTAAAGCAGGGATTTCTCCACAAGTTAGGACAAAATCCCCTAAAGATACCTCTCTAGTCACCAAATGCTCACAAACCCGCTCATCTACCCCTTCATAATGCCCACAGATGAGAATTAACTGCTGATAACTACCGGCCCAAGTTTTCAGTAAAGCTTGATTGAGAGGTTCCCCCTGGGGAGTCATCAGCAGGATCTCCCGGGGTGGTAAAATTGCTAAAGACTCGATCGCCTCAAAAATTGGCTCTGGTTTTAATAACATTCCCACACCACCACCGTAGGGTTCATCATCGACGCGACGGTGTTTATCGTGGGCAAAATCCCGGAGATTGACCAAATTTACCCTAGCGATGTCGCGTTCGAGAGCTTTTGCCAACAACCCCGACTGTAGCGGTGAAGTAAAAAAATCGGGAAAGAGAGTAATAATGTCAAACTGCACGGGAAAAATTAAGGCCTAGACTGGGATAGTGTTTAATGTATCATTTTGTCACGGCTCGATCGGTTAAAATCTTGCTAATTTTGCGCTAGTCTATCTCGATAACATGATAGACTATGCTGTACTGTCTAGGGGTTTTTCTGGAGCTAGCTTGAGTGATCGAAGTCTAGCCTAGACTTAAAGTTAACTAACAGTCCGTCATTGCCAATCGAAGAAAATTGCTAAAATCGCCTCTACTATTGCTTGATGTCCCGAAAAATATTCCTAAACCGCATTTTTTTCCGTCAACCGTTCAGGGAAAATAACATTAAGATATTTGTCCATCTTCCCGAAAAACCTTCCATCCCTAAAAATGTCTATTCGTTCAGTGACATGATCATCGAGCTAGAAACCCAACATTCCCAAAATCCTACCCCCATATCTCTCAAAACGGCGATTTTAGTCATTGGTGGTGCCGAGGATAAAGTCCACGGTAAAGAGATACTGCACACCTTTTGGAATCGCGCCGGGGGTAGCGAAGCAGTGATCGCTATTGTTCCCTCCGCTTCCAGAGAACCGGTTTTAATCGGCGATCGCTATCAGAAGATTTTCGAGGAAATGGGGGCAAAATACGTCAAAGTTATCGATATTCGCGATCGTGTGCAGGGAGAAGACCCCCAATTCCAGGCCTACATCGAAGAGTGTACAGGTGTATTTATGACCGGAGGCGACCAGCTGCGTTTATGCGGTTTGCTCTCCGATACTCCCCTGATGGAAAGAATCAGACAAAGAGTGCAACAGGGAGAACTGACCCTAGCCGGAACTAGCGCCGGGGCCGCCGTTATGGGTCATCACATGATTGCTGGGGGCAGCAGCGGGGAAGCACCCAATCGCGCTCTAGTGGATATGGCCATGGGATTAGGTCTCATTCCTGAAGTCATTGTCGATCAACACTTCCACAATCGCAACCGCATGGCCCGGTTAATGAGCGCTATCTCTGGTTATCCCGAACGTTTAGGAATTGGCATCGATGAGGATACCTGCGCTATGTTTGAAAGGGATGGCACGATGACAGTAATCGGCTGCGGTACAGTGACGGTAATTGATGCCAGGGAAATGTCCCACACCAACCACCATCACGTCACCGCGAACGAACCCCTGAGTCTGCATAATCTGCGGGTGCATATTCTTTCCTACGGTGATGGCTATCATCTCAAAAAACAGCAAGTGATCCCTAAATTGGGGTAAAAAAACTCCTGAAAAACTGTTCATAGTGAACAGTTTACCGATCTCGGAAACCCAGACAATAAACAACGGCTTCTTTGTGCTTCTCAACAGCGAACATCAGCTATATCATGAAAATTCTCAGAACCCAAACCCTGCGCGGTCCCAACTACTGGAGTATTCGTCGCGACAAGCTCATTGTTATGCGTCTAGATCTCGAAGATCTCGCCGAGAAGCCATCGAATGAAATCCCAGGCTTTTACGAGGGATTAATCGACGTTCTCCCCAGTTTAGTCGAACATTACTGCTCCCCCGGTTATCGCGGCGGTTTCTTTGAACGAGTCCGCACTGGCACTTATATGGGCCATATTATCGAACACATCGCCCTAGAATTGCAGGAATTGGCAGGAACTCCCGTCGGGTTTGGTCGCACTAGAGCCACCTCCACCCCCGGAGTCTATAACGTGGTATTTGAGTACGTTGACGAGCAAGCGGGACGTTATGCGGGTCGGGCTGCCGTGCGTTTGTGTCAATCCCTTGTGGATACGGGAACCTATTCTAAGGAAGAATTGGCCCAGGATTTAGCCGATTTACGCGATTTATGCAATAATGCCGCCCTTGGTCCGAGTACCGAAACCATCGTCAAAGAAGCACAAGCTAGAAATATCCCCTGGTTACTCCTGAGCGCTCGTTCCATGGTGCAATTGGGCTATGGAGTTCACCAAAAGCGCATTCAAGCCACTTTAAGCAGTTTTTCGGGGATTTTAGCCGTTGAGTTGGCCTGTGACAAGGAAGGCACAAAAACTATCCTCAAGGATGGTGGGATTCCAGTCCCCCGGGGTACGGTGATTCAATACTTGGATGAATTGCCAGCGGCAATCGAGGAAGTGGGAGGATTTCCCATCGTGATTAAACCCCTCGATGGCAACCACGGCCGCGGCATCAGCATCGATGTTAAAAATCAACAGGAAGCAGAAGAAGCCTATGATCTAGCCAGTGCCGCCTCGAAAACCCGCAGCGTGATCGTAGAAAGGTACTATAAAGGCAGTGATCACCGAATTTTAGTCATAAATGGCAAAGTTGCCGCCGTGGCCGAACGGATTCCCGCTCACGTCGTCGGTGATGGGCGCTCAACTGTAGAAGAATTAATCGAAATTACTAATCAAGATCCCAACCGGGGTGACGGTCACGCCAACGTTTTAACTAAAATAACCATTGACAAAACCGCCCTTAATGTGCTAGGAAAACAGGGCTATGAATTAACCAGCATTTTACCCCAAGGAGCGATCGCCTATCTGCGGGCCACCGCTAATTTAAGCACCGGCGGCATCGCTGTGGATCGTACGGACGAAATTCACCCCGAAAACGTCTGGATCGCCCAAAGAGTGGCAAAATTAATCGGTTTGGACATTGCCGGGATCGATGTGGTGACAGAGGATATCCGCAAACCCCTGAAAGAAGTGGACGGGGTAATCGTAGAAGTCAACGCCGCCCCCGGTTTTCGGATGCACGTCGCCCCTAGTCGCGGTTTACCCCGCAATATCGCCGCCCCAGTTATCGATATGTTATTCCCCCCCGGGACTCCCAGTCGCGTGCCAATTCTGGCAATTACGGGAACTAACGGCAAAACCACCACTAGCCGCTTAATTTCTCATATTTGCCGACAAACGGGGAAAGTAGTCGGATTTACCACGACGGACGGCGTATATATCGATGATTATCTGGTAGAAAAGGGCGATAACACTGGTCCCTACAGCGCCGGTATGATTTTGAAGGATCCCACAGTCGAGATTGCCGTGTTAGAAACGGCCCGGGGTGGTATCCTGCGATCGGGTTTAGCCTTTAATCAATGCGATGTGGGGGTGGTGTTAAATGTGGCCGCCGACCATTTGGGTATCGGTGATATCGACACCATCGAACAAATGGCGAAAGTAAAAAGCGTTATTGCCGAGGTGGTTAGCGCCGAGGGTTACGCGGTCTTAAATGCCGATGACCCTTTGACCGTTAGTATGGCTGAAAAAGTCAAGGGAAGAGTCGCTTATTTTTCCATGAGTCCCGATAACCCGATTATTCACGACCATATCCGTCGTGGTGGCATGGCCGCCATCTATGAGAATGGCTATCTGTCGATTCTAGAGGGAGAATGGACGCTGAGAATCGAGGAGGCGGTTAATATTCCCGTGACTATGCAGGGAATGGCTCCTTTTATGATTGCTAACGCCCTGGCCGCCTGTTTAGCCACTTTTGTGCAGGGTATCGATATCGAGTTAATTCGCCAAGGGGTGCGGACTTTTAAACCTTCCGTGGCCCAGACTCCCGGTAGGATGAACCTGTTTGACTTGGGACACCATCACGCTTTAATCGATTATGCCCATAATCCCGCCGGATACGAAGCCGTCGGCGGTTTTGTCGGCAATTGGCCCGGGGAAAAAGTCGGCGTGGTTGGGGGGCCGGGCGATCGACGTGATGATGATTTAATTTTATTAGGGAAATTATCGGCGCTTATGTTCGATCGAATTATTGTGAAGGAAGATAACGATACTCGCGGTCGCCGCCGGGGGGAAGTAGCCGATTTAATTCTCAGGGGAATTAGCCAAGAAAATGCCAGTATGCGGCCGGAAGTGATTCTCGATGAAACGGAAGCTTTAGAGAAGGCTTTAAGCGCGGTTTCTGAGGGGGGTTTAGTGGTAATTTTCCCGGAAAGTGTCACCCAGGCGATCGATTTGATCGAGAAACATCGACCCCTAACCGATAACCAGGGTTAGAAGTTAGGAAAAATAGCTAGAAAATAAAGTAGTGCCAATTGTTACTGAGTACGATAGTTTAATCAAAATCAGCCGAAATCCCTATTATGAGACTCGGCTCGGTTCCGCTTATTTGGGTAATAGCCTGACACTGATGGGGGAGTTGCCGGATGAGAGTGTCGATTTGATTTGTACTTCCCCACCTTTTGCCTTAGTAAGAAAAAAAGAATATGGCAATGTGGACGCTGATGATTACGTTGAATGGTTTAAAATATTTGCTGGTGAATTTTATCGTATTCTCAAGCCCAAAGGCTCCCTAGTTATAGATATTGGTGGTAGTTGGCTTAAAGGTTTTCCCGTACGTTCTCTGTATCATTTCGAGTTAGTTATAGAACTTTGTAAACCGAGATTAGCAGGTGGACTAGGTTTTTTTCTCGCCCAAGAACTTTTTTGGTATAATCCAGCCAAACTTCCTACCCCCGCAGAATGGGTGACAGTCAGGAGGGAACGAGTCAAGGATGCTGTCAATACCGTTTGGTGGTTATCGAAGGAGCCGCACCCGAAAGCAAATAACAAGAGAGTTTTACGGCCTTATAGCGAGGCAATGAAAAACCTGATTAAAAATGGCTATGAGGCAAAACTGCGTCCGTCAGGACATGATATTTCTACTAAATTTCAGAATGACCGAGGAGGAGCTATTCCCCCAAATATTATTACTGATTCTATTCAGGAAAGAGGCGCGTCTATAGGTAGTCCAGTGCTAGGAGAGTTCAACTGGATTTTAGAGCATGATTTAGGGCAGCCAGTAAATGTTATATCTGCTTCTAACACGGCATCTAATGATTACTATCAAAGAAGATGTAAGGAAGAAGGGGTGAAACCCCATCCTGCTAGATTTCCGCAAGCTTTACCCGAATTTGTTATTAGTCTCTGTACTGAGCCTGGTGATTTAGTTCTCGATCCTTTTGCTGGTTCAAACATGACAGGACGAGTAGCTGAAACCCTTGATCGTCGTTGGTTAGCGTTTGAATTAAATGAAGATTATATGATAGCGTCGCAGTTTCGATTTGAACAAGATGCTCCTTTGGTCGTAGCTCCTATAAAGGATAGAAAAACTCTGAAAGCACGAGCCTTAGAACTGGCGAAGGATTGTTCTGACAAAAGCTTAACAATGGATACTCAAAAACCTTTTGTTCAGTTAGATTTGTTTCCTGCAAGCGATGATAGTATGACAGACAAAAAAATCATCAGATTTACCTACGGCGACCAGTTTTCTCCTAAGCAATTTCAAGTATCTGAATTAGTACAACTTTGTTCTGATTGTCTTCCCGATCGTCGGGTGCTTCAGGATGAGATTGCTAAACGTTATTATGCCGGTCATTCCAGCCAAAACGATCTACAGAAAGGAGAGAATCATGGCAAACTTGCCATGAATACATTTCTTTCCCTTCGTGCCTATAAGTTGGTTGAATCAATTGATGGTGATGATTGGCAGTATCGACTCACGGATATCGCTAATGAAATATTAGACAATCAACAAGATAGTGAGACAGTTTTCACAATTTTTGCTCGCCATATTCTTGTTAACCTAACTGGAATGTCCCTAATAAAAGCCATAGAAGCGATTAATAGCAGGGGAGATAAACCCCAGCTAGAAATCATCGCTTACGAACTTCAAGAAATGGGGTATTCACTCTCGACCAATTGTACTTATGTTAGTACCATGAGACAATGGTTACAAGAAGCTAAAGTCCTAGAGAAAAGTTATGAGATTAACTGGGATCGAGTCTATGATCTATTAGAACTTGATCGAGACTATATTGACGAGCTTTATACTCTTAGTTCAGAACAAAAATATTTTTTACTGGCTATGCTTCAGATGGCGATTACTGAGCTAACCGAGTGGAATAAAATTACCAGATACGCCACCAGTGTTTATAAAATACGATTCCCCTCGAAATCTTTTGTTCAGGATATTATTCAACCTTTAGTAAAAGTCGGCTTAATTGCAACTGAGAAAACAACTGGTGGACGAGGAGCGAAACCTAATCTTGTCAAGCTTACCGAGAAATCACAGCTAGAACTGTTATCTAGATTATTACAATCTATATCCGATATTACAGAAATCTCCCAAACGGAGCTAAATCGAAGTTTTGAAGATGTTGTTAATGACCTAGATAATCCCGATAAACATATTAAAGGTAAAGCTCTTGAACTGCTGGCGATTTGGATGATTCGTCTAACCAGTCTTAGATTCACAAAATGGCGGAAAAGAGACTATGAAACTGGACAGGGTGAAGTAGATGTTCTGGCAGCATCAGACCGCTTTGTTTATCATCGTTGGCAAATTCAGTGTAAAAATACAAAGCGAGTAGATGTAGAAGTATTAGCTAAAGAAGTTGGTATGACCTTCGTAACAGGGTCTGACGTAGTTATGATTGTGACTACTGGTGAATTTACTAGAGACGCTTTTCAGTATGCTTATCGAATGATGGAAGTATCGAGATACTACATGGTGTTGATACAAAAAGAAGACATTGATGCAATTAAACAAGATAGAACCAATATTATCAAAATTCTTGATCGTCGTGCAAGACGCGTGTTCGCCAAGAAAGAGTTGGGCTTAACTGATGATACAATTGACGAGATAGAAATTGAAGATAATTCACTGGCAGAGTTATTGGAAGTCTCCGGGGAGGAATAAAATTGCAAAAAATATTCAGTCGGCTATCAGCTAACGATGTTTAAAAGCTTCGATCGCCGCCGGCAAAGTATAGTAAATTCTCTCCTCGCTAATTTTATCTAACAAGCGAGAACGTTGCAATTGTAAGTACAGATCGTGTTTAACCCTAGCGAGGGCGAAAACTATACCCTGTCTTGATAATTCCGCTGCTAATTCCTCGAGAACCTCCACGGCTGTACTATCCAATTCCCCAAGGGCCTCCGTATTCAAGACAAACCATTCTACCGGTTTTGTCTCCCGGGCAATGGCGTTGAGGGCGCGACGTTTAAAGTCGGCCGCATTAGCAAAAAATAAGGGGGCATCATAACGATAGATAACTAACCCCGGTATTGTTTGCGCTTCCGGCCAATCCTGGAGCGCGTGTAAACCCATCACCCCCGGGACTGTACCCAAAACGGCATCATCAGGCCGAGTAATGCGGGCCAATAAATCGATAACCGAGAGACCGATGGCGATGGCAACCCCGCTTAAAATCCCCGTGGTTAGCACCCCCACCATGGTCAGGACAGCGAGATTAAACTCACTATTGCGAAAGCTTTTTAGTCGTTTAGCGCCCGTAATATCCAGCAGTTTACAGGCTGCATAAATCACCAGCGCACCCAAGGCAGCCTTGGGAAAGAGTGCCAGTACTGGACCGAGCAGGAAAATGACCGCCACCACCACCACTGCCACCACCAGGGAGTAAAGCTGACTTTTACTGCCCACCGAATCGCCCACCGCGGTGCGACTGGCGCTGCTGCTGATGGGAAATCCCCGACAAAAACCCGCCGCCAGATTCCCCAGTCCCAGGGCTAAAAATTCTTGATTGGCATCGATTTCTTGGTTATGACGTGCGGCGAAGGCTCTAGCGGTCAAGACGTTATCGGAATAGCCCACCAGAGCAATGCCGACGGCTGCGGTCACTAGGGGTAGTAATTGGGAAAAATCTAGGGTTGGTAAGCCAAAATTGGGCAAAGTCTTGCTAATTTTCCCCACTACTGCCACCCCTTCTCCATCGAGATGGAAGGTGGCGACGGCGAGGGTTCCCAGTAAAACCGCCAGCAAGGGACCCGGTGCTTTGGGAAAATATTTTTGGATGACAAATAGAAATAGTAGCAGCAATAGAGCGAGGCTAAGGGTTGGCCAGTGCCATTGGTTTATTCCCCAGAAAAAAGCTAAAATTTCTTTAAAAACCGTATTTTCACGGATTGACAAACCACTAATTTTACCCAGTTGTCCCGCAATCATGATCACCGCCACTCCCGCCATATAACCGATCAGGATCGGTTTGGAGAGTAAATTAGCTAAAAATCCCAAGCGGGCGACATAAGCGACCAAACAGATTAAACCGACCATTAGGGCTAAAAAAGCCGCTAAACTGCCGTAATTTTCCCCTTGAAGGCTCACCATCGGTGCGATCGCTGCCGCCGTCATCACTGCCGTGGTCGATTCTGGTCCGAGGGATAGTTGCGATGAGGAGCCGAAAAGGGCGTACACTAGGGCAGCCGGCACGAGAGTCCACAATCCCACCACCGGCTCGACCCCGGCCAGGTCGCCGTAGGCCATACACTGGGGAATAGCGTAGGCCGCCACGGTGACACCGGCGAGGAGATCTCGGCCCAGCCACTGCCATTGATAGGAGCGCAGGTTTTTTAGCCCCGGTAAATCAGGAAAATCGACTCGTCGGGAGTTTTTACTCATATTTTCTCTGTCAACGGCGACTTAAGGGACTGGCGTGGGAATAATATCCCAGCTTTGAAAATCGCTCTGTAGAAGAATCAGACCAGCCAGATGGCACATTATCAAAGCGCAAGTCCCTTATTGGAAGGGGGCTCTCGAAGGCTCTCGCCCTACTTAGGGTGATCAGCAAACCCCCTCCGCGCGGAGGGCGCAAGCTTTGCGCCCCTACAGTAACGGATTTTGTCCACAATGTAGGGGCGCACTGCGTTCGCCCAAAAGGTACATTATCAAAGCGCAAGTCCCTAACCTAATTTTAACGGAAGAATTGGCTAGGAAAGGCCTTGAGGCTGAGATATTTTCTGTCAGCAGGATATTTATACCATTTTAGTCGCAATTTTGGTTAAATTGGCTAAATATACTCGGAAATATCCTCTTGACAATCATCAGCCAAGTATGATAATGCGCGGAAGCGTAAACCGACTAATTGCTCGTAGAGAGGATTTAACTTGCACAGGGGCGGAATATGGACTAATTTATGACCAAACAGCACGATATCGCGTTCAAAAGGACATTGAGGCGGCACCATTTTGCAGATAAACCGGGCCAGACGCGGATCGTGCATTTCTACCCCATCCAACCAGTCTTTGAGGGGATGAAGCAGATCCGGGTGGGGATGTTCGGCACTGATAAACTCGGATTTATTCGCTTCCGTGGTAATTTCGGGAATTTCACAGACAGTATGTTCTAAAGCTGACAGGGCCTCGATTTCTAACCCGAAAGCATCCCGATAAGTATGGAGTAATTGCGCTTCTGCGGGGGAATAAATGCCATCGGCGATCGCTACCATAACCGCCGTGCGGAGGAAGTTTTCTGATATTTTGGGGTCATGACCGAAACTTGCGGCCAATTCTTCGGGACTAATCGATTGATAGAGAACGTGGTCGTCATCTAATTCTAATTCGTGAGCGAAACGGGCGATCGATTCCTGTTCGCTGGTGCTATAATCCCCATCACACCAGGCAATTGTCAGTAATCCCCGTAACCAGTCCCTAACTTGTTCGTTAGTGTAGCGGTATTGAACAGAGCTAACCATAGGTATTGCTAAAACTGATTTCTAGTTTCTCAACTTAATTCTACCCATCGCCCCCGGATTCTAGTGGACCCCGTTCACATCATGTAACCATTGCAACTATCCTTATGGTCAGCTCGGAATTTTTTGTTTTTCAGCCGGCATAATCGGGCAATTTTCGTCCCTAGGAGCAGGGGTAAGGGTTGGTGCTTTTTGCTCCTTCCCCACCCGCGTCAGTCCTGGTGAAAAGGTGGATTTCTGGGATTAACGTCCAATCCCGAGGTAACGGAAACCGGCTGCTGTCACCACAGCAGGATCGAGGAAATTGCGACCATCAATCAACACGGGTTCGCGCATGGTTTTAGCCATTTTGCCGTAGTCAAGACGGAGGAATTCTTGCCATTCCGTCACCACCACCAAAGCGTCACAACCATCGGCCAATCTTTCCGGATCCGATTCGATAATCACACCACTGAGACCGTGACTTAAACCACTTTGGGAAACGATCGGATCATAAGCTTTTACCTTAGCACCTAAACGATTTAACTGTTCAATCATGGTTAAAGCTGGAGCATCGCGCATATCATCGGTATCGGGTTTAAAAGTTAATCCCAACAAACCGACGGTTTTACCCTTGAGGATTTTTAATTCCTGTTGCAGTTTTTCGATGGCGATTGTCCGTTGACGTTTGTTAACATTGATAGCGGCGTTAAGTAATTCCGTTTCGTAACCGTAGTCTTCTGCGGTATGGACCAAAGCTGACACATCTTTGGGGAAACAGGAACCCCCCCAACCGATCCCGGCCGAGAGGAACTTGCTGCCGATACGGGAATCTAAACCGATACCTTTAGCCACTTGGGTGACATCGGCCCCCACGCGATCGCAGATGTTAGCTACTTCGTTAATAAAGCTAATTTTGGTGGCTAGGAAGGCATTAGCGGCGTATTTAATCATTTCCGCCGAACTGAGATCCGTAACCACCACGGGAACGGGAGGCAAGGAGGGATCGTCAGCGAATTGGCGTTCAACCAAAGGCGCGTACAATTCCTTCATCATTTCAATGGCTTTCGGGTTATTACTGCCTAAAACAATGCGATCGGGGTTAAAAGTATCATAAACTGCCGAACCTTCCCGTAAAAATTCGGGATTGCTGACCACATCGAATTCCGCTTCAATACGTTCTAATGTACTAATGCCACCAGCGGCCACGAGATTTTTCTGTCTCTCGGCCACGCCATCGAGGACGATCATCCGTACCCAATCCCCAGAACCGATGGGAACAGTAGACTTATTGACGATTACTTTATAACCACCGTTGAGATGGGCCCCAATACCCCGGGCCACCGCTTCCACATAACGGGTGTCACTTTCCCCCGTGGGTAGTGCGGGTGTACCAACAGCGATAAAGAGGATTTCACCGTGTTTAACTCCCGCTTCTAGATCCGTGGAAAATTCCAGATTGCCGGAGGCTGCCGAAGACTGCATTAATTCTGATAACCCCGGTTCATAGATGGGGGATTGTCCCGATTTCATCAATTTGACTTTTTCTTCATTGTTGTCAATACAGATGACATGATGGCCGATATGTGCTAGGCAAACCCCAGTGACTAAACCCACATAACCGGTTCCGATAACACAAACACGCATGATAATTACTCCAGTGACAATTCAGTTAAAATTCATTGATTAGGGATTAGCTGAGACGAGAACGGAAATCCTCGATCGTCATTTTTAAACCCTGAGTTAGAGGAATAGTGGGACTCCAATCCAGATAGGTTTTAGCACGAGTGATATCCGGTTGTCGTTGCTTGGGATCATCTTCCGGCAGCGGTTTATAGACCAATTCGGCCTCGGGATTAATCATGCCTTGGATCACTTGCGCTAATTCCAGAATTGTGTATTCGTCGGGATTGCCTAAATTAACTGGCCCGATAAAATCCCCATTCATCAAACGCATTAACCCTTCCACCAGGTCAGAAACATAGCAAAAACTGCGGGTTTGCGAACCTTGACCATAAACCGTCAGAGGTTCACCGCGCAAAGCTTGCACCACGAAATTACTCACCACTCGACCATCGTTTTCCAGCATTCGCGGGCCGTAGGTGTTGAAAATCCGGGCCACCCGGATATCGACCTTATGCTCCCGATAATACTCAAAAGCCAGGGTTTCCGCCACCCGTTTACCTTCGTCATAACAGGAACGTGGTCCGATGCAGTTGACATTGCCTCGATATTCTTCCGTTTGCGGATGCACATCGGGATCGCCATAGACTTCTGAGGTAGAAGCGAGCAAAAATCGCGCTTTTACCCTTTTAGCTAGGCCCAGCATATACATAGTCCCTAAAACATTGGTTTTAATCGTTTTTACGGGGTTGTATTGATAGTGGATTGGGGAAGCAGGACAGGCCAGGTGATAAATCTGATCGACTTCTAGACGGATCGGCTCGGTGATATCGTGACGAATTAGCTCAAAATAAGGATTTCCTAGCCATTTAACGATATTTCGGCGCGTCCCCGTGTAGAAGTTATCCAGACAGATCACTTCATGACCCTGTTCCATCAAGCGATCGATTAGATGGGAACCGATAAAACCCGCACCACCTGTAACTAGGATTCTCATGTAATCGCAAAGTACACATATAAAATTATTCTTAAAATACCCTTACGCTGGCTTTTTGGCAAATATTTTTTTTGATCAGGTGTTAAGTATCAGTGATCAGCGATCGCCGATTCAAGGCTAATAGCTGAATAATGGCTCGGCAATCCTTAAAATGGAAATAACACGCAAATTTGAGACTAGATTATGAACAGTGGCGAGCAAAATAAGCTATTTATCCTGATTGATGGGCATTCTTTGGCTTTTCGTGCCTATTATGCCTTTGCTAAGTCTCGTTCTGGCCCTCTGCGTACTTCTACTGGTATTCCCACCAGTGTTTGTTTTGGGTTTTTAAATTCTCTGATGCAGTTACTAGAAACTCAAAAACCCACTTATTTAGCAGTCGCTTTTGATTTAGCAGCTCCTTCTTTTCGCCATGAAGCTGATGTCAATTATAAGGCTAATCGGCAAGAGACTCCCGAAGAATTTCGCCCCGATTTAAGTAATCTGCAAAGTCTCTTGGCAGCGATGAATATTCCTATTGTTACTTCTCCGGGTTACGAAGCAGATGATGTTTTAGGAACTTTGGCAAAACAAGCTGGTGATAATGGTTATACAGTCAAGATTTTAACAGGCGATCGAGATTTATTCCAATTGGTAGATGAGGAGAAAAAAACCACGGTTCTTTATCTGGATATTAATGCGGTTAAAAGTACATCGGGACAGGGTTATACAGAATTTAATTCCCAAGCTGTCACGGAAAAGTTAGGGGTGACACCAAAACAGGTAGTAGATTTTAAAGCTCTTTGCGGTGACAAGTCTGATAATATACCGGGAGTGCGCGGAATTGGCGAAAAAACAGCGATAGATTTATTAAAAAAATACGATAACTTAGAGGATATCTATACCAATCTGGAATCGATCAAGGGAATGGTAAAAACTAAATTATTAGAGGGCAAAACCGCCGCCGAAAGTTCTCGCTATTTAGCTAAAATTGCCCTTGATGCCCCCGTTACCCTCGAAGAGGATAAATTTCGTCTCCGAGGTTTTGATCGGCGTTTAGTTAAACCTTTATTGGCAAGATTGGAGTTAAAGAAAATTCTCCAGAAACTCGATCAAATTCAACAGTATCTAGGTGGCACTCCTACCCTAGAATTAACTAGCGATGCTGATTCTAATCAATTGTCTCTGTTTGATTTACCCCCTATTTCTCCATCGGTTCTAATTACTCCCGACATTATTGATACTATTCCTAAGTTAGATGCTTTACTGGCAAAATTAATAACTTTCACTAATCCACATTTTCCCGTCGCTTGGGACACTGAAACCACGGATTTAAATCCTCGTGTAGCCAAATTAGTCGGCATCGGTTGCTGTTGGGGAAAAGAATTAAATGCTCTGGCCTATATTCCTATCGGTCACAGTACAGGCGATAATTTAAATCTAGAAATAGTCCTAGAAAAATTACGCCCAATTTTAGCGGGTGATAATTATCCGAAAGTCTTCCAGAATGCGAAATTTGATATTGATGTTTTTTATCATCAAGGAATTACCGTTAAAGGTCTAGTTTTTGATACTATGGTGGCTAGTTATGTCCTCCATCCCGAACTAACTCATAATCTCGAAGATTTATGCGATCGCTATTTAGACGGTATCACTTCCCTTAGTTATAAAAGTCTCGGTATTACTGGGGGAAAAACCATCGCTGATTTAGATATTCCCACCACTGCCAACTACTGCGGATTAGATGCCTACGCTACCTATTTACTTCGAGAAAAATTACAGGCAGAATTAACTAAAATTCCCTCTTTATATCAATTATTCTCAGAGGTGGAATCTCCCTTAGTGATGGTGCTGTGGCAGATGGAAAATTATGGTATAAAAATTAACATAAATTATCTAAAAAACTTGTCCCAGCAACTAGAAAGAGACTTAGCAGACATAGAAAAAAATGCCTACGAATCCATCGGAGAAACTTTTAATCTTAGCTCTCCTAAACAGTTAAGTGAAATCCTTTTTGAGCGATTAGCACTCAATCGCAAAAAATCCAGAAAAACTAAAACAGGTTACTCCACCGATCAAAGTGTTTTAGAGAAACTACAAGGAGATCATCCCTTAATTGATTATATCCTTGAACATCGCACCTTATCCAAATTAAAATCCACCTATGTGGATGCTTTACCGAAATTAGCCGAACCAAAAACCGCACGAGTGCATACAGATTTTAATCAAACCATCACCAGCACCGGACGCTTATCATCCTCTAATCCTAACCTGCAAAATATCCCCATTCGCAGTGAATTTTCCCGACGAATTCGTCAAGCTTTTATTCCCGAAGATGGTTACTTATTAGTGTCAGCGGACTACTCACAAATCGAGTTAAGAATTCTTGCTCATCTCAGTCAAGAACCAGTTTTATTAGAAGCGTACCGCAGTAATCAAGATGTTCATAAAGTTACCGCTCAATTGCTCTTTGATAAAAGGGAAATTACGCCAGAAGAACGCAGTTTAGGAAAAACCATTAACTTCGGGGTTATTTATGGCATGGGAGCGCAAAAATTCGCCCGTGAATCGAAATTAACCGTAGAACAGGGCAGAAAATTCATTGAAAAATATCATCAACGTTATGCCCAAGTATTTGAGTATTTAGAGAATAGCAAAAAACAAGCGATCGCTCAGGGATATGTAGAAACAATTTTGGGTAGAAGACGTTATTTTAACTTTGATAATCCCCTCTTAAAAAGACTGCGGGGACTGTCCTTACATGACATCGATTTAGATAGCCTCAAACTCAACAACGAGGAGGCACAATTATTAAGATCAGCTGCTAATGCGCCCATTCAGGGTTCCAGTGCTGATATTATTAAAGTAGCGATGGTAAAATTGGCCGAGGTACTGCAAAATTATCGAGCGAGATTACTGCTGCAAGTCCATGATGAATTAGTCTTGGAAGTACCGAGAGAAGAATGGCCATCCCTAGAGTCAAAAATCAAGACGACTATGGAAGAAGCTGTCTCCTTGACAATCCCTCTCTTGGTAGAAATAAAAGCTGGTGACAATTGGATGGAAACCAAATAAAACTATGATCGAAAACAGACAATTTTTAACCCCAGAAGAATCCGCAGATGTAGACGCTGCCCTGTTGACTTCTCCCGAAAAATTCCTGACTCGTTTAACGATTTCTTCCCTACGCTTACTAAAAATAATCGCCGAAGATACGGGAGTAACCCTAGAAGAACTAACCCATAAACAGGTCATCCAATGGCTAGAAAAAGATAGTAAACTGCGTCGGGAACAGGGGATCGAAGCAGCAGTGCTGAAATGGTGAATAAACTCTTAAAAAATCAGCTACCCCTGACAATTTATGCTAGTTTTTAGCTATAAAGTTACTGGAGTTACAACAATGACAATTACCCTAAAAGTGCCTAGTATTGCCTGTGAAGGTTGCGCTAATACCATTACTAAAGCGATTAACAATCAGCAACCAGCAGCCCAAATATCGGTGGATGTAGCCAATAAAATCGTCACGGTAGAAACCACCGCATCCCCCGCAGAAATTGCCCAATGGATCAGCGAAGTCGGCCATACGGTTGAGTCTGGAAGTGAGAGTTGACATCCTCCCCCGTTAAAAATAGACCTCTGGTAAAAATCCAGGGTAGTTCTATTTTTGTGTTGATCAGATTAGTTTGACTCCCAAGCTTTCTAGTTGTTGGTTTATCCAAGCGGTTGCCGTTTCTTCATCGGTTTCTATTTCTAATAGTTGTTTGGATTTTTGCTTTAAAAGCACTCTTAGAGCAAAGGTGCGATCGCTTTTAAAAGTTCTGTTAATTTATTTTCAACTATGTCCCATACCACATCTAAATCAAGCTGATCGTATTTATGAACAATGACATCTCGCATACCCGCCATTTCTCGCCAAGGAATTTCTGGATGTTGTTGACGGAAGATTACAGAAAGACGTTTAGTGGCTTCACCAATAATGGTAATTTGGTAGAGGATGGCAGACAATTTTTCATCATTGATTTCCAGTTCTGATTGACTAATACCATCGGTATAGCGCAAAATACGTCTGATAGCATTTACAATGTCGATTAGAGATTCTTGATCACGAGGCATATATAATTTGTGCTGATTCCAAAATGTTTTTACATCTTAACCAGTTATCACTCCGTTTGAGCGCTGCTTTCACAATTAAATCTACTTTTCGATTGAAAATTGCTTGCAGTTCATCGCGCATTTGTAGGGTTTCGGTTAAACCTCGTTTAGCAGTTGGGGAAAAGGTAATTAAAATATCAATATCACTATCTGGACGGAAATCTTCGCGTAAAACTGAACCAAATAAGGCAAATTCGGTGACTTGCCACCTTTGACAAAATCCTTTAATTTGTTCCATTGGTAGATTTATTTTTGTGTTCATCAGATTAGGTTTACCCCTAAGCTTTCTAGTTGTTGGTTTATCCAAGCGGTTGCAGTTTCTTCATCGGTTTCTATCGCTTTTTCTACTCCTATTTTAGCAATTTCTGGCTCTTCGTTACTCTTTATGCTAAATCAACATACAAGATGCCAAGACAACATACTTCTAACCCAAAAATTCCGAAAGTTTCTAAAGCCATAGGCTCTCCGTTTTATTAGTTT
>VYLQ01000082.1_pt1 | contig 26602 bp, 30 predicted proteins | sample 5115351 | NCBI WGS metagenome assembly VYLQ01 (sample SAMN12291776, study PRJNA351875) | freshwater metagenome | isolation source: freshwater lake | place: USA: Michigan, Lansing Lake | collected 2013-08-14 | reverse complement strand
ATCTTATTGCTCGAAGAGTTGGTCTCCACCAGAGCTCTCCTCCTCTTCAGGTGAGGCCGGAATATTAAGCACAATCAATCAAAAAAGCACCAACCATTTTTCAGTACATTACCCTTATTTTAATATCACGATTGTGATTCCATCCCCTCCCCGGTCTACATGCTCGTCTTTCACTGAAGCTACAGCCTTCACTTTATTTAATTGCTCACGTACCACTTTCCGTAGCACGCCTTCACCTTTGCCATGCAGTATTTTCAGCTCTGACTGACTCAGTAAAATGGCATTGTCCAAAAACTCGTCCAGCAACGGGCCTACCTCCTCTACGCGCTTGCCGCGAATATCCAAGCTCGGCACAAAGTTGGATTGTTTGCTCATCAAGTCAACGCCAAAACTGCGTTTGGATTTAGTGATTGGCTCGGCTAAATCGCTGCGCACCAACTGATTTAACTTTAAATGCGATTGGATAATGCCAAACTGCACCACCACTGCGGTGCCTTTGATCGACAAAATGGTGCCCGTTACCTCTTGCCCGATCATGCGCACCTTATCTCCTACTTTCAACTCTACCGGAACAGCCATCACCTGTTTAGGTTGCGCCGGTTCTACTTTCTTCGCCAGCTCTTGCAAGCCGGTTCGCACTTTGCGTGTTTCCTGCTTGTTGGCCTTGTTTTCTTGAATGTGGCGAATGGTCTTTTCGATTTCGCGGTTGGTTTCTTTCAACAAGTACGACGCTTCTGTCTTAGCCTTGTTGATGATTTCCTTTTTCTTCGTTTCAAGTTCATCGGTCAACGCTTCGTAGCGTGCCAGTGATTGGCTCAGCTCTTTTTCTTTTTGCATAATCTCACGCTGACGTTTCTCCAGTGTAAGTTTCTCCTGCGCCACATTTTTCATCAGTGACTCCAACCCGATCAATTCCTTTCCAATGATTTGCTCTGCGCGATCGATGGTGATGCGCGGCAAACCGGTTTTACGAGCAATTTCCAATGCAAAGGAGCTTCCGGGCTTTCCTAACTCGAGGCGAAAGAGTGGCTCCAGATTTTTGGTATCAAATTGCATGGAGCCATTGCGAATACCGGAGGTGCTTTCTGCAAACAGTTTCAAATTGTAATAATGTGTAGTGGCAATACCCCATACTTTTTTCTCAACCAGCGTTGCCAAAATAGCTTCAGCAATACCTCCACCGAAATTCGGATCGGTGCCAGAACCCAACTCGTCCATCAGCACGAGCGATCGCCCCTGCGCGTGCGCGAGAAAATAGCTCATGTTTCGTAAGTGTGAACTGTACGTACTCAGATCATTTTCCATCGACTGCTGGTCGCCAATATCCAAGAAGATTCGCTCAAAGATTCCGACGGTGGAGTGTTCATCCAATGGAGCGAGTAAACCACATTGCACCATGTATTGAATCAACCCGACCGTTTTTAGGCAAACGGATTTACCCCCGGCATTGGGTCCGGACACCAACAGAAATGGATTTTCGCCGGTCAAGTCAATATCTAAGGGAACCACTTTTTTGTTGGCCTTTTGTAATGTCAGGTGAAGCAAGGGATGGCGCGCCTGCATCCAATTCAAATCCGAATGCTCTTTCAAGTGAGGCAGTGTAGCATCAATCTCCGCTGCAAACTTTACTTTCGCCCGAATGAAATCGAGCGTAGCCAAAAACGAAAACGCTTGCTGCACATCGGGCAGATTGAGTCGAAGCTGGGTAGTGAGATCGCGTAAAATGCGAATGAGCTCTCTACGTTCGGCATGGATTAAATCACGAATTTCATTGTTGGCTTCCAACACTTCGCTGGGCTCCATGTAAATCGTTTGGCCGGTAGCCGACTCATCCATGATAAACCCTTTCATCTTGCGCTTGTGCTCTGCCAATATGGGTATCACCACTCTTCCTTCGCGAATGGTTGGCGATGCGCCCTCCGGCACCCAACCTTGTCCTACAGCTTGTCGAAAAAGTTGATCCGTAAGTCGGCGCACCTTTCCTTCTTCGTCTTTCAATTGCTTGCGAATGCGGGCTAGCTCGGGGCTGGCGTTGTCTCGAATCTTGCCGGCATCGTCGAACTTTACCGCCAGCATCTTCACCAACTGAGGCGACAGGTTTAGCTGTTCTGCCATCTGCGCAAGCTGTGGATAAAGTTCTTGCGCCTTGCCTAAATATTCTTTGCATGCTAAGATGGCCTGCAACGAAAACAGAATTTCGCGCATGGGCTCTTCTTCAATGAAGCTCTCTTCAATGGCAATGGTGGGGTACAGATCGGTAGGGTCAAAAAAATGCGATGCCGGAAAAGCCGCACCACTCTGCTGAATCTTTTGGTATTCTACCGTTTGCTCAAGTAGTTTTTTGACAAAAACATAGTTGGACGAAAAGCGCATCTCCTGCAGGCGCTTAACGCCGAGCGAGCTCTGACAAAAGTCCTGCAGCCGTTGCCTGATTTGGTCAAAGCCAATCTTACTTTCAAACTCTTTTGGGAAAATCATCTGTCGTTAATCTTTCACTGTTTTCTGCTCCTTCAAGCTCAGTGAATCGATGAGGGCATCGTAAACCAATTCCAATTCTTTCGGGTTTTCCAGATAATATTTATAGGTGGCCTTTAGTGTAGAATCGCTGATGGCAAATTTGGCCTTCAATTTTTCTTCTTGCGGAATTAACAATCGAATGGCTGAATCCTTGGGCATGGTGATGGGGTCTAAATGGCCCTCCGCCACATACATCTCAATTAAAAAAGCGGTCAATTGAGGTTGAGTGAGCACCCCTTTCGGCAACTCCTTTTTGGGCGTAGAGCAGCCACTTACTACTGCAATCACCAGTGCAATCATCAGGTATCTCACGCGATCTACCTTCAACGTCCATCTTCTGCGCATGTCCATAATCTTATCCTTTCACGTAAAACAACCGGCGCGAAATTAACCATATTTCTTATTTTTGCCGATTGATAGGGATATAGGTGTGAAAGAACTTCTCAAAAAGCTGCGAAAGTATGAAATCCAAATCCGCAAGGCTGTCAACAGCCAGATGCAGGGGGACTTTCATTCCATCTTTAAAGGCACCGGCCTGGAGTTTGACGATGTGCGACCCTATCAGTACGGAGATGACATTCGCACGATCGATTGGAATGTGTCGGCCAAAGGCCACGGAACCTTTGTAAAGACCTTTAAAGAGGAAAAAGAGCAGACTATCTTCTTCATCTTGGATGTGAGTGCATCGCAGGATATTGGCGGCCCCGGCAAAACCAAAGTAGATATTGGCAAAGAAGTATGCGGAGTGCTGGCCTTATCAGGTGCTAAAGAGTCGAGCCAAATCGGGTTGATCTGTTTTTCGGACGAACGCGAAAAATTCATCAAGCCGAAAAAAGGAATGCAACAGGCTTACGACATCATTTACAACATTGTAAAGCTGCAACCTAAATCATTGAAGACCAACCTCAGCAAAGCCATTTCGTTTGCACTGAATTCAATTAAGCGAAGAAGTGTGATTGTCATGATCTCTGACTTTATCGACGAAGGTTATTACCACAATTTGAAATCGCTGGCCCGAAGACATGATTTGGTGATTATAAAAATCAGCGATAAACGCGAAACACAGTTGCCCAAACTGGGGATCATTCCGGTGCTGGATAAAGAAAGTCAGAAAACCATGTGGGTAAATACTTCGTTTGGTGGCTTTCGGGAAGCAATTGCATCACATCATGGTATGCGGCAAACCGAGTTGGCCAATTTCAGCCGGAAGCATCAAATCAATTTCATTTCGATTGATACCAATGAGGACTATGTGCCCAAGCTGTTGAAGTTATTTAAAATGAGGAATAAATCGATTAAAAGTGCTTAGCAGAATACTCGTTTTAAGTGTGTGCCTGTTGGTGTCGTTCGTTTCTTCTGCTCAGGAAGTAAAAGTACGCGGCTACTTTTCTGCCGATAGCATTCAAATCGGCAAGCCTGTCTCCTACTACTTAAGTGCCCGCTATCCCCAAAAGAAAACAGTATTGTTTCCCGACTCGAGCTATTCGTTTGCACCCTTCGAGTTTCAGAAAAAAGAGTACGTCCCTACCGTTACCCGAGAGGGCATCAGCTACGACAGCGTTATCTACACACTCACCACATTTGAAATTGACAGTCTTCAGCTATTGAGTCTTCCTGTTTTTGTGGTTGAAGAGCAAGACTGTACGCGCGTTGCACCAATCACCGATACGCTGATTTTTGATAAGGTAGTCGAAAACCTTCCGGACTCCACGCAGTTGGCTAAAATTCCGTTGAAGACAAACACCAATTACTGGAGTGTTTCCTGGCTATTGAACTATCCGTTGCTCTCCATTATTGGCGGTGCGATTATCGTCTTGTTGGTCATTGCCTGGTTGGTGTTTGGCAGACGAATTCGGCAGTATTTTCAACTCCGCAGATTGGAAAAGAACCATCGCTCATTCCTAGAAAATTTCAATCAATGGATCGAACGCAGCGAAGCCGATGGCACTGCCAAGTCTACGGAAACGGCCTTGTTCATCTGGAAAAAATATGTGGAAGATTTATTGGGACGACATTACACGAAGTTTACCACCAAAGAAATCAGTCAATACGAAACAGATCACCGTTTGATCGAATCACTTTGGGCTATCGACCGGATGATCTATGCGCAGCAATCGCAAGGCAAAGGTTTGTTTGCCCATTTGAAAAACTATTGTGAAGATCAGTATCATAACAAACTAGAAGAGATTAAAAATGGATAGTCTGATCGATCCGTGGTATTCACCAGAATGGTTTACGCCCACTGTACTTAAAGGATTTACATGGGAGAATCAGATGTTTTTGTATGGTTTGTTGGGCATTCCCATTCTTTTCATCATCCGTTGGCTCACACGTTATTATTTTAATCAGAAGTTGCCGGTAGCACTTACCAAAAGTGATTTAAAAAGTTCAGCGGTCAACCTCATCCGGCTGTTGCCTGAGTTAGTGTTAGCATTGGTGCTGGCTTTACTGTTGGTGGCATTGGCGCGACCGCAACGCACGAACGAGAAAGTAGAACAGTGGACAGAAGGTATTGACATTATGATTGCATTGGATATTTCGCAATCCATGCAAATCGAAGATTTTAAACCCAACCGACTAGAGGCAGCCAAAGATGTGGCACGCGACTTTATCAAAGGGCGTAAACAAGATCGCATTGGGCTGGTGGTGTTTTCGGGCGATGCCTTCTCGCTTGCTCCACTCACTACCGATTATGATTTACTTCAATCGTACCTGAATGATATTTCTTTTGAGATGATTGAATCGCGCGGTACCGCCATTGGCAGTGCAATGGCTGTGGTGACCAACCGCATGCGTGAATCGGAATCAAAATCAAAGGTGTGCATATTAATTAGCGATGGTGACAACACCGCCGGTAACATCGACCCCATTACTGCCGCCGAATTAGCGGATGCTTACAACATAAAAATATATACCATTGTGGTGGGTAAAGAAGGGATGGTGCCCTACGGAAAAGATTTTTTCGGTCGCCCTCAAATGGTGGAGAATTCTGTAGATGAAACCACCATGCGCAAAATTGCGGAGATTGGTAAAGGTGAATTCTTTCGTGTTACCGACAATGAGGCGCTGATCAGTGTATTCAAACGAATTGATCAATACGAAAAAGCAGAAATCAAAGAGAGCCGTTTTAAAGACACCTCTGATTTCTACTTTATCTACTTGAAGTGTGCGTTGTGCCTCTTCTTATTTTGGTTGCTGTTGAAGTCATCATTCCTCAGCAACATTCTGCAAGACTAACTACTTCACGCGATAGCGAAATCCGGCATACCACATTCTGCCGAATACAGGCCCCCACACCATCGAGCTATCAAAATATTGATTGAATGGTTCGTTGGCTGCAACGATGGGATTGGCGAGGCTAAAATCAGTTAAGTTTTCAACACCTACGTATACACTCCATCGATCGCCAAAGTCTTTCGTAGCTTGTGTGTTCATCATCACGTATGGTGAAGAATACGACGGAAGCTGGTAGCCAACAGGGTTTGATGTAGTATTTGGAATGCGTTGTTCGCCCACTCGTGTTACCGTATAATCAAACGCCCAACCATTCTTGGTTTTGTAAGCTAGGTTGATAAAAGCTCGATCGCGTGGAACCAACGGACGCTGTGCTCTTCCAGTTAAATAATCAGTCTCCACAGTTAGCCAGCGATAGGCCAGACGGACATCAAATCTTCGCGCTACCTGATAATCTGCTTGGGCCTGCAGGCTGTGCGAAAATGATTTGCCATTGAGCGCATAGAATTTAATCTTGGATGGAGCTATATCCCAATCAGCTACCGCCTGATTTTGAAAATCAGTAATGAAGTAATCGATGCTAAAGTTTCCGGGGCGATAATCCAACGTAAACTCCTGATTGAAATTAAATCCATATACCCAAGCCTGATCAGGTTTGAAGCCATACGCTTTATCCGGTTGATTGTTTGGCAATTCCAACATACGACTTGACGCCAAAAATCCCGAGTTCTCGGTAATGATATTGGCTACGCGAGTTCCAGATCCTGCGGAGGCACGCAGCGTAGTAGTTTCTGTCAAATTATATTTTAAATGTAGGCGCGGTGTAACAATGGTTCCAAACAAATTATGCTGATCGACACGGATGCCTGCAATGACCGAGAATTTTTTCAAATCATCGTAAGAGTACTCATAGAAAACTCCGGGAACAACTTCGGTGCGATTGAATTGAAAAGGAGTTCCTATGAAATCAACGCGGTTAAGTGTTTCTTTATAGTCATCGTAAATCAAGCTGACCCCCATCTTGAATTTGTGAAATGTATCGCCAATAATCGATTGGTAAATAAAATTCGCATAGCCATATTTTTCATCGGCATTGTGTTGGGTTAATCCAAAGTAACTGCGGTGCTTATGAGTCAATCCGTTTACCTGTAGTCCAAAGCTCTTGTATGGTTTGCCCGGAAACTGATAGCCCAATTTTCCGGTAAGTTCGTAGCGATCCGTATTAATTTCAAAACCGTAGCGGTTGGTGGTAAACTTGTCCTTCGATGGATCAAAATTTGTTTGCCCTCCTTGCTTCAAATCGGTAAGATATTTCAAACTGAATTGCCCAAGCCAACCGTCACCGGAATTGTACACCCAACGATTGATCAAATTCACCTGATTGCCCGTGGGGAAATCCAAAAACGAATCATTGTTCTGATCCATTTCGATTGGCCGAGCACTTCCATGAACAAGAATTGTAGTCGCCCATTTCTTGTTGACTTGTGATGTAACGATCACGTTCGTCTCCATACGTGCCGATTGGTTGATATACCCGTTTACATAGAGTTTGTCGCTCTCCTGTGGTTTCTTCAACTCTACGTTTATTTGCCCGGCAATGCTTTCATAGCCGTTCACCACCGAGCCTACACCTTTGGTTACTTGAATGGAGTTGATCCACGTCCCCGGTATGAACTGTATACCCTGACTCGAAGCAAGTCCACGTACGCCCGGCATATTTTCAAGCGAGATCATAGTATTTGGCCCTGATAAGCCCAGCATCTGAATTTGACGCGTACCCGTGATGGCATCTGTAAACGCAACATCAACGGAAGGATTTGTTTCGAAGCTTTCAGAGAGATTGCAGCAAGCAGCTTTGAATAATTCTTTCTCATTCATCTCAATTACATTGATGCCCGAAGCGAGATTGACATTACTCGTTGGCTTCCACCCTTCTACTACCACTTCTTGCAAATACTGATCAGTTTTCAACTCAACTTTTACGTTGCTTTGTTGATCGCTGACTTCAATCGTATCGGAGCGATATCCTACAAAACTGATGACCAATTTTTTTGATTCGGGAGTTCGATCAATTAGGAATACTCCATTCTCTTTGGTTGAAACTCCTTTCGTAGTTCCAAGCCAGTACACATTGGCGCCTGCCACCGGCTGATCTTTCCCCTGACTATCTTTCTCCATAACAACCCCCATCAATTTTTGAGATTGTGCCGAAAAAGAAAAGAGCAGAACCATAAAAATGGCTCCAACTAATTTAGCATTCATACTGCTTAATCAATTACGCCTGAATGATCGTGGTCGCGATAGAGGCAACAAAAAGGCAGCGCTGCATACGTTTCTTGCTTGGCCTTTACCTGATCGGTATCATGGCCTGCAGCGGCCACCAATTCATGAATTTTCTTTTCGGTGATTTTGTCAGAGTTATAGACTACCACCAACTCTTTGGTCTTGGGACTCCACTCTGCTCTTTTGATGCCTTTGTAATCCAAAGCCGTTTCGATGCGTTTCTTGCACATCACACAATTGCCATACACTTTGATGTTGGCTGTTACCACTTTTGATTGCGCATAGGCGCTGAGAGAAAATAGTGCTATAAATGTCGCTGCGATTAATCTTAATTTCATGTGTTCATTTGATTTGAATGTGAGAGAATAGTTTTCTTCAGGTTCATGAAGAACCTTGATCGAAAATTATACCATCAAATCATCGACTTTCCAACTGCAACCCAGTTGGTAGATGGGAACTTTGGGAGGAGGCAGGTCGTAGGAAACAACCTGAAGAACAGGGCTAGTTAAAACAATTCGTTGTGCATTGTCAAGTGCGATGATCGGAAGTACCGCCCAATCTATTTGCGGTGCGTCTGTTGCGGAAGAATGCACCTGATCGTTTTCGATCTTCACTAACTCCGTTTCATCTTCGCAGCAGGTTTTTACATTGCTTCGTTGATAAACTGAACAGGCACATTTTTTTGATTCGAATGAGAAGAGAGCGGAGTGATGTTCGCGCCCCATGCAAAAATGCGTGGATTTGGCTACCCCAACTGAAAGAAGAAGGTAAACCGATAAAATGAATATGGAGCCGAGTTTACGCACGTGCAAATATAACTCTATTTTGATGGATAAAGTTGCACAGGTAGAGGGTCACAGTTGAGATGCCTAAGTAAACATGGCACTTACACAGCATTAATAGCCCCAAGCCTCTTTTTTCTTAACAGGTCTTTAACAAATTAGTGAAGCACATCGAAAGCCGTTTTCGCTTTCAGCAACAGTTGTATCCCGAAAATGATAAGAAAAATACCCACGGCCACATTCATGATGATCAAAAACCGATGGGTAATCAATGACCGGAGTTTATCGGCCAAATACGCTTTCACCAAATCGGTGCCTAGCACTGTGAGCAATAAAGCAACAAAAAATAGCATCAATTCAAATCCGCCGGAGTACCCCATTTCTACAGTAGCCATACTCAACGTGGCCACCCAAAAAATCAAAACCATCGGAGAGATACCATTGATGACAAAGCCTTTCATAAAATAGCGGAATGATCGGGTTTCATTAACCGTCTGCACAGTTACTACGTGTGCTTTTCTGCTTTTGATGAGCAGATGATACAATCCAAACAGAATGAGGATGGCACCGCCTACGTAGGCCATGTTCGTGCGAAACTTAGCATCGTTCAAAAACTGAAAGAGTCCAAGGTAACAAATGGCCACATACAAGGTATCGCTCACCGAAACGCCCAAAGCCACCAGAGCACCTTTCCAAAAGCCGCGCTCAATACTGGTTTGAAGAATCGTAAAGAAAACCGGCCCGATTAAAAAAGCGAGTACTACGCCAAATTTGACTCCGTTAAAAATAATCTCCATGCAATGCTACTGGGCGATAAAGTTTTTCCATTCTTCCAACTGTGCTTTTTTCATCACCCGTGGAAATTTATTCTGCCCTCCTACCTTACCTTTCGACTCCATCCAATCATAAAACTTATGCAGCGGCAGTGGCTGCACAAATATTTCTTTCAATGCCGCGCTGCGCTCCACGGCATAGTCGTCGTTCAACTCTTTCAGGTGAAAATCAATTCGCTCTTTCAACACGTTAGCGTCTACCTTATCATCGGTGCCCACATACCATTGGTGCGCAAACAAAGTTCCATGTGGAATTCCTGCTACGGTAAACTCTTTGATTTCAATGTTCAACTCATTCGAAACTAGCTCCAACGCTTTGTTCATATTGTCAACGGACAAATGTTCTCCGCACAAACTGAGGAAGTGTTTGGTGCGGCCGGTGATTACAATTTCAGACTCTTCAATGGAGGTAAACTTAATCACATCTCCAATCAAATACCGCCACGCACCGGCACAAGTTGACAGTAGAAGTGCGTATTCTTTGCCCTCCTCCACATCATCAATCAAAACTGCTTCGGCTTCGGGCTTAATATCCCCGGAAGGGAAAAAGTTCTTGTCCTCAAATGGAACAAACTCGTAGAAGATGCCATTGTTCATTACCAACCGCATGGACTTATGCTTGGGCACGGCCTGGTAGGCAATAAATCCCTCGGACGCTAAATAGGTTTCGATAAAATAGATCGGGCGCCCCATTAGTTTTTCAAGACCCTTGCGGTACGGATCGATGGAAACACCTCCGTGTACGTAAACCAACAGGTTGGGCCAGATGTCGTGGATGTTCTGCACCTGATAGTGTTTTAAGATGCGCTCCAATAATATTTGAATCCAGGCGGGCACTCCTACGATTATACCGATATCCCAGTCTCTGGCTTTCGCCACAATTTCATCGAGTTTGCTATCCCAGTTGCGGCTCTTGGCAATCTTCTTACCCGGTTTGTAAAAATGCTGAAACCAGAACGGCAGGCGGGCTGCCTGAATGCCGCTTAAATCACCTTCAAAATAATTGCCGCGCTTGTTGAGATGCGTACTGCCTCCGATCATCAGAATGCCGGATTCAAAAAGACGTGGCGGCAAATCGTATTTGGAAAGAGAAATGATTTGACGAATACTGGTTTTCTGAATGGCCTTCGTCATTTCTTTGGTAACGGGAATGTGCTTGGAGGCCGATTCGGAAGTGCCTGAGCTCAACGCGAAATATTTGATGCGACCCGGCCATGCAATGTTTTTAGCACCCTTCAGGGAAAGTTGCCACCAGTCTTTATAAATCTTATTGTAGTCGTGTATGGGCACCGATGCTTTATACGCTGTGTAAAATGCGTGCCCACCTTTTTTAAACTTGGAAAGAATTTTGGGAAAATCGTAGTACTTGCCAAACTCGGTGCCACTGGCGGCAATCATCAATTCCTTCAATTCATTCTTCTGAAGCTCCAGAGGAGATGAGTATTCCTGCTGAAGTGTTTCGCGAAGTTTTATTCCTTTTTTGAGCAACGTTCCAAGTATGGCCATAACTTTACGCTAAATATGATTGGGTACGCTAAAATCGCGAACCAAGTTAAATAATGAGCATTAAAAGTAATATAAAGTTAGTAAACGACAGCCTTTTGCCGGGCTGCCGGCTGGTTGCGGTAAGCAAAACAAAGCCCGTCGAGCAACTGATGGAGGCCTACGATGCGGGGCAGCGATTGTTTGGTGAAAACAAAGTGCAAGAGTTAGAAAGTAAGTACGAGGCTCTACCCAAAGACATCGATTGGCACATGATCGGCCACCTGCAAACGAACAAAGTAAAGTACATCGCTCCGTTTGTCTCATTGATCCACTCAGTCGATAGCGTGAAGCTGCTGGAAGAAATCAACAAACAAGGAAAAAAGAACAATCGGGTAATTGCCTGCCTGCTACAAGTTTACATTGCTAAAGAGGAGACCAAATTCGGATTGGATGAACAGGAAGTGTTGGATTTAGTCAATCATTTTCCATCGCATTTTACCCACGTTTCCATACAAGGACTCATGGGCATGGCTACCCTTACCGAAAACGCAGATCAAATTCGTGCTGAATTCAAAATCTTGAAAAACCTGTTTACACGACTGAGCCAACAAGCACTTCCCGCTTCCGTTGTTATGAAAGAGCTGTCGATGGGCATGAGCTCAGACTATAAACTGGCCATGGAGGAAGGCAGCACGTTGGTTCGCATAGGCTCTACCTTGTTTGGAGAACGAAACTACGCCCAGCAACCATAAACCATCATGTTGACACAAAAACGAATTTTACTTATTGGAGGTGTGCTTGCCGGTCTGGGTGTGGCGTTAGGTGCATTTGGCGCACATGCCCTCAAGGCGTTGCTTACCCAAAACGGTCGGTTGGATACATTTGAGCTGGCTAACCGCTACCAATTTTACCATGCCATTGCCTTGCTCATAGTTGGCGTACTTTACCCCCATGTTCAACCGAAGCTAGCTCACCGAAGTGCCCTGATGTTTTTAGCGGGAATTATTTTGTTTAGCGGTAGTTTGTATGTGATGGCCATTTTCAATACCACCCGCGTGGCGTTGATTACTCCGCTGGGAGGTGTTTGTTTTCTAGCCGGCTGGTTTTGGTTCGTTCTGGCCTGTTACCGAGCTGGCACGAAAGGCTAATTTTTTTTGTCCAAAACGTTCGCCGAAAAAGTAATCTGACTATTGCCGGTGCTGGAATTGGAAACCACCGTTACCACCTTGTTTTGTCGACCAAACTTGCCAGAGCTATCGAATTGAACTTGCAACTCGCCGCGGTTGCCGGGCATGATGGGGTCGCGTGGCCATCCTTTGGGAATGGTGCAGCCGCAGGTAACTTCTACATTGGTAATGATCAGCGGCAGGTTGCCGGTGTTGGTAAATTTGAAGGTGTGTTGTACTTTATCTCCTTTGTAAATGTCGCCAAACTCAAAGTAGTTAAAATCCCACGTAATCATCGCTCCCTTGGGTGGTTCGTTCGACTGAGCGACACCTACCCCAACCGTTAACCAGAAAATAAAACAAATAAAGAGTAAACTTGCTTTCATTTGATACTCAAATCTAAATCAGATAATCGGGTTTAATACGCGGATATGAAAGAATCGGTTCAAAATATTTACGCCCATCGATTGCGGGTGAGAGCCTGTGGAATTTGCATTGTGGATGACTCCATTTTATTGGTGAATCACCACGGCATTACTGACGGCAACTTTTGGGCGCCTCCCGGTGGCGGCATTGAATTGGGTGAAGGTGCGCACCAGTGCCTGGTACGGGAGTTTAAAGAAGAGACACATTTAACGGTTGACGTCCGTGACTTTTTGTTCGCCTGCGAATTCATAGACGGGTCGCTTCATGCCATTGAGCTTTATTTTGAGGTAAAGGTGGTTGGGGGTAATTTGGAAAGCGGAATTGACCCGGAATCGGGGGCCGATCAGATCATAAAAGAAGTGGGCTTTGTAACGTGGAAGCAGTTAGAGGAGTGGAGGAAAGAAGAGATTCACGGAATTTTTCGAATTCCAAAAGAAAAGTGTGAAATAAGCCGCCTTAGAGGCTATTTTAAATTATAATTGATTGCTTTTAACCATATAAAATATCTATAATTGCAAGCTAAACCTGTAACCGCATGAACTTGAACAGAATCCTAACCTTTGTTTTATTTTCGCTGAGTATTCTCCTTGCCTACCGTCTTTACAGAGGCGTTCAGGGAACCATCGAAGAACGTGAAATGGTAGAAAGTACGGAGAACGCCGTAATCAACCGACTTAAATTAATCAGAGAAGCTGAAATCGTTTTTCAAGAAGCGAACCGACGCTATACGTCTAACTGGGATTCGCTGATTAACTTTATTGAGAATGGCAAAGTGCCTAATATTCAACGTAGAGAAGAGATCAAGCAAGTAGGCTATGGTCAGGAAGAAGTAAAAGTATTTTTCGATACTTTGGGATTCACCCCTGCAAAAGATAAAATTTTCAAGAAGAGCTTTACCCTGAGTGCAGCCGACAACGGTATCTTCATGGGCTTTAAAGTGAAAGAAGGCGACCGCATATTGAAAAACCAAAAAGCATATCTCATCAAAATTGATGGAAAAGTGCAAGATCCTCCATTTCAGGATCAAGGTGTGATTACAAAATTAGCTCCTTTGGCTATTGGAGATGAAATAAAGAAGGGTACGCTGATGGTCAATTTCTGGGATTATACCTTTGACCCTAATACCGACTTAAAAAGGTTATCAGAAGTGCCTGGTGGCAATGGCTTAAAATTTGAGATTTCAGTAGGAAAAGTAGATAAGAACGGTGTGATGGTTCAAGTGATTGAAGTGAAAGATCCTAAGCCTATTAACCCTGCACGTAAAGAAAGTAATGAAGCGAAAAACAGAAAGCCACTGCACTTTGGCTCTAAAACAGATGTCACCACTGCAGGTAATTGGGAATCCCAATAAAATAAGCCTGAGTGAATGCTAACTACAAGTTATTAAAGAAGATCAAAGATGATCGGTTTGATGAAGAGAAACTTCATCAATACAGGTTATTGGTTCAAATAGGTGTCAGAGATTTTCAAGTAGCCGTTGTTGCCGAAAGCGACCAACGGCTACTTTTTTTTGAAGACTACATTCTCAACGATCTGAGCTCGTACGCCGATCAGTTAGCCGTAATCAAAGGGCTATTTGAAGCTCACTCGGTATTGCAGGCAGGTTTTTGGAAAGAGGTGAAATTCTCGATCAAGAATAACAAATTTATTCAACTACCTACTACTCTGTTTCTATCATCTTCGCCAGCAGAATATTTAAAATTCAATGCAACGATTGACCCAGCTGCGGAAATTGTATTGCACTGCGAGAACCTAAGCCATAATATCACAACGGTGTTTGCGGCTCCGTGCGAATTGGTGGAATGGTTACGTAGCATTTACCAAAATACGAAGCTTGCCTTCTTTCATCAATCGGCTGCTCTTATTCAGGGCGTGATTGCCAAAGCCGGCAGCAAGCTGAATCCACCTTTGTACATCTACGTAGACCGATTTAAACTGCACATTCTTGCCGTAAAAGAGGGGAAACTTTTATTCTATAATCAGTTCACTATTAAACAGTTTTCTGATTACGTAAAATACATTATGTTGGTGATGAAGGGACTGAACATGGATCAGCAAACCAGCGAAGTTGTTTTGTGGGGTTATATTGGAAAAAATTCACCCCATTACATTGAGTTTATCAAATACATTCGCAATGTAAATTTCGGTGAACGCCCGCAGCACCTCACCTTTGGTTATCTTTTTGACGAGCTGCAGGAACACCATTTTTTCGACCTCTATTCTACGGATCTATTAACTGCTTAGTGAATGAAGCGCGTCGCACTATTCCCCGGATCATTTGATCCGTTTACCAAAGGGCATGAAGATATTGTATTGCGCGGGCGCCAATTATTTGACGAGATCATCATCAGCATTGGATACAACAGCGGCAAATCACAACGTTATTTTCCGATTGAATTTATGGTTGGAAAGATTCGTGAAACATTCGCCGAATATCCGGATGTAAAAGTGGAAACCTATGCGGAACTGACGGCCGAATTTGCCAAGAAAAACGGAGCCAAATACTTGCTTCGCGGCTTGCGCAATACCACCGATTTTGAATATGAAAACAGCATTGCTCAGGTAAACAAATACCTCAACGCCAATCTCGAATCAGTATTTCTGATTACCGCGCCTATGCTGGCTTCCATCAGTTCATCTATCATTCGAGAAGTACACAAATACAAAGGTGATGTCTCCGGGTTGCTGCCCTATCGGTTGGACTAACGGTTGATAAACTCCTAACTACTAACGAGTCATTCCTCCTACGACTTTAGAAAAATCGGGAGCTTATTTCTGCCGGTAATATTCTTCAAAAACAAATCGGATGGAGTTGTACGAATTCTCGAGGGCGTGATATACTTCTTTCTGCGTCATCCAGCGTAATTCTTCAATATCTTCTTCCAGACTTGGTTTGCTGTTACTGTCGTCTACCAGATTCATATCGTACCACTTGGTCTTCTTTAGCATACTGTTTTTGTTCATGGTATACGTATGCCACGTAGTACAAATTTTGTTTCCCAGCTTCACCCGCACATTGCACTCTTCTTCTACTTCGCGCACAGCTGTTTCCCTGTATTTTTCGCCGGTCTCGCGTTTGCCTTTTGGCAAATCCCATTTCTTCATTCGGTAGATCATCAAAAATTTATCTTTCTTCCGAATGAGTCCGCCGGCTGCGTGAATGATTTTAAACTTTGATTTGAGGTAGGTTTTGAATGCCTCGTAATCTTTGACTGTTACCATCAGCGACAACAGGTTCATTGGCACTTTGGAATTGATCAGATCTAACACCACGTCCATTTCGCGGGTGGTGGCCTGGTCGAGCCACACATGGTTGATTAACTTGGCTTTGGTAATCGGCTCAGATGCCGCATTGATTTGCAAATTGTAGTGACCCGGCTCAGGCTTTTCCCCATCGCGTAGAATTTGAATGGGAATATCGTTGACAAAGAGATTCATTCCGTAAAACTTGATTTAAAGCTGAGTTTCAACTGGCAAAAACATAAATAATTTGCAATCTGCCAACTGCGATGACAACAAAAACTGAATACACCCTTTTTTCAACATCCGTAGCTACGTTTTGGGCAATCGTGGTTAAATTGCGGCATGAGTAAGATTAAAATTCAGGAAAGTACTGCACGCATGGTCGCTTCTAAGTTGTTGGAAATAGGAGCCATCAAACTTAATCATAAAAATCCCTTTACATGGAGTTCGGGGTGGAAATCGCCTATCTATTGTGATAACCGGTTGGCACTCTCCTACCCCACCATTCGCACGTTTATCAAAGAGCGTTTGGCGCAAGCCATCAAAGAGAATTTTCCGGAGGCCGAGTGCATTGCCGGTGTGGCCACAGCGGGCATTCCACAGGGCGCGTTGGTAGCAGAAGCCCTGGGACTTCCTTTTGTGTATGTGCGGCCCAAGCCCAAAGAACACGGCATGGGCAACCTGATTGAAGGAAAGATTGTAAAAAACCAGAAAGCTGTGCTGGTGGAAGATTTAATATCTACGGGAGGCAGCTCATTGAAGGCTGCACAAGCCATGCGCGAAGCCGGTTTCCAGATCAGTGGCATGGTGGCCATCTTTACTTATGGCTTTGAACAAAGCGAAGTAAGCTTTGCCGGAGAAAATGTATCATTGATTTGTCTGAGCGATTTCAACCATTTGTTGCAAGAGGCGCTGGATAAAAATACCATCGATGAGCAACAACTGATTTATGTCAAATCGTGGAGGCTCGACCCTGCCAACTGGAAGTAGTTAGCGATCTTTGACGCGAAACATAAATTTGAGTCCCGACCATACCTCATCTACCGCGCAGACTTTTACATCGACTAATCCATTGGCCAGCCCGAAATCGCGGATACTATTTTCATCCAGATCCGTCACAACTTTAGAGGCTCTTTTCGGCCATGATACCCAAAACGAACCGTCTTTTTTCAGATAGCCTTTCACTTTCAGGAACTCCTTTTCGAACACCTTACTTTCTTTCACAAAAATGTGGGCAAAATCGAGGCTTTCTTTAGTGGGATTGGCGCTTCGCACAAAACCATCGGGCAGCGGCGCTATGGCATTCCAGTAGGTTGACGGCTCCCCAACGATGTATGCCTTTCCGGCTTTTATTCCTAATTTTTTCTGTAACGGTGTACCCGAATATCCGGCCATAGTCAAAAATAAAAAATCCCGATCAATTTACTGATCGGGATTTTATTTGATCAACTCTAAAAACCTTTTTTAATATGGGTGCAAGGTATTTTTAGATATGATCCAGAACTATTTACTAGTTACCACTTTTTCTTTTCTCCATCTCCTGATTAAAAGTATCCTTGAATTTTTCGTAATCGTAATCGATTTTCAAGCGATCATCTGTAGAAAGACGTTGGTTGTATTGTTTCACCAATTCATCAGCAGACAATTCGATAGCGATATACGTTTTGTAGTTACCATCTTTAGTTTGAACTAACTTTTCGCAAATGGTTCTTACACCTTGCAAAGTTTGTTCTACTACTTCACGGTTTAAGCTCTCAAACTTTTGCTCCAATTCTTCTTTGCGATTCATCGAGCGAGAGTTGGTATAGTTATCCGTTACGGTTTTCACTGTAGTTTGAATAGCTTGTGCCAATTCGTTGCGTGCGTTGGTAAGCGCTTTCTTTTTAGATGTTACCTGATCCATGCTTTCGCCAATGGAGTTGGCACGAAATACTTTTGCATTGGTAAAAAAGTCGGGGCCAGAGCAAGGCACCACTACTTCTTTCTCTCCGTCCGGGGTGGGAGGAGTTTTACTTTTACATCCTCCGATAAAGGCAGCAGCTACGGCTACTAATACAAGGGAAAGATTCGCGATTCTTTTCATATCAATTTTAATTTTGGTTAGCAAGATAATCAATGCAATTAATAGGCCAGTCTGTTTTATTTACTTTTTGTTGACTGCATTTTTTTCAAAAAGTGCCCGTTTATTGCAAAATCGAGTTTAAGAGTTCGGGCAATTTCTCTTTCTCAAGCACTTCCAGCGATTTGTTGTAGGCTTCCTGACTGGAGCGTTCGTAGTCTAAGCTGAAGCCTTTGATGCGATCCAGTGTGGTGGCATAAATTTCTTTATTGTCTTTCACGGCGGCTACCCTTATCACAGCGGTTACATAGGTAATGTAGATACTTCCCGACACCGCTCCTTTTTCAGAGTTGGCCTCTACATTTAACGCAAGCTCCGCCTTTTTCTTGTCATCGGTAAACTCAAAACCTGCGTTGGTGAGGTAGTTTCTGATTCGGTTGGATAGCTGCAAACTGCTTTTGGTTGCTCCAAGGCTCTTTTCAGAAGCAGTTAAGTACACCAGCGGGCGTTGCACTTTGAGCAACAACGTAGCCCTTGGCACCACCATCTTCATGGCCACCAGTGAATCAATTTTAGTGGCCGATGGTCCGGCGAAGCTGAGCGGGTTTACTTTCACTGAAACCGTCTGCTCTAAATCGCGCGAACTGATTTTGGTTAACAATATTTTGGCGCTGCCCGACGCATCGGTTTTGTACGTAGGAAACACATTACCCGATCCTTTTTCAAAATCGGCACGCAAGGGCAAATCGGCAATGGATTTTTTGGTTGCCTTTTCAATTACTTTGGCTACAATGGATTGTTCACTGACAGACACTCTGCGGTTGAGTGCAATTTCGCCAGGGGTAACAGCTACATCCATTTTATCTAAAACCAACTGCATACTGGCTACAACCTCGCTAGTGAGCAGTATCTCTTTGCCTTCAAACTCGATTCGGATAGGCTCGCCCAAATACTTTTGAATGGCGCGAAAGCCCTGGTAATAAAAGCCGAGCGCCAACACCAAATCTCCATTGCGCTCGGCCTGTTTGGCTTTGCTGAAGAAATCCAGGCTGATGGACACCGCGTTGCGCTTTTGCTCATCCTTAATCTCTTTGTATCGCTGTTTGGACAGGCGGTAGTACACCCAATAGTTGCGCTCGTCTTGCCAGGAGTCTACCTGCTCAAACTCTTCAATCTCGTCGGCGGCGGTAGTTTGGATAATCTGCTCGTATTTTTCTTTGAACTCCTTGTTGGCATCAATCTGACTTAGTACCGAGGAGGAAGATACATTTACTTTAATCTCGGACACCAGGTCTTCGAGTGCGCTTTTTTTGGCCTCTTGCAAATAGTTGTTAGTGCCGTTTTTGGTGCTTTTTCCGATACCGATATAATAGAAAGATTGATCGGGTTTGTACGTGAGCCATTCGGGCTTCACATTTTTCGGATCAGTTTTGCTGGGGGCTTTGGCAGCAGGGCTACAAGCAGCCGCCAGCAGAAGAAGTAACAGGTATCTTTTCACAGTCTTTGGATTTGGATCAACAGATAGTAAACCATATTTATGCCAAACTATGCTGTTCGCAAATCTAAGAGCAATTTGTGAGTTTTAGATGTCTTTTATGGATGTCTTTAAGTTAAACCTCACCTCGTTCCTACAAGAGAGGATGTTAATCGAGCTTAACTTATTGATATTGATTTTATAGGAGATCATTTACCCGATCCATTTGTGACGGGAACGATGGTGTAGGGTGATTTGTATGTTTTTAAGAACTCAGCGTATTGATTGGCTCCTTTTTTATGCTGGTTTTCAGCAAAGAATACCAACAATGGATGAAATTCGTCCGGCTTTCGATATCCAGGGATAGGATAAACTGCAGAGAAATCATCTTCGAGAAATGTGACGGTAGGGTAACTTAACTGATTGTTGAGCAACGCTGCTGCCAATTGGTGGGTGCCCTTATTCCCGTAAGGAACGAACTTAAAGGTAGTGCCATTGAATACGATATCGGCCGTTTGCTCAGCATCTAATTTTACCGGATAGAACTTTTCATTTAACAATTTGGCAATGATGGGATCGGAGAATGTATTCTTGTCCATTACTTTACACCACCCGCACCAATCGGTGTAAACATCAATAAATAGCTTTCGTTTCTCTACTTTGGCTTTGGCCACCGCTTCTTCAAAAGTCATCCATTTTACCGGGCCACCTTCCTGAGCGTGTAAAGACATCGCTGTGACGGTACATACCAAAAGAGCAAACCACTTGAGCTTCATCATAACCAATTGTTTAAAAAAAAGAACTCGTGTTGTAATTCTATGCCTCTTACAGCAACAAATCTACCAGAAATTATCCAATCTCGGTTGGATGGGCAAAAAGTGAAAATTGTAACCTTTGGCCAACCTTCGAGTAGATGTTGTTGAAAGTAATCATATGCTTAGAACGATTCAAGCATCAGGAAAGTGGAATACACTATGAAAAAGAACTATAAAATCTGGATGTTGGGTGTAGGTTTGGGGGTAGCGTTGATCAGTCTGGCTGTTTTGGTGGGCGGAGGAGTAGAGATTTCCACTTCATTACCCATCACAAAACTCAAAGGTTTGGAGCAACGCCTGTCGGAATTACCCCGTGTTGGCCAAGCCCTTCTTCACCTCATTCACCGATAGGCATAATATTGCAGCACCGTTTCAATGGCCTTGCGCATAGCAACATTGATGGGAAAAAATTCGCGGGTCAGTTCAAAGTCAATGCTGTGTAGTTGCATGTAAAAGTTGCTCATCACGGGCACTTGCAAACCATTCTCAATAGCCGCACCGGCCTTTTCAAAATTTTCGTGTTGTTCGGTTTTAATGATCTGACAGGTAACCAATTCAGGTTTTCCATATTTGGTGGTGCGCGCCGAGTAGCCAAACAGCCGGCAGATCAATCCACGGTGTTTGTATTGCGAGCAGAGGCCTGCTCCCGATTGGGTGGGATTTAAAATGAGGCAGATGGACGAATCGGTTTCATACAAATTGGTGAGCCACGTCTCAGCTTGATTTTGTTGATGGAGAAAAAGTGCGAAGGGCAAAAATTCAAGAATGGTAGCTTCGATGTCGGCTTTGTAACAACACTTGCCACACCCCCACTTGCACTGCAAAGCGGTGGCTGATTGAAACGCCGCAATCTGTTGATCCAACTGATCGAATACTTCTTCTACTCGTTTTACTTTCTCTTCGATCGACATGGATTGCTGGGGAGATTGCCGTCTATTATTTCTTCTCTTGTTTCACTTTCTTGCGCATGGGAAATTCAAACCCGATGCGTACCATCAGACGATCCGGATACGGAGCCTTGTCATGATCGCTCCAGATGCGATACATGGTTTGCACATTGCCCATGATCGACTTGTATACTTTGAAATCTTTTTTCAATCCGACGATAAAAGTCCACTCCCACTCCCGCTTGGCAAAATCAGTTTGACTCAAGATAAGTGGAGGAATGAGCGCGTTGACGTATTCCACATCGGCCCGTACCTGAAATCCCTTTGGCAAGGATACTTCCTGATAGGTACGCAAACCATATACACGCTCAGTGACAGAGGGTATCCATTTGTTAAACGTAACACGCTCTGTCCAGCCAAGTCCGGCCTTCCATTTTGGATAAATCTTGTAGGCCACCGAAGGGTTAATGTCCAGCAACACACTTTTCTCGTTGATGATTTGAAATGTCAATGCAGGCACCAATCGTTCGATCAGCGGTTTTCCTTTCAGCGGATTGGGTAAACGCTTGGGCAGGTCCGCCATGCTTTTCACTTCGCTGTAGCGACTCTTTAGCTTACTCATTTTTTCCATAGCACCTTTCAGCACTTCTTCTTTTCCGGCAAAGTGATTGATCGCCTCTGTCTTTACCTGATCTTTGGCCATATTCAACATGGCACTGTCTGGGCGGCTGCCCAATTGTTTTTTGTACTTTTCCAGCTCGGTATTTTGTCCGGTGATTTCTTTCATCTGTCCCGATTTGTTCAACTCATTTTCGGCCGTCTTCTCCACGCTTTTGGCATCGGGCAATTCACCTTTTGAAATCGCTTGCACTTCTTTGCCGTACTCGCCCAATTGTTTGGTTGGGTCGATGGCCTGGTTGATATCTGGAAGAGGTTGCCCTATGGGTGCGCCGGGCACGTTAACTGGGTTCCCTCCTACGCCACTCAAGCCGGGAAGGGAGGGCGAGCCGGAAGGGAAACCGCCAACACCGGGTATTTGTACATTCGGAATTGGGTTATTGATGCCCACATCCGGAATTTTGCCATTTACAATTGGGATGTTAAATCCGTTGATGGACTGCTCGAGCTTTGCCGTTTGACTTTGCAGCTCGCCGGGTAATTGAAGGTCTTTCAGTTTTTTGGTCGCGTTGTCTTTCAGCGACTCTACTTTTCTCGTCAACTCCGCAGTCTTTGCCGAACCCAATCTGCTGATGCTATCCAATTTTGCTGTGTAGGTATCGGTAGGAAGGCGAAGGCGAGTGAGGCTGTCGATTTTCTTTTGCACCGCTGCCTTTTGATCGTTGAGGCGATTGATAGGTTGCTGATAGGCATTTTGAAGGCTGTCCGTCTTCTTTTGAAAATCGGCCCGGATGGCATCGGCCTTGAGGGCGGCCGCGCGGACGGAGCTATCGCCGGGCACTTGCAGACTGTCTAATTTAGAGTGTAGGCGGTTTTGAGCCGAGTCAATTTGATTGAGCCTTTTTTGTGCGGCCTGCGTTGAGACCCGCACCGTATCTTTTCCCTGCGCAAGCGCACCGATGCCTATCGTCAAAAGCAGGGATAGAAGTAATGTGGTTTTCATTGGGTAAAAATAGCATTTACGGGGGAGATTTCGATAGAAACGAATGAGATCATCCGTTTATTCCATTTGTTCATCTAAAATTAACAAATGAACGTTCCCGCCTTAGTGTGGTACGATAGATTTTAATTAAAGAAACAGAGTTTTACTTTTTTAGGGAGCACGGAGGTAACTTCTGAGCTAGAGGGGGTGTTTACATGAATTATCCAGTCTTCTTGATTAAGACCCTTTTTTCTATTTGTTTAGTCAAGGAATTCCAGAACAAATATCTTCTGTGCCTTGCAATCCAATCTTTCCAGTCCATGAAATTAACATACGTGAAAGAAAGTTTCCCAATATAAGTACCATCAGCGTCACTATCTATTTCAGTAATACGTTCAAAAAAGGATATGATTTCAACTCGTCTAAGGGAGGGATCAGAATTCATGTCTTTTAGATATCTCTCTAGTATTCTAAAGTTATGTTCCAATACCGAATCAATCTTCTCGTCGCTAGTTTGACCTTTCAAAACGCAGGGAAGGAAAAAGATTAAGTAGAAAACAAAGAATGTTATTGACCTCATTGGATTACGCGGTTAACGTTATTATTATATATTGCCACGCTGACTGTAGTTGACCGACCATTTACATTATAGCCCATATCTATATTCCCACTCAAGGTGCCGTTTCTTTGGTAGTTAAGACTAGGCCCGTTTTGACGCATTTTTAATAATTCATCGGCTTCTCTGGTGCATTACCACTACCTAGCATGTATTGTTCTACTTTAGATTTTTTTTCAATTTCGTGATTAAAGGTACACTACATTCAACAATTGAATTATCTATAAAATGTACTTTATTGTTTCCTAAAACAAGGATATAGATATCATCTTTCGGAATGCTTGAGGAAAGAATATTATGAAAATAGATTTGTTCGCCTTCGCAATACATACAAACGAAATAAGCTTCAGAAATAACGCCTGTCTTTTAGATTGCGCCCATCAATTATATCGGTAGATTGGAATTTTTCTTTCGGGTTAGCAAGAACAAACCCATTTTTATAGAACCTCTTGATTTCTTTCGGTACCCCGCTGGGGATTTTGGAGGCATCATATTTCAAATGGCAACTGTAGAGAGTACGATATATTTTTAAATATAGAAGCGAGTTCATTTTTTAGGGATCAACGGAAGTAACTTCTGCGCTAGTGGGGGAGAATTTCTTAGACATGAGTGTTAAAAATGAAATATCAACTTCAGATAAAGAACTCAGTGCAAAATCAACAGTACGTCCCTGATAAAGTACAAAAACACCGATTCCATCATTACCTAATTTAATTTCTTTCAAATTACTCAATAATATCTTTTTACTTCCCAAGGCTCTTCTTATAATAATTGTTTCGTTATCAAAAATTAAATAGGCATAAAAGTGACCTCTAATCGTGATTACCACAGAGGCTATATAGAAAGTCAAGAATCCTAATGTTGCAAAGTTATAGTCCAATTGATAATCTTTGCGAAAATGTAATAAGGCTATCAAAACAAAAATAACTAGATATGGAATAATTGTAGCCTTCCGTCTCTTTATTTTTCTCATACAATACAATCAATAAAATTTAACACAATCATTACAAGGATCATTTTGGCTCTTATAACGTAAGTTTTTTAGACCTCTAGCCAAACCCATCCCAAAAATGGCTATTGGAGTTCCGGCTTTTCCCAACGCATTGCTCCTTAGTTTTAGAAAAGCCTCAAATCTTGGGTAAGTCTTAGCTGCTATGGCGCTAGCCCCTCCTGTAAGTTTTGCAGTATTGTCAAATATAGAAGAAAGTTGCTCCTGCCTTTTTAATGCATCGGTAAATTCATTTCTATTTGTTATTGACTTGTTGCCATTTGCAGTCCTATAACTCTCTGCTTTAGAAGTCAAACTACTCATTTTGTTTGATACGTCTTTTCCTTCAAGTTTAACAATTGCCCCATCAATTTTACCACCACCAACTGTTCCTCCTAGTTTACCTGTAACTACAAAACTCTCGCCTTTGGATTTCGAACCCGTAGATTCAGTAGAATTTTTAGCAATAGAACCATCTCCGTTATATTCGATGGTTGTAGTGTTAGTATAAGTGGTTACTGTGGTTTCATGAACAATTATTTCGTCACCGATTCCTCCAGAACTTGTAATATTTGATTTTTCCTAAATACTCAATAAATTCATCAGTACCACTTCGTAACACGCGTGTTGTTGTCGAGACGGTTGTTTCGGTTTGGCTTATTACGTCTTTATTTCCGTCAGATTGAATGGTTACTGACCCATCTTTCATTTTGTCTTTCGGCCCCATTCCATCAGGACCAATAAATCTCAGTGGATTATTAAAAGCATAGTTGTATGGACTCCATCTGCGCTTTTTTTCAGACAAAGGATCAATTACCATCCATCTACCAATGGTGGGATCATACATTCGTGCGCCATAATCAAGCCATCCAATTCCAAGCTCTGTTTGTACTTCCTTGCCGTTGTATTTAAAGTCTTGTGCAACTGTATTTTCTCTTTCGTACTAGTTAAACGTTAGACCGAAGGGGTAATAATCATTCGTAGCAATCACAGGGCTTTTCGTCTGCGTTACTTTAAAGTCATTGAAGTAAACTTCCACCGGAGTAGCATTTTCGTTGCTTAACCAAATATACACATATCCTGCATTTGTTATGTTGATGGTCGGAGAATTTACCAACTCATGGGCAACATCCGTTCCGGTTTCTTTACCTGCGGCAGTGAGTATTATAATTCAAATCCATACTAAACAAGTCGCTAGCCTCCGGTGGAGTCGGGTCAATGATTTTATTCAGCCAACCTCGGATGTTATAGCGGTAATCGGTCTTCTGGGCAAACGTAGCTCCATTATCGCGCGAGTGAATTTGCTTAGTTACTAGCTGTCCGATCCCATTGCATTCTTTTTGGGTGAGTAATACTGGTGTTGTTCCATCGCACTGTGCCAGACTTTCAGTAAGCGCCCTGCGTGGGAATTGTATCAGGACTCATCCAATAAGGAATTACAATGTCATGAATTGGTTCATCATGTCTTTCAACTCTTTCACCATCAGTCAAATTCAAATAAAGGATATACCGTGTAAATCCCTCTGAAAAAGTCTGATCTATTTTCAAAACTGTGCCCCGTCTTATCACACTTCCATTTTCTAAGTTATAATCCGATTTAGTTTCCACATATTGATTAACTTCTCTAAAGAAAAAAAAGTAAATAGCAAAAAAAGAAACAACCAACCCTGTTAATAGACCCAATAAAAATATCAGCAAGTTTTTCATAATGATTTTTTCTTCTTTTTTTCTTTATACTACCGTCATTTCATTTTGGGCGGCTACGGTTTATCCCGCCATAGCGGGAGGCTATCGCTACAAGTCCTCCCCCGACCAATATTGCTTCTGAATTAGAAGGGCGGGGTGCGGGCTTTTCGCTTCCATCACCGCCACTAGAGCCTCGATAATTGACTTGCGGTAAATATCAACATTTCTATAAAATCTTAGATTATTTATAAACCTCTTAAAGCAAAAAGGATGGGTATTTGCTCATCCTTTTTTGAACATCTTTCCTCATTCTCAAATTACTATGCCATTGAATTTTAATTATCCGACAGCATTTCTGGTGCATTACCACACTATATATCTAATACCAATAAACTTGGCAGTCTTTAAGTGGTACATCTCCAGATTTCCTTGCAGCCATTATTCCTACCTTCTTTACTCTAGCAAACCATTTCTCATAACAATCGAAAGCTTTTATCACAATTATTCC
>VYLQ01000186.1_pt1 | contig 26655 bp, 23 predicted proteins | sample 5115351 | NCBI WGS metagenome assembly VYLQ01 (sample SAMN12291776, study PRJNA351875) | freshwater metagenome | isolation source: freshwater lake | place: USA: Michigan, Lansing Lake | collected 2013-08-14 | reverse complement strand
AAACCGAGTAATTGCTCGCCAGGTTCTTTCTACAGCAGTCTGGCAAGCATGGGAGTTTAAATCATCAACAAATTTCAACTCTTTCCTTAATGCTGTGTTGTACCGAAATAACTCTGTTTTGCCAACACCCCGATTATCCATCCAATAACGCAGAAATTTATTCCGAACAAATTGAGTTGTCCGTATTGCTTCGTTAATGGCTTCTATCTGATTAGGTTTTGGCTTAACTTTGTATTCTAGTACAAACATTTTGACACTGCTCGACCGAGTATCGGTATTTTAACACAAAATTCTTTAAGTTGACAATACATATTTATTTAAAGCCGCCCGACCCTACAATAAAGTGCGGGGCTTGTACCCAAATTTTCGGTCAACAGGATCAATAACTACTGATTCTGAGCCGATAATGATACACTAGGCATGATTTAACTACAAACCTCGATCGCAAAAGGAAATAAACATCGATGAAAGCCATGATTTTGGCGGCAGGCAAAGGAACTCGCGTGCGTCCGATTACCCATACGATTCCCAAACCCCTGATCCCGATTTTACAAAAGCCAGTGATGGAGTTTTTGTTGGAACTGTTACGACAGCATGGCTTTGATCAGATCATGGTGAATGTCAGTCATTTAGCCGAAGAAATTGAGAGTTATTTCCGCGATGGTCAGCGTTTTGGGGTGCATATCGGCTATTCTTTCGAGGGTAGAATCCAAGAGGGCGAGTTAATCGGTGATGCACTAGGATCTGCGGGCGGTTTACGACGAATTCAAGATTTTAATCCCTTTTTTGACGATACCTTTGTGGTTCTCTGTGGTGATGCCCTGATTGATCTCGATTTAACCGCAGCCGTTAAATGGCATCGGGAAAAGGGAGCGATCGCCACTATCGTCACCAAAACCGTCCCCAAAGAGGAAGTATCGAGTTATGGGGTGGTAGTTAGCGACGAGGAGGGAAGGATTCTCAGTTTCCAAGAAAAACCCGCCATCGATGAAGCTTTAAGTACCTGCATTAACACAGGGATATATATTTTTGAGCCAGAAATCATTGATTTTATTCCCCCTAATAGTAAATACGACATCGGTGGCGAATTATTCCCCCAATTAGTCGCTAAAGGTGCGCCTTTCTACGCTTTAAACATGGATTTTGAATGGGTGGATATCGGTAAAGTCCCCGACTACTGGCAGGCAATTCGCGGGGTGTTATCCCGGGAAATTAAAAATGTTGCTATCCCCGGCATCGAAGTCAAACCGGGCATCTATACGGGCTTAAATGTGGGGGTAAACTGGGATCGAGTCGATATCACCGGACCTGTGTATATTGGGGCAATGACGCGCATTGAAGACGGGGCGAAAATTGTCGGTCCGAGTATGATTGGCCCCAATTGTTGGATTTGTGGCGGCGCGACCGTGGATAATAGCGTTATTTTTGAATATTCTCGCCTTGGACCGGGGGCGCGTTTGGTGGATAAGTTGGTCTTTGGGCGCTATTGTGTTGATAAAACCGGCGCGGCGATCGATGTGGAAGCGGCAGCCTTGGATTGGTTGATTACCGATACCCGCAAGGTTCCCCCAGAATTTGATCACCCTAAACATCAGGCAATTCGTTCTTTATTTAATGGCAAGTAGGCAACACCGCAACGGGGAAACCACTTGGCACGCATTGCGGGGAATTATGAATTATGAATTATGAATTGGGAAGTATTTTCAGTGAACAGTGAACAGTAAACAGTAAACAGTAAACAGTAATCAGTAATCAGTGAACTGAAAACTAACATCTGATAACTGATAACTGATAACTGATTCAAGGCTGACTCCCCAAAACGAAAACTTCCTACCTCACCATAGATCATGTTTGATTCTCCTGTTGATCTGCTCATTCTCTCCAATGGTCCTGGAGAAATATCTACATGGGTGCGTCCAGTTGTCAAGAGATTGCGACAAAACTTAACAGAAGATCGATCGCTGTTGCGGATTTCGGTGATTCTTTCCCCTTGTACTCATTCTATGGGGGCGGAAACGGCAGTAGTTAGGAAATATCCGGAGGTCGATCGAGTCCAGTCGCCAGAAAACTTCTTTAATTTTCTTTTCTGGGGAAAAACCGCCGATAATTGGGATTGGCACCCCAAGGGCATCGTTTTATTTTTAGGGGGCGATCAATTTTTTGCCCTCACCATCGGTAAACGGTTGGGTTATCGCACCGTTATCTATGCGGAATGGGAAGCGCGTTGGTATCGGGGGATCGATCGCTTTGCCGTGATGAATACAAGTGTATTGAATAATATTCCCCAACAATATCAGCATAAATTTACTGTTATCGGCGATTTAATGGTAGATTTGCCCACTGCTATCACCCCTGATGACGCTACCTTAATTGCACTCCTCCCCGGTTCCAAACCCTCGAAATTAGCTCAGGGTGTACCCCTAACCCTAACCATTGCCGAAAAGATACACGCACACAATCCCCAGACTAAATTCTTAATTCCCGTTGCTCCTACGATAAATTTAGCTTATTTGGCGAAATTTGCCGATCCTAGCTATAACCCGATGATTACTAAAACTGGTTGGAGTGCTGCCAAATTAAAAAACGGTGAAAAACCCTATCTAGAAACAGCTAAGGGGGTAAAAGTTGACCTAATTACCGATTTTCCCGCTCATAACCAGCTTTCTCGTTGTCATTTAGCTTTAACGACGGTGGGTGCTAATACTGCCGAATTAGGGGCGCTGGCAATCCCGATGATTATTTTACTACCGACTCAGCAACTAGACGCAATGCGGACTTGGGACGGTTTACCCGGTTTATTAGCCCAACTGCCGGGGGTGGGTTCTTTATTTGCTAAGATAATTAATCTCTATATGTTGCGGAAAAAGCGTTTATATGCTTGGCCAAATATTTGGGCCAGTGCCGAAATTGTTCCGGAATTATTGGGGGAATTACAACCAGAGGAAGTGGCAAATATGGCTATATCTTGGTTAGAAAATCCCGAACAATTAGAGGCTATCCGGCAAAAATTGCGGGCCGTGCGCGGGCAAGCGGGAGCAGTGGATAAGTTAGTATCTATTATTGCCGAACAACTGTCTAGTTTCTAATCAAATAGAGAATTAAGCTTGTTGGTAGTGAGGATCAATTTCGATTAATTTATTAACAGTTTGATAAAATTCCTGCTGATAAAATTCCCGTTGATTGCTGTCGAGAGCATTAATTAATTGTTCTTGACAGTAGCGACGATATTCCATTAAACTAATTTTTTCCATAGCTATAATAGCATTTTTGATCTGTTCTTCTGGCTGCAAAATTTCCTGACTGGTATGTTCATTTAAGTGAAATAAAGAATTAAAATCACGATTTTTATCTGTAGTTATCATCAATAAATGATTCTGTAAAGCTGACATCAAATCTCTTGGGTTAGTAATTTTGGTTTCTAACTCTAGAATTACTTGCCATAACCAACGATAATCAGGGAGATTAAAAATTAAATCTTTTTCATCCAAAAGTTCACAAATGAGCCTCCGATATTCAGAGCAATGGAGATAAATTAATAATAATAACCATTCGGCTTTTTCGGAGCCGTTTTTTTCGGATTTATCGAAAATATTTTTCCTCTTAATTGCTGGGGATTTTCCCAGAGGTTTATTAACTTGCTTCGAGAGATTTTTTAAAATATAAGGCAAACGAGTAGCATCTTTTTGAGCCAAAATTTCAGCACAATAATCTAGATAAAAAGTGCGTTGATTGCTATCGATTAACTTTTGCAGTAAACTCACCATACTATTGGCTATTTCTTGAAAATGTAGTCCCTGTTTTAAATCTTTATTAACCAACATTTGCAAGATTTGCCAATCAATCCAAAAAGGAGATTTTTCGATTAATTCTCGATAAATATTCACCCCATCAGCATGGGATTTAAGAAATTCATCGGCATCTTTACCATCAGGAAGATTGAGGATTTTTAGGTTAACTTGTCCCGAATAAACTAGAGAGTTAATTTCCTCGATCGCCCGTTGTGTCGCTTTAATTCCCGCTTGATCGGCATCAAAATTAAAGATTATTTGTTTACTTTCACTGTAGCGCAAAAGTAGCTTAATTTGCTCTTGACTTAAGGCTGTTCCTAGACAGGCAACCACATTAAGAATACCGGCAGCATGGAGAGCGATCGCATCAAAATAACCCTCGACAACTATCGCTAAATCTTGCTGAATAATTGCCTGTTTAGCTCGAGCGAGAGCAAAGAGAGTTTTTCCCTTTTCAAATAGAGGAGTATCGGGAGAATTTAGATACTTTGGTTGCTCATTACCTAAAGTGCGACTACCAAAAGCGATCGCTCGTCCTTGACTATCAAAAATAGGAATCATTAAACGATCTCGAAATTGATCGTAATAACCACTACCATTTTGACGCGCTTTAATTAATCCGGCTTGTGCCACTAAAGCCACAGGATAGCGCTTTTGTTCCACCAAATAACGATAGAGAGTTTCCCAACCTTCCGGAGAATATCCCAGTTGAAAAGTTGCGATAGTTTCCGCAGTTAATTGTCGTTGTACCTTGAGATAATCTAAAGCTTTTTCCCCTTGGGGTTGACTAAGGGCGTGTTGATAAAAACTCACTGCCACGGCCATTATTTCGTATAATTGTTCCTTGAGGGATAATTGCTGTTCTAATTCCTGACGCTGTTCTACTGCCAGAGTTTTAATCGGGATTTGATACCTTCTAGCGAGATCAAAAACCACTTCACTAAAAGATTGTTTTCCCACTTCCATGAGAAATTTAATCCCGTTTCCCCCCGCACCACAGCCAAAACAGTAATACATTTGTTTGGCAGGACTAACCGTAAAACTGGGGGATTTTTCCTCATGAAAAGGACATAAACCGACGTATTCCCGTCCCCTTTTTTTGAGGACGACTCTCTCAGAAATTAAATCCACAATATCAATTCTTTGTTTAACTTCTTCGATCGTATCCGGATGTAGTCGCGGTGTATCCATAATCAGTTATCAGGAGTCAGGAGACAGTATTTAGGGTTTGCTGAAAAAGTTTTTCGTGGGGACAGGGTGTGGGGTGTGGGCTTCGGCCGTGAGATCAGCGTTCGACAAAAGCTCACGCCGAGGTCCGAACGGGTCATTGATATTCTGGTCGGATTTCATCGAAGCGCTAATTTTGGTGAGTATCTTGTCGAAAAATCTAGCGGGGGCATTCATCCGACATTTTACAGTTTCATGTCCAGTCCGACTACACCTATAAGGCAAGCATTCTTAGGGACTACTCCCCAAGCGTAAATTTCTGTGTGTCCCACAGTATTTAATTGTTTTGCGTTCTTACAGTTTGGACTTAATTGAATACCTCAAAATTGAATAGTGATGTGAGAAGGAAAGGGTCAACGTCGGACGTTGGCCCAGAGTGTTCGTTCAGGGTGGAAGACTATAATTGTCGTTCTACGGCAGCCGTAAATTCTTCATAGGGTTTAACCCCAACTAATGTTTCTATCAATTCCCCCTGTTTAAATACCATGACAGCCGGAATACTTCTAATTCCAAAGCGTTTGGCCACGGGTTTGTTACTGTCCAGGTCAAGTTTGAAGACTTTGGCGCGATCGCGATAGTCATCGGCCAATCGATCGATCAACGGTGCCACCAGTTTGCAAGGTCCACACCAGGTTGCCGTGCAATCTACCACCAACAGTGATTCACTCTTTAACAGGGAATCAAATTCAGTTTCATCTTGAATAAATGTAGCCGTACCCATGTTTATATCTCCAAATTGATGCTGTGTGACTTAGGGACTTGCGCTTTGATAATATGCCATCTGGCTGGTCTGATTCTTCTACAGAGCGATTTTCAAAGCTGGGATATTATTCCCACGCCAGTCCCTTAACTATTGCAGTTAATCCAGTCTATACAAGTCAAGAATGCTTTAATCTTTAAAATTGAAAATCAACAGGGATAGGAAAGTCCTGTAACTGGAGGATCATGGCTAAAATTGTCGGTGTTCATGGTATCGCGCAAGAATTTAGGGGTAGCCACACGATTTCTGCTGAGTGGTTGCCAAGTCTCAAGGATGGATTGAAACTCGCAGGAACTGAGTTAAAGTCCGATACTGATTTTCTTTGTGCGTTTTACGGAGATCTTTTCCGGGGAAAATCGAAAGCGATCGGTATTCCGAACTACGATGTTAGTGATATCGATTCCGATTGGGAAAAAGAATTACTCCAGTCCTGGTGGCAAGAAACGGAACGAGTGGAAAATAATCCTCCGAATGCGAATAGCCTTTTGAGAGAAAAATCTACCCCAAAAATTATCCAGAGAGCTTTGTCGGGGTTAAGTGAATCTCGGTTTTTCGGTGGCATTGCCGAGAAATTGGTGATTTTTTATCTGAAGCAAGTGGGGAGCTATTTACACGATCGAGAGCTAAAACAGCAGATTCAAAGGCGAGTGATAGAATGTATCGATGAAGATACGCGGGTACTTGTAGCTCATTCTCTCGGTTCGATCGTCTGTTACGAAACTTTATGTCAGCATCCCGAATGGCCGATTAAAGTCTTTGTCACTCTCGGTTCTCCTTTGGGGATAAGACAATTGATTTTCGATCGACTGCAACCCTCTCCCCGCGATAACCTGGGGTGCTGGCCCGGAAATGTGGAAAGATGGGTGAATATCGCGGACGATGGCGATGTGGTGGCGTTGACAAAGCAACTCAACCCTTTATTTGAGGGAACTGTCGAGGATAAGCTAGTTTATAATGGTTGCGAGGCTCACGATGCCAAAAGGTATCTGACGACGGTTGAAACCGGGGAAGCGATTCGATCGGGGTTAATCGATTGATGGGTAATGGTATGGATGAAGAAATCAAGTATTATCTAATTGCTTGTGGGACAAAGGATTACAACGCATTCGAGCAGTTACCCAGCGTCGAAACGGATTTAAAACTGGTGAACAATCTGTTTACCAGTGGTTTTGGATATGAAAGAGTTCTGCCAAGTTTACACTTGAATCCCACAACTAACGATCTTAGAATAATATTCCCTAATTGGCTTCGGGATAGAGAGCGCCATGGAACGAAAAATATTCTTATTTTCTACTATTCTGGTCATGGCGAATATTGTCCAGGTGATGGACATTATCTCATACTGAAAGATACAGATATTGATTATATATCTTTAACGGCTTTACCGACTCAAGACTTAGTTCGTCCTCTTAACAATAAGCAAGTAACCATCTTTCAAATTCTCTATATTATTGATACTTGTTACTCCCAAAGTGGTGCGGGAGATATGATAAAATTCGTTAGCAATGCGATCAAACAATATGAAGCGGTTCGAGGAGCTAATATAGCTATTCATGTTATGGCCGCTTGTAGGGCAAAAGATACAGCGATCGAGGGAGTTTTATCCCGATCACTGCAACAAGCTCTCGATGATATAGAAGCGATCGAGTTTGTTTCGCACCGTGGATATATCGATCTGGGTTTGTTGGTTGAGAAAATGAACCAGAATGTTGACAGTAATCAGCGTGTTAATTATTCTGCGCTAGGAATTGAAACCTATGCTAGGTTTTTTCCTACTTATACTAAAGCTGACCAAAAATGGGAAAATCAACGATTTAATTTAATCGAAAAACTTTTCAATGTTTTAAATATTAATTCCGATAATAGTTTATTTTTAATCAACTCTTTTTTGTTAGTCTATGAAGATCCCAAATCATCATCTATTTCAAACATACAAGAGCTTAGAGAAAAACTCAAAGATTTGTCTAGTAAGCCAGTTAATAAAGAAATATGTCCTTTGATTTTATTTTCTGAATGGTGCAGATTGAAGTTATTTAAGGATCAAAACCTAGATATTGCTGACAATATTGATACTTGGAAAGGCGAGGCTGTTCGATATAGGGATGGTGTGCAATTAGACACAATCAAGAAATATGCGAGAGAATTGTGGGATAAATTTAATAAAATTATCGAACTAGAAGGAAGAATACAAATTCTCATCTCACCCGCAATTGATAAACATAATAATACTGGCTTACAAACAGAATATTTTTATGTAAATACGATGTTTTTTGTGGGAATAAACAATAAAATTGAGTTAGGGAGCATCTATGAAAAAGAAGAAAGTTTTAGGTTAGAAGAAATGCAAAATAGTTTCTATCAGGTAATTCCTGAAATATTTTACTATTTACCCGATCGAGTGAGACTAGAGATTGAATTTTTCCTTCCATTTGCTTTGCTGAAACACTCCCTAGAAGATATTAAGTTTAGATGCAATGATGGGCTATCTATCGGATACGAGTACCCCGTCTTTATTAACTCTTTTGATCGCTATTTCGATGAAGACTTCCGAGAAATCCGCGACGAGATCGAGGAGATCAAGAGAGCTTTATGGGAAAATGGTGGCGATCTTGACCGGGAACATTACTACATCGGAACCGAACCATCGATCGCCGATCTGGAAGATATCGTCGAATCCCTGCCGATCGCCGTCTGGAGTCGCAACGTCAGGGAACCGATGACAGATAACGATCTAAAACCCTCGGAATGGAAAAACTGGCCCGATAATATCAAAGAATTACGCAGAAACAAGCGAAAAATCGCCCTTTTCTGGGACGATCTATACCCCAAACCCTCCCCGAGACCAAGACCTCTAAACACGAGAGTGGTGGAATCCAATGGCCAATAAACCAGTTCCCAAAGCAGAAGACCTTCGCATCTATCGGGGTTTGACCCTGAGTGCCGATAGTTTACCCACACCCAAAGAACAAAGAAAACACCTCGATCGCATCCCACCGCCACCCCCTTGGCGCAGTTTTAGCCTATCCCCGGAAGAATGGACAAAAGCGGCGAAATCGCAGGAAATACCGCCCGAACAGGGAAAAATCGACCCTAGGGCTTTAGGATTCGTCGCGGATAAGAAAGCGGTGGAATTGGTGAATGCTGCCCTCTGTTTGCGTCGTCCCCTACTGATCGAGGGCAACCCCGGCGCCGGCAAGACTTCCCTGGCCTACGCAGTCGCGCGGGAATTGGGACTACCCGGCCCCTACCGTTGGTCGATCGTTTCCCGCACCACCCTTAAAGAGGGTCTTTATGCCTACGATGCGATCGGACGGTTACAGGAAGCTTCCCTACAAAGACAGAAAGTGGGAGAGGGGGGAGAGTACGAGGAGCCGGATATCGGCAGCTATCTAAGATTAGGTCCCATGGGGATGGCTTTTTATCGATCCCGTCCAGGCCTACCGGCGGTGCTGCTAATTGATGAGATCGATAAAAGCGACATCGATATGCCTAACGATCTCCTCCATATTTTCGAGGAGGGATTTTTTGAGATCCCAGAATTGACACGATTAAAAACCGGCGACCAATCCGTTCTTCCCTATCGCGGTCAACAGGACGACAGCGAGGAAAAAATCCCGATCGATCGAGGTTGTGTGTCTTGTCAGGAGTTCCCCCTAGTATTCATGACCAGTAACGAGGCCCGGGAGTTTCCCCCCGCTTTCCTGCGTCGATGTTTGCGTTTAAGACTCGAACAACCCAATAACGAGGATGATTTCTATCGGATACTAGAGCAACGTTTCCCCCCGGAGAGCCTAAATCAATTGGAAGAACCGGCCAGAGAACTAATCCAGAAATTTCTCGATCGAATCAAACGCAAAGACAAACTAGCCACCGATCAACTGCTCAACGCGGTCTATCTGTTACTACAGGGAAACGACCTCACCGACCCCGATAGCAAGCTGCTAGACACCATCTTTAAATCCTTGCAAGGGTAGGGGGAGAGATGGAAGGGAAAAAAGCTATCTGGTGGGAAGACGAGAGGGAAATGGCAGAACTGATCTGGTGCGCTGCTTACCTCGATCGCATTATCGCGCCTTGGTCGCTCGAGCAGCCCGAACAGTCGGAATCAACCCTATCTAATGATCAGGATGATAACCGGTCATCCGGCAGCGGTGAAAAAACCCCTCCCCCCGGAGCGATCGAGTCAACCACTCCCATTGTCCATCCCGAAAACATCGATCGCTCGACGCAGCCCCCCCCGAAGCGCGATTCGGTCGAGAGCGATCGTTCTTCTCCCGTTCGCGTCCCCGATCCCTTTCCGATACCCGAACCCGCGGCCATCAGTAAGGCAATTCTCCCCCTAGCGCGTCGCGTGCCTGGATTACGGGCCGACGAGTTGGATATCGAGGTTACAGTGGAACGGACGGCCGAAGCGGGGGGATTGCCGATTCTCGCTTTCCGACCCCCCCTAGAACGTTGGTTAGAGGTTCACCTGCTGATCGATCGCTCTCCCCCGATGGAATTTTGGGGAGATATCGCGGCAGGAATGACCACTCTCTTCCGTTGGCAAGGCTTTTTTCGGGACGTGCGGGTTTGGTGGTTCCAGACTGGTGAAAATGAAGCTCGTTTGCTTTCCGGCGCCGGGCAAATCGAACGGAACCCTCGCAGTCTGGTTGCACCCTCTGGGAACCGACTTTTTATTGTCCTAACCGATACTTTGGGGAAAGCTTGGCGATCGGGGTCTGCCTTCGCCACCCTAGCGGTTTTGGGAAAAGAACATCCCGTCACCATCGCTCACATTTTCCCGCAGCAGCTATGGCAACGAACCGCTTTAGAGGGGGCGATCCTCCGGCCTTTGATCGCACTCGCTCCCGCTGCTGCCAACGCAACACTGCAAGAGGGGGAAAAACTCCGCACGAAGCAGATTCTCTATCGGTTCCCTATTTTCAATCTATCCCCCGCTCACTTTGCAACCTGGGCGAAATTTATCGCTGGGAGCGGTGGTAACTCCATTCAGGGGGTTTTAATGCGATCGACCACTGCGGGGGTGGATATGGGTGAAACCGGAGAAGAAGAGGCAGCCGCGACCGGAGCGGAATCCCCGGAAGAGTTATTGAGAGGCTTTTTAATCGATGCCAGTCCCTTGGCCCGAGAACTGGCTAAAGTGCTGGCGGCCGTTCCCCTGATTCCTCCGGTGATGCGATTGGCACAAAGGCGATTTTTACCCGATAGTAAACATTGGCATCTAGCGGAGGTCTTTTTTAGCGGACTGGTCGAAAAATCTACCTTTAGTCCGGAGGGAGCGACGGTTACGGATGCTTGGTACGATTTTTACCCCGGCATTCGTCAGCTACTGTTGGCAGATAGTGCCAACCGGCGCACGATCGATATTTGGCGGGGCATCGGCGATTATATTCGCGACCATTACGGTGAATTTCGCGATTTTTCGGCTCTAATCCCCAATCCACAGGGTTCTCTAGATGATGCAGTCAGCGATCGCTCTCTCTATTTCGCTGAGGTGGACGCGGCTGTTCTCCGCACTTGGGGGGGAGAGTACGCCGATATCGCCCAAAACATCGAGGAGAGAGTGAGGCAGCGAAAACAGGAAATCTTGACCCCCGAAGAACTCCTAAAATTCCCCTTCGAGACCCTATACGTCGATAAACGGGGAGAAATTACCAAAACAGAACCCCTGGAGGCCTACTACTACGAGGAACCCCTAGGCGAGGGAATCGAACCCCTGACCATGGTTGCTATCCCGGGGGGAACTTTCCTGATGGGTTCACCGGGAGAAAAGTCCGATAAGAATTCTGAAAAACCCCAACACCCCGTGAGCGTTAGTGCTTTCTACCTGAGCCAGACTCCGATTACGCGGGCGCAATGGCGGTTCGTGGCCCACCTACCGAGGGAGGGAAAAGACCTCGATCTAGACCCCGCGCGCTTTAAGGAAAGTGATAATAACCCCGTCGAGCGCGTGAGTTGGTACGATGCGATCGAATTCTGCGCCCGTCTGTCCCGTCACAGGGGAAAAAATTACCGTTTACCGAGTGAGGCCGAGTGGGAATACGCTTGTAGAGCGGGAACAACCACTCCCTTCCACTTTGGCGAGACGATCACGGCAGAACTGGCGAATTACGATAGTTCAATAGTCTATCAACAAGAAAAGGCGAAAAAATCCCCACAGAAAACCACCCCCGTCCGCTCCTATCCTCCCAACGCCTTCGGGCTGTACGATATGCACGGGAATGTTTGGGAGTGGTGTTTAGATCCGTGGCACAGAGGTTATCAAGGCGCACCGCCCACAGACGGGAGCGTTTGGGACGAAAAAAATATTGATAATCGTTATGAAAATTTATTAAATAGTATAAATGAACTATTGACAGATGGCCGATTTTGTGTATCGCGGGGCGGTTCCTGGGGCAGCGATCCGAATGACTGCCGTTCCGCTTACCGTAGCTACGACTCCCGCCGCGACATCCGCTTCAACGTTAGCGGTTTTCGGGTAGTCTGCGTATTCGGGAGAACCCTGTAACCCTTTTTCTCTTTTTTTCCCTTTTTACCCTCATTCCCTTTTTCGGAATTTTTTCACAGAAAACGGGTTTCTCGGAGAAACCCGTTTTCTACTCATGCACTCATGGAAAAAGGGGAATAAATAATCAGTCTTTAATAACCAGATTTAAGTAGCTGGTGCGTGGGAATAATATCCCAATCGATCGGAGGGCGCAAGCTTTGCGCCCCTACAGTAACGGATTTTGTCCACAATGTAGGGGCGAACTGCGTTCGCCCAAAAGGTACATTATCAAGGGGTTAGCAATCCAATTGCGAACGATAGATGGAGATTCTGAGGACTTTAATTCATCAGCTACAGCTTCAGGAATGACCACAAGCTCATACAGTTCTTGTAGGATCATAATTTGGTCAATTAAGAGCAGGTAGCAAATCGGAGAAGTATCAGAGACAACTATCATTTCGCTCTGAGTTCTTTGAGAGTTTGCAAATCGCATTCCAGTTCAGTTTCATCATAATTCAGATAGACTCCCATCCGCTTTAAAAAGGCATGAGTTTCTAACCGAGAAGGTAATTGAAGGATGCGTCCAACTTCGGCCGTACTCAAGACACCGGCACGGTAAGTATCAGCAATAACCATTTCCAGCAGTTTATGAGCCAAATTATCGCCTGTTTGACCTAATCTCTGGGCGATTTCGTCGGGAATATCAACAGTGATTTGCATAAAATTAAGTAGCTGGTTATAATTAAATTAAAAATGGATTTTAGGTTCGATCCCCCCTGCCCCCCTTAATAAGGGGGGTGCCGATAGGCGGGGGTATCTGACAACTTTTAACACCTACCTACTTAGTTCTATCATAGGTGAAATAGAGGGTTCTTCCGGTTTTTGTGTGGAAGGAAAAAGAATAGGGATAATTTGGGTGCATCTCAATTTGGTCGAAATATCTAGAGGACATTTTGGGCGCACGCAGTTCGCTCAACTCACTGACCACGATGCGCCCCTACCATTGACGCAATAATATTATTGTAGGGGCGAATTGCCTTCGCCCTCTTTGAATAACTTCTGCTGCTCACCTATAGGTGAGAGAAAATCACCAATAGGAGATGCACCCGGTTATGCCTGCTACGAATAAAGAAAAATGGTATTAGATTAGCCGAACCTCCCCCCAATCCCTTTACTGTTGCAAGAGTGCCTCATCTCAACAAGCAATTTAAATGCGCGGGTAGCTTATTAATTATTAGTCTGGTTTCCCTCTCTCGCTCTGGAGTGAGAGAATAGTCATACCCAGTTTTTTTGTCCCGATCGAGAGTATTTTCTGAGAGGGATCATTGCTGATCTAGGGACAAAAAACCGTAATTTCGCCCGATATAGCCTTTTATTTGCCCCTATGACTGTCAAGATCGCTCTTAACCCCAATCAGATTCAAAATCTCGATCTCTCATCCTTAGAGACTATTATTCAAGATTATCAGTCTCGATCAGCGATCGCAAAACTGGAACAAGCTCTACAATTAGAGATAGATTATCCTCGCGGGGAGGGTGATATGCGGGAATTATCGGAGATAGCGGAAGTCAGGCTGTGGTTTCTGCGTTTGGATGCGGTTTATCCTTGGTTAATCTTTATTCTTGACCCAAAACACGGAGAAATCGCCCGTTATGCCGCTATGTTAGTCCCCCATCAATTCCATCGTCAGGAAGGAATTCAATATAATCCCGAAGCTTTGGAGATTTTTGTGATGCAAAAACTCTTTATTTTGTCTGATTGGCTGAAAAGTCAGCAAATTCCTGCTTTATCTCGCTTAAAATTTTTCGCTCAACAGTTTGGTTACGATATCGACGAGGAATTTCTCTCTCGTCTCTAAAAGCCTCCTGCGCTGACTAGATAAGGTATTTTTAATATATGGCAAGCTACTGTCTAGCCCAATTTAGCACCACCAATACCCCTATCAGAGAATCATGGATACAAAATCCTTTAAACGTACCCTACAGCAATCGGATAACTATAACCGCAAGGGATTCGGTCATAAAGAGGAAGTAATGGATGCGATGACCAATGAGTATCAAAGCGACCTGATCCAAGAAATTCGGGAAAATAATTATCGTTTACAACGGGGTGACGTGACGATCTATCTCGCTCAAGCTTTTGGGTTTTGTTGGGGAGTAGAACGCGCTGTCGCTATGGCCTACGAAACTCGTCAACATTTTCCCCAGGAACGTCTCTGGATTACTAACGAAATTATTCACAATCCCTCGGTTAATCAGCGTCTGCGCTCCATGGCCGTGGGTTTTATTCCGGTGGAAAATGGCCAAAAAGACTTTACTGTGGTGGAATCGGGGGATGTGGTGATTTTACCTGCTTTTGGGGCCAGTGTCTCGGAAATGCAAATACTTAACGACAAGGGTTGTATGATTGTGGATACTACTTGTCCCTGGGTTTCTAAGGTGTGGAATTCCGTGGAAAAGCACAAAAAAAGCGACCACACTTCGATTATTCACGGCAAATATAATCACGAAGAAACGATCGCCACTAGCTCTTTTGCTGGCACTTATCTAATTGTTTTAAATTTGGCTCAAGCTAATTATGTCGCTAATTATATTCTCCACGGTGGCGATAAAAACGAGTTCTTGGATAAGTTTAAAAATGCCCATTCCCAGGGTTTCGATCCCGATCGCGATCTAGATTATATCGGTATTGCCAATCAAACCACGATGCTGAAAAGTGAAACGGAGGAAATTGGCAAACTCTTCGAGCATACTATGTTGAGAAAGTACGGACCGATCGATTTTAAAGATCATTTCATGAGTTTTAATACCATCTGTGATGCCACTCAAGAGCGTCAAGATGCCATGTTTGAACTGGTGAAAGAACCGCTTTCTTTAATGGTGGTAATTGGGGGTTATAATTCCTCTAATACCACTCACTTACAGGAAATAGCGATCGAGCGTGCCATTCCCTCCTATCATATCGATAGTGCCGAGCGCATTCTCCCCGGTAATCGCATCGAACATAAACCTTTAGGTGGCGATTTAATTATCACCGATAACTGGTTAAATGAGGGAAAAATTATCGTCGGAGTTACTTCTGGTGCTTCCACTCCCGATAAGGTGGTAGAAGAGGTAATCGAGAAAATTTTTGCGCTCAAATCTTCTTTAGTCCCCGGTTAATTAGCCTAGGTGTGTTAGCCTTTGGCAATGGCTGCATCTCAGATCACAAATAGGAGATACAGCCGATATTTTTATCAGTGGGATTGCTCATAAACTAACGACCGCAATCTTGACATTGACGTTAGAACCGTTGGATTCTTCTCGTTTCTGTCTGGAAGGAAGAGCCAATATTTTCCTAAAAACGGCGGGTTTTATCGATTCCGTAGAGGATTCCCGTCACCACGGAAGACAGAATTAATAACAAAATTAATCCTCCGGGTAAAAAGGATAATATTCCCATGCCGCGTAATACATAAACTAACACGGTCACTAATAGGAAACCGAAAAAAAGAGATTTTAAATAACTAGAATTTGAGCGCATTTACTTAGATTAACAGTTCCTCTTGAGTTAAGTTTAACTTTTCGGCAATCATTGCCAGAATTTTTTCTTCCCTTTTTCCGTTACTGATAGATTCCAGTAACCGGCAATTGAGAATAATTTTTTCCCCGTTGGATAAGGTTAAAATAATCCGTCGGTAATTAGACCCCAAAAAGCCTTTGTACTCTTCTACTTTTGCCTCAATAATTCTCTCTAGAAGATAGTCACTTTCACTTCTAAAAGTTAAATGTTGTCGCTTACGGGTTAGGGTAGAGGTACCCTGATTAAAGACATAACTCTCCCAATAGCTGACATCATAAAGTAACAATAGACCAGACAATAAGCACAACATACCCCAGAGATAATAGGGATAATTATGGTGCTGTTCTAGCAGTGCTGACAAGGTATCTAGGGAACTTTTGGCAATAATTTCCTGAGTTTGATATCTGTTCACAAAACTCTCAAATCGAGTTTTAAAATCACTAGCTGACTGCACATCCCGAAAATTCTCGATGTAGAGATAGTTATTTCTTCCGACCAATAAAACCGTGTTATTAACAGTTTTTTTCTGCTCAACACTGATAAAAACTTCCTGATAGACAGCCGTAGCTTTAATGTGAGTTAAAGAAAAATTTTCCCGACTAGAAATAGGAAAATTATACTCTTGGACATATTGACAATCTATTCTTTTTGTGCCTAACCTAATGCAGTCGAGATAAGCGCGCTGGAAAAAAACCAAATATGCTAAAAAGAGCAAGGGAACCCCAGCCAGAAAAAAACCCAGAAAAGGACGATATTTAGGAGCCTTATTCTCCAACAAGAGTGTAGTCAGCGTTTTTTGCTTAACTCGCATAGGAAACCCTACAGGTACTTTGTTCTCATTGTACTACAGCTTTTTTCAGCATCCTTCTCAGGATCGATTTATTTAATCTGCTGACCGGGAAAATTGTAATGATTATTCACGAAAATCTTACATCAGTCTCTAGACTGCCTCTATCTTGGCCTTTTTTGTCTGGGTTTGGCACGGTAAAACCATGTTTATCGAGTTTTTGTAAAGCTTTGGCGATTTTTTGTTTATTGTTTGTATTTAAAGTAAATGTATAAACAAAGCTGTTTTTATAAATTTTTATGACTTTAAGAAACTTTATAAGCTCTAAAAAATTATTTATCTAATTTTTACGCTTTCAATCTCACTCTAGCTATAGCAGATAAAAATTGAGCCTCTTGCCAAGGGGTGGGGAGATGGTCAATAATTGCGATCGAAGCACTGATAAACAAACTCACCATTCAAGCGCACATTGAGGAGAACTTCCATGCCTTTAACACTCGCAGTCTACGGAAAAGGTGGCATCGGTAAATCGACAACAAGCTGTAATATTTCGGCTGCTTTAGCCAAAAGAGGCAAAAAAGTCCTACAAATAGGCTGTGACCCCAAGCATGATAGCACTTTCACCCTCACAGGCTTTCTTATTCCCACAATCATCGATACCCTACAAGAAAAAGATTTTCACTACGAAGACATCTGGCCCGAAGACGTTATCTATGATGGTTACGGTGGTGTCAAATGCGTGGAAGCGGGGGGTCCTCCGGCCGGCGCCGGTTGTGGCGGTTACGTCGTCGGGGAAACGGTGAAATTATTAAAAGAATTGAACGCTTTTGATGAATTTGACGTGATTTTGTTCGATGTTTTGGGGGATGTGGTCTGTGGAGGATTTGCCGCACCCTTAAATTACGCCGATTACTGCATAATTGTCACAGATAACGGCTTTGATGCTCTTTTTGCCGCCAATCGCATCGCCGCTTCCGTCCGGGAAAAAGCGCGCACCCATCCCCTGCGACTAGCCGGATTAATTGGTAATCGCACCTCAAAACGCGATTTAATTAATAAATATGTGGATCATGTTCCCATGCCAGTGTTAGAAGTTTTACCCTTAATTGAAGATATTCGCGTCTCCAGAGTTAAAGGTCAAACTCTCTTTGAAATGGCCGACAAAGACCCGATGTTAAGTTACGTTTGTGACTATTATCTCAACATTGCCGATCAGATTTTAGCCAAACCAGAAGGAGTTATTCCCAAAGAATCTGCCGACCGGGAGTTATTCACTTTATTATCAGATTTCTATCTTAATGCCGATAAACCCAAAGTTAACGCCGAGGCGGAATTAGATCTAATGATGGTTTAGATTATTTTGTCGGGTGGGTTAGCGACAGCGTAACCCACCAATAACCACCAATAAACTCTTTTTCTGGGTGGGTTACGGCGAATAATTAACTTATTAGTTAATAGCCTAACTCATCGTCGTCTAACCCACCCTACCCACTGGCCCACCACCCAACTCGATGCAGCTTTAGAACTTAAGTTATCAGTATGTATGTATTTCTTTTGTCAGCTTAATTCCGATGGGGACAAACTGGTAGAAGTCTGAGGATTGAATTTTGATCCGTCAGAAGAAGAAACTAGAAACTTTTAATCCATCACAAGATAGTGAACTACAAAAGATTAGAGAACAGATAAAACGAGAAAACCTAAATAAACCAAGTTAAAGGAGAACTAAAAAACATGACCGCCACTCAAGAACCGAGCGCTTTACAATTTGATTGTGAAACTGGCAACTATCACACCTTTTGTCCGATTAGCTGTGTTGCTTGGTTATACCAAAAAATCGAAGATAGTTTCTTCCTTGTTATCGGCACAAAAACCTGTGGTTACTTCCTGCAAAATGCTATGGGTGTGATGATTTTCGCCGAACCACGTTATGCGATGGCCGAATTAGAAGAAGGGGATATTTCCGCTCAACTAAAAGACTACGAAGAACTAAAACGCCTTTGCTTACAAATTAAACGAGATAGAAACCCTAGCGTTATCGTTTTTATCGGTACTTGTACCACCGAAATTATCAAAATGGACTTGGAAGGATTAGCACCGAAACTAGAGTCAGAAATCGGTATTCCTATCGTGACAGCACGCGCTAATGGTTTAGATTATGCCTTTACCCAAGGGGAAGATACCGTCCTCGCTTCTATGGTGCATAAATGTCCCGAAAAAGTTAAGCATGAAGATGAAAAAGAAGAACGGAATGCCATCCAGAAACTCTTAACTTTTGGACGTAAAAAAGAAGAAATTAAACAGGAAGAATCGGAATATAAAGACCATCCTCCTTTGGTTTTATTTGGTTCCGTTCCCGACCCGATTGTGACTAATTTAACCCTAGAATTAAAAAAACAAGGAGTTAAAATTGATGGTTGGTTGCCGGCCAAGCGCTTTACTGAATTACCGGTAATTGAAGAAGGTTATTATGTCGCTGGTGTCAATCCTTTTCTATCACGAACTGCCACCACTTTAATGCGTCGTCGTAAGTGTAAATTAATTGGCGCACCCTTTCCCATCGGTCCGGATGGAACCCGCGCTTGGATAGAAAAAATCTGTTCAGTTTTGGGAATACAACCGCAAGGATTAGAGGAAAGAGAGGCAAAAATTTGGGAAAGTTTAGAGGATTATCTGCAACTTGTGCGCGGTAAATCGGTCTTCTTTATGGGGGATAATTTACTAGAAATTTCTCTGGCACGTTTCCTAATTCGCTGTGGGATGACTTGTGATGAAATCGGTATTCCTTACATGGATAAACGCTACCAAGCGGCCGAATTAGCATTACTAGAAAAAACCTGTAATGATATGGGTGTTCCCATCCCGAAAATTATCGAAAAACCTGATAACTACAATCAGATTCAGCGCATTTACGAGTTAAAACCCGATTTAGTGATTACAGGAATGGCCCATGCAAATCCCTTAGAAGCGCGGGGAATTAATACTAAATGGTCGGTAGAATTTACTTTTGCTCAAATCCACGGTTTTACCAATGCGCGAGATATTTTAGAATTAGCTACTCGTCCCCTGCGTCGCAACAATAACCTCAAGGAATTGGGTTGGGATAAGTTAGTTAAAGAGTCAGCAAAAGTGTAAGTTTGTTGTCAAAAGTGTACAGTCATCAGGTAAGGAATTGATTTTCCTTGCCTTTTTTCCTGTGATTGTTTGCTGATTCTGAGGACAATTCTTGTTCAAATGCTCAACAAGTGCATAAAATAAAAGTATCGTCTCCTTATATTCCTTAGAGACTGTTAGGGTTAATATGCAATGCTCATCGGATTTAGTGTCGGCAATTATCGCTCTTTTAAAGATGTAGTAACTCTCAGTATGGTAGCTGCCGAGGATGCCTATGGTAATGATGAGCTTGATAAAAATCATGTTTTTAAGGTTAATCAACAATTTAGTTTACTGAAAAGTGCCGCTATTTATGGAGCAAATGCCAGTGGTAAGAGTAATTTAATTCTGGCATTCAATTTTATGCGACGGTTTGTCATGAATTCTGCTAAATTACAAATCACTGACAAAATAGATGTGGAACCCTTTAGATTAAGTACCGAAACTGTTGATAAACCATCCTTTTTTGAAATAGTTTTTCAGCTAAAAAATAAAACTTATAGATATGGATTTGAAGTAACTCAAAAGCGAGTAGTTTCCGAATGGTTATTTTGTACGCCAAGAAGTCGTGAAACTAAAATTTTTAATCGGCAAGGCGATAAAATAGAATATAGCAAAAATATTGAACAAGGTAATATACTAAGAGGATTGACAAAAAAAAATACTCTGTTTTTATCACTAGCGGCTCAATTTAATGATTCTCTAGCGGTGGAAATTGTCTCTTGGTTTAGTCACTTAGGTGTTGTGTCTGGGTTAGATGTGGAATTATTAAAAGCGATTACGCTTGAGCATCTTTCCAATAGACAAGATTTGATTGATGATGTAACTAAGTTAATTAAAAAATTAGATTTAAGTATTGACAATCTCAACCTAGAAATAGAAAGCAGAAAAATTTCCTTAGATAGTCTCCCGCAAGATTTACCAGATGTTGTCAGAAATATCATCAGTCATTCTAGCGGTGAAATAAAGTCCGCTACCATAAAAACCTATCATCCAAAGTATGACTCAAAAGGCAAAATGATTGAGTTAGAAATTTTTGATATGGACAATCATGAATCCGATGGAACTAAAAAGATTTTGGCTCTGTCAGCACCGATTTTAGACACTTTGCAAAGAGGAGAAGTTTTAGTAATTGATGAATTGGACGCCAGACTTCATCCTTTAATGACTAGAAGTATAATAGAATTATTTAATTCTCAGAAAACTAATCCCAAAAATGCTCAACTTATTTTTACTACTCACGATATTAATTTACTTAGTCATAAATTTTTAAGAAGGGATCAAATTTGGTTTACAGAAAAAAATCATCAAGGAGCAACAGATTTATATTCTTTGGTGGAATTTGCTGATATTAATAATAATAATACCTTTGAAAAAGATTATATTCAAGGTCGTTATGGAGCAATACCTTTTATTGGTGATTTAAGTAAAATTATTGGTAATTAGTATGAGTAACAACAGGAATAATTCCGATTATTTTCGTCGCCAAACTAAGACTAGAGAAACAAGAAAAAGATTTTTAATTGTTTGCGAGGGAGAAAAAACTGAAGTTAACTATTTTAAGGCTTTTACTGTTCCTAAGAAAATTGAAGTTATGGTGAAAGGTGAAGGTAAAAATAGCTTGAGTTTAGTCGAAAAAGCTATTCAGATTATAGATAATCTAAAAAAAGATGACTCATTTGATCAAATCTGGTGTGTTTTTGATAAAGATAACTGTTCTAAAGAGCAATTTAATCAAGCGGAAAGACTGGCTAAACAAAAAAACATCAAGATTGCCTATTCTAATGAAGCTTTTGAAATTTGGTTTATTTTACACTTTCAATATCTGGATATCGCCACATCCCGAAGTGAATACACAAAAATTTTAAATACCCAGATGAAAAAGTGTGAATTATTAAACGAAAAAGAACAATATGAAAAAAATCGAGAGGATATGTACGAAAAATTAAAGCCATACCAGACAACAGCAATCACTAATGCAGCAAAACTTATTCAAGATAGGGATGAAGCAAAAAAACATCCTTTTGATGCCAATCCCTCAACCACAGTACAGGACTTAGTGCAAGAACTTAACATCAATAGTCGTCCTTAAGCTTGATTCTCTTTTCTCAGTAATTAAATATTTAATTTTAATTTAAACCTAAAGTGGTTATAATAACTAAAAGCCTATTTAACTAAAGTAACTGCTCTTAATTTGATTTAATTTGATTTAAATGTCCAATAACTTATCTCACCAAAAACCCCATCATCTCAACTTTAGCAGTGAGGATTTAGGCACGGCAAAACCGACTATCACCCTATTATCGGGGGAACCAGAACGCTCGCGCTATATTGCTGAAACTTATTTACAAAATGCACGTTTACTATCGGATTATCGCGGATTAAATAGTTATCTTGGCTACCTAGATAATTCTACCCCAATTCTTCTGGCTACCAGTGGCATGGGTGCGCCATCTTTGAGTATTGTGGTTAATGAATTAATACAGGTGGGAATTAAAACTATTATTCGTATCGGTACTTGTGGCGCAATTCAAAATAGAATAAAAATTGGTGATATTATTATCTCCCAAGCTGCTTTATGTAGGCAAGGTGCAGCTAATGATATTGCTCCTCCAGAATATCCCGCAGTGGCGGATCCTTTTTTGACAGTTGCTCTAGTCAAATCGGCTCAATTTTTGGGAGTAAATTATCATTTAGGTATTACCGCTTCTGTGGATAGTTTTTATGAAGGACAGGAAAGAATCCTGTCTTCTGCTAACCCTTATCTTCAGCGTCATTTAGAGGGAATTACGGAAGAATATCGACGTTTAAATATTCTCAACTATGAAATGGAAGCGGGAACTTTATTTAAAATGGCGGGGGTTTATGGATTTACTGCCGCTTGTATTTGTGGTGTGATTGCTCAAAGAAGTAAAGAGGAAGGGATTAGTTTAGAAAGCAAACAACAAGCCATCGAAAAAGCGATTCAGGTGGCAATATTGACTGTTAGCAACCTCTCCCTATCCTCAATGGATTAATTTTCAGAAATCATCTTCATTAAGACTTCCTCTTTTTCCTGACTTTGGGGATAACAGGAGATAAGTTTAGTGCGTAATTACTGAATTGATTTAATCACATTATCGGCTAATTCTTGGTCGCCATTGCGCCAGCCAAGGGGTGCTAGATGGGTGCGATTGGCTAAGGGAACTACTGGTTTTAAGAGTTGTTGACTTAGTTCTTTAATGACGATAAAAAGAGCCAAAGAATTGGTTCAAAATGCAGAAATGGAAGAAATAGATGCCAAGGCAAGAGAAAAAAGGGCAGAGGTAAATTGGGAGTTACTCTGTCACCCCACCTTGAAACAGCTGCCCCCTAACAACTTAAATAATTAACCCCTTTGTCGAGTATTAATCACCTCACCGGCTGCATTAACTAACTCCAGCTGTAGTGGCATTTGTCCCATAGCGTGAGTAGAACAACTTAAACAGGGATCATAGCAACGAATACCCGCTTCCACCCGGTTTAACATCGCTTCGGGAATTTCGCCACCATGGATATAATGTTGGGCGATTTGTTTCACCGTTTGATTCATGGCCAAATTATTATTACCCGTGGCAATAATCAAATTCACCGTTTCAATCAAACCATTTTCATCCACTTTATAATCATGGAATAAAGTACCCCGGGGCGCTTCACTAACTCCCACCCCTTGCAGACTATTAATTCCCGCTTCGGCACGACAGCGTTGAGAAACTATATCGGGATCGTCGATTAAAAGTTCGATACGCTCTAAACAGCCCAAAATCTCGACTAATCGGGCATAATGATAGTAAAAAGAAGAGGTTGCTACACCACCGACCCGATGGCGATATTCCCGTAACTCGATATCCGCTCCCTCCGTGCCAAAATGAGAACAAACATTTAAGCGGGCCAACGGACCCACTCGATAGATACCGTTGGGATAACCGAGGGGTTTATAGTAGGGAAACTTCAAATAAGACCATTTTTCTACTGATTCGCCGATATAATCGCGATAATTGTCTTCGCTCAGGTTATCGGCCACGATATTGCCTTGACTATCGGTAAAACGAATATGACCGCCGTAGTGTTCCCACTCGTCCCGTTTACCGACCAATCCCATAAACAGGGAAGGGAAATTACCAAAAGCGGCGATTTCTATGGTTAAATCGTCCAGAAGTCTTTTAAACAGGTTTAAAGCCGTGTAAAGAGTCGCTTTAGACTCCGGCAGTCGTTCTTTAATCCATTGTCGCCCCTCTTCGCTCAAAGGGGAACGCACACCCCCCGGTACAGACCAAGCGGGGTGAATTTTTTTCGCTCCCAAAAGTTCAATAACTTTCTGTCCGAATTGACGTAAACGGATGCCTGCTCGCGCTAGGTCGGGATCGGCGGCGATTAAACCGAAAATATTCCGTTTGGCGGGGTCACTTTCCCAACCAAGCAGAAAATCGGGACTGCTAAGATGGAAAAAGCTTAAAGCATGGGATTGGGTTAATTGTCCCAAATTCATCAAGCGCCGCAGTTTTTCACCCGCAGGGGGGATTTGCACCGCTAGAATTTTATCGCCGGTTTTGGCGGCACAAAGTAGGTGACTAACGGGACAAATCCCGCAAATTCGGGCAGTAATTCCCGCCATCTCCCACATCGGCCGTCCCTCGCAGAATTTCTCGAAACCGCGATACTCGACCACATGAAAACGCACGTCATCCACTTCCCCCCCATCGTCAAGGAAAATCGAAATCTTGGCATGGCCTTCGATCCGGGTGACGGGATCGATAACGACGGTTTTAGTCATAGTAAGTCCTCATTGTTCAGGAGTTCCACAGAACGGCATTGTGGAGACTGCGATCGAGCTTGGTTTCGACGATAATTTATCCCGATCTCCGCCCTGCTGTTTCTATGATAGTTATTACTCCCCTAGCAATCCTAATTTTCATAACAATTTTTCCCGATTCTCAATCGCGGCTAATTGGGCATTTTGTAGCAAATACTACAGAAAATAGTTCGGGAATCCGCAATAATTGTGTCTCTCTTTGCTGGTGTTGATCGGTCATTATATATATAGAAGTCGGTTCTCGGCTGTTAGTTTTCAGCTTGGTGCTGCTTTGCTCTCAAAGCTGAGGGCGAAAGGAGCCGAAGTCGGCCAGATTGTTTAAGGCTAATCGGGAAAATCACCTTTTTGTCTTGTAATCTTACCTGACAATATCAGCGGCACTGCCGAGGATTCAGGAAAAAGCGACCCAAAAACAAGCGATTGTAGTTGATAGTCCTAAACTATAATACTTTTGTTCTAAATGTTGAAAAAAGAGGATAAACTTAACATCATACCAAAGAATGAATTAACTTTGAACCTTTAGGGGATTGCCCGCGTCTAAAAGCGCAGGATACAATCAAAGAAATTCCGATCAAACTCATACCGACTTCAGATAAGCCAGACTCACCCGCGAGTCGGAATAGTAACAGACTTTTTCTGTGTCAAGGAGTCACCACCAAACCAATGCCCACCGCAAAAACCAACCAAACTCAACCACAGCCCACCCTCAATGCCGATATGGTGCGTACCTATCTGCACGAAATTGGGCGAGTTCCCCTCCTAACCCACGAACAAGAAATTATTTACGGCAAACAAGTCCAACGGATGATGAGCCTGTTAGAAACGAAAGAAGCACTATCGAAACAATTAGGACGGGAACCACAGCGCTTGGAGTGGGCGGATTCGGTGAATTTAAGCGAAAATGAACTGGATCGCGCCTTGAAAACTGGCGATCGAGCTAAACGGAAAATGATTGAAGCTAACCTCCGCTTGGTAGTTGCGATCGCAAAGAAATATCAAAAGCGGAACATGGAATTCCTAGATCTAATTCAAGAGGGTAGTCTGGGATTAGAAAGAGGTGTAGAGAAATTTGATCCCACCAAAGGTTATAAATTTTCTACCTATGCCTACTGGTGGATTCGACAAGCGATTACCCGTGCGATCGCTCAACAGGCCCGCACCATTCGTTTACCCATCCATATCACCGAAAAACTGAACAAAATCAAAAGAACCCAGCGCGAACTCGCCCAAAAACTGGGAAGAAGTGCCACTCCCGCCGAGATTGCCTTGGAATTAGAGCTAGAACCCGCTCAAATCCGCGAATATCTCAGTATGGCTCGTCAACCCATCTCCCTTGATGTGCGCGTCGGCGATAACCAAGATACGGAATTGTCGGAATTATTAGAAGATAGCGGAGTTTCTCCCGATACCTTCATCACCCAAGAGTTATTACGGCAAGACTTAGCCAATCTCCTGGCCGAATTAACTCCCCAACAACGGGAAGTGATTACTCTCCGTTTCGGTTTAACCGATGGCAAAGAGTTATCCCTAGCCAAAATTGGTCAGAGAATGAACATCAGTCGAGAACGAGTGCGACAATTAGAACACCAGGCCTTGGCTCATTTACGCCGTCGCCGGGCCAACGTCAAGGAATATATTGTCGCTAGTTAGTAAAATTAGCAAATAACCAAGAAGGAGGGCGCAAGCTCTCTTTTTTTTGGGTTTAATTAATATAGAATCCCGATTAGTTTTCACCTGTGGCAGTTCCGTCATGACTAGAGCGACAGAAACAGCGACCCCAACACTATACGAAGAAGATTTTTATCTCTGGCTAAAAACCACGGCAGAACAATTAAAAAAGGGCCAGTTTGCCGAGGTGGATTTAGACAACTTAATTGAGGAGATTGAATCGATGGGGAGAAGTGAAAGACACGCGCTCAAAAGTCTTTTAACTCGTCTCCTAGAACATTTACCTGAAATGTCGGCTTGAAGGCTCTCGGTTTTACCGATGAGATGAAAAGCCGACCAGCATAGAAATAGCGAAGCACGATTGACAACTCAATTCTTAGCGTGCTAGAATAG
>VYLQ01000149.1_pt1 | contig 26858 bp, 16 predicted proteins | sample 5115351 | NCBI WGS metagenome assembly VYLQ01 (sample SAMN12291776, study PRJNA351875) | freshwater metagenome | isolation source: freshwater lake | place: USA: Michigan, Lansing Lake | collected 2013-08-14 | reverse complement strand
CCCGCTCGTGATGTAAAATCTTTACAGGAACTAGACAAAGCAGTATTTGGAGCTAACGTTTCAATTCAAGCAAACTTTGTAGAAATACAACTATCGTAGGGCATACGAAAAGTAGTGCGCAGGCGTGAGAACCACCTCTGGGTTGGATAACGCAAGGTATCTAGTTTAAGTGGACTCGTTGAACCAAGAATCCCTCGCTTGAGTGCGACGGGAGTGTCAATGAGTACAATGGGCAAACGGTCAAGACTCAAAAGGGTTTTGACTGGGTTGACAGTCAGAAGATCATGGTTCTTAATATATTAGATGCCAGTAGATTCGCCCTAGAGGGTTATTGCAACCCCCAGATCGCGCTTTTGACTTGCTTGATTACTAATTTACTATGTGTCTCCGCCGCTAGGAGTGTGATATGAATCGTCCTGGGAATCGGTTTACCGAATCACCGAAAACCCCCCCGACTCCTGAAGTGGAACTTCAGGAAGTCCCCCTTGAGTCCCCCCCTACTGAGGCTGACTTAGCCGTAGAGTCAGCCACCCCCGAAGAAGTCAAACGTCAACAACCGATCCCCCCTCCCAGTCATCTGCGGCAGTATCGGGCGATCGGTCTCGTCTATGGCCATTATCAGCGATCGGAGGAACAATTAACTAAAGGCAATATTTTAACTGCCGATGGTACTCTGATCGATTCTGTGATTCTCGGTCGGGTAATCAGTTTGGTTAAAAATCATCTCGATCTGGAAAAACCCCATCTTTGGGTAGTTTATCCGCGCACCCGTCAGGAAAATGATGCCCTTCATGTTCAGATTGTCGGTGTTTGGGAACCAGAAACCCTGAAAAAGAAGGAAGATGATCCAGAGATAGAGCCTCTCCTCGCTTCTACCCCGGGTTATTTCTCGATTCGAGGTGAAGTTATCTTTACCGAACGGGAAAATCAAGCGGTAGTGGTCAAAATCCGACAAATGCCCAAAACTGAAGCGGAGAAACCCAAGTTTTTTAAACTAAAATTGCGCGGCACTTTACCAGGTAAACCGGTCAGTCGTTTTTGGGATTTTCAGGTACAACTTAAAGGGGATGCCTTAACCATTTTGGAAGGTTTAGACCTCGGTTTTGCCAGCAAGAAAAAACCGATGGGTAAGGGAGGTTTTAAAAAGCCTTTTGATAAAAATCGTCATCCCTCGGTCGATAGATATTCTCGACCTGAAGGGGAAGGAGAAAAGCGACCTTTTACCCCCGGACAATCCCCTATCCCTCGGCCTTCCCGACCCAAACCCGTATCGGAAAACTAATTTTTTTCTAAGGATGGGTGAGAAACCCATCCCTAGTCTAGAACTTGGTTTTGGGAGCTATTTGATACTTAGTATTAGGAATATAAGCGCGAATGTTATAACTATAATCCGTTCCTAAAATCTCGGTGATAAAAACCGCTAACTGAGTGCCTAAAATCGCTTCATCGGCAGAATTAAAAGATTTATAATCTTCTATTAACCATTCTTGACCACCATTAACTAAAGTACATTTAAAGGTACCAAGAGATTCGGCAATTTCTGTATTTTCTGTATAGTTTCTCGTTTTTACTTCCCCCGCACTATCTGCCCTCAAACACAATTGATTAAGTTCTGCATAAAATTTGGCAGGAATTTTGTCTAAATCACCCCCTTTAGTCACCCAACGCATGAAAAGATGGAAGGACCAAGGAAGATTGAGGTAAACTAGATAAGATAAACCCAGAATAATTGTTAAATATAAGGAGGGGATCAGGAATTTATTATATTTCCTTTTTTGAGATCGATTTAAATGTTTTGCTAAATCTAGCTTTGATTTTTTCATGAATTTTAATTAGTCAAAAGTAATTAGTAAAAAATAAGATGTATAAAAAAATCCTGCGTTTTGCTCCGATTATCCTGTCTTTGAGTTTATTTATTCTAGCGGTCTGGGCAATTAGTCAAGAATTTAAACACTACACTTTTGCCCAACTCTTGGCTAGTTTAAATCATATTACCACAAGTCGTAAGCTAGAAGCTATTTTTTGGATGGCTTTGGGTTATTTATCGATGACGGGTTATGATCGCCTAGGTTTTTATTATATCAATCATCCCTTAGCTTTAGGCACTATTATCCGCACTGCTTTTATCAGTTATGCCCTTGGTAATACCATTGGTTTAACCTTATTTTCTGGGACAGCGATTCGTTATCGTTTCTATACTCCTGCGGGGGTGGGGGTGGTGGATATTGCCAAAGTTATTACTTTTACCCATTTAAGCTTTTGGCTAGGAATGTTAGGCATTGGTGGTGTAAGTTTCCTCCTCGATCCCCAAAGGATTCCTCAACTTTTAAAATTACCTTTTTTAACTACCAAACCTTTAGGAGTAATTTTTTTATTGCTAGTTACGGGCTATTTTTTCTTGACTCTCACCTATAAAAAACCGATAAGAATCGGTAAAGAAAATATCTATTTACCTTCTTGGATCCTTTCCCTGGCTTTGATTTTGTTGACTTTTATTGATTGGATATTAGCCGCTAGAGTTCTATATCTTCTTCTCCCGGGCAACTATAATACTTCGTTTTTAGGATTTTTCGGTCTCTATGTATTTGCCATGACGGCAGGGGTATTAAGCAATGTGCCGGGGGGAATAGGTGTTTTTGAGTTTATCATGCTGAGATTACGCCCCGAATATGTATCTAATGCCGAGCTTTTAGGTTCTCTAATCGCCTATCGAGCTATTTATTATTTCCTGCCTTTAATTGTCGCTTTTGTCTGGTTATTAGGTTATGAAGCGCGCAGAAAATAAGGCCCGCAAATTAGCTTAAACGGACAAAAAAAGTCCCCATGCCGTCATAGCTGGGGAGCATCAATCTAGTAGGCTAAAGTTTCTAAAGTTTCCCGTAGATAGGAACAAATGCGAGCATCAGCATCGTCTCTATTTTTACCTAATTCTAGTTGTTCTTGCTGCCAACGCCGAAAACCGGAACTAGCGGCGATGGCTTGTTTTAAATGCTCCCAAGTGTGATGATCTTTGTGAAGTGGGGTGTCAGAAAATGTGGTGGAGTTGCCCATCTTTACCTCTGGTGGTAGGGTTGCACTTTTTAACATAACTTAAAAATGGCTGGAAATTCTGATAACTGGGACACAATTAGCCAGAAAAAAGGTGTTGCCTGGCTGGAAAGCTGCCGGGATGCCAACACCTTTTTTCAGGAAATCTAGCGGATTTTTAGGATATTTTGCAGGTTTCTGCCGCTTCTTCCGCCTCCACTGCCGCGTTTAAAGCTGCGGGGGGAATGGGGATAGGAAATACCGACGGCAGGTTAGCGGCGGCATCTTCAGGAGGCTGCCCGGGGTGAAAACGACGGTAGGTTAAAACACCGGCTACGGTGATTGCTCCTGTAGCGGCGGCAACCCCTAAAATAAGTTTGTTAGTATCCACATGGAAGGTGGTATTGCTGCCAAAAATGCCTTTAGCTTGAGCGAAAGGACAAGCGGAGGTGCTGCCGGCATCAAGAGTACCTAAAACAATGCCACTGACGAGGGTGGCACTAACGGCGATGGAGGTGAAAAAAGTTTTCTTCATAATTGCCTTGCGGATAGGTTGTCAATAGCGATTATCCTTGCATTATAGATATATAAATCACAATTGTCTATTTTATTTCCGTTGGTGACATTAAAATAACTTTGTTTAAGAATCATGAATTATCAATATCGTGTCGGGGGTAGTCTTGCCTATAACCATCCTACCTATATCGAGAGAAATGCCGATCGAGAACTGTTAACGGCGTTGAAAAATGGTCAATTTTGCTACGTTTTCAACTGTCGTCAGATGGGCAAATCCAGTTTAAGGGTACGAGTGACTCATATTTTACAGCAATTGGGCAGGGATTGCGCGGCGGTAGATATAACCAGTATTGGTAGTAATGATAATTTATCCCAATGGTATAACGGGGTGATTACCCGTTTGTTTTTAGGATTTAATCTGACGGGAAAAATTAATCTTAAATTCTGGTTGCGCGAGCGAGAGGATTTACCCCCCGTGCAGCGTTTGGGACAATTTATTGAGGAAGTTTTATTAGTTTATTGTCGGGGAGAGAAAATATATATTTTTATCGACGAGATCGATAAAATTCTCAGTTTACAGTTTTCTCTAGATGACTTTTTTTCCCTGATTCGTTATTGTTATAACCAAAGGGCGGAAAATGCCCAGTATGAAAGAATTACTTTCGCTTTATTCGGTGTGGCTACCCCAGCAGATTTAATTCGCGAAAAGACCCAAACATCTTTTAATATCGGCCAGGCGATCGAATTAACAGGATTTAATCTGGCAGAAACTGCTCCTTTAGCCGCAGGATTATCTAGTCAAAGTAATTATCAACCCGACTGGTTAGAAAAAGTTATTTTTTGGACGGGAGGACAGCCATTTTTAACCCAGAAAATCTGTCAGCTATTGCTGGAAAGTAATTTAGATATTGAGACGCTGATCAAAGAGAAAATTATTAATAATTGGGAATCTCAAGATGAACCGGTTCATCTGCGAACTATTGCCGATCGCTTGTTAAGAAATCAAGACAAAGCGGGTCGTTTGTTAGGCATCTATCAACAAATTTTAGAAAAGGGGGCGATTCTGTGCGATGATAGTCCAGAACAAGGGGAATTAAGGTTATCGGGATTAGTGGTAAAAAAAGATAATCAATTAGTAGTTTATAATCCTATTTATCGAGAAATATTTAATCTCAATTGGGTGGAAAAACAATTGGAGCAATTGCGTCCCTACTCAGAAGCGATCGCCGCTTGGCAACAGTCTAATTATACCGATGAATCGCGGCTTTTACGCGGAAAAGCTTTAAATAATGCTCTCGATTGGTCTCAGGGAAAAAGCTTAAGTAATCTTGATTATCAGTTTTTAACTGCTAGTCAAAATCTCGATAAAAGAGAGGCAGAAATTAGCCTAGAAACTCAGAGACAAGCTAATAAAATTCTAACAATTGCTCACCAAAAAGCCACGAAAAGAATTCAAATTGGCTCGGTAATTTTAATTACTTCTCTCTTGGGTTCTCTCTTAGCTTTTATTCAGGTAAAACAAGCGTGGCAGCAAGTAGAAACCGCTCAAATAGGTATTCAATTACAGCGCCGGGGTGATAGTTATTGGCAACAATTTCAATTTGAACAATTAGAATCTTTAATTGCGGCCATGCAAGCAGTAAATAGTTTAAAAAATATCGTTACTGATGGGCAACCCTTGAGTAAATATCCTGCCACCAGTCCAATTATTACCCTGCAACAAATTTTAGATCGCATTCAAGAAAAAAACCAACTGCAAGGACACCGGGGAACTATTTATAGTGTTAGTATTAGTCCTGATCGTCAAAAAATTGCCACTGCTTCTCAAGATGGGACGGTAAAAATTTGGAATCAAAAAGGTGAGAATATTCAAACTTTGACAGGTCATCAGGGAGTAGTTTATAGTGTTAGTTTTAGTCCCGATGGTCAAAAAATTGCGACTGCTTCCGAAGATAAAACCGCCAAAATTTGGAACTTGCAAGGGCAAAATTTAGTTACCTATCCTGACCATCAAGAATCAGTTTATAGTGTTAGTTTTAGTCCCGATGGTCAAAAAATTGTGACTACTTCCAGGGATAAAACCGCTAGATTATGGAATTTATCAGGTCAAACTTTACAGGTATTTAAGGGACATAAAAGATCGATAGATGCAGCTAGTTTTAGTCCCGATGGTCAAAAAATTGCCACCGCTTCCCGGGATGGTACGATTAAAATCTGGGATTTATCAGGTAAAATTATCTTGAGTTTAGGTAAAGAAAATATTGAGGCTTTTTATAGTGTTAATTTTAGTCCCGACGGTCAAAAAATTGCCGGAGCAGCGGCAGATAAAACTGCTAAAATCTGGGATTTGGAGGGAAATTTAAGAGCTACTTTCCGGGGACATCAAGATTTTGTCAACAGTGTTAATTTTAGTCCTGATGGGCAGTTTATAATTACCGCATCTAGTGACGGTAGTGCTAAAATTTGGGGACTGCAAGGGGAAGAAATAACTACTCTCAGAGGACATCAAGAATCAGTTTTTACTGCTGTATTTAGTCAAGATGGAAAAGAGGTGGTAACTGGATCGAGTGATGAAACGGCTAAAATTTGGCAACTGAACAATTTAAATCAAACTAGGGTCGATAATACCAGTGTTACCATTAATTCCCGGGGTAATATTATCGCTATTGCTAATAAAGATGGTCAAATTACTTTACTCGATTCCCAGGGAAAAAAAATTAGAGAATTTGCCACAAAAATGCGCTCAATCTATAGTATAGCTTTTCATCCCGATAGTAATCAGATAGCGATTACAGGAAGAAATGGAAAAGTACAAATCTGGAGTCAAAAAGGAACAATGCTTCAAGAATTTACTGCTAGTCAAGTACCGATTTATAGTCTTGCTTTTAATAGAGAGGGAACAGCAATAATCACGGGAACAAGCGAGGGAAAAATTCAATACTGGCACTTAAGTGATCATCGGCCTCAATTAATTAATTCTTGGACAGCCGATGATAATATTATCTATGATTTGGTGTTTTCTCCCGATGATCAAAAAATTGCTACCGCTGCTAGGGGAAAGATTAAAATTTGGGATTTGCAGGGTAATCTTTTCGAGGAGATTAAAACCGATTCTTTTCCCGTTTATGGAGTTAGTTTTAGTCCCGATGGTGAAAAAATCGCCGCTATTTCAAGGGATGGTACAGCTAGACGCTGGGACATGGACGGAAATTTGCGATCGGAGTTTAAAATAGAAGAAGATATCGTCTATGGGATTACTTTTAGTCCTGATGGTCAAGAGATTGTGATTATTGCTAGGGACGGTCAAAAGCATCGATGGCCCTTAGAAACAGAATATAATTATTTACAAAAATTGCTTGATCGAGGTTGTCTTTGGTTAGAAGATTATCTCGGAAATCGTCCCGAAAAACGAGAAGCTCTATCCCTGTGTACTAGGAAAATAAAACCATTCACATTGTAAACTTGGTTTGACTGGGTGGGGGCAAAGTTTAAATTAATTGGTTAATTTCTTGAGTAATTATTGCCTAACCCACCCGCTAAATAGGGTTTGCGGCAAAAAGTTTTTAGTGGGGGTAGGGTGTGGGGTGTAGGGTGTGGGGTGTAGGGTTTTAACCATTTTGAGGGGGTCAATTACCTAATTTTCAGGGAAAAAGTCACTGAATTTTCCCCTCGATCACTCCCATGTCCAGTACTTTTTGATTTCCCAAAAGTCTAAAAGTCTTACCCAACAAGGTTTTTAGATTTATTCAGCAGACCCTAAATAATCTTAAATTTTAATCCGATGAGGGGGGATTTTCTGCGCTTGGCGATCGAGTTTCTGGGGGAGTATCTTCTCCGATAGTTTCTTCTGGGGGCAAATCTTCCTCGGTAACTTCAATAATCACCGTTTCGCTAACAGCAATAGTTTCGACTTCAACATTTGCGACAGGTTCAGTCGGGGGAATTTCTGAGGGATTTTCGGAGGGGTTGATATCTTCTATTGCCAAATCAAAATCATTGAAATCATCGAAAGTTTCCCCATCATCAATAATTTCTTCAGCTTTTTCCCCAATTTCTGTCACTGATTCTGTAATAGTTTCCCCGATAGCTGCCGCTTTTTCGACAACGGGAGCAACCGTTTCTTCAGCTTTTTCCCCAATTTCTGTCACTGATTCTGTAATAGTTTCCCCGATAGCTGCCGCTTTTTCGACAACGGGAGCAACCGTTTCTTTAACCGTTTCTTTAACTTTTGCCGCTACTTTCTCAGCTTTAGCTTTAGTTTTAGGGGATTGAGAGGGAGTAACTTTACCGAGACGATTACCTAACCAACCGACAATAGTAAATAATTTAACCGGTTTGTCGGGATAAAAAAGTGCTTGTCTGAGTTTGAGAGTTTGCCAAGCAAAAGCAATAAATAATATGGCTGCGGCAGCTTGTCCCAGGAGGATCGCGCCTGTAATCCTTCCCGCGCACAACCAGAGGACAAGGGCATAGAATAATCCTACCGCACTCCAGAGAAAATCATCTTGACGGTGGCGATCGGGGGCGATAAAAGCGGTGGTGAGGAGGTAGAGACTACTTAATCCCACCACGACCGCTAGGATATAGGGCAACATTTGCGATTCTCCTTTGACATTTCCTTTTTTATTGTGCGTTATTTGGGGTCGATCGAGTCTATTTTTTGATTAATTTGGGAAATTATCGAGTCAGATCGTCTTTAACTGTGTTGATGAATAGCCATAGTTAATATTAGGAAATTCTTGGTTTATCCTCTTATGCTTCTGCTGGTGAGATTAAACAAGCTTTGGGAGCAAACGATTAAGTTTTGGTCTTTAACAAGCAAAGAGAAATTAGGAACCCTTGATGAACACACAGATAAAGTATTATCTTTAGCAATTAGGATAAAAATCTGGCAAAATACAGCGTTTCTACCCTAGATGAGGTGCGTTTTTGCGACTGAAATCCTTACTGAGGCAAAGTTTTATTTATACTTCACCTTGACGAGCAACGCTGTAAGTAGGATAAAATAGTAAAAATTAAGACAATTATTCCGAGGATTCTGCCTAATTTATTTAATCCTAACTAACGGTTTTTAATTAAACTCAATCCCGCAGCAATTAAGCCTAAACCCAATAATCCCCAAGTGCTACTAGGTTCGGGAATTCCTAATGCTTTCAGTGCCAATTGACCGATTAATTGATGACTGCGGGTGGTGGGATGAATATTATCCCAAAAAAGGTATTCATTCGGATGAGGACAAACTTGGATGGGTTGCGCGGGAATTCCCTCTTGAATGGTGTTTAAACAAGCTTGATCGACATTAGTAAACTCATACTCACTGGGACGATTGCGAGCATCGGCAAACAGGGAAAAAATGTCAAGGGAAGTAATTTTAATACTGGGGATATTTTGAGATAAACCACTCAGAGTGAAGGCTAGTAAGCCATTATGAGATTGGGTGATTAGACTAAGATTGCTAGAGTTAGGAGTTGATAAGGTGGCGGGTAATTGCCCTAAATTTGGTAAATTGGGAATGAGAAAATTTCTAGCACCAGCATTGTAAAGATCAATAATATAATCGCCGATATTGTCAACGGAAGCACCGACATCTGTTGACTGATTACCGAGATAATCATTCGCACCACCAAAGACAATATACAAAGCATCAGAATCTACGACTGGATTTGTCAACAAGAAACCGCCTACTTGTTGTTCAATGCCGGGCAAGAGGGGGTTCACCGTGTTAGCATTGCCAGTAGTAGCCCCGGCGATAGCAAAATTTGTCTGTAGAGTGGGGGTGAGTCCTAGGGATGTTTGCAGATATTCCACCCAGACCATACCATTAGAAAATCTTTGGTCGTAGGGAGGCCGGGGGGCAATTCCTCCAGAGGCAATAAAAAATCGCCCAGCATCGGAGAGACTATCCCCAAAAACAAATGCCTGGCTAAAGGCATTGGCCGCCGTGGGGACGCAAAAGGAAAGAATGACAAAACTGGTAACAGACAGAGATTTTTTCAGGTGGTTATTGAACATAAAATAGAGGGGATTCTACCCTAGATCAATTAGCTTCTTCTGCACAAGTTAACAGATTTTAGATCAAAAAGCTTTTTTTTGTAAGATATTTTAATAAATCCGCTCAAGGGTTTTTAAAGTATCTAAGCACAATTAATTACACATCTAAGCCACTACTCCGTCAGACTGCTGCTGTGATCAGTAAACAGTGAACTGAAAACTCAAATCCGATCCCTAATAGCTGTATCCCGTCTCGGAGTCTCCTGTATCCCGTCTCGGAGTCTCGGAGTCTCGGAGTCTCGGAGTCTCGACTAGGAAATTAATTTTGCACGACTACTTAGCAGTTATCTTAATTATGAGGTGTGAAGTCTCCGGTTTTAGGGAACGCCAGAACGCAGGAACAGTAGCTGGTGGTCTAGAGATGATGCCAAATCCCGTCATACTTCATCTTGATGAGTAACCTTGTATTAAATTATCAAAATTGAAACTTATGCCGACAATATTTTATTGGGGAGAAGATGAATTTGCTATTAACCAAGCAGTGAAAAATCTGCAAGCCAAACTTCTCGATCCCAATTGGATACAGTTTAATTATGATAAAATCAACGGCGATCGCAATGAGGCAATTATCGAGGCCCTTAATCAAGCGATGACTCCAGTTTTCGGACTGGGAAATCGTTTAGTTTGGTTAGCCGATACGGTTATTTGTCAACAATGTTCCGAGGATATTTTCCAGGAATTACAGCGCACTTTACCCAATTTACCCGAAAATTCCTATCTGTTATTAACCAGTGCCAAAAAACCCGACTCCCGCTTAAAATCGAGCAAGTTTATCCAAAATCAGGCGGAGGTTAAAGAATTTGAACTAATTCCGCCTTGGAAAGTCGAGGAAATTGCCCAAAGAGTTAGGGAAATTGCCAAAGAAGTGGGAGTAAAATTAACCCCCGATGCGATCGAACTCTTAGCGGAAGCGGTGGGAAATAACAGCCGCTTGCTGTGGATGGAGTTAGAAAAACTGCGTTTATTTAAAAATAATTCGGCGGGAACTATTGACAAAAAGGACATTTTAAGCCTAGTCAATGCCAGCAATCAAAGCAGCCTACAGTTAGCCAGTGCTATTTTAAAACGGGAGACAGGCAAGGCCCTCGAATTAGTTAATGAATTATTAAATCGCAACGAGAACCCCTTGGGGATCACCGCCACCCTAGGGGGTCAATTTCGCACTTGGGCAATAGTGAAATTAAAAATTGAAGAAGGAGAAAAAGACGAGAAAAATATCGCCGCCGCCGCCGAAATCGCTAATCCCAAGCGACTGTATTTCATTCGCAAAGAGATACAATCTTTTTCTTCTAAGCAACTTCTGGCCACCTTGCCCATACTTCTCGAATTAGAATATCGTCTCAAACGGGGTGCAGAACCTTTGGCAACTTTGCAAACAAAAATTATTGAACTTTGTTGTTTATTGGTGACTTAATACCCTTCCTTGCTGTTCAGAAATCCTCTAGAATAAGATTCTATAGACTTCTCAATAGCCACAATGACCGATGATGCCATCCCTAGTCTAAATTTAGCCATCTCTAGTTTAGCCACGAGTAATAATTTCGCCCGTTGGGTGACGAAAGCACCCCTACCGGGGGGATATGTGCATCATGACTGTGAATGGACCGAGAGTCTAACCAGGGAATGGATGGCATGGCAGGAAATGTTCTGTCTGGAAAAAATGCCGACCTTGCCGATGTTAGAGCAATTAGAAGCAAATTCTCGACCTAAACTGACTCTTTCGGGAGAAGGCGGCAGTTATGGCGGTCAATTAATGCAGAAACTAGGTATTAGTCTCTGGCAATGGTTATTTCAAGCATCAATTAGTCAAAGTTTCGCCCAAAGTCAGGGAATCGCCCTCGGCAAAAATCAGCCCCTGCGAATTCGCTTGGAATGTCGCAATCCCCATTTAATTCTGCTGCCCTGGGAAATTATGCAGCAAGCAGGTAAACAGGCCATATCTCTGCATCCGAATATACTCTTTAGCCGCACCACCAGCGATGTGGACCCACTGCCACCGATAAAATCGAGTAATAGTCTCAATATTCTCTTAGTTATCGGCGAAAAACAGATTAAAACCGCGGCTAGTTCCCTCAACTTCACCGCCATTAATACGGGTGAAGAAACTAATTCCGACCAGGCACTGGAATCCGAGGCCGCCAATCTCATCCAGGCTATCTCCCCTGGGGGCAGTAGTTTCCTCCAGAATTGGGGAGTGAAAGTCAAAGTCGATACCTTAATTCGACCGCAGGCCGAAGAACTGACCAGGGCCTTGGATACGGGTAAATATCAAGCTTTTTTCTACGCCGGTCACGGAATGGCCGCCCCCAATGGCGGTTCCCTATTTCTGCGGACGGGGGAACAGCTAAATGGGACGGAGTTAGCCCAAGCTTTGGTGAGAAATCAGGTCATTTTAACGGTTTTTAATGCCTGTTGGGGTGCTTATCCCGCTAAATCGGGTCAGGAGATGATCCCCCGCAGCAGTCTGGCGGAAGTCTTGATTCACCACGGCGTTCCCGCAGTTTTGGCTATGCGAGATGCGATCGCCGATCGAGAGGCCTTGAGTTTTATCGAGGTTTTTACCCGCAGCCTCCTCGGTTTCAAAGATAAAGAAGCGCAGATGTCTAAGTTGCTTCCCAGTCCGAGAGTCCCTATCGATCAGGCCGTTCGCATCGCCCGGCAGCAGTTATTAACCCTCTACAAGTACAATCAGCCCGCTTGGACTTTGCCGATCCTCTATATGCACCCGGAATTCGACGGGCAATTGCTGCAAACCTTTGATGAGACCCAATCACCGACGGTTATGCCCAGTATTTCTGGAACCATGCCCGCCGCTTTCTTATACTATCTTGATCGTCCCGAAAGAAAATGGTCAATCCGTGGTGGTGGCATGAATATAGGACGGGACAGGGAAAATGATCTACAGATTGCTGAAAAATGGGTTAGTAAAAACCATTGTCGGATAATTTGCCGCAAAAATGCCGAGCATCCAGACTATCAATACTTTCTCGAAGATTTCTCCCGTTTTGGTACTTTTATCTACCAAGATGGCCACTGGAAGCAGGTTCATAACCAAGAAGTTCCCCTCGAGTCCGGTTTACAGATTCGCTTCGGCAGTTACCAAGGCCAAATCCTCGCATTTGTAGTGGAATAATTAGGGTTTGTCGAAAAAGTTTGTCGTCGGGGCAGGGTGTGGGGTGTGGGGTGTGGGGTGTGGGGTGATGGGGTGATGGGGTGATGGGGAAGTGGGGAGCTTTTCAGTAAACAGTAAACAGTAAACAGTGAACTGATAACTGATAACTGATAACTGATAACTGATAACTGATAACTGATAACTGATAACTGATAACTGATAACTGATAACTGACTCCTGCCTTCGTTAACTAACTTTTTGCTTCCTCTTTCAGGGAATAAATTGGTTTAAACCAACCTTTGCGCCAGAAGTAGAAAATCAAGCCCCCCGCTACGGCTAACATGACTAACCAGACAATGAAATAACTCCATTCTCCTTTTAATTCTGGCATATTATCGAAGTTCATGCCATAGACACCAACGATAAAAGTTAAGGGAATAAAAATCGTCGAAATTACGGTTAAAAACTTCATAATTTCGTTTAATTTATTGCCCATAGTGGACATATAAACATCCATCAAACTCGCCGCTAATTCTCGATAAGCTTCGATAATTTCCAGAATTTGAATGACGTGGTCGTAGGAATCACGAAAATAAATTTGTACTTCATCGCTGACTATACCATGATGGTCACGCATCAGTAGATGTAGGACATTTCGCATCGGCCAAATTAAGCGACGCAGTGCCAATAATTCCCGACGGACATCATAGATTTCCTGCATTGTATCTCGATCGGGATTACTAATGATCATATCTTCCAACGCTTCAATCCGATCTTCGTAGTGTTCTACCACGGGAAAATAACCATCGATAATCGTATCTAATAATAAATAGGTTAAATAATCCGCCCCCGATTTCCGTACTCGTCCCTGGGAAGTGCGAATTCGATCTCTGACTATCTCAAAACAGTCCTGTAATTCCTCCTCTTGAAAACTTAAAAGATAGCGTTTTCCCAAGACAAAACTCACCTGTTCTGTATCAAAACCGCTTTCATCTTCTTTCAGTCGCACCATCTGAGAAATCACTAACAATTGATTGTTATAATCTTCTAACTTGGGACGCTGCGGCACATTAACCACATCTTCTAATAACAAAGGATGCAGATTAAAAATTTCCCCTACTTGTTTTAAAACCGTCTCACTCCCTAACCCTTGAATATCCATCCAAGACACGGTATTTGTGCCAATATAGGGGGCGCAAGCATTGGGGGTAATATCCATCTTGCGAATGGCGTTATCTTCATCGTAGTCGATTAAAATAATCCGCGAGGGTTTGGCATCTGGTTCAATAATTAATGTCCCCGGTTCACTACCCGGTTCATCATAAAAATAATCGAAGTAGTCTTCTTCCTCGTCTCCATCGGTATCGGGACGGCTGTTAACGAATATATCGGGTTGTAGTTGGGTCATAAGCTTACAACAATCTGGCTAATTTGGGCAATAAAAAAACAGAAAAGTTAAAAAATTTAATTTGCCTAAAGTTACTATCTATCGCCATGAGATTACAGTAAACTGAAAATTGTTTACTGATTTATTCCCTCCTGATAATTGTCAACGATGAGATTAATCGGGAGAATTAGCAATATTGACGGCCAAAATTTATGGAATCCGCCTCTTTTATTCCCCGTCTAGTTATCCCCGTCGGTGATCCCGCCGGAATCGGCCCTGAAGTGGTGTTAAAAGCGATCGCCGATTCCTCAATCTCGTCCGGTTGTCAGATTACTCTAATCGGGACAAGAACGCTTCTCGAAAAAGCCTATCACGATCCCCATCTTCTCGATCGCTTTTCTCTGATCGATTTGCCCTACAATCAAGAAAAAATCGTTTGCGGGCGTGGGGATGCCCATAGTGGCGAAATTAGCTTTCTTTACCTGCAAGAAGCCATAAAACGCACCCTCAAGGGCGAATTTGACGGTATTGTCACCGGTCCGATCGCTAAATCCTCTTGGCAGTTGGCCGGTTATGATTTCCCCGGTCAAACGGAGGTTTTAGCTACCATGGCGGGAATTAACCGTTATGGGATGCTATTCGTCGCTAAATCCCCTCACACCGGCTATAACTTACGCACTCTCCTCGCCACTACCCACATCCCCCTGCGAGAAGTTCCCGATGCTCTTAACCCCGATCTGATGACCCGAAAACTAGACCTATTGATCGAGTCTTTAAAGCTAGATTTCGGCATCGATCGCCCAAAAATCGCCATATCTGGCCTTAATCCCCACAGTGGCGAAGCGGGAAAACTGGGAAGGGAAGAAAAGGACTGGTTACAGCCTTGGTTGGACTCAATGGGACAAAAATACCCGCAAACCCAATTAATCGGCCTTGTCCCCCCCGATACCCTTTGGGTGGAACCGGGACGCGCTTGGTTTAGCGGTGCAGGGCAACCCGCCGACGCATATCTGGCATTATACCACGATCAGGGCTTAATTCCCGTCAAATTAATGGCTTTTGACTGTGCTGTTAACACTACCATCGGTTTACCTTTTGTTCGCACCTCTCCAGACCACGGGACGGCTTTTGATATCGCCGGTCTTGGCATCGCCAGGGCCCAGAGTATGCAAGCGGCGATCCAATTAGCGATCGAATTATGTCAGCAGCGGGACAACCGGAGAACTAAACTAGAGATATAGCCCTCGATAGGAGACAATTGGGATATGGGTATCGCTTCAGTTAACCCTGCCACGGGAGAAATTCTCAAGACTTTTACCCCTCTAACCTCGGAGGAATTGGCGGCGAAATTAGCCCTAGCTGACGCGACTTTTCAGCAGTATCGCCGCACCCCCATCAGTGAACGGGGACAGTGGTTACGGCAAGCGGCGGATATTTTGGAACGGGATCAGGTGACATTGGCTAAAACCATGACTTTAGAAATGGGGAAACCAATCAAATCAGCGATCGCAGAAGTCCTCAAATGTGCCTTGGTTTGTCGTTTTTATGCCGATCATGCCGCCGGTTATCTGGAAGATGTGTTGATTGCCACCGATGCTAGTCGCAGTTTTGTCCGTTATCAACCTTTAGGGGTAATTTTAGCGGTTATGCCCTGGAATTTCCCTTTATGGCAAGTATTTCGCTTTGCTGCCCCCGCTTTAATGGCGGGAAATGTCGGCCTACTCAAACACGCTTCTAATGTCCCCCAATCAGCTTTAGCGGTGGAAAGAATTTTATTAGAAGCTGGTTTTCCCGAAGGTGCTTTTCAAACTCTTTTGATCGGGGCCGATCACGTTAGTGATTTAATTAACGATGAACGGGTAAAAGCCGCCACTTTAACCGGTAGTGAACCAGCGGGGATTAGTTTAGCAGCCGCCGCCGGAAAACAGATCAAAAAAGTGGTTTTGGAGTTGGGAGGTAGTGATCCTTTTATCGTTTTAGATACTGCCGATATCGAGGCGGCAGCGGCTACGGCAGTGACAGCGCGATTGTTAAATAATGGTCAGACTTGTATCGCCGCTAAACGGTTTATTGTTATGGAAACTGTCGCTGATCAATTTGAACAGTTATTGGTGGCTAAATTTCAAGCTTTAAAAGTTGGTGATCCTCTCGATGAAACTGTTGATATTGGTCCTTTGGCCACGGTATCGATCGTCTCGGAAATTGCCGCCCAAGTGGAAAAAACCGTCGCTATGGGTGGTAAAATCCTTGTAGGGGGTCAACGTTTAGAGGGAAAAGGTAACTTCTATCTACCGACGATTTTAACCGATATTCCTGCTGGTTCTCCGGGGGAAAAAGAGGAATTTTTTGGACCGGTGGCTTTACTATTTCGAGTCAAAAATATCGAGGAAGCGATCGCTTTAGCTAATGATAGTCCCTTTGGTTTGGGTTCTAGCGCTTGGACGAATAACCCCGAAGAAATTGAGCGTTTAATTAGCGAAATTGAGGCCGGTTGTGTGTTTATTAACGGTATGGTTAAATCCGATCCTCGCTTACCCTTTGGGGGGATTAAACGTTCCGGTTTTGGTCGGGAATTAAGTGTGGAAGGTATTCGCGAATTTGTTAATGTTAAAACTGTTTGGATTAAGTAAATAAATTCAGTTATCAGTTATCAGTAGGGTGGGTTAGCAACGCGTAACCCACCCCCATAACCAATTAAAAATATGCCGCGCATTTTTGATAATATTGAGTCCCATTTATTGCCAATTTTACAGGAAAGTTTATTAGCAGCCCAACGCGCTGATTTTTGCGTGGGTTATTTTAATTTGCGCGGTTGGCAGTCCATAGACACCTATATTGATCACTTTCTCGGTGGTGATTTGTCCTGTTGTCGTCTCCTGATTGGTATGCAGAAAGCACCCCAGGAATTACTACAGCAATCCCTGTCTTTATTGCCTAGATTAAATGGTATAGATAAGGCAACTTCCGCTCGTTTAAAAAAACAAATTGTTCAGGATTTTTGCCAGCAATTAACTTGGGGGAATCCTAGCAATCGCGATCAGGCAGCTTTGCAACGTTTGGGTCAACAAATCCAAGCGGGTAAGCTAGTAATTCGCCTATTTTTGCGCTATAATCTCCATGCTAAATTATACCTTATTCATCGACAGGATGTCAATAATCCGACGGTGGGATTTTTGGGTAGTAGTAATCTAACTTTTGCGGGATTACAACAGCAGGGAGAATTAAATATTGATGTCCTTGACCACGATGCTTGTGCCAAATTACAAAAGTGGTTTAATGATCGTTGGTCAGATACTTGGTCTTTAGATATTTCTGCGGATATTGTCGAGGTGATTAACCAAAGTTGGGCGCGGGAAAGTCTGATTTCTCCCTATCATATCTATTTAAAAATAGCTTACCATCTTTCCTTTGAAGCCAGGGCAGGTTTAGCAGAATACAAAATTCCCCGACAGTTTGACCAAGACTTACTAGATTTTCAGAAATCGGCCATTAAAATTGCCGCTCGTTATGTGCAAAGACGCGGTGGGGTCTTAATTGGCGACGTGGTGGGGTTAGGAAAAACGCGCATCGCTTCCATTCTAGCATATATTTTGCAAGAAGACTACGATTTAGAAATCTTAATTATTTGTCCGAAAAACCTCCTAACTATGTGGGAGGATTACAGCCATAAATATAAATTAAGAGCGAAAATTATCCCCTTAAGTCAGGTGATGCAGGAATTGCCTAATCTGCGGCGCTATCGAGTGGTAATTATCGATGAAAGTCATAACCTGCGTAATCGAGAGGGTAAACGTTATCGGGTGATACAGGACTATATCAACACCAATGAAAGTCGCTGTATTCTCTTGACTGCGACTCCCTACAATAAAAACTATCGTGACCTGTCCAATCAACTGCGTTTATTCATTCAAGAGGACAGTAATCTCGGAATTCGTCCCGAAAGACTACTGGAATCTCTGGGAGGAGAAATCGAATTTAATCGCAGACACCAATCTCCGGTTAGGTCCCTAGCTGCCTTTGAAAAAAGTGACTCTCCCGACGACTGGAGAGACTTAATGCGTCTCTATATGATTAGACGGACTCGCGGTTTTATCAAAAATAATTATGCTACAGAAGACGAACAGGGTCGCAAGTATCTAAAATTTGCCGATGGGTCGAGGGTATATCTTCCCCAACGACAACTAAAGACAATCAAGTTTGACCTACAAGACTCGGTTTATGCGCGTTTATATTCAGAAGCAGTGGTGATAACTCTCAACGGATTGAAGTTACCCCGTTACGGATTGGGAAATTATCTAATTAAAGGATGTAAAGGGACAGGAGAGGAGGAAACTATCTTAAAAAGTCTATCCCGCGCGGGTAAGAGGTTGATGGGTTTTTGTCGGACGAATTTATTTAAACGTTTGGAGAGTGGAGGATATGCTTTCCTACAATCCCTTGACCGTCATATTCTCCGTAACTATATTTTCCTTCATGCTATGGCCAATAATTTACCCCTTCCCATCGGGAGTCAGGATGTAACTTTGTTAGACACTCGTTATCTGGATGAGGATTTACCCACTCAGGGAGAGGATGAAAGTCTAGAAACCGAGGATACCACCGGGATAACCGGGTTAGAAAAAGAGTATCAAAAAAGAGCCGAACAAGTGTATCAAAAGTATGTCAGTGATTATCGCAAGCGCTTTCAGTGGATTAAAACCGAGGTCTTTAAACCCGCATTGAAAAAAGACTTACAATCCGATGCTTTGATTTTAATAGCGTTATTGCAGACCTGTGGGACTTGGCAGCCAAAGACCGACGAAAAACTAGAGAAGTTATGGCAGCTGTTACAGGAAAATCATCCCCAAGAAAAGGTGTTAATTTTTAGTCAATTTGCAGACACGGTGACTTATTTAGTTACTCAGTTGCAAAATCGGGGAGTGGATAAGATTGCGGGAGTGACGGGAAAATCTCTGAATCCTGCGGAAATGGTCCATCGTTTTAGTCCCCGCAGCAATTCTCAGCAAGTGGAGGAAGAAATACGAGTCCTAGTTGCGACGGATATCCTCAGTGAAGGGTTAAATTTACAGGATTGTGCCATTATCGTTAATTATGACTTGCCCTGGGCAATTATTCGTCTCATTCAACGGGCCGGAAGGGTAGATAGAATCGGTCAAAAAGCAAGTCAGGTTCTCTGTTATTCCTTTTTACCTGCGGAGGGAGTGGAGAGAATTATTAAACTACGGACGAGACTATCTCAAAGACTGCGAGAGAATGCGGAAGTGGTGGGGACCGATGAGATATTTTTTGAGGAGGAGATGGATAACCAGACTTTATTAGATCTGTATCATGAAAAATCTGAGGTTATCGATGAGGATGAGGATCAAGAAGTGGATTTAACTTCGGAAGCGTATCAAATTTGGAAAAATGCGATCGAAGTTGACCCTAGTTTAAAACATACCATAGAGAGTCTGCCGGCGGTGGTTTATTCCACCCGTTGCCATACCCCCACAGCAACCCATCCAGAGGGAGTAATGGTTTATCTGAAAACTGCCGGAGGAAATGATGCTTTAGCATGGATGGATAAACAGGGAAATAGTGTGACTCAATCCCAATTAACTATTTTACGTTCCGCTGCCTGTCATCCCCAAACTCCCCCGATTCCTCTCCATCCCCAACACCATCAGTTAGTACAAAAAGGTACAGAATTAATTGCGGAGGAGGAAACCCATTCCGGGGGACATCTCGGACGAATGACGGGGGCAAAATTTAAAACCTATGAGCGCTTAAAAAGATATGCTCAAGATAGCAGCGATAATCTTTTTCCCCCAGAGGTTTTTAATCAAGCAATCGCTCAACTCTATCATTATCCCCTCAGACAGTCCGCTCTCGATCGCCTAAATCGTTGTTTAAGAACTGGTATCTCTGACCAACAGTTGGCCGATTTGGTAGTATCTTTGTATCAAGATGACCGTCTCTGTATTGTTCACGAGGAAGAAACAAATCAAGAACCCCAGATTATCTGTTCCTTGGGTTTATTTCAACCCTCTTAAGTCCCCCTTATCAACGGGGATTTAGGGGGATATGACCTCCGTGACTCCTAACCCTAACAACAATTTTTGATTTTTCCAAGAGGTCCATTATGTCCCTTAACTTCTCCCGGACTCGCGACTTATTATCTAACTTCCAATTTGGGGAACTGTTTATCGAGGAATTGGGATAGTCCCATCCTCGCGGGAAAAAATCTCTCCCTGTTACCATCGAGAATCAGGAATATAATTGTCAGAGAATCGCGGAAGTGTCGGGAGTGGTGGTATTAGAGGTAAGTCGGGAAGATATCCCCGATAGTCAAACTCGTCAGGAAATTCAGAGACAAGTTACCGAAAGAATAGCTGAAAATCTGCTGATTTTTGTCGATAGCAAACGGACGCGCAGTTTATGGTACTGGGTAAAAAGAGAGGGAAGTAAAAGTCAAATCCGCGACCATCTATATATAAAAGGACAACCGGGAGATTTATTTCTCAGTAAACTAGCGGAATTAGTTCTCGATATCACCGACTTTGAAGAGGGGGAACCCTCCGTAGTCGAAATTGCCAAACTCTTGCAAAAGGGTTTCGATATCGAAAAGATTACCAAAAAATTTTATCAGGAATTTCAGCGAGAGCATTTACAGTTCCTCCCCTTTATCCAGGGAATCGATCGAGAAAGCGATAGAAAATGGTACACTTCCGTTATCCTCAACCGTTTAATGTTCGTCTATTTCCTGCAGCGCAAGGGATTTATCGACAACGACTTCAACTATCTGCAAAATAAGTTCCAAGCAAGTCAACGACGCGGGGAAAATTTATTCTATCGTCAATTCCTGCAAACCCTATTTTTTCAAGCATTCGCAAAACCGGAATCCCAACGAGACGCATCTGTAACTGCATTGGTGGGAAAAGTCAAATATCTTAACGGAGGATTATTTCTCCAACATCCCCTAGAAAATCGTTATCAAAACATTTGTATTGATGACCAAGCATTTGAGAATATCCTTGATTTATTTTCCCGTTACTCTTGGAACCTTGACGACACTCCGGGGGGACGGGATGACGAAATTAACCCCGATGTCTTGGGATATATCTTTGAAAAGTATATCAACCAAAAAGCTTTCGGTGCTTACTATACCCGTCCGGAGATTACCGAATATCTCTGTGATAGGACGATTAATAAATGGATTGTCGAGAGAAGTAATCAACTTTATCCCCGCAAACAATTTGCCAGTATTTCTGAACTATTAATCAATCTCGATTCTCCCCTCTGTGAGATTTTGATTAAAGATATTCTTCCCCAGCTTTCTATTTTAGACCCTGCCTGTGGTTCCGGTGCTTTTTTAGTGGCTGCGATGAAAACTCTCATCGCGATTTATAGCGGGGTAATTGGAACAATTGAACTGCGAGGAGACAGCAAGTTAAAACAGTGGTTAGCAGAGGTAAGAAAATCCCATCCTTCCCTCGGATATTACATCAAAAAACGGATTATTTCCGATAACCTCTACGGTGTCGATATCATGGAGGAAGCGACAGAAATCGCAAAACTGCGTTTATTTCTTGCTTTAGTTGCTGCCGCGCAATCGGTGACGGAATTGGAACCCCTACCGAATATTGATTTTAATATCATGTCGGGAAATTCCCTCATCGGATTGATTCGCGTGGACGAAAAAAGTTTTAATCTCATGGGAGAGGAAAATATCCTACAATCTCTCACCGCGCAAAATTATCAGGCAATTCTCACGGAAAAAAATCGCAGTATTGAATTATACAAGGAACACGCTTTTCAGTTGGGAGAAGTGGAGGGAACCCCCCAAGAAAACCGTCTCCAGATGTTACGCAATCACATCGAGGATGTTAACCGCGAATCTTTGGTGAAATTAAACCAAATTCTCCTAGATGAGTTTAGCGGTAAGTTGTCAATCAAGTACGAATCCGCACAATTAACGGGAAAAGCAAAGAAACGTTTATTAACTCTCTCTGATATGCAATCCCTGAAACCCTTCCACTGGGGTTATCACTTCGATAAACTGATTACGGAAAAGGGTGGTTTTGATGTGATTATCACTAATCCTCCTTGGGAAGTCTTTAAACCGCAAGCGAAGGAATTTTTTTCTCAGCATAGCGACTTGGTGACTAAAAATAAGATGGACATCAAGACGTTTGAAAAGGAACAGAAAAAACTGTTAACTAATCCCGAAATTGCTCAAGCATGGTTAGATTATCAAAGTCAATACCCCCACGTTAATCTTTATTTTCGTTCCTCGGAACAATACAAAAATCAAATCTCTATTGTTAATGGTAAAAAGCAAGGGACGGATATTAATCTCTATAAGCTTTTTGTTGAACAATGTTTTAATCTCCTCCATCCCCAGGGAGAATGTGGAATAGTTATTCCCAGTGGAATTTATACCGATTTAGGGTCTAAAAAACTGCGAGAGATGTTATTTTCTCAGACAAATGTGACAGGATTATTTTGTTTTGAAAATCGTAAAACAATTTTTGAAGGTGTAGATAGTCGCTTTAAGTTTGTCATTCTAACTTTTGAGAAAAATAATCAAACTCTGTCCTTTCCTGTGGAGTTTATGCGTCACGATGTTGAGGAATTACAACGTTTTCCCCATAAAGATAGTTTAGTAATTAGCGTCGATTTAATCCGCAAACTATCCCCCGATTCCCTCTCGGTAATGGAATTTAAACAAGATATAGATATTCATATCGCTGAAAAAATGTCTCGTTTTCCTCTGCTAGGAGAAACCCTTCCCGATACATGGAATCTCAAGTTAACTCGCGAATTTCACATGACTGATGATAGTTATTTGTTTAAAACTGAACCCGCACAGGGAAGACTACCCCTCTACGAAGGAAAAATGATTCATCAATTCACCCATCGGTATGCTTTACCCAAATACTGGTTAGATGAAAAAGAAGCAAGACAAGCTTTATTAAAACGCGGTGAAGTCGATAAAGGTCAAATCTTAGACTATCAAACCTATCGTTTAGGATTTCGGTCAATTTCATCAAGTACAAACGAACGATCTTTAATTTCTAGTCTGATACCTAAATCAGTTTTTTGCGGAAATTCGTTATCTGTTAGTGAGTACGAACAAAATAATTTTCAAGAAAATGAGGCATTCAAATTTTTCATCGTTACCATGTTAAACAGCTTTTTAATTGATTGGATGCTTAGACAAAAAGTATCTGCTAATATCAATATGTTTTACATATATCAGCTACCTATTCCCCGATTAAAAGAGGGAGATAGATACTTTCAGGAAATAGTAGAAAAAGCATCGAAATTGATTTGTACCACAGAAGAATTTGACGAATTAGCGAAAGAAGTGGGGATAGGTTCCCATAAAAATGGAGTGACAGAAGAAGGAGAAAGAATGGCAATTAGAGCGAAACTAGATGCAATAGTAGGCCACTTATATGAATTAAATGAGATAGAATTTCAGCATATATTAAGTACCTTTCCCCTCGTTTCCGAAAGCGTCAAAACTGCCACCCTCAAAGCGTACCAAAACCTGTAGGGGAAGTGGAGAAGGGAGAGGGGAGAAAAAAGCTGAATACTGACTCGGAGAATACTAACCCAATGTTGGACAAAGATAAGCAAAAATTATGTATTGACTCTAGACACTTGAGAATATTTAAATTAACATTCCGCAATATTTATAAATTCTTAAAAATTAATTGAGAAAGATTTTTATTTAACAACGATGTTACAATGGTTACAGCGATTTTGCTGAATTTCATAATGGGTTATTCCGTGCTTTTTTGGGCAGCAATGGTTGAAACCCTTGCTAAACCTAGAAGGTAATCCCAATTAAGACGGGGGAATTAGTCAATTTCACCCACAACGATGATCTTTTTTTTGTGTAGTTTTATTGCAAAAAAAAAGTTTTTTTGACAAAAAGCACAAAGTATGATATGAGGGCAACGGATTTCTGGCAGCCAGTAGTTATTGCAGAGTGGGGAGACCACTTCGTGCGCGTTGCGGGGGGAGAATAAATAAAAGTAATCTCCTATCTGCTGATGTCTTAACGAGTACGGAGGGAGTCGAACCCCCGACACCCAGGACCGGAACCTGGTGCTCTATCCTCTGAGCTACGTACCCACGATAAAATACCATTACATTATACCACTAGCTGGCGCAGTAGAGCAGAAATTCCATGACTAGCGATCGCTCTTTAAAACTACTTATCAGTAATGACGACGGCATTTCCGCCCTAGGAGTCCGCACCCTTGCCAACACCCTCGCTGCCGCCGGTCATCAAGTCACCGTAGTTTGTCCCGATGGCGAGCGCTCTGCTACTGGTCATGGCTTAACCCTACACCATCCCATCCGGGCCGAACAGGTGGAAGGAATTTTTCATCCCGAGGTGATTGCCTGGTCCTGTTCGGGAACTCCGGCCGATTCGGTGAAATTTGCCCTTAGTGCCGTCCTCAAAGAGCCTCCCGATTTGGTTTTAGCTGGCATTAACCACGGGTCTAATCTCGGCACTGATATCCTCTATTCTGGCACGGTTTCCGCAGCCCTGGAGGGCTTAATCGAAGGTATTCCCAGTATTGCTGTTAGTCTCGCTAGTTTTAAAGCCTGTGATTTCCAACCGGCTGCGGATTTTGCCCTCAAGTTAGTCAGGAAAGTTACCCTTAACCCTTTTCCGGTTCCCACTTTACTCAATGTCAACGTCCCTCCGGTTAGTAGTGCCGAAATCAAGGGAGTGAAAATCACTAGGCAAGGATTGCGACGCTACGAGGAAACCTTCGAGAAAAGACTCGACCCCAGGGGTAAAAGTTATTACTGGTTAATTGGGGAAGTGGTGGAGGATATCGAACAACCGGACTACAGCCATTTACCCCCCGAAGTGCCTACGGATGTGCGCGCTATTGGCGAGAATTTTATCACCATCACGCCCCTCCAATACAATTTAACTGATGTGCAGGGTTTTCGACATTTGCACCGGAATTCTTGGCTTGATTGAGGAGCATCTCATGATATTCTGATTCAATCATTAGCGTTTGAGAGCCTATGTCCCCTCAATTTAATTTTCAAGAAAACGAACTCGAAGAAGCGGATATCATAACCCTCTGGGATGAGCAAGGTCGATCTCTAGACTGTTATATTGAGAATGCCTATGAAACCGATGACCTTACCTATATGCTTCTTGTCCCCGTGGATACCCCGGTGATGATTCTAGCTTGGGATGAGGAATCGGAGGAAGAAGAATCCGATGCCTTCTTAATCGAAGATAGCGAGGAAATCGAGCGGATTTTCGCCGATGCTAAGGCAGTTTTAGCAGAATTAGACCTATTGCTCAAACCCACTGCTCACACTTTAACTGTTAGTGGTGAATTACCGCCCCTAGAAGAAGATAATGTTCTCAGTTTAGAAATCGATAGCGATGAACCTTCCTCGTCATCAGAGCCGGAAGAATTGCAATTTCTCGCCAGTTTCTTTTCCGAAGACCAAAAATACTCGATTTACAGTCCCCTTGCTCCTTTGTTATTCTTAGCCGCCGGTGATGGGGAAGGGAAAGTTGAATTAGTTTCCCCCGATGATGACGGTATGGGACCGATTCTAGAGGAACTTTTGTTTGATGAACTCGATTAATTACTTGATTTTACCAAATCCGCTGACCAAAATTATTGATAAATCTAGTCACAGTATATCTTTCGGGATTTCATCATCATCGGGATTAAAACGGATTTGGTATTTTTTCTTTAAATTAGGGTGTTTCTCATAAAGATGAAGTATAGCCTAATTGGGTATTGACAACAGGCTCCTGTCTCCCCAAAATAAAAACCTCATACCTTACTATTAAGATAAATGCTATATCACCACAACCCGGGAGAGCTTTAAAGATTAGCTATTTTTCTGGTGATAGTAAGGATGAAAGGTTTCCAAGTAAGACTGATTAAATAACCCAATCCTGCCACTAAAATAATTGTCGCCCCCGAGGTGAGATTTAAACTATAGGATAACCATAAACCAACCAAAGTAAAGACAATTCCTAAAATAATCGCTAGGACCATCATTCCCTTCATATTTTTAACAAATTGTCCACTGATAGCCGCAGGAATAGTTAATAAAGCAATTACCATAATTAATCCTACCACCTGCATTACTGCCACAATAGTTAAAGCAGTTATTCCCATTAAACCCAAATAAATTATCTCTACGGGAATATTACGAATAATCGCAAAGGTTTCATCAAAAGATATGGCTAACAACTCCTTATAAAAGATACTAACTAAGGTGATAATTAATATATCTATTGCTGCCATTATCCATAAATCATCCCTCGGTACAGTTAAAATACTACCAAAAAGATAACTCATTAAATCAGCTTTATAACCGGGGGTTAAATCAATAAAAATTACCCCAATCGCCATACCAATCGCCCACATCACCCCGATTAAAGTATCGGCTCTCTCCTGGATACGACGCTGTAAAAATCCCATGCCTAAAGCCGAAAAAAAGGTAAAAAATATCGCCCCCACCACAGGATTAATCCCAAAAAAATAACCGATTCCTATCCCTCCATAGGCAGCGTGAGCGATTCCCCCACTGATAAAAACCACGCGATTAACTACTACCAAAGTACCCACAATCCCACAGGCAATACTAACTAATATTCCTGCGGCGATTGCCTGGCGCATAAAATCAAATTGTAAAGCCTCTAGCATAGGGTGTGGGGAAGTGGGGAGGTGGGGAAGTGGGGAAGTGGGGAAGTGGGGAGGTGGGGAAGTGGGG
>VYLQ01000081.1_pt1 | contig 26891 bp, 25 predicted proteins | sample 5115351 | NCBI WGS metagenome assembly VYLQ01 (sample SAMN12291776, study PRJNA351875) | freshwater metagenome | isolation source: freshwater lake | place: USA: Michigan, Lansing Lake | collected 2013-08-14 | reverse complement strand
TAAAGCTTATTAAAAGAATAAGTTATGGATTTACCAATTTTGAACATCTTCGACTTAAGCTGTTTGCTTGCTTTAATTCATAACAAAAATTAACACACGAAAACCAGAAGAGCCGGGTTTTGAGTCCCTCGGAGCGATTTCTCAACGTTTGTTTCTGGCACTTTTTTGGCTAAAAAAGTGCCAAAACCGTTTTCTAGTAAGGCTTTCAGTAATTTTCAGCAAGCCCTAGGTATTCTTGATACTTTCCACAGTCAAGGGTAGTTATGATCGATCATTCATTTGATAGATGGTTTCGTGACTGAGAAATTCTTGACTGGCTCTTTTCAGACGACCTGCTATTTGTTCCGGACTATGATAATTTTTCAATCCTTTTTTCACCAACTCTAAGGCCGACTCGCTGACATTTTTAAAGGGTTGTTTGGCATTTTTTGGGTGCGTCTCGCTTTGAGCTTGTGCTGTGTCAGGTAGATAGCAGCCGAGGGAACTTTGATTCCTTCTTAATTCTCGTGATATTGTGCTTTGATGACATCCGAGCCAGACGGCCATTTGCCGTTGAGATAAATTTCCCTCTTGACTAAGTTAGTAGAGCAAGTTTCTTTGTTCTATGTTAAGATGTTGTCGGCTCATTTTTGGGTCTGATTTGTTGTTGTTAATGATCAGACAGTACCTGATGAGCCTTTCTTTTTCAACTCTTGAGGTTGATGCGTTTCATTTTTGAATTGACGATTTTTATGACAGAAAACAATGTAGCGCTATACGTTCTTAAAGCCTTGAAACAGGAGGGTATTGAACATATTTTCTTGGTTCCTGGCAGCAGTATCGACCCTTTCGTCGAGCATTGTCCGAACAACATGACGGCAGTTGTGGCGGCTTATGAAGGAGGGGCGGCTTTTATGGCTGACGGTTATGCCAGAGCGAGGCAAGGATTTGGTGTTTGTATTGGACTCGGTGGGCCAGGTGTGACCAACAGGGTGACGGCGATCGCATCCGCACTGAGCGATACCGACTAGGGGGCGAAATTACAACCACAAGGCACATCCTTGGCAATAAAGTGTATAAGTTAATTTGGGCTGCAACTATAGGATAATTAGGGTCTGCTGAAAAAGTTTTTCCTAGGGGCAGGGTGTAGGGTGTGGGGTGTGGGGTGTGGGGTTTTACCGATTTTGAGGGGGTCAATTACCTAATTTTCAGGGAAAAAGTCCCTGAATTTCCCCCTGATCACTCCCATATCTGGTACTTTTGGATTTCAAAAAAGTCTAAAAGTCTTATCCAGCAAGGTTTTTAGATTTATTCAGCCGGCCCTAATTAGGAAGAAAAAGTTGAGGTTATAAAGAATAATCATGTCTAGAACGCTAGTTGAAGCAGCAGCACCTCAAGAACTGAGGTTGGCAGACTTAAAGCCCCGTGGACGGGTTAATCCAAGTCCTGCAACCTGGAGAGACCAGATTTTATATTTTCTCCTACCAGATCGCTTCAGCGATGGTGGAGAAGGTGGTCGAACACTATTCGATCGCTCCAATCCATCGACATTCAGGAAGAATGATAAAAAACAATGGATGGCTGGCGGCAAAATATTTCAGGGAGGAACGATCGCCGGAATAAAAAGTAAATTGGACTACCTGCAAAATTTAGGCGTTACCACTCTTTGGATTGCCCCTGTTTGCAAACAAAGAAAAGATTTAGAAACTTATCACGGTTACGGAATTCAAAATTTCTTAGAAATCGATCCTCGTTTTGGTACTCGTCAAGAATTGAGAGATTTAGTAGATGCTGCCCACACCAAGGGTATGTATGTTCTATTAGATATTATCTACAATCATTCGGGAAATAACTGGTTTTACAATGTAGGTGGAAGACCAAAAACTACTGAAAAGTACCGTTTTGCTCCACCTTATCCAGTTCATGGGTGGCGTTCTGATACTGGAAGTAGTATTCCTATTTCAAGCATTTCTCCCTCTGATTTAGAAGACGGTGTTTGGCCCCAAGAATTCCAAGATTTAGACTGGTATACCAAAGCTGGAGAGATTTGCAAATGGGATCCCGAGGGTTGGGAAGAGCCGCTTCATCCAGATAATGAATTTCGACGAGGTGATTTTTCCGACCTTAAAGACCTCAATCTCAATAGAAGTGATGTTTTAAATGCTGTTATCAAAGTCTATCAATACTGGATTGCTCTCAGCGATTGTGATGGATTTCGGATTGATACTGTCAAGCACGTTTCTTGGGAAGCATCCCGTAACTTCTGTGGTGCAATTCACGAATATGCCGAGTCGATTGGCAAGGAAAACTTCTTGCTTCTTGGTGAGGTTACTGGTGGTGCTGATATGGCGCGCAACTATCTAGAAATCTTTGGTCGCAATCTAGATGCTGTTTTAGATATCGGCGAACCACCACAAAAACTAGCAGGAATGACTAAAGGGTTTAGAGAACCAAGCGATTTTTTTAATCAGTTTGCAGGTCATGATTCTCTTGGTAGTCATCGTGAAACAGGACGCTATCACGTCTCAATTTTAGATGACCACGATATGGTGGGACGTGGTAAAAATCGATTTGCAGCTAATAATCCTAATTTAGAACAAGTTGCCCATGCAGTAGGTGTGCAGTTGACTACTCTAGGCATACCCTGTATTTATTACGGTACTGAGCAAGCATTTGATGGTAAAGAATCTTATCACGACTTTAGTATCGAACCACGCGATAGCAACGGCAAAATTCCTTTCGATGATCGCTATATTCGAGAGTCCATGTTTGGTGGAACTTTTGGAGCTTTTGAAACCGAAAATTGCCATTTCTTTGATGAAAATCATCCTACTTATTTACGTATTGCCGCGATCGCTCTTATCCGTAATGGAGATAACAAAATCGGTCTAGCTTTACGTCGCGGTCGTCAGTATTTAAGGGAAACATCTATCTTAGGAAGACCTTTTAATATACCAGCAAGAGAAGAGTTGGTAGCCTGGTCTCGCATTCTCTTTGACCAAGAGGTTCTGATAGCAGTTAATACTAATGGGACTGCGGTCAGAGGTGCAGATATAACTGTAGATGGCTCTTTAAGTCCTATTGGAGGACAAATGACCTATCTTTACAGGAGCGACTGGGCTGATAGTCAATTACATACCCCACCCACAGATCAAACTGTAAACATTATTAGTAATGGCAGTCGTGCCACTGTCAAAATCGATTTACCGCCTGCTGGAATGGCTATCTTAACCCACTTTCCGTCAAATTAAAGGAGAATAGAAAGGAAAATAAAAATATATTACGCTCCCAAAGTCTATTGTTCACCTACCAAAGAGTCCATAAATTATGTCTCAGAATGAGTCCAACGTTAACAATCAAGACACGTCATTTGCTTTCGGTACTGATATTTTAGGTCGCTACTTCTGTAACACCCTAGAGGAGGCAGCAAAAAGCAATGAAGCCAAACCATTTGATGTGGTGGTGATCGGATCGGGAATGTACGGTTCGTATATTGCGAGTAAGCTCTACCACTGGAGTAAAAATAAAAAGCAACTTGGAGAGGAAAAAAGGTTAAAAATCCTCATCCTTGAAGCTGGTCCTTACATCGTACACGAGCATATCGAAAACCTTCCACCTAAAACTGGCATTTTTGATGAAAATATCGATCACCCACACATGAAGTCCCCATATGTATGTCATGTTCGTCGAGCAGGGATGGGTGAGGAGTTTTTTGGGGAAGTAAAAAAGCATAGCTACTGTGTTGGGGGTAAATCGTTGACGTGGGGGAAGTGGTCGCCACGTCTTACCGATGAAGATTTAGCGTCTTGGCCAAAAGAGCTTAGAGATTTCCTATATAAGAACTATAAAAAGGTAGAAGACGAGACAGGTGTTTCTGACTACTCAGACCTTATAAATGGGACTCTTTTTAAGGGTCTGAAGAAATTTCTAGAGGAAAAGCTAAATTCACCAGATCTAAATCATCTCAAACTTAAAGATCCACCTGTGGCTGTCGCGGCAAATAGCACCCGATCTGGAGTGTATAGCCCTGATGCTTTCAGTAGTCTTGGTAGGCTCTTGCAAAATATACGGATTGAATCCCAGTACGATGATGTGCCGAAGCCCAATGATCCCATTTGGAAATCTAAATCAATCTTTCTTGTTCCGAATACGTTTGTATACAAGCTTGAAACCGATAAGGGTTCTGTCTCTCGCATACATGTAGTCGATAGCAACTCTCAAAAAACAAGCTCTTTTGAACTTTTAAGCAATTGCGAGGTGATCTTGGCTGGTACGGCTGTAGAATCTACCAGGCTTGTACTCAACTCATTTCCCAGATCGGACTCTTTAAAAGAGAACCAAGAGTTAATCGGGCGTAATCTGATGGGGCATCTGTTCAGTGCGGTAACAGTTCGGATTAAGCGAGAAGCACTTGGATTCCTTAAGGAGGATGTTCTTGAGTCTGCCCTTTACCATCTACAGGGCTACAGCGAACGTTTCAAGAAAAGTTACCATTTCCAATTCCTCTGTAGCTCTGATCGTGGCTTTGATGTTTTCACGACTCTCTATAAAATGTTTTACGATTATGAGGAGCTTGTCGATACATTAGGGTCGCAGGATCAGGAATGGGTCACTCTATTGATATTCACGGTTTCTGAGGTGCAAGGAAAGCCAAAGGCTCCACTTTACACAGAAGGCTCGAATTGGATGAATTTAAGTAAGGATCAAATCGAAGTATTCGGTGAAGTGAAATATGCTAAGCCCTACTTGAAATGGGAAAGTTCACCAGAAGATGAGGAATTCTGGGACGAGGTTCATTCAACTTTATTTGACTTTCTTTCATCACTGGTATCCTTTGGTGCCATCGAATACCAAGATCCGAATGATGCTAAAAAATGGACACCAGAGAAGCCGACACAATTCGACCCATACCAAAAGACTGAGGCATTTTGGAATTCACGCCATGAATCGGGTACGCTATGGATGGGTGAAAATCCTGATGAATCTGTAACAGATCTAGACGGCAAATTACACCACATTCAAAATGTTTACTGCGCTGACCAAGCGATTTTTCCTACTGTTGGTTCTGCCAATCCTGTACTCACAGGACTAACCCTATGCCGTAAGATTGCGGATTCAATTATTAAACGCCACATCTCATCTGAATTTGTCGAGGAAGAAGACGCGGATTCAATTATTGAACGCCACATCTCATCTAAATTTGTCGAGGAAGAAGACTTTGAAATTCTTTATCGAGGTGACTTCAAATCAGATGGTTGGAAATTTTTGGAATCAAATAAATCAGGTGCCAAAAACTTCTTTGATATTAAAGATAGTTTGCCTATATTGGGTGCGGGAGTTTCCGATAAAGATGTCAAAATGGGTGCTCTTTGTTATACACGCAAAAAATTCAAAAATTTCATCTTAAAGTTAGAATGGAAAGCATTTGCCATCGAAGCAAACTCTGGTATTTTTCTAAGGAGGCCAGAACCTAAAGGTGAATCTTTCTATAACAATCTCATCGAAGTTCAAATTGACGAGACTGCCTATGACTACAAAAAAAAGATATACGGAAGTCCTTTACATAAAACAGGTGCAGTCTATGATATATTTCCTGCTCAACGATGGGCTACTAAGGTGATTAGTCCTCGAAATTCAGAGCATCCTGGATATTGGAACAGCTGTGAAATCACCGTACAGGATAATACGATTGAGGTTAAACTCAATGACAAAATAGTTAGTGCGGGAACTTTTTCTGAATCCGTGAACCTCGAAGGTTTCATTGCCTTGCAATGTCATACAGAGGTCGTTCAGTTTCGTAATATTCGGATCAAGGAACAACCCTAAAATAATCAGAACAAAAAGAAAGATGGATAGATCATCGAAGATCAATCACAAAGATGGCGATCATTTTCACTCACATTGGGATTTGCCCTTAGATAATCATGCACCCAATTACAACCGTACATCAATGGATTAAGGGTAAGAACCTGCTCCTTGTTCCACAAAATGACTGTCTTGTCTTCATTTGCTGAGGCAATAGTTTGACCATCAGGACTGAAGGCTATTGACCAAAAGCGACCGCTATAGCCATTCAGAGTCGTCAATAAAGTGCCATCTGGTTTCCAAAGCTTGATCGTCTTGTCCCAGCTTGCTGAGGCAATGGTCTGACCATCGGGACTGAAGGCAACAGAGAAAACGACAGCACTATGACCTTTAAGGGTTGTCAATAAAGTACCATCCAGTTTCCAAAGCTTGATCGTGTTATCTGCACTTGCCGAGGCAATCGTCTGACCATCGGGGCTGAATGCCAATCCATAAACTTGAGCAGTATGTCCTATAAGTGTCTTTAGGAGAACAGGCACCTGATCTGGCTTCACTCTCCAGAGTTTTACGGTATTGTCTGCACTTGTGGAGGCGATTGTCTGACCATCGGGACTGAATGCCACTCCAAGAACCGCCGCTTGATGTCCTCTCAAGGTGGCGAGGAGTTGGGGCGTTTTTTGCCCTACATTCCAGAGCTTGACAGTATTATCCCAGGCTGCGGAGGCAACTGTCTGACCGTCGGGACTAAAGGCAACTTCCCAAACCACTGCTTGATGTCCTCTCAGGGTGGCAAGTAATCGAGGCTTCCCTCTACCTAAGTTCCAGAGCTTGACGGTATTATCTGCACTTGCGGAGGCAAGCCTCTGACCATCGGGACTGAAGGCGACTCCATAAACCTGAGCGGTGTGTCCGCTGAGAGTTGCGAGCAGAGTGCCATCTCGCTGCCAAAGTTTGACCGTTTTGTCATCACTGGTCGAAGCAATGGTCTGACCATCGGGGCTGAATGCCACTCCAATCACTACGCCACTATGCCCTGTCAGCCTTGTTAACAAAGGGCTTTTCAGCCTCCAAAGCTTGACCGTTTTGTCATCACTGGCCGAAGCAATGGTCTGACCATCGGGGCTAAATGTTACTCCCCAAACACGATCGCTATGCCCACTGAGAGTTGCAATCAAAGTACCATCCCGCTTCCAGAGCTTAACAGTCTTGTCCCAACTACCTGAAGCGAGAGTCTGACTATCGGGGCTGAATGCTACTCCAGCAATCACTTCACTATGTCCTGTAAGGGTTGCCAGTAGAGCCGGCATTTTCCCTGTTTCTAGTTTCCAGAGTTTGATCGTTTTGTCCCAACTGGCTGAAGCCAGCATCTGACCATCAGGGCTGAACGCTACTCCGTTGACAATATCAGTGTGACCTGTGAGAGTCGTAATCAAGGTGCCATCTCGCTTCCAAAGTTTTACTGTCTTATCGTCACTCGCCGAGGCCAGTATTTGACCGTCAGGACTAAAGGCAACTCCATTCACCACAGCAGTGTGACCTGCTAGAGTTGCAATTAAAGTGCCATCCTGTTTCCAGATTTTTACCGTCTTATCATCACTCGCTGAAGCCAGCATTTGACCATCGGGACTGAATGCCACTCCCCTCACACCATCGCGATGTCCTACAAGGGTCTTTAGCAAAACAGGTGTCTTGCCCGCTTCTAGTTTCCAGAGTTTGATGGTTTTGTCTGTACTACCCGAGGCAATCGTGTGACCATCAGGACTAAACACAGCTTGCCAAATTCGATCGCTGTGTCCGTTCAGAGTTGCAATTAGAGTACCGTCTCGCTTCCAGAGTTTGATGATTTTATCACGACCCGCTGAGACGAGTATGTTACCGTCGGGGCTGAAGGCGACGCTTTTAACTTCGTCGCGATCCAATGACAAACGATTGTATTCAAGAACGCCATAAACTGCCTGCCGTAAGACGGAATCTACCTGAGTTTTAGTCTCAGCGTCTGTTCCTCCTGTCCTGGATAATTTTTGCCAGGCCCGAATGGCCTCAATCAACGCATCTAACTTATTATTGGAGACAAAAAGTGCTTCTGAGGACGCAGTGATGGCTTGGATCTCGCTACGCGCTGAATTCTGCCATTGCCCCCAAGCGACTCCTGCTAAGATTAAGGCCCCTAGCAAGCCACCTGTGAGTCCTGAGATCGTTAACTTTCGCCTGCGCTTTTGGGATTTCAGGTCGCGATCGCGCAGTGCCACACTTTGCTCAATCAATTCGCGATCGCCCGAACTCAGTTGATCAGGGCGATTCAGATACCAATATTCTGCATCGGTCAGAGGTTTACCCCGCAACAATGCCCCTTCATCCTGATGGCTGCGCTCCCACTGGTAGCGGTTTGCCCGCAGTTGCTCTTGCCAGAGGCGAAACTCTCGATCGAGCTGCATCCAATTCCTGAGCCGTTTCCAGCCGCCAATTAATGCCTCGTGAACAATTTCTACGGTTTCTTCTCCTGTAGATTCGTTGCGGTTGGTCACCACTAAGCGAGAGGAGGCTAAACGCGCCACCAAGTCCCAGTTTTCCGGCTGCACGTCATCCCGTGTAGCAGAACGCCGGCTATCGTCTGTCCCGGCGCCAGGCTGCACTAATTGGATAAATACCCGTTGCGATCGCTGTCGCTCCTCTTCGTTCAGTTGAGCGTACACGAATTCTGCGTGATTGGCCAGTGATGCTTCTACGCCGCCAATCTGGTCATAAGCCTGATTGGTTAGCCATCCATCTCGCTGGTTTGACCACAATTGCGTGAGGGCAAATTCCAACAGGGGCAAACGCCCTGGCTGTTCGTTCATGGCATGGATCAGCTTCTGGATTAACCCATCCTCTAACCTCACTTGCATTTGGGCGGCGGGCTTGGCGATCGCGGCTTGCAACTCTTCCGGGTTCATCGGCCCCAAAATCTGAATTGCACCTTGCAAAGCATCACTCAAGGGGCGGTAAGCTAGGGCATAGCCACAAAAGTCTGCTCTTAGGGTCAGAATCAGGGTGAACGCTGGAGCGGAGTTCACGGCATTTAGTACAGTATCCAAAAAACTCTGTCGCTCTGCCTCTGGACAAAGGGTATAGAGTTCTTCAAATTGATCGGCGATCAAAATCAGGCATATCCCTGAATTCTGCTGTTTAACCCACTCGATGAGGTTGGATAATCCCTGGTCGTCTTGCCGCAATAGCCGCTCTAGTTCTACTGCGTTAGCGAAGCTGTCGCTTTGACCTTCTGGGAGAGCATCGCCACACCCCTGTTGGGGCTGATGTAGAGAGACAAATTTAGCGATCGCAGGACAAGGCGCCAACCCAGTTGCTAACGCTTCAAACGGATTATTTCCTGGACGAAACGAGACAATCTGTACAGACGGCGAGCCTTGTTCCTTCATGCCGCTACTGCCTAATTCCTGACGCAAGCGCGGCACTAATCCCGCAAAGACAACGGATGATTTGCCACTGCCAGAAGCACCAATCACCGCCACCAATGGCTTTTGTTTGACCGCAGCCAGCAGTGCCTGAGTTACCTGCTCCCGCCCAAAGAAGAACCGAGCATCTTCCTCCCGAAAGGCAAATAGACCGCGATAGGGACAGGTTGGCGTTCCTCCCAGCTGAATCCAAGTGGGAGGTTCAACGGCTAGATTTTGGCAAATCACGGGCAACCAAGACGCTGCGGGAAAATCATCTTCTAATCCTTGCAGCTTTCGACGCGCTTGCTGAACGGCAAGATAGAGCGGCAATTGCTCGAGCGCAAATGCTGTCAGAAACTGCTGAAAAAATTCTTGTGCCACCCGATTGGGAACAGGTTCGCGCATGACAATCACTGTGGGAATGTGTAGTTTCTCCAGTGCTTGTGCCAAGCCTAAACCATCGCAAGAATTAAAAATAGCCAGCGTTAACCCCTTCTCGATCGCGGTTTTCAGTGCCTCTTCTAACTGTGATATCGTCAAACTATTGTGGGTTGAATTCTCATTAATATATATTCGACCCGTTTGTCCCTGGGTTTGACTGTGACCGGCAAAAAACAGGATGTCCCACCCTTCAGGCTGCCATAATTGAGTATTGAACTCCTGGCGTGAGGGGTTGGCCAGGAACTTAACTGACCCATCCTGCAACCGCTGAAGTAAGCGGGTTTCTGTGGCTAAATCAATGGCAGAGCTATTGCCTAAGACGGCTAAAATCCTGACTTTCTGGTCAGTTTTTGCTGACTTCAGAACATTTCGATACTGGTACTCTGGTTGACTCAACGCCATTTCCGCTTGGGGATAATCCTCGAAGAAATGCCAGCGATGCCAGGGAAGAGAGCGCAATTCCAGATCGTTAGTTTCAATCATGACTCGGATGGGAGCGGATGAGTCGAGTCGCGATCGCAGTTGCAGTTCAATGGGGAGAAACCCCTCCGATTTCAGCCAAGTATTGATGCTTGCCTGTAGCTGCTGGCACAACTCATCAAAACTGACCTGGGAAATATTAGTAATCCCTACTTCACTGATTTCTAGTTCACCAGCGTCTGCGAGAGAAGATGAGGATAGATGTCCTGGTTGGGATATTATGGGATGACGTTGTCCGCCCGTAAGGCGTTCAGCTTCGCTGCGCCCAAGGCGATCGCATAGCCCCCGATAAACAAGCTGCCAATTTCGATACAGTTCCCCTAAAGCAGGTGCGGCGGGCAACGTGCCGATAAATTGCTCTGGCCGCGGATTGCCGTCCGTCCACAACTGAACGGTAACTCGCCGAAATCCCTGATACAAGTCCCCACTGCCTAGATTAATAATCACTGACTTGTTCATTTCAGCCGCACCCGTATTTGACAGTCAAACTTTCATCGTTAATGCTACAACCTTTCACCTTATCTTTACAGAAACGCTACTGCGTTAATTTTTTGACCGAATTTAGGCTCTCCCGAGTACAAACGTTTAGTGTGATTATCAGCTAAAAAGTGGTCAAAAAAATGTGAACTTAGTGTCAGCATTCGTCCCGAAGCGCTAAGCGCTTCGGGACGGGGCTTTTAAAGGGGCGAAGTAATTCGCCCCAGGGTTCCCCTCATGAATGCTGACTTTGCATATAGACAATTCTCAAAGACCGATGCTATGGTAAATATATCTTGACCACTATTCCTTAAGCGATAACCGAGCTTCGGCGGGTCGTGTTTCCAGAAAAAGTATGGGTCTTAGGAACTAGGACGGATGCCTGTAGAGGGAAGGTAAGACTTGCTATCTTTCGAGGTGGAAAGCGCATCCCATTGAAGCAGGAAGCTCTCAACGACCTTGAGAGTAGTTCACTTAGACTCTTTATCGTCAAAGAGGTGCGTTAGACTTGGTTAACGCACGCTAGAAGAGCTAAATATTAGCGTGCTGCTTCGCAGTGCCTCAGCTTCGCGCGTCTCCGAAGGTGGCATCCCACAGTTGCGCTTGTTATCGCTGCTGGGTCATTGCGATTACAGTTTCCACAGTCAGGTCAGAGATATTGCCAAGGGTAGGGAGTATATCGGTGACCGCATAGACCAGTGGCAGTTCTTGGTTCTCCCAAACCCAGATTTGCTGTCGCTGAATATCGATCAGCCAGGCGAGCTCAGTTCCGTTGCTCAAGCAGTGCAGAATTTTATTCTGTAGATCTAACGTACTTTGGTCGGGGGAGCGAATTTCAATTAACCAGTCCGGTGGACCTTGCAGCGGTCCATCCACCTCTGAGAGGCGATCGCTTTTAACAACGGCAATGTCAGGCACGGGAGACAGCGGGGGCACGATGCAACGGAGTTCTTGGATTGCCTCGTATGCTTTGGTTTGGTTGTTGATCGCGTTAACAAGATTGCGCTGGAGGCGGCAATGAAACAGCGTTGGCATGGGCTTTTGCTGGGCCTGTCCATGGATGAATTCCCAGGCAGGAGAGGCTTCAATGTTGGCTTGCTGGAGAAAAGCGTCTAAGGGGCTAGTGATTGTAGGAGATTGCATAGTTGCCTGAGAAGCACCCAGGAAGGCGCAACGACATAGATATCAGCCATTTCATCTTAATATAGGAAAGCGGAAGAAAACTGGAGAATGCTTTAAATTTGGGAAGGGGGGGATGCGATACGCCCTGACAGCAAGGCTTTTCAGCTATCAGGAGAGTAAAGCTTTTCTCAAAATGTATCAGGGCGATACATCTTGTCCACAAAACCCAAGAGAGCCATCCAGAATTTAGAACCGTAAGTGTATAGGTTGATTTTGCTCACAACTACTAACGAGTGTAACGGTTCGCAGTCGTATGAGGTACATTATCACGGACTACAAACCAGTCTAAGCAAGGCTTTGCCTGTATCTCACTCAATTGCGTATCGCTATAACTGAATCGAGATCTAACAAAAGGAGAAATTACATGGCAGAATTAAGTTTGACCGCCCTTGAAGATACCGTGATCAAGCGATTTACTATCGATAGCACGGATATTGACAATCCAGGAGAAAAGTTTGATTTAGAAAAAGGCGAAAAAATTGGTATCAACTGGTATCGACCAGCTTCCAAGAATCATTGGGAATTTGAACTCAAATCTCCCCACGGAGGCTTTTTCAATTGGTACGTTTTCCAGCCGCACGTTCAGATTAACGATCCCACACCTGCACATACTGAAGCTTCAGGAAGCAAACAAGTCATGGCTTTCTTAGATGCCATTGCTTGGCCAGAAGGGACAGATAAGAGCGTTGGAGATGGTGTAAGGACAGGATACAATATCATGTTCACTGGCAAGACATTTTCTAGTTTTGCCGATCATCCTCGTCGTGTTATATGTTCAGGCAGCTTATGCTCGGATGCAGCAGGGCGATATCAATTCCTGAGCAAAACTTGGGATGGAGTTGCCAAAAAACTAGGCTTGAAAGATTTTTCTCCTAGCAATCAAGACAAAGCCGCCATTCAACTCATTAAACAACGAGGTGCATTAGACGAAATAGAAAAAGGTAAAATCAGGGCGGCCTGTGACATCCTAAGCTGGGAGTGGGCTTCTTTACCACCAGGTCGTTATGGTCAGCCCACAGTTACCTACGAGAAAATGGAGCAACTGTTTAAACAGGCGGGGGGAGTACTAGGGTAGTAAAACTTAGTGCGATCACCTCTTTCTAAGTGGATTGATACGGCTAATTTAGTGTATTTAATTGGGTGGGCAATGCCCATCAAATCTCGAACATCTAATACCTCATTTTATTCGTGTCAATCAACTACAAAATTCTACTTGTGATGATCGACAAAATTGATCACACGAGAAACAAGAGGGCAGGGTAAATTTAGTATACTTCCTATTGTCTAAGGCTATTATCTAAGGGGCTGAATGGTATTTTCCCGTAAGCATGATCCGTGATTGGTGAATCCATCCTATTTGCTCTTTTCCGCAGGCAATAGTTGAATACCAGCCATTTATTGGACTACCTAGCCCATTCACACTATTTGTAAAGTGATACACAGAAATTGTGACTTTTTTTGTAATGCGACAGACAATTTTTCCATTAGGTTGAGATCGAACATTAGAAGGGATTTTCTGGACTATTGCGTATTCTGCCATGACAGTTGAAGCAGATAATGGTTGATTGAATGTCAATCCCAGATTCATTAAAGTAAGAAACGTGATTTTCAAAAAGAAGTAAGTATTCATGAGGTGTTGTCGAGTAAAGATTAATTATAACTTGAGCGTTGTTCAGTTACGATCAAAAGCCCAAACTGGCTCATAGCGGAAACAGCGAGCATGGCCAATAAACACCAGACCTCTTGCAAAAGTCTTAAGTCGACCTTGTACAGCAACATTTTTGAAGATTATCAACTACTAATAAATAATTAACTGAAAGTCCCTCCCATTATTGTTTCTATTGTTTGTTTTCGGATTTATGCAAGAGGTCTACCATACAGCTTACCTCAAGATGTCGGGAGAGCCAGTCACTGCGATCGCCGATCTGGTAGGTTGGGTTGACGTGAGGAAACCCAACAACCAATCAAAAGTTATCTTGTAGTATCAAAGATACTAATCTTGATCGATAAAGTTACCGAATATCAGTGCGATCGCTGCTCTTGTAGGGTGCATTAACGAAGTGTAATGTGCCTTAATTTATGGCAAAAACCCGTCATCTTCTGTAAAATAAGTTGAAGATAGGATTTTTCTTCGCCTATCATAAATCCATCCCCTAAAATAACCATAAGGAGACCACATCACTCAATCTAAACTACTTACAGGAGAAGGAAAAGTCGGGACATACGGCGACTTGTTAAAATTGGGTCGTAGAGGAGATAACTTAACACCTCATCATGTACCATCCAACGCTTACATGAAAGCTAAAATCAAAGATTACACAACTAATCAAGGAATAGCTATCATGATGGAACATTTATCCCCCGGAAAAGGAGGTCGTCATCGTCAAACCTTATCTTATGGTAAAAGTCCAGACTTAACTCTTTCCCCTCGACAAACCTTAGGGCAAGAAGTTTGGGATATTCGCTCTATTTATCTGCGTCAAAGACTATATAATGCAGACGGGCGTTGCTGATTTTAAGTATGAATTGTCCTCTAGGCAACTTTTAAAGCCTAGGACTAAGCTAACTTGTGGATATGTGCAAAATTAGTATTCATATCTTGATTCAGCAACGCCATACAGACGCTAATTCAAAAATGAAACGCATCAACCTAGAGACTTGACAGGGAAAGGCTCATGCAGGCAATTGGCTTTGAATGCGTTCCTCGCAGAGGTCATCAATAAGGGTATCAAGATTGCCGAGGGACGGGGTTTCTAGCACTAAGGCACTGCCTTGACGTTGGACTTTAGCTTCTTGCTCCAAGGGTTGTAGGATGATACAGCCTTGTCTAACCTCAAGATTGAGGGATTGGGCTGTGGTGATGCCGAGTTGTTGAGGGATTTCTAGAGGAATTTCTAGTTTTCCGGTGTCATCGATCGCAATTGCCGTCATGGGGAACGCTCCTAGGGATAGAACGAAAGTTTGGCTCTTTCAATAACGCTATAAATTCTATCCCCTGTAAGGTAGTTTTGCCTGCGTAGAAAACGCCCATGACACCCCAAGGCCTAGAGTTCAAAATTCTCGCAGAGGCAGCTGTCACCGAGACTAACCACAATACTAAAGGGGATACCAGAGCGCCCTTTAAAAGATTTCAGTTGAATATAGTTATCTTGCGTTCTGGAGCGGACTTCTTGAAGCTTTTTACCTGCCTGAGAAAGCAACATTAACTTGATCTGGGGTGGCAGATATCGCTCCTCACCCGCCGGATGTAACTGAACCAGCACAGATAGCTGATTATCGGCTTCTTCTGTAACATTCACCAACAAGACCACTCTCTGTCCTTGTAACTCCATCCCCAAGTCAATAAGCTTGCCGCGTTTTGCACCCTCTCTCTGATTGCGAGGACTCCAAGCAAGATGAACTTCTGGACTAAACAGATCGTCGATCGCTTGCCATCCTGCCGCAAAGACCCCCTGTATCCACCGTCCTAACTGGATGGGAGTTTCCTGAGATGCGGTTAATGGGGTTTCAGAGATTGCTTCAGGCGTTGCGGTATGCTCCGTTGAAATAACGGGCAATGGTATCGAGGCAGGTTCTAGAAAATCACAGTAGAACAATAAATGATTGGGTTCAGGATCGAAAACAGATAGGGGAATTTGATAATAATCGTTTTGTAAACCATCACTGACCCGATGGCAATAATTGATGAGTCGGTCAGAGCGCAAAAAGCCTCGAATCATTAACCGCTGCTGCTCTTCACAGACCTCAAGCAGGACATAGAAATGAGCGACAAGAGCCGGCTGTTCGATCGCTTCTCTGGGAATTTCCACTACTTCATCTAGAACGTGCTCTTTGACAATTAAATTTAGCTTAAATTCATCAATTTTCAGGTTGTAAACAGCCCCAATCTGATTGATACATTGAGTTCGATCGATGCAGTGTGATGGAGCGCGTTTCTCTAGCCATTGCTCAAAACCCAATAGTGCCAGGGCATTCAGATAGAGTTGCCACTGACCCGCTTCATTGACTGAGGGACTGGCTAGGGGATTGACTAGCGCCTGCTCAAACTGTTCTGGTTCAAGCCCAATGGCTTCAGGTCGCCTAGGATTTAAATCTGGTGGGATCGCTGAAAAACTAAACATTACGTAACTCCTTGTGAAACCTTGGTACACTAGACCTCTTGCGTAAGTGCGGTTTGATCCCCCTGAATCCCCCTTAAAAAGGGGGACTTTTTGGACTTTGGCAAGAGAGCTACTCTTCTAAGTAAAAGCAAAGCTGTTGAGCATATACACTTTTCATCAGACGATTCTTTCCCGCTTGAATTTCTTCAAACGCTTCCTGAAATATTTCTGCATCTGCCAGCGCCTCGATTTGCTTGGCTAAATTTTCTAAATAATCGGGTTGAGGAGGAAGAGCAGTCAGTCCTTTCTCTTCAGCTTTCTTCAGCATTTGTTCAAGCACTTGGCGAATTGTCAACGTCCGAACAGTGTTAATTAACTCTCCCGGATTCAACACCCGTCTTGCTTGCGCCCAACCAGACATTTTTAATAAATCAGCAATCTCTTTCAGGGCGATGCCCTGAGAATAATAGAGGTGTAATCCTGGAATAAATCGATCGGCGAAGGCAGCATATCCTTTGCTTTTTTTTAAATAAGTAATGCGATCGCTAATTGCCTGCTTAATGGAATGAACTAAGGCAAGTTGAAGCTGTTTGTGGAAGAATTCCAACATTTCTTGTTGCTCTTGCTGCTCCACATTATATTCACTGGCAATATCCTGCGGCAGCTCTGAGCGAATCAGGCGATCGCCTGTCTCGGGATCTTCAACTTCTAACGGTTCTCGATGGCTCCAAAGGTCAAATTGTCTAAGTTGTAGTGCCACTCTTCGCAGTTCTGCGATCAATTGGTTGGGCTGAATTGTGATATTTCCTGCTTTTAAATAAGTCACCATCTCTTGAAGTTGTACTGATGTGGGGTCTAGACAGGGTTTCGTACCCCGGTGTTGCTGATGCCTGTCTCGACGATAGACGGCGTGGAAGGCGGCAATTAAGTGGCGATCGCGTTCTGCCAGTTGTTGCAATTGTTTCGAGCGAGTGCGATTGAGTAGCGCCCAGTCGCTCAATTGTTTGAAGCCAAACTCAGATAAAAAATTCTTTAATTCTGGATTTTGTTTGGTTTGTAAATAAGTCCAGTTATCTAAGCTCATACTGGATTGAGCGTTGGGCTTAAAGGTTCGCAGAATTTGCAGTGAGAAACATTGATAAGCCGTTGTTTGAGGCTTGCCAGTGGGGTCTAAGGTGAGATAGTTTTTGCCATCTGAGTCTAAAACCATCAGCGTTTTCCCGTCGTCATTGAGGACAAACGGCAGCAAATCTCGATAAGTAAAGGCTCGATCGTCTCCGAACAAGCGATCGATTTTGCGGCAGGCGTTGAGAATCGGCTCCGAAACGTAACAGCGCAGGCATAGTCCCGCCTGCGCTCTTTCTGTGGTATCAACTGCTGGAGCTTGAAAGCGGGATAGCAAATTAGCCTGGAGATTTCTCTGTTGGGAGCGATCGCCCCTATCCTCTTCTGCCTCACTTAACCCTTGGCTTTGAAAAAAATCATTTGCCAACGGGAGGAAACAACGCTTATATCCAGTGCGATCGCTGGCAGGGTCAATGCGCCAAAGGTTGCAGTATCTTGATGCAGCACTCATACTACGCTCTCCCGAAGTTTGTTGAGCTTGCGATTAGCTCACCTGATCAATAGATGTCAGCCATTTTAGCTTATACAGGAAATCGGAAAAAAACCGGGGAGATCTAGATTTAGACAAGATGGCTCAGTTCCAGATTTTCCAGAACTGATCATCCCTTGCCAGACCTAAGAATTTCTAGAATTTAACCTTCAAGTGTATAGGTCGGTTTAGCTAACAACTACTAACGGGTAGAAGGAAAGCAAATGAGTCGAACCCGATGTTCAATAAAACTCAGTTCTTCAAATTTAATTACAACCAGCTACTTAGGAGATTCATTTCCAATGTCATGTCCCCAAGAAAAGAAAATAACAAGAAAAGACGATGGCACTGATGTGTATGAATACACTAATGCTATTGGAGAGAGAAAATCTTTCGAGGTTCCTCCGGGACATATTTACCGATGCCTAAATGGAGAATGGGTGGTTATAAAAGTTCCTAACCCTCCCCCTGGCTTACAGACAAGCTAACATAACAAACCCACAACCAACTAATGGGCATATAAGCAAGGGACAGATTGGTTATGAAATCTAAGCTCTTGAGGCAAGGGGTTTAAGCCCCTTATTAAAATCCTAAGCACGATGGCTACTGCTATATTTGTCTCTCTCAATATGCCCTAACTACAAAACTGATTGCTATAAACTTTACGAATCATTAGTTCAATGACTAAACATAATTGCTTGTCGCTTTTTCCTTTCACCCGCATTGCTCTTCCTTCCTTGAAATGTTTCCTTTTGCCCTTTAGCATTCCTCTTGGCTTAGGTATTATTTTTTCATATCCAAGTGACGCTCAAGTCGCTAACTATGGAAGAAGTCCCAGTCTTAACATATTAACAACCCCTGGTGGTACAGGTGCTTCATCATATTCGTTTGCCCCATCGAATGGATGGACTTGTCCAACTCCTGGCCTTTCTATTGGTGCCTATGGAGGGGGCGGTAATGATTGGTCAAATGATTTTACAACCCATAATTCGGCTGGTTCAGGTATAAACAACTATGGTATCGCCGCAGGAATCACAGTTCCTTTTGGAGGAGATTTCTCAAAGTACTGCAATGATTATGCAAAATCAGTTGCGGAAAGGACACGCATGGAAATGGAAGCAGTTCGCAGAAACAATCAACTAACACTTTTAACACAGTGCTATTGGTTATTCCAGAACAGAATTAATACAGATCAACCTGCATTTAAAGATAAAGACGGAGCATTTTCATCTTTAAGTGCTTGCGATAGTTACGATCCTCAATCTATTCAAGGTGGAGAGAACACTTCAACACCTCAACGACTGGAAAGCCCAAAGCCACCAGTAACCGAAATAATACCACAGCCTGCTTCTAACTTAATTATCCAGCAGAAATAGTTTCTTAATGGGACTTAGGCATTTTCGGGCAGCAAAAAAGGCTCAAACCATTACGGGACAAAGGGTTAACCTCGATTTATGATTTTCCTTGATATATCTGGGTTTCAGCGATTTTGGGCTTCTCGAAGTAAATCCCAAGCAGGGATTGGGGTTGAGGCTTTTCTCGATTTGTTTTTTGTCTAAGTCCCATTAGTTTTTTCGTTCCACGCCAGCAACCGTTAACCTAAAGTGAGAATCTTTGGTAACATAAACTACCCGTTCGCCACCGATGTTATGCTGTCTCTTTGCTTGGCCTACTTCGGATCTTGATAGCTTTCATGTTAGTTCTCATTCTCGTAAAGCGTCAAGACCCTGTAAAGGTGTTCAGTTTAGTGAACATTCTCACTGTGACAACGCTTGTATCCAGTGCGCTCTCTCTGTGGTATCAACTGCTGGAGCTTGAAAGCAGGATAGCAAATCAGTCTGGAGCTTTCTCTTTTGGGAGCGATCGCCCCTATCCTCCTCTGCCTCACTTAACCCTTGGCTTTGAAAAAAATCATTTGCCAACGGGAGGAAACAACGCTTATATCCAGTGCGATCGCCGGCGGGATCGACTCGCCAAAGGTGGCAGTATCTTGATGCAGCACTCATACTCTACACTCTCTTGAAGTCCGTTGAGCTTGCGATTAGCTCACCTGATAAATAGATGTCAGCCATTTTAGCTTATACAGGAAAGTGGCAAAAAACAGGGGATAGATAGATTTAGACAAGATGCCTCAGTTCCAGATTTTCCCTGACTTACAGTATCCCCTGCCAGACCTAAGAGTTTCTAGAATTTAACCTTCAAGTGTATAGGTCGGTTTGGCTGACAACTACTAACGAGCAGAAGGAAAGCAAATGAGCTTAACTTCCCAAACAAACTCAATTTTTTACAGGAGAAAATCATGTTCACTTTCACTCTGTCAATCATCTCTATCGCCTAGTTAACACTTTGAAAATAGGACAAAATCATGAACACTACGAATTCAAAACAGAAACTAAACTACATTCGACAGATCATCATCGGCATCGGCATCGGCATAATTGCGATCGCTGTAGTGGTTTGGTGGCACATTCCTGATTCTTTCTGGAAATATCTTTTTTTCTTGCGTGCGCCTATTCTCTGGGGTTTACTGCTGGTGACACTCCCTCTGGTGGCCACCTTATGGCTGCCAGCCATGCTGAGAAATTTATTTGTTCTTCGTGGTCCGTGGCAACTTATCTCTGTAATTGTCAGTGCAAACATGGCGGCAATAGGGGTCATTATTAATGCCTATATGCTTCTCAAAGGTGCGCCAGATCGTTTTGGACTATCACCATGGCTCGAAATTTCTGACATCTGGCAATATGGGTCGGCGATCGCTTTGAGTTTACCGATCTGCGTCACCGCTTATAAGCTTTCAAAAGAGGAAATTAAAGAAAAGAATCCCATCCAAGGAGTGATTTTCAGCGTGTTCTTGAGTTTGGTGCTGTTGTTTGCAGTGATTCAGACGAAAACCTGGATATTTACTAACTTTGCTCACAATAAGTTACTCATTAGTTTCGTTGAATTCATTACCAGACATAAAACTGAAGGCTATATTCTAGGAACACAGCCAAAACCACAGCAATTCCTTGAAGGTCATCTGAGTAACATCGCCTTTTTTATAGTTGCCTTCATCGTCTATGGCATCATTGGTTTGAAATTTCAGCCGCAATCTCAACCATCCGATCAGAAAAAAGAAGCGGCTGCCCTAATGTATGTGATGCTAATCCTCATGATGATAGCACCCTTGTCTGGAAGCCTAACCTTCTATTTCGATTACTATCGCGTTCCTGTCTTTCTGCTCTTTGTGGTTATTGTTGCTTTGATGTATGCGCTGTTTAAGGTGGATCACTTTTTTGAATTAAACTTAAATGAGGCAAACAATCATGATCCCAATGATTTTAAAACAGCAATAGAAAAACGACTCGAATATCAAGGAAAAGAAAAGGAAAAGACTTTAGTTGTTGTCTGTGCGAGTGGGGGCGGCATTCAAGCCGCAGGCTGGACAGTTCAAGTTCTGACGGGATTACAAGAAATGTTAGGTGAGTCGTTTACCAAGACAATTGGTTTTATTAGCTCTGTTTCAGGTGGTTCAGTTGGAACGATGTATTATCTCGATCGCTTCGATCCCAACAAAACATATCCTGATCGTAATGAGTTTGAAAATATCTTTAAGAGTGCTACTGAAGATAGTTTGGATGCGGTAGGTTGGGGATTAGCTTATCCTGATTTGTGGCGCATTGTTGGGCTTCCTTTTTTCGCTCCCAAAACGTGCGATCGGGGAGCAGCAATGGTGACAGATTGGCAAGGAGAGTTAAAAAATCCCAATAGCAAACAATTTTTATCTACTTGGGGCGAACAAATTTTAAATGGTAAAATTCCCATCCCTATTTTCAATGCGACTCTGGTTGAAGATGGTCGTCGATTTCTAATTTCACCGATGACTTTTAATGAAGAATGTAAGGACAAAAACGTTAAGTTTGTGGATTTTAACACCCTTTATGCGGGATATGACATTGATGTTGTCACAGCCGCAAGGCTCTCAGCAACTTTTTCTTATGTATCGCCTATTTCTCGCTATGTTGGTGAAAATAAAAACCAGAAAGGGAAAGGGAAGGGGAATTATCATATTGCTGATGGTGGCTATTTCGACAATTCTGGTGTGGTGACGATGGTGGAATGGCTCAATGAATGGCTAGAACCCAACAAAGGACTTAACATTAAACGAGTTCTTTTGTTACAAATTAATGCTTTTCCTAAGACTGAACCCTCCAAAAATGAGAGTGGCGGTGGCGGTTGGTGGCAGGCGATAATCGGTCCTTTACTGACCTTATTCAGCGTCCGTGATACTACCCAGTTGTCTCGAGTTTCTACTGAAGTAGAACTTCTTCAACAGCGATGGGAAAATCAGGTAAAGATCGCATATTGTCCTATCTTTTTTCCAAAGAATGGTAAAAATGGTGAATATAAACCACCTCTGTCTTGGACACTAACGAAAAAGCAAAAACAAAATATTAAAACCGGATGGTGCGGAATTAAGGAGGAAATTGGCAAGCAAATTGGGGAGCAAATTGGGGAGGAGTGGAAAAAATGGGGATTTGAAGACCCATCTCAAAAATCAACCAATGAGAAATAGCCAGCTTCCTACGGTTGCGCTTTATCCCCAATAATTTAAAGTGCGATCGCTTTTTTTTGACCTTCAACTGATCCGCGATCACTTTTTGAGGTTTTTATAACTGCGATCTCTCCTCAACCGGGCAAATAACCAAGTCACTATCAATGCTATCGATACCGGGAGCGGAGCGCTGGCGAAGCCAGATCGCTTCGGTCGTACCGTGGCCGAGGTGTACGCTAACGGTCAGCTAGTTCAACTTCAGCAGGTAAAAGATGGTATGGTTTGGGCTTACGATCGATACAAGGCCAATTGCCCGCAATGGAAGGAGATCGAGAAAGCTTTCAAAGAAACTCGCTCGAACCGGAAGGGAATTTTCGGGGGAAATCCGATGCCACCTTGGGAATGGCGACAACGGAATCGGTAGTTTTTTATCTGTAGAGATAGAGAAATTCGGAGAGGGAAACTATGAACAGAGATATCATTACTGGAATGGACGGCGAGATTTATGCCAGACGCGATCTAAGTCGGGAATGGGGCGGGGCGATCGATCTGGGAACCGCAAGGACGGGAAAAAGCTTCGGTGTTAACGGTCATTTAGGGGAAACTAATTGCCTCGGCGTTTGGGATAGTGTGGACAGACTCAAATTCAGGACTTCCCGCAACCTGCGCTTGGAACTCGCCACCGCCCCGAACGTGATCACCGAGTTAGTCCGATTTGATAGTAAGGGTGTCGCCACCGTTGTCGGTTCGGTTGAATACGGCACTCGATTATCCTTGAATTTAACACCGGGTCGCTACGGCCTCAGTTTCTTTGTCGAGGGAGATTTGATTTCCTATCAGGTTAATGCCAGTTTCATTTAGGGCTGTTGACTAAAAATCAAGGATAGCGACCGCCGACATCAGCAAAGACCGTTCAATTTTCCCAAAACAGCCTGATGTTTCTGCCGCACTGACCTTTCCTCGGTCGATGTGCGCTGGTTGCCGATAGTCGATAGGTCGATTTCGATGGCGAGCCTTCTTTGCTGAACGTAATCCCGCCAATTCTTTCGCTCGATAGCATCGAGTTCTTGGCATATTTCGGCAGTCAGCCGATAATCGACACTAGGAGCCAAAACTTCCCCGTCAAAGTGACCGCCGGCAGTGCAGCCTGGATTATGACAGCGTGGCAGTTTATCCCGGTTGTAGTTATAACCATCGATGACAAGGGCAGCGAGGTGATGGTGAACGATCCCCCTGTCATGACAGCAGAAGCAATTCCAGCGGGGCTGCCAGATTTCTACCTCCGCTCCTGGTTCCTTGTCTGGACGCATCGGCTCTCTGGGAAATTTTTTCATCGCTCGTTCCCCCAAACTAAATTGTTGACAATCGCCCAGTCCGCAAAGGCTTTTCTTGTCTCCCACTCTTCTGGTGGTCCCCCTTGGGCTACAAAACGACCTTTTCCTTGCCGTATTTCAGCAATCCACTCCTCTCGTTTGGGATGGTTCTCCCAATCCCGTTCTTGTAATTCGGATTGAAACATCTCGTAATACACACGGGAACGTTCTTTACCCGCTCCATTTGTGCTGGCCAGCCATGCTTCGATGTCGTGGATGGGTGGGTTGAAGTCTTTCACCTTCTCCCTGACAAAATTGAAAAATTTCTCTCTCGCCCTATCTGAGAGAGATTTGTTAAAAATCTGATAAGAATCTGGAGGAACGACGGAAGCTTTAGCTGGTAAGGGTTTTGGAGATTTGTTTTCCGCATTCTGCGGAATATTTTCCGCGCTTTGCGGAATATTTTCCGCATTCTGCGGAATATTTTCCGCGCTTTGCGGAAGACTAACGACCAGACCGTTAGGAGCTTCCCAGTCAATCAGACCCTGCTCCTCTCGTGAAGCTAATCGCCTTGTAGAAAGCGGTTTTTTGGATGCCCAGTTCGGAACAGGTAGGGCGTTGTTGAAGGGTGAGTTTCCATCCTGGCTTAAGTTTAATCAGAATGTAAAGATAAACCAGCGCCGTAGCCGAAATTAAGCCGTTTTGGTAAAGGGCGATTGCAGAAGATAGCGTAAGTTTGTAGAATTGCTGTGTCATGTTCAAAATCTCCCGTTTTGGACATCTTCCCTAAAGTCAAGTACCAGTTGACTTTAGGGTTATCGTTTTTTTAACTATGACGACTAGCCGTTTAGTTGTCAAGTCGTATAAGCGACTAATAGTTAAAACTGTTAAACTAACAGGTGAGCATAGAGAGAGAAAAAATATGATCGCAACGTTAATAGGCAAGACGGAATATGAGAAGGCGAAGGAACTGTACTTCTACAGCAATCTAGAGGCGTTAATGGCTGAAAAAGGCTTAAGCATCGCCGAACTGTCGGGGCGGACAGGTGTAGCCCAATCCACTATCAGAAGTCTGATCAGGGGCAGACTTAAAAGGCTCGACAGTATCAGCACTGGCAAACTAGCCCAGTTTTTTGAGTGCAAACTGGACGAGCTTTATGTGATGAAGTGGGAGTAAGGGACAGGCGACCACCTAACCAATACCCGTTGGTGTGGAGTTGGGGAGGCGATGCTTGTTTTAAAAGGGCAGTATATGGTTGCTACTTTGACTGCTAAGATTGTTCAGCCAAAGCCTGATGAACTAAAAATATTGCCCTGATTTTAAAGGCTTATTTTGCTATAATAAGAAAGTAAAAGTCCTGAAAAATTTAGAGTTAAATAGGAGAGATAAAAATGGTTAATGAAATCAGCATTATTATCTCCAAAAATCCCGATGGATATTCGGTAAAATTTCCCGAATTAGAACTAATTAATCACCAAGATAGCTCTCTAGAAGATGTTTTAAATCGACTCAAAGTGTTTCTAGAAACTCATCTAATTTCTTCGGATATATTCCCCGAAGAAAAACTATCTCAGCTTCCGTCTGAAGGTAAAGAAATTATCAAGTTTGCGGGGATTTGGGAAGATATTCCTGAAGAATATTTTAGAAATTTTTGTGAGGAAGTAGAACAGCGTCGTCAAAATTCTTTATCGCGGAGATTCGAGATTTGAAACCTTGTTTACTTGATACTGATATTCTTTCTTTGTTTTTCCGCAATCATCCCCAGGTCGTTCATTCTTGTAATTTATATCTCCAAGAATACAGACAATTAAGTTTTAGCTTGATTACTCATTATGAAATCTTGAGCGGTTTAAAACATCGAGATGCCCAGAAACAGCTTGACAAGTTTTTGGAATTTTCCCGACTGAATCAAATTTTACTTTTAACAGAAGAATCGGTGACAACATCAGCTAAAATTTATGCCGACTTAAGGAAAAAAGGGACTCCTCTTGACGACATCGATCTCTTAATTGCAGGAGTAGCTATAGCGAATAATTTAGTATTAATTACCCATAATCAAAAGCATTTCAGTAAAATTGAAGGGTTAGAATTAGAAGATTGGACACTATAACTATTCTGGAAAGATTCGGCAGCTTAAGTATGGGCAAAACAATAATCCTCGTTGTCTAAAACCAAAGACTTCGTACCTCACCATTAAGATAACTGATACAATTATGATAAAATATTAATAAATGAGCAGTAAAAATGAAATAAAATTAAGGGAAAAAATTAATTATGCAACTAGAAGATTATTTCTTATTTATCTCCGAAGATGATATTAGAATCAAAGGTCATCGCCTCGGAATTGACAACGTACTCTTTTATTTCTTGGAAGGCTATACCCCAGAAGAAATAAATGCTATCTATCCCGATCTAAGTTTAGAGAAAATCTACGCTACTATTACTTATTATCTCCAGAATCAGCAAAAAATTGATGCTTATTTATTGCGCCTCCAGAATTGGCGAGAGACTCGCTATCAAGAATCCTTAAAAAATCCTTCGCCTCAACGAAAAAAGATGAGAAGAATTAAACAGCAAAGGCAAGATTCTGTCAGGGTATGAAAATCAAGAATACACCCCCATTAGGAACTCTTGACCCTGATGTTTTACAGTATTTAGGATTATCTCAACGACTCTTGGTGACAGATAATCGTACCAGTATGCCTGAACATTTAGAGGAATATTGGCAAAAAAATCAACAAATCTGGGGACTGTTTTGGATACTTCCCACAACAATAATGGGAAAACTAGCCGAAGAATTAATTATGATTTGGGAAACTACCGAAGCAGAAGAATGGATCGATATTGTCGATTGGATTCCTTTTTAATTAATGATATAATAAGATTATTGCCGTCCTTTTTATGTTTGATTATTAATTTGAATGACTCGCCAAATTCATGACCAATTTGCTAAGGAATATTTAGAGGAATTACTAACACCTCTAGGGACGATTAGAAAAAGTAAGAAAGTAAAAAGTGAGGTTCAAGAAATTGATGTCTGGTTTGAACCATTTAGCTCACCTCCTCCCACTGAGTTACCTTTAGGATTACTCGGAAAAATGGCGGCTACTTCCTGCTTGTTTGAACCATTCCGCAATCCCCCGACCGAGGTAGAGATTCGCGGTTGTTTGTCAAAGTTATACGCGGTTCATGGCGAAATCTTGAGAAAAGCGAAACGGTCAAACAAAACTCTGACGGTCGCAGAATTGCCTTTCTTATGGATTCTAACCCCCACCTTTTCAGCTAGAATGATTGAAGATTTCGGGACTCACAGCGATGAGAGTAATTGGTTAACAGGGGTTTACTTTTTAGCTAAGTCTCTCAAATCGGGCATCATTGTCATTCATCAATTACCAGTAAATGAAGACACCTTATGGTTGAGAGTATTAGGTAAAGGAGGAACTCAAAAACGAGCCGTAGAAGAGTTAGTTGAACTGCCAGAACGCAATCCTTTTCGAGAGAATTTACTAGAAATTCTGGCCAACTGGCGCAAGAATTTAGAATTGAGAGAT
>VYLQ01000170.1_pt1 | contig 27029 bp, 21 predicted proteins | sample 5115351 | NCBI WGS metagenome assembly VYLQ01 (sample SAMN12291776, study PRJNA351875) | freshwater metagenome | isolation source: freshwater lake | place: USA: Michigan, Lansing Lake | collected 2013-08-14 | reverse complement strand
TTCTACTCCAATAGGACACTTATCTTATTTTTCAAATTAATCAATTAGTAGAAGGGATTCAGAAACGAAAATTTTCGATTCTTAACTCTTGAAATCCTTGGGATGTCTAATTTTTAAAAATTAGATGCGTTTGCCCTGAGTGAATAATTAATCGGGCAATTTATACTGTTCCACAATCTTTTTAGCATATTCAGGAACATGAGCCGCTAATTTTTCAGGATAATTACGTTTAACATAAAGGTAATTACGGGTAAAGTGAGAATCGATGGAAAAGCGAGCGTATTCTAAACCTTTAGGCCCGATTTTTTCAATTACTACTCCCATCATTTTTGCCGCCCACATCGGTAATGTTACACCTTTGTCGTAGGCGGGAATGCTATTTTGTACAGCCTGTTTTCTATCACCACTAGACATAACATCTTGGGTATCTAATTGATCTTTAACTAACTCTAACATTTCTTTGCCCGTATCATTACGAACGACAATCCATTGCCAGCCAAAAGGTGCGCCCATATAGCCCACAACTAAATCAGCAAGAGAGTTAACATAATCAAAACAAGTCATACAGGAAGGGGCAAAAACATCTTTTAATTTATTAGTCTTTAAGCCAAAAAAGGGAACCATTTCGATCGAGCCGTCTTCGTGTTTAAAGTGTACCCGAAAATCCTGCATAAATTCATAATGAACCACGGTTTCTGGGGAACGACTGGTAGTTTCTAGAAACTTTTGTAGTCCTGAACGGGTGACATTATCGACGCAGGGAGTTCCTAAGACATATAACTTTTCTAAGCCTAATTTTTTTTCTACTGCTCTTAGGGCTTGAATTTGACAACCAACTCCGATAACTAATAACCGTTTCATGCCCGATTTTTCAATTTCTTCTAGGACTGATAAATTGGGAGAAAGAGTCGGTTTATTAACTTTAGCGGCGAGAATTTCTTCAGTAGTACGAGCGAGAATCGGCTGGGGTTGAAAGCGATCCTCGGCGGTATTCTGCACACAAACCACCCCTTCTACTAAACCACGATTGAGCATTTCACAGGCAATTGTACTGACGATTCCTGTCCATTGCGCCCCTGGAATAACTTGTTTTTTCTTGGCAGCCATCATCTCTTGATGAACACCAAAATAGAGATCATTTTCCTGATTTAAGTCGCGACTTCTGCCGTGTGCTTCTGCTTCTAAATCGGCGATTTGTTGATTAAGAAAAGCACAAGCTTCTTTAACATAGTGAATATAATAAGTGTCACAAAGTCCGCACTCGCTACACAATTCCTTCGCAGGACGACGACTATTGGGTTTGAGGGCTTTGGCTTTTAGGTGTGGCGCAAGGGAGTTCATAATCTTAAAAGGCAACTAGGTCAAGGGTTTTTTTCTATCGATCGTTTACCTTACCGCATTAGATCGCTTTGTTACCAATCTTTTTAAAGAAATGTAACGATTACCCGGATTAGGATCAGAGCAAAGCTTCTAAGGTGGCGACGACGGAAGCAGCTAAAGTTTCTAAATCATAACCGCCTTCTAAGCCGAAAAGCAGCGGTTTATTGAGAGTTAAGAGGTATTTGGTGAAAATTCCATAATCTTGTGGGTGTAAACAAATGCCCGCCAGAGGATCCGCTTGATTGGCATCATATCCAGCACTAACAATCACTAAATCCGGTTGAAAATTTTTCAGAAAAGGTATGACTTGCCCCTCAAAATGTTCTTGATAATCTTTAATCGTACTTCCTGCCGATAAGGGAATATTCAAAACATTATCAAACTCACCTTTTTCTCTCGCTTCTCCCGTGCCAGGATAAAAGGGGAACTGATGGAGGGAACAATAGGCAATCTGGGGATGATTTTCGACTATATCCTGGGTGCCATTGCCGTGATGCACGTCCCAATCAAGAATTGCTACTTTTTGCACTCTTTTGTTTTCTAAAGCATAATAGGCGGCAATAGCAGCATTAGAAAACAGACAGAAACCCATGCCATAATTAGAAGTGGCGTGATGCCCGGGGGGACGGGCTAAAATAAAGGCAGGATCGCCGGTGGATAAGACTCGATCAACTCCATCTAACCAGCCACTAACCGCTAGTAACGCCACATCGTAACTACGGGCAGAAACGGGAGTATCTGCATCCAATCTTCCCCCACCCCGTTGACAAATTCGCCGCAATCTATCAACATAATCTTGATTATGAACTTGTTTGATCAAAGGGATTACTTCGTCACGAATTTCGAGCGCTGTCGGTAAATGCCATGTTAGTTTTGACTGCCATTCTGTTTGTTTTAAAGCCTCGACAATCGCCGTTAAACGCGCCGCTTTTTCGGGATGGTAAATACCCGTATCGTGATCGAGAAATTCATCAGAATAGATAATCGAGATCATAATCAAATTACTGCTTAACTCGCTGGTTTTTGAGCAACCCAATAGTTTTAATCTATCAGAAAAGCAGCGGCTTGAGGAGCTATAGTGAAAAAACTTTACTGATTGAGTCCCTTTTGCCAGATGATGCAATTATCTTTCCCCAAGGTGACAGGAGGCAAAAATGCTGACAAATTTTCGGAAATTTCAACTAGAAGTTAATGGCATTACTATCAATGGTGTCAAAGGTGGGCGCGGTTTTCCGCTGCTTTTGCTCCATGGTTATCCCCAAACCCATCAAATGTGGCATAAAATCGCCCCCCGATTAGCGGCCAATTTTACGGTGATCGCCACGGATCTGCGCGGCTACGGGGATAGCGATAAACCCTTACCCCTAGAGGATTCTAGCAATTATTGCAAACGAGTCATGGCCCTCGATCAGGTATTGCTGATGGAAAAATTGGGTTATCAGGAGTTTTATCTAATCGGCCACGATCGAGGGGCGCGAGTTTCCCACCGTCTCGCCCTTGATTTTTCCGAAAAGGTCAAAAAAATCGTTTTACTCGATATAGCACCTACGCTGGCGATGTACGAGGCTACTGATAAAACTTTTGCTACTGCCTACTATCATTGGTTTTTCTTGATTCAGCCTTCCCCTTTTCCTGAAACCCTGATCGCCGCTAATCCCGATTATTATCTGCACCATTGCTTGCAAAGTTGGGGGCGAGATTTTAGCGCTTTTACAGAGGAAGCTTTGGGGGAATATCGGCGTTGTTTTCGAGATTTAAGCACGATAACCGCCACCTGTGCCGATTATCGGGCTGCCGCTACCATCGATTTAGAGCATGATCGTCAGGATTTAGACCGAAAAATTTCCTCTCCCCTCTTGGTTCTCTGGGGAAAAAAAGGTTTCATTGCACGTCAATACGATGTGATCGCTCTTTGGCAGCAGCGAGCTAATCAAGTGACGGGACAGGCGATCGCCAGTGGTCATTTTTTACCGGAAGAAGCACCGGAAGAGACGGGACAGGCGATCGAGGATTTTCTTCAATAAGTAAAGATATTGACAGCATAATTCTCCCAGTTAGGAGTGAGATTTTTCAATCAATTACCGATCAAATATTATTATGCAAATGCTAAAATACTCCCTGATTGTCCCCATCTATAACGAAGAAGAAACTATTGCCGAACTGTATCGCCGGGTGAGTGCTGTCATGAATAATTTAGATGGGGCGGTAGAATTAATCCTAGTAAATGATGGTAGTAAAGATAGTTCCTTAAAACTGCTGAGAGAACTGCACAAAGCTGATTCACGAGTGTGTTATATCAGTTTCGCCCGCAATTTTGGTCATCAAGCGGCGGTAACTGCTGGACTTAATTTTTGCCGAGGACAAGTAATTATTGTTTTAGATGCTGACCTCCAAGATCCGCCCGAATTAATTCCCCAAATGATTGAAAAATGGCAAGAGGGGTATCAAGTAGTTTATGCCCAAAGAACCAAAAGAAAACAAGAAAGTTGGTTTAAAAAACTGACGGCCTATCTCTTTTATCGTTTGCTTAAAAGACTAGCCGATGTGGATATTCCCGCCGATACAGGAGACTTTTGTTTAATGGATCGTCAGGTGGTAGAGCTATTAAATTCTCTCCCCGAAAGAAATCGTTATATTCGTGGGTTACGCGCTTGGATTGGCTTTCCACAAACTGCGGTTAAATTTGAGCGGGATGTGCGCTTTGCCGGGGAAGTAAAATATACCTTTAGCAAATCCTTATCTTTAGCTATTAATAGCCTAGTATCTTTTTCCCGTGTCCCCTTACGTTTTGCCACCTATCTAGGATTATTTTCTGCCCTGATATCTTTGATTATGGCTCTGTTAGTATTATATTGGCGTTTACAGCAGCCCAACTCACCGATCACGGGTTTTGCCACGATTATGATCGCTATATTTTTTCTGGGTTCTGTACAGCTAATTAGCATCGGAATACTAGGAGAATATATCGGCAGAATTTACGAGGAAGTTAAAGGCAGACCCACCTACACAATTGCTGAGTTAGCTGGCTTACAAATTTCTTGATTATTGTCAGTAATAATCGCTAAAATTGCCAGTTGATAGAGAGAAGAAAAAGCTTTCTTGAGCGCCGCTCTCTGGTTTTTCAAGGCCAATGCGCCAAAAGTCTTGACAAATGGACAGCTTTGCTGTAGAGTAACCAGTAAAAATTCTATCATTAGCCTCTCTGTAGCAACAACAGCTAAAACTAAAAAACTATGGTTTTTCGGTGAAAAAGTCCCTGAATTTTCCCCCCGATCCCCGCAATGGCTGGCACTTTTTGAGGGTAAAAAAGTCTAAAAGTCCTATCCAACAAGGTTTTTAGATTTATTCAGCAGACCCTATATAGAAAGACATTGCTTCGATCTTTGCCAATTGTTTTCGAGCTAGAACGAACTAATCAATTAAGTCTCTTGCCAGATAAGGATTTAGTCGATTTATGCCCCCTGCTCGAACCATACCAAGTAACGAAGAGCCAAAACTATTCAGGACGAAAATTAATTTTGCACGACTACTTAATCCTTTTACTTTTCCTGTTCCCTACGACAATTATCCTGAGAACTTGGCAAAATATGGCGATAAAGTGCAGTTAATTCCGATGGATTGTTCCCAGATCAGGGATACGGTTTTAAATCTCTTAAAAGACTTGCCTGACTTGGCGCAATGTGTGAGGGATTGAAACCTAAACTCATACTAAATCCGTTGAGTACAGGCTAGTTATGAGGAGAGGCACTCATGCAACAGGCAAGAGGCAAAAGGGGAAATAAATAATCAGTTTTTAATAACAGGATTTGGTATCACCTAGAAACAGACCCGTTCCTTTTATAGCAGTCATCTCAATGGTGAAGTATGAGGTCTCCGTTTTGGGGAGATGGTCGACAAGAGACGATGCCCTATCAGGTTATACTTCATCTTGATGAGAAACGCTGTAGTTTTAAAAATATTTATCTAGTAACTGTTTAATCATCTGGGTATGAGGGGACTTTTCTACTACCTCCGATGCTCCCGCTATTTTGGCACGAATGCGCTCAGTTAGACTGAGATGATCAGTAAAAATCCAAATGGGAGTTTTTTGAAACAGAGGTAATCCCCGTAAAGTACGACAGACAATGTAGGCATCCGTCTGTAGAAGTTGGGAACTTAAACAGATCAGATCTGGTTTTTGTTCCACGAAAAGGGAGATGGCCTGTAGTCCATCTTGTACAGTGATACAGTCATGTCCCAATCTTTTCATCAGGGCCGCCATGAATTGACACTTTTGCTGATTTTCATCTCCATAGGCAATCTTGAGAGATGGCACCTTGACAAAACTAGCAGAAGAATACATTTCGAGCGGTGAGGGAAAATCTGTAGTGGCCACTAGATCCATTGATCCTAACTGGACATAAATCATTAAAGAACGGGCCAAGGACAATAAATCTTGTCCCGACTGTACGGATAAATCCCGTAAACTGTGCTCTCCGTTAAAACGTTGGCTAAATAATTGAGTATTAAAAGAGGCAGTCCTTTTGGCTAATTCCTCAGTATTTTTGATGATCGGGGCCAGATTCGGGGAGCGATCGCCTAATCTGGCTCCTTGCCAAGCTTGCCATTGTTGCCAGACTTTAGCGATCATTTGTTCGGGGTTAATAACAGTTAGAGGTGTAAACCCTTCTAGGCGATCGCTTTGCCGATAAAAACCCACTTGAGCGGATTGAGTCAGATCGAAGAGGATTTCTTCGGCACTAGAACCAATAATTTGATTGAGTTGTTCTAGGGTAGTTTTTTGCTGTTTTGCCCATCTGGATAAAACTTGATACTCCCAGGCGATCGCTAAATTGTTGGTGACAACACTCATTAAGCCTTGGCGGAGAGTTTCTCGGTCTTGGAGAATCTCTGGACAGTAACGAGCGAGCATTCTTTGCCAGCGACGGACGGGATGACAACCCCCTGTGGCATAGACAAGACGACCAAAATAGAAATAAAAAACCGATTCTAAACCCTTATAATCCCTCAAGAACAGGCGACCATTGAATTCTCGATCTTTAATTTTTTGGAAAAGACTCGCTTGTTTCACGGCATTAAAACTGATGATCGGATTCAGATATTCCAGTCGAGAATTAGTAGGATAATCATTGGTATTCATCGCTAAACTAGAAGTCTGGGGGGTTGGTAGGGCTAAATCCATCATCGTCAAATGGCCAGCACAGGGTTAGGTCAATTGGCAGCCTAACATAAGACTGGCAAGGCAGAAGTGATAAGAGATCAAAGCCGCAGTGATCAATATCAATGGGCTTTTAGTCTAGATTCAAGATGATGCAATGGAAAAACAATTAGACCTAGTCCAATTCTTCTGAGAAGACATTGATAGAGACGAAATTTCGTCTCTGTTAGCCAGATAGATAGCTGATTGGAATCGCTAATAATTTTCTCGAGGATTTGTGGGGGGCAGATTTTCTTGGTAGGAAAGGCTGTTACCAAACTCGAATTCCTGTCCGTAGGCTTCCTCTCCGTGTTGAGGAACATCCAAACCTTCCGCTTCCGTATTCGGTTTGACCCGCAAATCCATGAATAAACTGAGAACTTTCAGGATGACGAAAGTACCCACGGCAGCAAAGATATAAGTAGCAGCAACGCCAACAAATTGCGTCCAAACTAAGCCGGGGTTGCCAAATAGTAAACCGTCATTACCGAAGGAATTAACCGATTTAGTCGCAAAAACCCCCGTAAGGATTGCCCCTACCGTCCCACCCACACCATGGACAGGATAGGTATCCAAAGAATCATCAAAGCGCAATTTTGCCCGGAGACTAACCGCAAAAAAACAGCTAAGGGCAGTGATCGAACCAATGAGAATCGCACCGATGGGTAGAACAAAACCGGCAGCGGGAGTAATACCCACTAATCCCCCTAAAAATCCACTAGCAATACCGATCGCTGTCGGTTTACCCCGTAAAATCCATTCTATAAGCATCCATGTCAAACCACCAGCCGAAGCGGCGATACTGGTATTAACAAAAGCTGTCGTGGCTAGGGAACTAGAGGAAAGCGCGCTACCACCGTTAAAACCAAACCAACCAAACCAGAGTAAACCGATACCTAGGAGAACAAACGGCACATTATGGGGTGCATAGGTTTGGGTACCAAAACTGCGACGCGGACCGATTACCCAAGCGGCCACCAGTGCGGAAATCCCAGAACTAATGTGAACAACGGTTCCACCAGCGAAATCCAGCGCTCCAGTAGCTGCCAACCAACCCTTACCCCAAACCCAGTGAGCTAGGGGAGAATAGATAAAGGTAGACCAAAGCAGTAAAAACCAAAAATAGGCTTTAAAGTTGACCCTTTCCACGATCGCACCCGAAATTAAAGCTGGGGTGATGATGGCAAACATCATCTGATAGACCATAAACACTTGATGGGGAACCGTGGGAGCATAGCCGGTGCTATCGGGTGCGGTGGCGGTGACTCCGTTGAGAAACAGCCAATCCAGACCACCGATAAAAGCTTCGATCCCTTCACCAAAGCCACTTTTACCCGGGGTAACATCAAAAGCGAGACTATAACCCCAAAGCACCCAAGTTACACCGATGACACCCATGGCCACCAAACTCATCATCATGGTGTTGAGGACGTTACGGGAACGGACTAAACCCCCATAAAAAAAAGCCAGTCCGGGGGTCATTAATAAAACTAAAGCTGAGGAGATCAGCATCCAAGCGGTATCCCCAGAACTAATCGGATTGGGGGGAGCGGCGGTGATGGTTTCCGCAAAAACCGGGGCAACTCCGCAATTGAATCCCAGTCCCAGCAAAAGTATGGTTATTCCTACGATCTTTTTCATTGACGGTTGGTGGTTAGTAGCAAGATTATTTTTTTCTGTCTGGAAAGAGACAAAAACCGAAAGAGAAAAGGTTTAGAAGGTAATTATAGCCACCGATCGCATCGGGGCGAGGCCTTCTTCCTTTTCTCTTTAACTTTGTCGGGGATCAATTAATCTATCTTGACAAGGTTCACCTTAACGAGCGCTAGGCGTTTCCATGTCAACACTGGAAGCATAATAGCTACCGGCGACGATATCGGACTCCTTGACGAAACCGCTATAGGCTTCCATGCCGTGTTCACCCACATCCAAACCTTCCAATTCTTCTTCGGGAGTAACACGAATACCGAGGGTAGCCTTGAGGATTGTCCAAACAATACCACTAACAATCACGGTAAATGCCCCCACTGCCACAATCCCGATAATTTGGTTAATCAACAGTTGCAATTGACCGGTGATTAAACCTGCATCTTTGTTGAAGATACCGACGGCTAAGGTTCCAAACACACCACAGACAAGGTGAACGGAAGTTGCACCCACCGGGTCATCAATTTTCAGGTTATCGAAGAAAGCCACCGAGTAAACCACGACCACACCAGCAATTAAACCGATGATTGCCGCCGACCAATAGGATACACCATCACAACTGGCAGTAACGGCTACTAAACCGGCGAGAATACCGTTAATAATCATCGAAAGGTCGGGTTTACCATCTTTCGCCCAAGCGGTAAAGGTAGCGGCAATGCCCCCCGCAGCCCCGGCGAGGTTAGTGGTGACAGCGATAGAGGGTACAGTTTCATTAACTGCCAAAACAGAACCGGGGTTAAAACCGAACCAGCCAATCCAGAGAATTAAACAACCCAGGGTCGCAATACTCATGTTATGGCCGGGTAAGGCACTGGTGCGACCGTTGATGTATTTGCCCATTCTCGGGCCGAGAATTGCCGCCCCCGTTAAAGCAGACCAACCACCGACCGAGTGAACCACCGTCGAACCAGCGAAGTCTTTAAAACCAAGGTCAGCTAACCAACCGCCACCCCAAACCCAGTGACCGGTGATCGGGTACATGATACCGACGATAATTAAGCTAAAAACGAGGAAATCGACGAATTTAATCCGTTCTGCCACAGCCCCAGATACAATGGTTGCTGCCGTTCCTGCGAAAGCCACTTGGAACAGGAAAAACACCGAGGTGGGCAAATATGCGGGCATAACGTAGGTGGCAGGATCGCTACTGCTGAGGAACCAACCTCCTGTACCGAAAAATTCGTTACTGACAGACCCAAACATCAGGGAGAAACCGATCGCCCAAAATGATATGGTGGAGAGGGCGAAAACGATCAGGTTTTTGGCGAGAACGTTAACGGCGTTTTTCTGGCGACAGAATCCCGTTTCTAGCATCGCAAAACCCGCGTTCATAAAGATCACGAGTATGGCGGCAATTAAAACCCAGATTGTATTGAGGGCGTTTTGGACATCTTCGGGGGTTAAGGGTTTCGCATCTTGGGCCTGTACGGCCCTGTTCCCAACCACAAAAATAATCGCGGACAAAGGAACACAGGCTAACCAGACAGGGTTAATTTTCGGTAACAAACCGACAAGTTCCCCAGATTTTCGAGCAATTCGTTTCATCGTCAATTCGTTTACTTTGTTGAGTTAGTAGGTCGATTCATTACTTTTGAAAATAATCACCGAGCAATTATGTCCGTTCAACCGCTAAATCCTAGGAACAGGGGTCAATCATTTCAGAAGACCAAACACCTAGGGATTTATCTTGATCTGTGAGTAGTCAATGTTTTTCGATCTTTGTTTTTTTGATTTGAGATTTCTGTATCCTCTGATACATTTGATTTTAAAATAACAATAGTAAAGAGGTTATCAGTTATCAGTTATCAGTTATCAGTTATCAGTTATCAGATGTGAGTTTTCAGTTCACTGTTTACTGTTTACTGATCACTGAAAATACTCCCCTCTCCCCCCCTCTCCCCTCTCCCCTCTGGTAATGATTTGGTAGTAGTGCCGTAGCCCTGTTGCTTATCCAGTATGAAGTGTGTAAAATATTTAGGTCTTGCTGAATAAATCTAAAAACCTTGTTGGATAGGACTTTTAGACTTTTTTACCCTCAGGACTTTTTCTCTGAAAATTAGGTAATTGACCAGATGAAAATTGGTAAAACCCTACACCCTACACCCCACACCCCACACCCTACCCCCACGAGAAACTTTTTCAGCAAACCCTATTTAGGTCTTGCTGAATAATGGTAAAACCCTTTTAAAATAAGGCTTTTGACCTGCTAAAATCCGATGTTCATGCCGCGAAAATAGGATTAAGACCTTCAAAAACCTTGTATTATCCTTCTTTAAGTACACAAACTGGTACAAAAAAAAGAGGACAACAAAGCCTGAAACTCCTGACGACCGACGACCGACGACCGGCTACTGACTCCTAACCCCACCAACATTTCAGTTGAATGAGGTACAAAGGGATGACTAGGCAGGCTCTTGATTAGGCTCTTTAAAAGGGGTATCGCAATAACAACAATGGGTAAACCAATGATGAATGTCTTTCAACGTAATCTGACTAAAGGCTTGAATGATCGCTTTTTCTAGATCGGCATAGGTACGAGGTGAGATTGAACGAATCAGTGTTTTTACCTTCGACCAACAATTTTCAATCGGAGAAAAATCGGGAGAATAGGGAGGTAAAAACTCTAGTCTAGCTCCGACTTCTTTGAGCATTGGTTCGAGCGTTTCTTTTCGATGAATCGAAGCATTATCCATTAATACACAGGCTCCTTCCCATAAGTTCGGAATCAATAAGGTAGCTATAAATGCTTCAAATATTAAACCATTTGCCGCTCCAAGTACATTAAGAAAAGCGACCAAGCCTCTGAGTGCTATCGCTCCGATTATCGTCACGTTTTTCCCTCGGTTTAACGGAACCGAACCATACACTCTCCGTCCTTCTTCCGCTCTCCCATAAAGTCTTGTCATCCCTAGATTAGAGCCGGACTCGTCAACGAAAACCAGGTCTTCCGCTTTAACATCTCGGATTCTCTCCCAATACTACTCTCTTAATTTTCGCACTCTTTCCGTGTCTTGTTCCCTAGGGTGTAGGCTTTTTTTTTCGGGTTAGGTTTAGCCGTTTTAAAATTCGACTAATCGTTGAGTTACTGACTACCGCCTGTGTTTTTTCCTCGAGTTGTTTTCTTAACTCGTCTAAGGTGGCATCGTTCTTTTCTTGGACTAAATCGCCTAGCAAGATAATTTGGTCGCCAGTAAGCTTAAGTTTTTGTCCTCCACCATGTGGTCGAGGATTTAGATCGCCGGTTTCACGCCACTGCTTGATTAGTTTTTGGATAAAGCTTAAAGCTACTCTAAATCTTTTGGCTAATTCCCGTTGTGAGAGATTATTCTCCTCGTAGGTCTCGATGATCTTTTTTCGTAAGTCTACAGAATAGGGCTTCATAAGGTTGTGGCTCCTGCGTAGGTCTATAATTTATTGTTCTCATCTATTGTACCTCATGCAATCGCATACGTTGGGCTTCGGCCGTGAGCTTTTGCCGAACGGTTGAAGCATGAAACCCAACGCCCGATTATGTTACGAAGTGCGCTAACCCATCCTACAAATAATTGTGCCTCCCTACTTAAGCTGTTCGGCTTGATTATTAGTAAAAGGAACATCCTGACAATCCAGAAAGCGTAAGACATCTTGGGCATAATCTCTCAATCTCAGTAACAGCTTATGTCCTACTCGACGTTTCTTTCTCAGTCCCGATGAAAAAATTTTCACCACCACAGATGAAAGAGGTTTCCTTCCCCACACCCCACACCCGTTCGGACCTCGGCGTGAGACTTCGGCGTGAGCTTTTGTCGAACGCTCGGTCGAACGCTGATCTCACGGCCGAAGCCCAGACCCTACACCCTCTTTCAAGTCACAGGGGTGAAGGATTGATGATACTCAATCCCCCCGGCTACGATTGAATCATCTTAATCTGTAAGGGAAGTTGCCAAAAAGGAGACGATTGTGCGACGGGGAAGACATAAAATTTTTATCGGGATGGCTCCGGGAGTCGGGAAAACCTACAAGATGCTGGAGGAGGGGCATAGTCTCAGAAAGCAGGGAACCGACGTGGTGATTGGACTGCTCGAAACCCACGGCAGAAAAGAGACCGCCGAAAAAGCCGAGGGATTGGAAATCGTACCGAGAAAAATCCTAGAGAAAGAGGGATTCACTCTCTCGGAAATGGATACGGAAGCGATTATCGCTCGCTCACCGCAGCTGTGTCTGATCGATGAATTGGCTCACACGAACGCGCCCGGTTCGGAGCGAGAGAAACGCTTTCAGGACGTGGAGATAATTTTATCCCAGGGAATCGATGTTTACTCGACCGTGAATATCCAGCATATCGAGAGTTTAAACGATCTGGTCGCCAGGATCACTGGGGTGGTGGTGCGGGAGAGAATACCCGATCGAATTTTGGAGGAAGCTGATGAAGTGATTGTGGTAGATGTTACCGCCGAAACCCTAGAGGAAAGATTATTAGCGGGAAAAATCTACGCTCCCGAAAAGATCCAACAATCTTTAAATAATTTCTTTCAACGGCGCAATTTAATCGCCCTCCGGGAACTGGCCTTGCGCGAAGTGGCCGATACGGTCGAAGAAGAAGCGAGTAATTCGACCAAATTTATCGGTCAATCCTTTCCCGTTCACGAACGGGTATTAGTCTGTGTTTCCACCTATCCCAACTCTTTACGATTATTACGGCGGGGAGCGAGAATAGCGGCGTATATGAACGCGGAATTTTTTGTGATTTTCGTCGATAACCCCGATCGCTTTCTCACCAAAGAGGAGGCGTTACATATCGAAACCTGCGAACGTTTATGTCGGGAATTCGAGGGGAAATTCTTACGGGTTAAAAGCTATCAGGTGGCCGAAGCGATCGCTGAAGTGGCCGAGCGGGAACGGATCACCCAGATCGTGATCGGGGAGAGCCTTCAATCGCGCTGGAAGCATTTAATCAAAGGTTCTTTCACCCAAAAACTCATGCGCCTGATCTGGCAGAAAAATATCGATCTTCACATCATCGCCACCGATCCAAAAGTACCAATTAAAAACGCGCTGGCCAAGGGGACGAAAAGATAACCACCAAGGCCCCCACTTCCCCACTTCCCCACTTCCCCACCTCCCAATTCATAATTCCCAACTCCCCCACTTCCCCACTTCCCCACTTCCCCACTTCCCCACTTCCCACTTCCCCTCTCAAATCAGCAACGCCCTCTGGGATGATATTCTAGGAGTTAATCTTTAATCTAAATCCGTTGTCACTTAAGGGAGTTAACTCATGCAGGTAAATAATCTCGGCTTTATCGCTAGTATCCTATTCGTCCTAGTCCCCACCGTTTTCCTCTTGATTCTGTTTATCCAAACCAGAGAGGAAACCGAGGGTTAAATTCCTTCCCTATCCCTATTTTTCCTAAAAACCCCGGTGATTTCTTGAAGTCATGCGGGGTTTTTTCGCTTCAATTAGGGGAAAATGCTAGTTTCGTCACCTGATCCTCAATCGCCAAAAGTTAAAGTATTTAGGGCTTGCTGAATAAATGTGAAATGTAGGTAAGGTAAGGGTTTTGTGGCTTTTCTGGCGAAACAGGTGCAAGATTTTGAGAGAATCGTGCTTCCAAACCTTGCGTTTTCATCGGCCCGCGTCCTGTAGGGGCGAAGCATTCGGGCAATAACCTATCGGTGAAACCGGAGATTTTCTATCCGAATGCTTCGCCCGTACTTTTTGCCGCAGACCCTATTTAGTAGTACAATCGATCGGATTTGGCGGATCTGAGTTTTTGTCCCTTTTGAGTTTGTCGATTTCTCGTTGATTGGCTTTTGGGTCCTCAGCCACCCATAATTGTTTATCATTATCCCACTTGGATTCCGTGTGTATTGCTCTTTCCCAAAAGCAGGCCGATTTAATTTGTTCTGGATTAAGACCCACGGCTCCGTCGAGGTTGGCTCCGAAGAGGTAGGCTCGGTTGAGGTTGGCTCGGTTGAGGTTGGCTCCGATGAGGTTGGCTCGGTTGAGGTTGGCTCCGATGAGGTAGGCTCGGTTGAGGTTGGCTCCGATGAGGTAGGCTCGGTTGAGGTTGGCTCGGTTGAGGTTGGCTCCGTCGAGGTTGGCTCCGATGAGGTTGGCTCCGTCGAGGTTGGCTCCGTCGAGGTTGGCTCGGTTGAGGTTGGCTCGGTTGAGGTTGGCTCCGATGAGGTTGGCTCCGATGAGGTTGGCTCCGATGAGGTTGGCTCCGTTGAGGTTGGCTCCGATGAGGATGGCTCCGATGAGGTTGGCTCCGATGAGGTTGGCTCCGTTGAGGTTGGCTCCGATGAGGTTGGCTCGGTTGAGGTTGGCTCCGTTGAGGTAGGCTTTCCTCAAATTTGTCCCACTTAAATCAAGAATTTTAATTTTATTAGGGTCAGTTGTTTCAGCCAAATTATCCCCGGCTTGGTCATTCTCAACTTTACGCCGGCCGATTACCGTTAAAGCGGCCTGAACTGGAATACTCACGGAAGGGAGCTTTTCTAGGGCCTTCTGTCTTTCCTCTGGCTCCAGTTGTTCAATATTCGAGGGAATGGGGGAATTTTTACGAATGTAGGAAGTCAGCACTTCCATAATTGTCCATTGATCCTTGGGAGAATCTTTGGCAATTCGCTCTAGGGAATAAATGCCGCCAATTACCACCTCCTCTTTAGTATTACCGATTTGCTCGACAGCTTTCGAGAAGCGCTCGGTAATCAGACGTTGCTGAGTCAGTTGCATTTCGGCTTGAGAATTGAAATAATTGACAATAAGCCCAATTCCTGCGAAAAGGGTGGCAATTAATCCCAGGGCAGAAATAATCGTTTTGACCACCTCAATGGCAAAGGTGCGGCTGTCTTTGTCTTCACGGGCAAAAAGCCCCGGTATTTGCTGAAATAGCCAGAAGGGAAAGATTAGCAGTTTCCAAGCAACTCTGACAAGAGACTGGAGCGATAGCAACAATCTTTTAATTAGCCTTTTTCCCCCGCGATAGGGCATCTTTAGATTCCAAGCAAGAATCGCTCTGGGATGTTGGCTAAAATATTCTTTCGCTTGCTGCCAGTCATCTATCTCATTGCCTTCTTTACCCGATGCCAGCCGTTTTTGATAAAACTCGTGAGCCTTAATCTGGTGCAATTCTAAAGGAATTCGTGGTGATTTTTTCGGAACCATGCAGCGTTTTCCCCGCCAATAGATGGATTTTGCCAAGGGACTGAGGGACTGACAAAACTGTTTTCGAGGTTGGTTGAAAGAGAGTAAAATCCAACCATTAAAGTTTATCTGTTAATCGAGTAATCGGCTCTCTCCGATGCTGTGTGATCAACAGGATCGATCATCGAGATTGTCGGTATAGACTAGAGCCTAACGTCAACCTTTGATCAAGCTGTTGGGATACAATCCAGCAAGGACAAGAGAGCCTGTTTAGAGAATCGATCGCTTTAAGTGGTGTACTCTGCGTTAATTTTGACGTAATCGTAACTAAGATCGCAACCCCAGGCCGTACCTGTTCCCGAACCGTTACCGATACAGATAGACATTAAAACGGTATCTTCTCGTAAATAAGCCCCGCTTGCTGCCGCTTTCAGGTAATTACTGGCACTAGCTCGATCGAACGCCAGAGGTTGACCATTTTCCATCATCACGAATTCGCCTAACTTGATTTGTAGGTCTTCTTGATGGAAGACAACCCCGGACCGGCCCGCGGCCGCCGCAATTCGTCCCCAGTTGGGATCTCGACCGAAAACCGCCGATTTTACTAGGGAAGAACCGGCAATGGTGCGAGCAATCTGACGAGCGGACTGATCATCAGCCGCCCCCGAAACCCGCACTTCTATTAAACAGGTGGCTCCTTCCCCATCCCGGGCGATCGCTTTGGCCAAGTATTGACAAACTTCCGTTAACATGGCCTCTAACTTTTGGGCATCCCGGCCCATTTCGGTGATCGCCGTGGTGCGCGATTGACCGTTAGCCAAGGCGATCAGACTGTCATTGGTACTGGTGTCCCCATCCACCGTGATCTGATTAAAACTTTTATTGGCCGCCCGACTTAACATATTTTGCCAGAGAACCGTCGATACTGCGGCATCACAGGTAATAAAGGAGAGCATCGTCGCCATATTCGGGTGAATCATCCCCGATCCCTTGGCAATTCCCCCAATTGTGACCGGACGACCATCGATGGTGGTTTGCAAGGCGATCGATTTGGGGACTAGATCCGTGGTCATAATCGCCCGCGCCGTGCTTTCGCCGCCATTTTCCGACAATAAACCCGCTAAGGTCGGTAAAGCGGCGGTTAACGCATCCATGCGAATCCGCTGTCCGATGACTCCCGTAGAAGCCAGCAAAATTGCATCGGCGGGAATCCCTAAAACTTGGCTCAAGGCGGCGGCACTATCGAGAGCATCTTGCCATCCAGCTTCCCCCGTGGCGGCGTTTGCTTGGCCGGCATTACACAAAATCGCCCGGGCGCTGGCTTTAGTTTGTAGGCGTTGACGGCAATAATCGACGCAAGCGGCGCGCACTTGACTGGTGGTAAAGACTCCGGCGGCGATCGCTTCTGTTTCCGAGACAATTAGGGCTAAATCGGGCAAACCGGACGGTTTGAGCAACGCAGCCATCCCTGCGGATTTAAATCCTTTTGGGGCGGTGATTCCCCCCTCTATTTCCTGCCAATCGGCCATTTTCTCCCGTCTCCTACTTAAATTCGACGATCGATTATAGCAAGTAAAAAGCCAAAAATTAGCAAAGGGTTTGACCGTTGCGGGTTGGGGAGAGGGTGAAAAAGCTGATAAGTAGCTGGTTATAATTAAATTAAAAATGGATTTTAAATTCGATCCCCCCTGCCCCCCTTGATAAGGGGGGTGCCGATAGGCGGGGGGATCCCCCTTAATAAGGGGGGCATCTGATAATTTTTAACGCCTACCTACTTAGCTAATAATTCCTTGCTGCAAATTAGCTTAAAATACGATTAATTGACCAAAATTTTGGGGCGATAGTTTATGGAACGCGGGTTATTGTGGACACCTTTATTAATTCTATTTATTTGGTTGGCTTGGAGTGGTTGGAATGAATACCAAAAAGTGGAAATCTATCGAGCCTGGGCGGAAAACTTTGAGCGAGCTAAGTATGATATATATTCTGTCTTAGGTCAAAAAGATAAAATTATCAGTTGGGGAAAGCCAACTCGTAAGGGAGTGATTAATTTACAAACTTTTTCCCTAGAGGATGTCAAAGAAATCCGTCTGCTAGTTAATAATCAAGTGGTGGATTTAGATGCTCTTCCCCCCCAAGGTTCCCCTTTCCTGGAATTTATTTTTAAGGAGCGATCGCCTGAAAAAATTCCCTTTACTGAAGTTGAATTAGCTAGTCAGTGGGCGAAATTTTTACAACAACAAATTTTAATTTAATTGCGATAATTTCTAGCGCAATCTTCCCGATCGCAGGATACCGACAACTAACCATAAACCGATTAAACTAGCTGCAGCAAATAATACGGTACTAATAATAGTTAATTGCCGAGATTGGGTGCTGGCTGTGACAATGGCAGCCCCGATAATTAAGGAACCAATAATCACACTAAAAGCTAGTCGATTGGCGGAATTATCTAAACTGCGACGGAGATTATCTAATTCTCGAATTTTCAGATTAACATTTAAAGTTTCTGAGGTTAAACTATCTAGTAAAACTTCGATTTGACGGGGAGATTTCAGGGAAAAAGATTTCAAGTCTAAAACTGTTCTTAGGGCAGTTTGTAGGGGAGTGCTACCGATTAACTGTTGTTCAAGAATATTAGTTAATAGCGGTTTGACTTCTTCTAGGATATTAATATCAGGATTAAATTTTCGGGCAGTTCCTTCTAGATTAGCGAGACTTTTAGCGAATAAACCTAAATTACCCGGCAGTTTAATTCTATTGCGACGGGCAATTTGCAAAAGTTCATAAACCACCTCACTAAAGTTAATTTGATTTAAATTGAGGTTATAGTATTTTCGCAACATCCGCTCATAATCTACCTCTAATTGTACTAAAGTAATCGGGACTACTGACTCGGACAGTTTAATAGTTAGTTGACTGCATCTTTTCGCATCTAAGTCAACAATTGCTAATAACAATTCTGTTAAAATTTGTTGAGTTTGCGGGTCTAATCTGCCCACCATACCACAGTCAATTAAAGCTACTCTACCATCATCAAGATAGAAAATATTACCCGGGTGAGGATCGGCATGAAAGAAGCCATCAATATAAATTTGTTGAAAAAATGACCGAAACAAAATCCTAGTTATTTCGCTTTTTCTTTGGGAAATTGTTTGCTCGGTTGCTGGTCTAGAAACATCGGCCTCTAAAATTTGTTTTCCTTCTAACCATTCTAACACTAATAGCCTGGAATTAGTTAAGTGCCAATAAATTTTAGGAATAACTAACTGTTTGGGTTCTGACCAACGACTCTGGGTTAAATTATAGCGTAATTGGTCAGTATAATGACCTTCTTGGGTGAAATCTAATTCCGCATTGACTGCTTTAATAAACTCCTCTGCTAAGTTAACAACGTCATAACTTTGACCAAATTCTGTCAGGGCAATTAAATCAGCAATTCCCTTAATTAAAGCACTATCTTGGGCGACAATTTTTTCAATCCCCGGACGCAAGACTTTAATCGCTACTTCCTCCCCAGATAATAAAGTTGCCCGATGAATTTGCCCGATCGATCCTGCGGCGATCGGTTGGGGATTAATATACTTAAATACCTGTTCGATCGGTTTGGCTAACTGTTCGGTGATGACTATTTCTATATCCTTCCAAGCAACGGGAGGAACTTGCGCTTGTAGGGCAGTTAAAGCCTCGATATAATTAGCAGGTAGCAGATCGGGACGGGTACTAAGTAACTGTCCCAATTTGACATAAAAAGGCCCCAATTCCACGAGGATTTTTTTGAGAACTTCTGGGGTAGGAATCTGGGGATTTTCTGTTTTTCCTAGGGTTAAAACCCCGCGCATATAGTCCCAACCGTTGCCGAGAACTATCTCAAGGATTTCTTTTTGTCTTTGACTGGTTTGCGGGAGTGAGAACACGGTATTATCAGTTATCAGTGATCAGTGATCAGTTATCAGTGGGTAAGTAATCAGTTATCAGTGGGTAAGTTATCAGATTTGAGTTTTAAGTGAGCAGTATTAAATCAAAGTTTCCTACTGTCTTTTCACTGATTACTGGTTACTGATCACTGATTACTGAAAAAGCTGATGGCTTAGATGTGTAATTAATTTTGCTTAGGTACTTATCGATCCTATAACAATTTCTCTAATTTGGGATCGGTTTGTAATTGTTTGAGAACTTGTTTAATATCTTGGGTACGATCTTTGTGGACAACGAGAGTCGCTTTCCCGTCGCGAACAATTACCAGATCTTTTAAACCAATAGTAACGATCGCTTCCTCCTCATCACTAGCATAGATAATAGAGCCTTCCGTATCCAAACCGACATGATTGGCCAGTTCAATATTTTTGCCCTTTGCTTCTAGTAATCTTTCCAAAGAATTCCAATCTCCCAGATCATCCCAACCGAAATTAGCGGGTAAAACGTAAGCGAGTTGGGTTTTTTCCATCAAAGCATAATCGATGCTTTTTTTCTCTAAATCCTCATAGGCAGCGATGCCCAGATCGATCAGAGGTTGTAAAATATTATTAGCGTGGGTTTTTAGCTCCTCTAAAACCACTTGTCCTTGAAAGATAAACATTCCGCTATTCCAGCTAAAAAGTCCCGTTTCTAGGAATTTTTCGGCCGTGGTGCGATCGGGTTTTTCCGTAAAACGACTAACTTTATAGACGGGTAGGCCATTAAATTCGCCCTGATTTTCTCCCTGTTCGATATAACCGTAACCAGTGGAGGGATAATCGGGTTTAATCCCTAAAGTAACGATCGCTTTTTGGCTGACGGCCACTTCTACGGCCGCTTTTAAAGTGTTAATATAAGCCTCTTGATCACCAATATAATGATCGGCCGGAAAAAAACCGATCGCCACTTCCTTACCATAACGTTTTATCACTTCTAAGGTGGCCCAAGTCACCGCCGGGGCCGTATCCTTGCCCACTGGTTCCACTAATAGGTTACTCTCCGGTAAATCAGGCAGTTGTTCACGGACTCCATCAGCGATCGCACTAGCGGTAATTACCCAGAGATTTTCCCAACCTGCCCCTAAAGATAATAGACGATCGGCCGTTGCTTGTAAAAGACTGCGACCACTACCATCAAGACAGAGAAACTGTTTCGGACGCGCTAGACGACTGAGAGGCCAAAAACGTTCCCCTTTACCACCGGCGAGAATGACTGGAACAAGGGACTGATTCATAAAAATTGACACTTATCGGTTAAGTTGAACCGATTGTATCAGACGGCAGCGAGCGGTGAGCGTTTTCCTGACCCAAAGTAAAAAGCGGGCAAATAACCCGCTTTTTAGCAAAAATAAGCGAAATATCGCGATTAGAAATTCATTTCGGCCGCTTGTACTCGTTCCACTTGTTTTTTCTTAATAACTAAGAGGATTTGGCATAGCATAATACCACCGAGGAATAAAACCAATCCTTTGATCCGGCCGGGATTTTGCAGGACAACTTCCGTCTCTTTTTGACCAAAACCGCCGACATTGGGGTTACTGGTTAAAAATTGTCCCACTTCGATCGCTTGACCTTCCGAGACGATTAACTCAGGCCCTGGGGGAATATTTTCCACCACGGGGCCCGCTTCGGAAGTGATGGTCACTTCATAACCACCGGCTTCGGTTTTGCTGATCTGGCTAATTGTACCTGCGGTAGAAGCTTTGAAGGCGTTATTATTGCTGGGTTCACCGGTGGGGTACAGTTGACCGCGACCGCGATTGGCCCCTAAATGTACAGCATATTTACCGAAGTGAATACTCTTATCTTGGCTAGGATCGGGGGCCAGGACGGGGAAAACGATTTCTTTGTATTGATCCCCGGGTAAGGGACCGACGATAACCACGTTATCTTGACCTTCTTTGTAGGATTGGAAATAGACTCCACCGAGTTTTTCCTGCATTTCTTCGGGAATGCGATCGGGGGGCGCGATTTTAAAACCATCTGGTAGCATTAAGACTGCACCCACGTTTAAACCCCCTTTCGATCCGTCTCCTAACACCTGTTGACTAGCGGGATCGTAGGGGATTTTTACCACTGCTTCAAAGACGCTATCGGGTAGTACCGAGTGGGGGATTTCAATTTCGGCGGGTTTTTGGGCTAAATGGCAGTTCGCGCAGACAATCCGACCGGTCGCTTCTCTGGGGGTTTCCGGGGCGGTTTGTTGCGCCCAAAAAGGATATGCTTGGGCAGATTGGGGGTTAATGACATCGCTGGTTAGGAGTAGGGAAACGGTAGCGATCGCCACGAGGACAGCTTTCACTAGGGCCTGTCTGTGGACTTGCGGGAAGCTTAAAAAGTTGAATGTTCTCATCTCTATCGGTTGAAAATTCCAAAATCTCGTCACATTGAATAATCTAGGACCACCAGGGTTCTTCACCGGTGCGGAAGTCGGTTTCCGTCCAAGTGGAGAAGACGACTTTATCATTATCGGTGACGTTGGCATGGGCGAGGGCTAAGGATAGAGGCGCTGGACCGCGAACTACTTTTCCTTCGGCATTGTACTGGGAACCGTGGCAAGGACACATGAATTTTTCTTCACTGGCATTCCAAGGCACCACACAACCTAAGTGGGTACAGACGGCGTTAATTCCGTAGTTGGCTAGGGTTTTGTCTTCTTGGACGACTAAATAGGTGGGGTCGCCTTTTAAACCTTGGGCTAAGGTGCGATCGCCAGGGTTATGGCTTCCCAGAAATTGACTGACAATCACATCATTGCCGAGGGCATCTTTAGCGGTGACACCGCCACCCGTACCACCGGCCGAGGGGGGAATAAAATACTTAACAATCGGATACAAAGCGCCCGCTGCTACTCCGGTAATTGTACCAAAGGTCAACAGGTTCATAAATTGACGACGACCCAAATCGGGAACATCTGTACCGGAAACTTGACTCATTGCTCCTTATCTCCAAATGTAAATTTTTGTAAACTAATTCTCATCTAAGGGCGATTTTGTGCATCTCGATCAAGACGAAAACCCAGAGCTTAAAGAAGGTTTACAAGGGCTGTATTAGATTATTACAGATATTGAGTCACGGACAATTGCCACGGCAAAGCTGCGCCAAAGGCGAACGGCAAAGCCGCGCCAAAGGCGAACGGCAAAGCCGCGCCAAAGGCGAACGCTGTTTTCTCGCTTTCAGTGCTAGAGGCAAATTATTAAAAAATTGACATAATGGCGGCTTGTCTGTTTACTTGACAGTTACGCTTCCTATCAGTCATACTATTAAAAATAGTTCAAAAAAACCAAAGATTAGGTTGTGTGACTCTAACCAACACAATCAACTATTACCTGTGATTTACTCAAGATGATGACAGCTACTTCTGCTTATGAATTGTTAGAATCTGCTTATAATGAACTCGATTTTAGTCAAGGCGACTTAGTGAGTTCAAAAGTGTCATTGTCAGAAATAACTTTAGAAGAGTGGATAGAAAAAGGAGATTGGTTGGAATTAGCCAAGCAAGTTGAAGCAGAAAAAGTTTTTTTTGTTAATAATAATCCTGTGATTATTTTTGCTAAATGCGATACTCAAGAAGATGAAAAAGTACGGCAAATCTTTAATAAAATATGGTGTATGGCTAGACCAAGTTACCTATTTTTAGCGAAAGAAGGTGAACTAGCTATTTACGATCTAACCAAACCACCTGCCAGAAATATAGAAGATTGGAAGAAAAATAATAGACCGTTAGAAGTTGCCCAAAACATACTTGAAGTAACTTCAAAACTTTATCAATACAGACGGGAACAAATTGAATCAGGGAAGCTTTTTGAGGATGAGCGTTTTGAAACATCTAATCAACGTGCTGATCAATCACTGATCAAAGATTTAAAAACAGTTCGTTTAGCCTTAATTCGTGGAGGATTAAGCGAAAATAAACGTAAATATGCTCATGCTTTAATTGGTAGATCAATTTTTATTCGCTATTTGGAAGATAGAGGAATTTTAACTCAAGAGTATTTTGAAGCAATAGCACAAAACAATGCAACATGGAAAGCCTTACTTAATGCTCCTGATGATCAGTTAAATATGGAAACTGAAGCTAAACAACATTATATCAAAATATTAAGTGATAAAAGTTTTACCTATGCTTTATTTAATCGGTTGAGTCAAGATTTTAACGGAGATATGTTCCCTTCTGATGAACAAGAAGCGGAATCTGTTGAGCAACAGCATTTATCTCTCTTACAAGAATTTTTACAGGGAAATATTGATCCACAAAAAAAATTATTTTTCTGGGCTTATAAATTTGATATAATTCCTATTTCTTTAATTAGTAGTATTTATGAAGAATTTTATCATGAGTCAAATACAGAAAATATTGATAATGGGACGCATTATACACCGAGTTCATTAGTAGAATTTGTCTTGTCTAAAGTTTTAACGTCAGATTGTTTGACAACTCATCCCCGTATTCTTGATCCTTGTTGTGGTTCAGGAATCTTTTTAGTGGAAGCATTTCGGAGAATTGTGAGACATCGAGTCTATCAAAATCAGGGACAGCGATTAAGTTGGCAAGAGTTAAGAGAAATCTTAAAAAATCAGATAGCTGGGATAGAAATTAATTCAGAAGCTATCAGAATTACTGCATTTAGTCTATATCTTGCTTTATTAAATTATCAAGAGCCTCCAGACATTTTATTACAAATTCAACAAGGTCAAAAATTACCCTTTTTAATTTATCAACCGAATGGGTTATCTGAGGATAATCACTTTAATAATTTAGTCTGCGATAATGCTTTTCAAGAATTTTCTAACTCAGAGGATGTGATATTATCTAGAAATTTTAGTAGTCAATGTGCTGATGTTGTTGTCGGTAATCCTCCTTGGGGATCTCCTAAAACGAAGGATAAAAAAGGCACAAAAGACTTAAATATCGCTTTACAATGGTGTCAAGAACGTGATTATCCAGTTGGAGATAAAGAACGTTCTCAAGCGTTTATCTGGAGAGTATTTGATTTTTTAAAAGATAATGGATGGTCAGCATTAGTGGTATCAACAGGTATTTTCTTTAAGATCCATGATAAAAGCAAAGAATTTAGACAAAAATGGTTAAACAGTGTCTTATTAAAAGAAGTTGTCAATTTTGCTCATGTTCGTGATATTTTCTTTAAATCTGGTAATAAAAACCAATCTAGTGCCTCAATTTCTCCTTTTGCTTCAATTATTTTTCAGAAAGTCAATCAGACAGAGTTAACCTTAAAAGATCAAGTTGTCACTTATTGGTCTGCTAAAAAAACAGCTATGATTAAAAATGTACAAGCTGTTATTTTGAGTGTTATGGATCGTCGTGGTATCAGACAAAGTGAACTATTTTATAATGATTCTTTATGGAAAATTTATTATTGGGGAAATCATCAAGATGCTGGTTTAATTCAAGGTATAACTTTAGCTCCAGCATTAAAAGAATTACATGATCCTAACAATAGTGGTCAAGGGTTTACAACTGGAAGTGCTTATTCAGCACCACAATGGCTATCTAAATATCAAAATCTACCGATTCCCAAATTTCAACGTTATTCTTCTATTCAAAAAGACTGGTTTATATCATCTCCCAAAAAAGTGCATCGTACAGCGAATGAATCTTTATTCTATGGTGAAAGATTATTGATTAAACGAGGGATTGATCAGGCATCTGATAATAAAGGAATGATTATTGCTAGATTAGATGTAAAAGAGTTTTGTTTTAACAATTCAGTAAACTGTTTTAAACTTCTAGAACCCGAAATATGGAAATATAAAGTTATTTTAGGGATTCTTTGGTCTTCTTTACCTCGATACTATTTCTTTTTAACTTCAAGTAACTGGGGAATCTGGCACGATGAAGTCTATACGACTCAATATTTAAGTTTACCGATTATTTTTCCCCCAGAGCAAGGTATTCGGGAAAAAGTTATCAATATTGTTGAGCAATTACAGAATTGGAATCCTATAAAGTATAGTGTGAAACATCCTGAAGGAAAAACTCCAGAACAAATAAAAGCAGAACTCACTGAATTAGAATATCAATTAGATGAGGCAATATTTGATGTCTATGATCTCACCATTGCTGAACGGGATCTCATTCGTGATATGTGTGATGTAGGGATAGAGTTTTACTATAATCATATCAACAGTAAAGCAGTAAAACCTGTTGAAAGCTATCCTCAACAAAATCAAGGACTTCTCAACGATATTAATAAAAACCGTCAAACTCAAAAAGGATTAGAAGGTTATTTACAAGCCTTTTTAGATATTTGGAATCGAGAATTAGAACCTGATGGTGAATTCAGTTGGCAGATTATTCGTCCTCAATTTCAGGGGTTAGAAAATCCTATGTTAGCCGTTATTTTCTCTACACAAGAGTATGGAGAAAAACCTCAACCTGTCTCCCAATCAGATCAAAAACAATGGATAGAAATTATTGATCAATTAGCAAGACAAGAAAACGGTTTATTAGTTCCCTATAATAGCCATCAAATTTATCTTGATGGTTTAGTTCGTTCGGTTTCTGATACAGAAATCATTATTATTAAGCGCAATGAACGAAGATTCTGGACTCGTAGCATGGCGCGTGAGGATGCGGAGGCAACAATGCTTCAAATTATTAACTTACAAGAATCTCAAGAAATGAGCTAAACTTATGACAAAACCAAGTTTATTAAAAAAAGATATATGGGGTAATCATGAAAAGAGAGTTTTAGCTATTTTTAGGCTTGCTTTAGAAATGCTTCAAAAGAACCAAGAATTACCCCAAAGTGAAGATGAACTTAATCGAAAACTATGCTTTTTTGTCCGTCATGCCAACCAACAATTAACTATTTCTAATCAAGGAATAGAATGGCCTTGTATGTATGAAGCCAATAATCAACCTGATGCTGATGATAGCATTCGAGCTAAACGAGAATATAAACGACCTGATTTTCAATGGGGAATCTGTGATACTAACGAAACAAATCCTGAAAGAATGGATAAATTTTACACTTTAGAGGCTAAAAGACTCGGTTCTCCATCAAGTTCTCAATGGATACTTAACAAAAATTATATTCTAAATGGGATTAACAGATTTATATTAGTTGAATGGGGTTATGGAAAATCCGTCAGTTCGGGAGCAATGATTGGTTATATTCAAAATATGGAATTAAACGAAATTTTAAATGAAGTTAATGAGCATTGTTCACAACTAACCATTATAGAGTTAACTTTATCGCCGAAAGGATGGCAAAATGATGTGAGTCGTCTTGACCATCAACTAGAACGTCCTGATGTGCCACCTAGTCCATTTAATTTAAGACATCTATGGGTAGATTTACGAAGTTAAAAAACTGATAACAATGACGATACCTCATCATAAAAATTCATTCAAATTCTTCATTAAACGCTCATGAATCTCATCACCCCAAAACCGAACTAAGGAGAAACCTAGACGATTGACCCTTAAAAACGCATCCTCAGCATCATAAACTGCTAATTATAACTGATTCTGAATCATTAAAATCATCAATCGCCCTTTTAACTCAACTCTTAGAAATTGGGCTCTTCGGGAATTGTTATGCAAATAATTAACTTAAAATAAAATTCGATGAGAGCGCCTACGCTCAAAAGTATCTGAAATCCATATAGGGAAGGACTTAAGGCATCAACA
>VYLQ01000278.1_pt1 | contig 27465 bp, 29 predicted proteins | sample 5115351 | NCBI WGS metagenome assembly VYLQ01 (sample SAMN12291776, study PRJNA351875) | freshwater metagenome | isolation source: freshwater lake | place: USA: Michigan, Lansing Lake | collected 2013-08-14 | reverse complement strand
TGAATTTATCGAAAAATTGACTCGTTTTAAAATTGCTTTTCCCCATTACAAAAACTATCAAGCTTACGGTGCAGTCGCCGGTATTGAAATTAACAAAGGTGTAGATCGCTATGCCTATAAAAAAGGTCTATTCGTGATTAAACCCTCTGGGGATACGGTGGCAATTATTAATGATGCTGACTTTCAACCAAATACTTGGTAAAGAGATATAATTAGCCATGAGACCAAAAAGATGGCGTTGTGATTGATTAAGTCTGGGCAAACGCAATAAAATAAACAGGAGAATTTTTATGACTCGTTTAGTGGAATTTACCTCGGACGAGGGTACTATTTACATCGAGGTGGATGAAAAGTTACCCTTACCCAAACCGAAACCAGAAGATGAACTTATTAGTCGAACAGATCAAATAGCTGTTAAAGCCGCTCAATCTTTTGAAGACGCATTAAATGGCATAAAACCCGTGGCAAATGCCCTAATTAATAAGGTTAAAAGTTTGAATGAACCTGCTGATCAGGTAGAGGTTAAGTTTGGGATAAAAATGACTGTTGGACTAGGGGCTATTATTGCATCTGGCAGCGTCGATGTTAATTATGAAATTACCTTAAAATGGGATAACAAGGAAAAAAATAAGCAATCATCTACTCAATGAGGACTTAGATAGAAATAATGGTTGCATCTCTAGAATTTTCTGTGGTCAGAATTTATAAGCAACGAAAAAATCAAGATGATAAAATAGAAATTGTTGGGGCAGGATTTCTAATATCATCAGAATACTTGATTACCTGCGCTCATGTTGTTAATGAATCTTTAGGATTAATAGTTACATCTGCTGAGAAACCCACTGACATTATTGAATGTGATTTTCCGATAATTGCATCGGGTACATCTTTAAAAACAACCGTAGAGGTTTGGTATCCGGTTAAAATTAACAGCAATGATCCCCAAGATATTGCTATCTTAAAATTAAAAAATTCAGTTCCTTCACAAGCTCAACCAGTTTCTTTAATTACCTATGAAATAGGAGATTTATCTGATCATAATTATAAAGCTTATGGTTTTTCCAGAAACGAAGGTGTCTGGTCTGATGGTAAGATACAAGGTGATATTGCTAACAACAAAATTCAGATAGAAGATAATAAAAGCACGGGATATGCTGTAGAAGGTGGGTTTAGTGGGACAGCTATCTGGGATGAGCAATTGGGGGGAGTAGTGGGGATGGCAGTAATGGCTGATAAGGAAAAATTGGTTGCAAAATCTGCATTTTTTATTCCTACTAATGTTCTTTTAAAAGCTTGGGATAGGTTGCTAGATATAGCACAAGTAGAGGGAAGAATACCTGAAATTATCTCCTGGATTAGATGTGTATTTGAAAACAATAATTATCAAGATCAACTTAATACAGCTTATGAAAATTTAGTAATTGAAGTGGGGGATCATTTAGTGGATTTACCTAGAGTAATTACTTCCTCTTGTTCTGATTTTATAGAAATAATCTATCAATTAGATGAAAGACATTTTACCTATGCTTCTCGATCAAAATTTTCTTGGTTAGAAATATTTATTGGCTATTTAATCATTCAGTTAACCTCAACAGATGCTCTGGCAAAGTTATTAAAAGAATGGCTAAAAAAATATCAAACAAAATGGGAAGTTTTAATCAATACTTTAGAAAATAATCTTAAGCATCGCTTACCAAATATCGCTCAAAAATCAACAGACAAAAATCCCTGCTTATTTGTTAGCCTTACAGAAGAAAACAAATCTTTAATGCTGAGAGCTTGGATTGTTAAAGATATCAACAATTATCATCCCACAGAAAAAGAACCTCAAAAACGTGGAGAATATCAATCTTTAACCCCTAATGAAGGAATAAGTCTGGGTAATCATCTCCAAGAAAATGAATTGATTAATCACCTGAAAAAATTTAAACGAGAATCAGAAAATATCTGTCAATCTTCCCTAGAAAAAGTTCAATTTTTTCTACCCTATAGATTTATTGAAAAAGAGATTAAACCGATTGATTTATTCTCAATTGATGAAGTGGCAACAGCTACAGGCTGCGATCCTCATCATTGGGGAGTCGATCATGAGATAATCATGAGATTTTCAGAACGAATAACAGCCGAAAATATCAACAATCAACAAAGCTATTTATGGATGAAAAAATGCCAACTTTTTCGGAATATACAGCAACAAAATTTGAGCCAAATCTTAAAGTGTGAAGAAGAAATACAACAACTGATCGAATCAAACAATCAGCAAACAGTTATCTTAAAAAAAACTCTGGCAAATAATGACCATCCGAATAAAATACTCAAATATCATAAATTTAACAATGTTATCGGTTCAAGGTTAACTAATCTCAGTCAAGAAAACCCCTTAGAGTTAAAAAATATTCTAGCCATTTTATACGAAACTGGAATCCCTTTATCTCTGTGGATACGACCCGATGCTAACCCAGAACTTAACTGTCAGGAAAAATTAGACCCTATCTGTCAATGTCCACTAGAGAAATTACCAGAAATAATTAAAAATAGACGTTCTGCTGCTTGGTTAGAAGATAATCATATTGGGAATCATCTATCATTACTTTGGGATGACTATCAGCTTGTTCCCCCCAACTATCCACTTTTGATGCCATAAATTGAACTATGAAAGACTGGAAAATTTTTACAGGAAATCAAGAACCCACAGACGCTTGGACATTACCAGAACCCCCCAGCTGGCGACCTTTTGGCAAAGAAAAACAACCGGGAGAAAGTCGTCGTAAGCATCGGGGAGAAACCTTTCTAGTGCGCGACGAAGAAATAAAAATGGTCAATGCAGCTTTGTATTTACGGCGACCTTTATTAGTAACTGGCAAACCCGGAACAGGAAAGTCATCTCTTGCCTATAAAGTCGCCCAGGAATTAAAATTAGGAGAAGTATTATACTGGCCTATTACTACCCATACTACCCTAAAAGATGGACTTTATAACTATGATGCGATCGGTCGCTTACAGGAAGTTAAATTACTGGAACGAGAGCAAAAAGAATTAACCCCAGAAGAACGAAAAGACCAATTAAAACAGATTGAAAAATATATTACCCTTGGACCTTTGGGAACCGCATTATTAAAGTCGGAAAAGCCAAGAGTACTGTTAATTGATGAAATTGATAAGAGTGATATCGATTTACCCAATGATTTACTCACCTTATTTGAAGAAGGACGCTTTGAAATCCCCGAATTAGTTAGGCTAAAAGGAGAAGTGGATGAGGTTAATGTCCGCACTGCTTATACCGATACAACCGACATTACCAAGAAAGATATAAAAACACCTATAGAAAATGGTTTAGTTATCTGTAAGGCTTTTCCTTTTGTGATTTTAACTAGCAATGGAGAACGAGACTTTCCTGCACCTTTTTTGCGTCGTTGTCTCCGTTTAACCATGAAAGAGCCAGAGAAACCCGACTTAATTAAAATAATTGAGGCCCATTTAGAAGAAACAATTACTAACAATCCAGACATCGATAAACTGATTGATAACTTCATTCAAAAGCGCAATTCACAAACCCTAGCTACGGATCAATTACTTAATGCTATTTTTATGGTCAAAAAAGGAGCTATATCAACTCAAGATGACCTCATTAGTCAACTTTTGAAAGATTTGGGGACGATAGAAGATGAGTGAATTACCATCCAATTCATCAATTAAAAAACTATTAGATTATCTAGAGCAAACAGGACTACTCGAACGGTTACAACTCAGTGATGAAGATGTAGCTGATAGTATCTGGTTGGCCTTACAAATGGGTGTTGAAGACTTGCAATCACCGCCAATATTTCCAGAAAATAAACAGCCAATAGATTCATCAAATTCTAATCAAATAGAGGAAAATTTAGAGAATATTCCAGAAGATAACCTATCAAAATCCCAGCCAAATATCGATGTTATTACCGAAGAATCTCTCCCCCAAGAAATAGAGAAAACTACCCCAATCCAAGGCTTTCCTTTTCAAGTTCCTGCTGCCGCGGCACTACAGACAGCACTCCCGATTAGTCGCGCTTTGCGTCCTTTCATGGGAAAAGTTCCCTCAGCCATTAAAACTATTTTAGATGAAGAAGCAACCGCTTCTTTTATTGCAGAAAGGGATATTTGGCTACCTGTGACTAAACCCCAACCGGAACGCTGGTTAACCCTCGAATTAGTAGTAGAAGAATCTAGATCCTCTTTCATTTGGCGAGAATTAATTAATGAGTTACAAAATCTCTTAGAAAATCAAGGAGCATTTAAAACCGTCAGAGTTTGGCAACTATCAACCTCAAATAATCAAGAATTACAGTTAGTAAGACGCAGAAAAAAAGCTAAACCTCAACAACGTTATCACTCCCATAAAGAACTTATTCATCCCAGGGGACAGGGATTAGTTTTATTAGTAAGTGATTGTGTTTCTCCTCTCTGGCAAAAAGCCTTAATTCATCCTTGGCTAAAAGATTGGTCGGAAAAACAACCCTCCGCTATTCTGCAACTTTTCCCCGAAAGATTATGGAATAGTACCCAACTAGGACGGGGACGTAAACTCTTTACCACTGCTTTAACTGCTGGGGTTCCCAATCCGAAATTAATCTTAAAAAATTATCCCCAATGGCTACCGATTAACTGGCAAAATACCCTTCTCATTCCTGTAATCACGTTAGAAACAGAAGTCCTCAAACAATGGGCAAAAGTTGTCGCTGGTTCAGGTAATGCTCAGATTTCCGCTTTTTTATTTGATTTAGAATTTATTAAACAACAAATTATTGAAATTTCTCCTATATCCAGAGAGGAAAATAAGCAAGACAGCGAAGATAAAAACAGCATTAAAAATAAAGCCGAGGCAATGGTCGAGCGATTTTTTGCCACCGCTTCAGAACCAGCCAAAAAATTAGCAAAAATGATGGCAGCTGCCCCGGTAAGTATGCAGGTGGTCAATCTTATTCGTAAAACTCTTTTAAACGAAGTGCGTCCCGTTCATGTGGCAGAATTCTACATGGGAGGTCTATTAAAACCGATTGTAGAAAATGAAGAAGGACAGTATCGAGTCTATGACTTTTTGCCCGGGGTACGTCAAGTCTTAAATGATGCTATCGGTAGGCGACAAACTATCAAGGTACTCGATGCTATTTCCCAATATATTGCCGGGGAAATTAAAAGTCCTATCCGCAGTTTTGCCGCTTTATTAACCCTATTACCCACCTATCCCCCAGAACAAAGAGAAAAAATTCTTCCCTTTGCTCAAGTCAGCATCGAAGTCTTAGGCAATCTGGGGGGAGAATACGCAGAATTCGCCGAAAAAATCGCCGTTAATATCTCCAATCCCCTTCCAATCCCTCAACCCTCCCAACCTCCCTTAAAAACCTCTATCTTTGACGTTGCCACCATCGAAATCCTAGAAACCCGTACCTTTGAATTTACCCTAGCAACCATAGAACGTCAGTCTCAAAGAAGTCGTTTTGAACCAAAAAAATGGGTAATTAAAAAGGAAAAAAGGCAAGCAGAAGGCATTGTCCAAAAACTAGCCGAGGGAGTCGAATTGGAATTGATGGAAATCCCCGGCGGCACATTCACGATGGGAACGGAAGACGAGGAAATCGAAAGACTGGTGAAAAAATTTGGTTGGGAAGGATATAGAAGGGAAAGACCACAACACCGAGTAACCGTTTCCTCTTTCTACATGGGGCGTTATCCCATCACCCAAGCACAGTGGAGAGCTATCGCAGCAACCGCTAAAATAGACATCGACCTAGAGACAAACCCTTCTTACTTTAAAGGGAATGAGCTACCCGTAGAAAAAGTTAACTGGTATGAAGCAACAGAATTCTGTAAACGACTATCAAGGGAAACAAAACGGGAGTATCGGCTGCCGAGTGAGGCAGAATGGGAATATGCCTGTAGAGCGGGGACAACAACCGCCTTTCACTTTGGGGAAACGATAACGGCAGATTTAGCTAACTATCGAGCTCCTGAAACCTATGCCGATGAACCAAAAGGAGAATATCGACGTAAAACAACCCCAGTGGGCTATTTTCAGGTAGCTAACGCCTTCGGGTTATACGATATGCACGGAAACGTTTGGGAGTGGTGTGCCGATACCTGGCACGAGAATTATCAAGGTGAGCCGCCGAGAGACGGAAGCGTTTGGGACGAAGACAATAATGATAATCGTTATCAAAACTCATTAATTAGCACAAAAGAACTCTTGACAGATAAACGATACTGTGTATTGCGGGGCGGTTCTTGGTTCCTCGATCCAAATTTCTGCCGTTCCGCTTGCCGCTACTACAACCGCCGCGACGACCTCAACTACTACGGTTTTCGGGTGGTGTGCGGTGCCCGGAGGACCCTGTAACCCTTTTTCTCTTTTTTTTCCTTTTTTTCCCTCATTCCCTATTTTTTCTCTTTTCCTTTCTTTCCCGCCTAAGGGCGGGTCGATTTTGTAGGGGCGAACTGCGTTCGCCCACCGGCAATAATTGTCCCACCGGCAATAATCGTCCCGCCCGTTTTTTGGGGATTTGGAGCGATTTTTGGGTTGTTTGGGCGCACGCAATGCGCCCCTACGGGTTTTTGGGTTATTTGGGCGCACGCAATGCGCCCCTACGGGTTTTTGGGTTATTTGGGCGCACGCAATGCGCCCCTACGGGTTTGGGGGCGGTTTTTGGGGATTTGGGTTTTTTGGGGGCGGTTTTTGGGTTATTTGGGCGCACGCAATACGCCCCTACATTATGATGATGATTAAGACATTTTTTGAGACATCTACAGCTGATGATCACAAGTTGGGAAGATTCATTTTACCAACAACAAAAACTAACTCGAACTTTCCACGAGCCGACCGGTAACATATTTGTATAGGATGCTAGAGATAAGTGTTTGATGGGGAATACCTTCCTCTATTGCCTTAGCTTGAAGTGCTTCCAAATCTAGGGAAGACAGACGTAAAGTAATTTCTTGATCTTTAGTCAGCGTCTCCTTAGCATGGGACTTCAACTCAGCCATTCTAGCCGGCGTTGCCACAGAAACCCACTCATCATTGTTATAGGATTCGAGGATATCTTTTTCTTCAGGAGTTAACTTAGTCATGATTATTTTTATCTCCGAGATATTTTTAAGTTGCTTTTCTAGAAGGGATGATAGTCTTAAGAAAGAGTTCCGAGGAAACTTTATTCCTTATCCTGCTTGAAGTTGCCTATTTTTTTCTTGACTCCACCGAATTGTTTTAATGCTCCTTGGTAGGCAGGTGTTAAAAATTTTCAGATGTCCTCCTTATTAAGGTGGGGTTGATTCATGAATCAACCCTAGGGGGAAGGGGGGATCGAACCCAAAATCCATGTTCAATTTAATTATAACCAGCTACTTAACCGCTTCAGAAAAAATGACTAAATTAATCATTCACCGACAGCAGCGAGAAGCACAATATTACAGCGAGAATTTAGGGGAAGGTATTAATCTCGACATGATGCTTATCCCTAGCGGTTCCTTCCAGATGGGAACCCCAGCTCAAGAAATAGAAAGACTCTGTAAAGAATACGATCTAGACTATTTCCAAAGAGAAAGTCATCAACACACTGTTAATATTTCAGCTTTTTTCATGGGACGCTATCCCATCACCCAAGCACAGTGGCAAGCGATCGCCGCAACTGCTAAAATAGACATCGATCTAGAACTAGGGCCTTCCCACTTCAAAAAGCCATATCAAGAGCAGGATAGATGGACAAGACCCGTAGAACAAGTCAACTGGGAGCAAGCAACAGAATTCTGTAAACGATTATCAAGGGAAACAACACGGGAATATCGGCTACCGAGTGAGGCAGAATGGGAATATGCCTGTAGAGCGGGGACAACAACCGCCTTTCATTTTGGGGAGACAATTACCACAGATTTGGCTAATTACAGAGGAACTGATTGGGAAAAAGACAAAAAAGTTTATCTAGGAAATTATGGAAGCGGACCAAAAGGCATCTATCGAAAACAGACGACACCAGTAGGCTATTTTAAGGTAGCTAATGCCTTTGGTCTGTACGATATGCACGGAAACGTTTGGGAATGGTGCGAGGACGATTATCACCCTAATTATCAAGGCGCCCCCACTAATGGGAGTGCTTGGATTAGCAAGAACAAACCTACTACAAAAGTAGTGCGGGGCGGTTCTTGGTGCCTCGATCCGTATTTCTGCCGTTCCGCTTGCCGCGACGACTACTTCCACCGCGGCCTCTACGACTACTACGGTTTTCGGGTGGTGTGCAGTGCTGGGAGGACTGTGTAACCCTTTTTCTCTTTTTTCTCTTTTTACCCTCACATCTGATAATTTTTAACGCCTACCTACTTAGGGTTTGCTGAAAAAGATGAAGAGGCAAGGTTTTGAAGCACGATTCTCTCAAAATCTGGCACCTGTTTCACGAGAAAAGCCACAAAACCCTTACCTTGCCTACATTTCACATTTATTCAGCCAGCCCTACTTAGGACTGGCTGAATAATGGTAAAACCCTTTTAAAATAAGGCTTTTGACCTGTTAAAATCCGATGTTCATGCTGCGAAAATAGGATTGGAACCTTCAAAAACCTTGCATTATCCTTTTTGTAGTACATAAATTAATACAAAAAAAAGAGGGCAACAAAGCCTGAAACGACCGACTACTGACTCCTAACCCCAAAAGTACCTGAATTTTCCCCCCGATCACCCCTAGCTAAGGCACTTTTTGATGGGAAAAAAGTCTAAAAGTATTATCCAACAAGGTTTTTAGATTTATTCAGCAGACCCTAATTATTGATCAGTAATTCCCAGATTTCTCCCCTATTATTGCCCTGGGAATTAATGTTTCGTCGGGCTTTTACCCTTTGAATATTATAATTTTTATATAAGTCATCAAAAAAATTATTGTCAGAGTCAAAGTTTTTAAGGTCGGAATTACTTAAGATAAATTTATAACCGGCCTGATCCAATCGATCGATAAATTCTTTTAATCTTATTTGCTCCTCATCGTTAAAATTTTCTTTAGTATAAGAGGTAAAAGCTGATGTTTTTTTAATCGGTTTATAGGGAGGATCAAAATAAAATAAAGTCTTGTTATTGGCATAATTTAGAGTTTGGACAAAATCTCCTTGTAGGATCGTCACTTTCTGTAAATGATGATTGACAGCTAATAAGTTTTCTTCATTGCAGATCAACGGTTTGACATATTTTCCAAAAGGGACATTAAAAAGTCCTTTGCTATTGACTCTATAAAGTCCATTAAAACAAGTTCTATTGAGAAATAATAACAAAACTGTTTTTTCTAAACAGTCATCACAGCCACGAGAATTAAATTCTATTCTTTTATCTAAAAAAAACTTTTGTTGTTCCTCTAGATTTTTAAGTTCATAAAAATCCTGCTGGATTTTTTTAAGCTTGACTATTAATTCTTTGACATTATTTTTAATAACATTATAAGCCATGATTAAATCAGGATTAATGTCATTAATAATGACTTTTTGGACAGAAGAAAAATTATTTAAGACTGAGAATAAAACCGCACCACCTCCGACAAAAGGTTCAATGTAGTTAAACTGACAATCTTGAGAAATTTGGGAATTAATCAAAGATAGAATATTGGGAACCAGTTGAGTTTTACCTCCCGCCCACTTTAAAAAAGGTTTGGCGCTAACTGTTTTCCTTTCAGACAAAGAAGTGGTCATTATTCCTACTAGATTATCCTAATTTATTCGATTTACAGCCCAATTCAAGAAAACCTGAAAGGCGGATTTGATATCAGAAAGGTAAACGGGGCATTTTTTTCAATACTGACTCAATTTGGTTGATTAAATCCAGCAGACGATTGCCATCCACATGAACCTCGCTGGTGGGATAATTAGCGAGGACTTCGATGATTTGAATCTCATTATCATTAATGGCAGAAGTGACTAGGGAACCCCGTAAAGCTTGCCGACTAGCAGCCCGATTGGGGGTGTGGACAATTTCGGCGGCGTAATCTAGCAAACTTTCGCCAAAAAAACTATTAAGAAATTTGGAAAGAAAGACGGCATCCACCGCTACCCGACGATTAAGGATTTTGCGGAATTCTTCGGGTTTTTGGTTAGCCATCTTTAATTGTGCCGCTAAAGCGGGAGCTAATTCGCCTGTTTCGCTCAATTGCTTTAATTCTGATACCGATACAGACCCTTGGAAGATGTAGTATTTGATGATAGCTGATTCGGCGGCTGACAAAGATTGACAAACACCGAGAAAGATAGATATTCCTAGGGGAAGTAAAAGATTTTTGAACATAAACCAAAGGTGCAAAACAAGCGAAAAGCGATCGGGATGATTGACTCATTCTAGCGGAATTGGTTGCCGCTTAGGAAAAACTTAAGACGGTGTTGATTATCTAGAGATGAATTTTTTAGTCACCCAACTAGAAGCGGAAAGCTGATAGCTTAAGGCTAATCATTAATTTACATTCGCGAGAGAGCAGCGATTTTCGCTAGTTTATCTTTTTCCAAACCGTTGAGATCTTCTAGCTTTAACCATCCTTCCTTTAATAGTTGAGCAAAGACAAAAATTAGGGAAGTATAGCGATAGTCATATTTACCATCAATCTGATGTCGTCGGGCGCTTAGATAATCGTGCATTTGCCAGATATCATCTAAAACCGTGATCTGACCAGACTGTTCTTTAATATGTTCTATTAAAGTGCTAGTTTCTCGCTGATAGGCTTTTTGGAAAGCAGTTTGAGCAATTTCTTGTTCGGTATCTGACCAAATTATTTCACTCATAGGCATGATTTTAGTTTTAGGGATGATAATTTTGGGTTTTTGAACTACCTCGACTCTTTTCGCCGACATCTGTTAAGAATGATTGTTTAGTTATTCTTACCTAGATCGGAGAAGAAACCAGTGTATTTACCAATTTTTTTAAGTCAGCCTTTTAATTGTAGAAAAAAAAGAGTTCACTTGACAAGGAACTCTAATAAATTTCATCAGAATTTTTAATGATTTCTCTCAGTAGCTATTTAGCCACGGGCAAAGTTTAATAATTCTTTCGGAGAAGCTAATAAGTCGATCGCTACGAAGAAAATTTTATTATCAGGAGTTAGGAGGAAGCGCCACGCCATATTCATGCCCACACCTGCACCAAACCAGGGGGTTTGTACTTTCCCCGTCACTTTAATCTGAGTAAAACCGTCATCGGCGGGTTCCACCACACCGCGTTCGGGGATTAATTTCAAATTTTGGCATTCTTCCCGGAAAAAGCGATATACTGCCTCTTTACCGACGATGGGACGTTGGAAAGGTGGTTGCAGAGCGCCGTCAGGGGTGAATAATTCAATTAATACATCAAAGTCGTTAGCGTTGAGGTTGTCCATGTAGTTGAGGACGGTGGCATTGGTAACGCCTTCAATGCTAACTTTTGTCCGTTCGGCAATATTTTGGGGGGGAACCACGGGTTCGGAAATACGGTTATAATCGCCCAGTTTCTTGGGATCGTAGCCCATATCCACCACACAATTCCGCAGAACGGTGATTTGTTGTCCCGACTCTAATTTTTTAATCCCGTCTAAAACGGCGCTAGCATTAGCAGATAGTTCATAACCCTTGGGAATTGGGGCAACACTGCCATCTTCCATCCATTGTCCTAATTGATACCAGAATCCCAGTTTGATATTAGCAGACCAAGTGCTGTAGGTGCGACAAATCGGGGTGTCAGCATGGTTGGCTAAGTCGCACATCACCTGCGATTGTTGCAAGGGTGACATCTGCCGAATTTCATTCATGGTGTTTTCGGCAAATACCATACTAGCAGCGCCGGGGGCGGCAACGGTGATGGTTTTGCCCATTTCTAGGTAGGCAAACCAAATCAAGGCTAGTTGATCTTCGGTATTCAGCTGATTGAAACGCGCAATCGTGGCAGGAACCACATCCGCTGATAGCGTGTTGGGGAAAATGCTCCGCGCTGATTCGATCGTAAACGGCATAGATTCACCTTGAAGTAAAGTTTTGTATCAATTTACTGGCATTCTATCATATTGGCGACCCAAGGCAGCACCGATGGAGAAACTTTCCCAAAAAAAGCTGTACTTTAGATCACACTTGCCCAGGATTATCACAAAATCTTAATGGTTGAACAACTGTTCCATCATTTATCTAGGGGTTTGCGGCAGCAGCGATCGCTGTTTGAGGATGATTTTTGCTGCTCTAACTCGTTTTGAACCAGAGACTACTCTTGATGATCCCTAGTTTTTTCTAGGATTTCTCACCCCGTAGTAGGCCGTAAATTTGATCCGTATAGTCATAAAACTGAGATTGTCGTTTAATTTTATAATTACGATCTGCGGGTAAATTAATTGTTAATTCCCGTTCTATAGTCCCTGGTCTAGCACTCAAAACATAAATACGTTGAGCCAAAAAAACCGCTTCATCCACATCATGGGTAATCATTAAAATACTACACCTAATTTTTTGCCAAATTTCAATTAAATATTCGTGCATTCTTTCTTTGGTTTGTACATCTAAAGCGGCAAAAGGTTCGTCCATTAATAAAACTTTGGGATGACAAGCAAGAGAGCGGGCGATCGCAACCCGTTGTTTCATCCCACCCGATAGTTCTCTAGGGTAAGCATTAGCAAATTGGGTTAAACCGACAATATCCAGATAATAACAGGCCACTTCCCAGCGTTCTTTTGTCGATAATCCCTGTAGTTTTAAACCAAATTCAACATTTTTTTGGATCGTCATCCAGGGATAGAGTGTATAATTTTGAAAAACCATGCCGCGATCGGCTCCTGGCCCTATCACTTCAACACCATCAACGGTAATTTTGCCAGAAGTGGGCAGTTCTAAACCCGCAATCATTCGCAACAAAGTCGATTTTCCCGAACCAGAGGCCCCGACTGCACAGACAAATTCAGCACTGTCAACGTGTAAATTAATATCTTTCAGAGCGACCACAGTACCTCGTTTAGTGGTGAAAATTTTATTGAGTTGGGTAATTTCTAAGTGCATTAAGGTTCTTCTCTTATCATTAAAATAATTTTACTAATGACAGAATAAACTCTGTTATTGAGTTTTTAGGTTAACGAGTAATTGACCATTTACAAGTCCACTGCAAAAACAAACGAAAACTTAAATCTAGAGCAAAGCCAATAATTCCCAGGACAATTAAACAGGCAAAAATTTCATCGGTTCTCAGAAATTTCTGAGCCAATAAAATGCGTTTGCCTAATCCATTATCGGCCGCCACCAATTCCGCTACCACTACCAAATTCCAAGCAGCCGCCATATTAACGCGAAAAGTATCAATAATATTAGGAATAATATAGGGAGTAATCACTTTAAATAAAACCTGTTTTCGATTTCCTCCCAGGGTATAAGTTACTTCGATTAATTCCTGGGGAATAAACTTAACTGCATCCATAATCATCAGAGTATTAAAGAAAATTGTCCCGATAAAAATAAGCATGATCTTTGACGTTTCTCCAATACCCAAATAAATAACCAATAGGGGAATAAAAGCAGGAGCGGGCATATAACGGACAACGCCAATAATCGGTTCCATTAAACTACGAATACTCGGAAAAGTTCCCATTAAAATCCCCAGGGGAATAGCAAACAATCCTCCCAAAAAAAAGCCCCCAACTACTCGTAAAAAACTGGTAATAGTATCTTGAATTAAAAAGCCCTGTTCTGCTAATTTTCCTAGTGCTTGAATAACGGCTAAAGGAGAGGGCAAAAATACGGATTCAATGCCCGCAAAACTAGAGATTAGTAACCAGAAAATAAGCGGGACAATAATAGAGGAAACCATTAAAGTCCACTTTAGAGATTCGGGAATATCCTCGGTAATCCGCCAAAAAGTGGTTTGAGGAAGCGTTTTAGGTGTTGTGGTCATGGGATTTGCCAAAGAAAAGAATAATTTTGATAGCCAATAAGTAGTTGGACAAAAGTAAAGTTAACTGTGGGGTAAGGAGTCGGTCGTCGGTCGTCGGTCGTCAGTAAGAATTGCGGCAATTTACATTTATTAAGATAGACAACAGAATTTATGTCCGACTACTTATCACCCAGTTAAGTAGTCGTGCAAAATTAATTTCTTGGTTAGGATAGGCACTCATGCAAGAGGTAGTTAGATATGTGTAATTAATTTTTCTTAGGTACTTATCAAACAATTCTTGCAGTCAATGAATGATCGAGGGACTAATTAGGGTTTTTTGTCTTGATTTGCCAAGGCCTTGACAAATTGGGAATCTAGAATAGTTGTTAGATCGGGGACTTTTTTAATAAAGCCAACTTCCCTCATAAAATCAGCCATTTTTTGAGCGGCAAAGGGCATATTTTTCATGGTTTTCCCTGGACTAAACGCTTCTAGGTTTTCTTCTAAGGTGAAAAACTTCGTTCCCTCTTTATATAGGGCTAATTCTTCTGGGCTAATGCCCGCACGCTTGGCCATAATCTCATCGGCTTTTTGGGGATTTTTAGTCATAAACTCTCGAACATCAAACCAGGTTTTTACCAGAGCTTGAACCTGTTCTGGTTTCTCTTTTACTAATTTAGCACTGACAACTAACAAATCAGGAATAGCACCTGGAAAAGCTTTAGAACTAATTAATTCTTTAGAACCTTTTCGTTTAAGTGCTGTTGACCAAAAAGGTGGAAAAGCAGCAACTGCATCCACTTTTCCCGATGCAAAAGCGGCGGCAGCCGCCCCTGTTTCCATGGGGACAATTTGCACATCTTTACGGCTCATTCCTTCTTTTTCTAGGGCTAAACTGAGGAGAAAATCACCGACAACACCTTCTTCAACAGCAACTTTTTTGCCTTTTAAATCTTGAATCGTTTTAATCTCTTCTGTGACAATAATTTTATCATTTCCTGACGAGTTATCATTGACTAAAACAGCAACTTGACCATTCACTGCATCTCCCGCAAAAGCGATGGTATCGTTGAGAGTTTGACTATTTCCATCTAATTGTCCGGCAGCTAAAGCTTGCAAGGATTCAAGATAACCATCAAACCATTTCATTTGAACATTAGCCCCATTTTTAGCAAATAATCCCTCTTCTTCGGCGATCGCCCAGGGCCACCAACCGGCCCAATTACTATAACCAATGACAATGGGGGCAGTATTACTTAGAGAACTACTTGCATTGGGGGTTTGCTGAGGAGCTTGATTACAACTAACGGTCAGGAGTAAGCTACTAAAAAAAACGAGAGGTAAGGAGAAAAAATTGCGCCGTTTCATAGGTAATAGCCTTTAGAGATGACAGCTAGTAAAACAGAAATAAATCTCAAAAACTGTTACTGATTAACAATTCAAGAACCTCGGAGTATTGACTTGGCTTTTTACCCAATTTAACCACTCTTCTAAACCTTCTCCTGTTTGAGCAGAAAGAGCGATAATCTTTACATCGGGATTCATGGAGCGAACATTTGCTTCTAAACGGTTTAAATCAATCTCTAAATAAGGAGCCAGATCTAATTTGGTAATAATCAGACAATCCGCCTCTTGAAACATAATTGGATATTTGAGGGGTTTATCTTCTCCTTCAGTCAGACTTAATAGAGCAACTTTTGCGTGTTCCCCTACCTCAAATTCGGCGGGACAAACTAGATTTCCCACATTTTCCACCAACAATAAATCAAACTCTTTGGGGTTATAATCTTCTTGGAAACGATGGATTCCTCCGGCTACCATTTTGGAATCTAAGTGACAGGAGCGACCTGTATTAATGGCAATCACGGGAACTCCATATTGTCTCAGGCGCTCTGCATCTAGTTCTGTAGTCATATCGCCTTCAATAACAGCCATTTTTAATTGATTTTTTAAGGCTGCGAGGGTTTTTTCCAATAACACAGTTTTACCCGCACCAGGACTACTCATCAAGTTAAAACAGGTAATGCCCCACTCGTCAAAATGTTCTCGGTTGTGATCGGCTCCTGTTTGATTGGCATGAAGTAGATTAATTTCTAGGGACGCGTCAAAAGTTTGGTGCATTTTAATTGAGAATGAATAATTGATCATCGAACTTTTATAAGCGATCGCCCAACTTTGTTTAAGAAACTAAAGAATATTCAATGTGGTCAATTTTTAACTCTCGACCTGAACGAATATCCTCCATCGGCGATCGACAAGTTGGGCAAGAATATTGCTGGCCAATTTGAGGTTGATAATCCTTTTGACAGCAATGACAATAAGCAATTAGGGGAATATTTTTAATTGCTAATTCCACACCAGCAAGAAAAGTATTGGCAGTTTGAACTTCAAAGGCAAATTGTAAACTGACCGGTTCGACACAGGTAAATTCACCAACCATGAGATGAATTTTTTCAATTTTGAGCTTTTCAGGTTGGCTATCATACCAATCTCGAACTGTCATAATTAACGCCTTAGTCATATCAGTTTCGTGCATAGGAAATTACTGCCAGGGTTCGTCAACGGCCAGATTGGCCTCAGGATGAATATAATAGGGCTTTTCTTGACGCGGTAATTGACCTGAAATAACCAGATGAGCCATGGCATCACAAATAACACGGGTAGCCATTAAAGAAGTCATATCACTGACATCATAGGGAGGCGAAACTTCCACCACTTCCATACCACAAATGGGAGCTTTTTGGATAATTTTGCCCAATAAAGCTAAGGCTTCACGGGGTAATAAACCGCCCGGTTCCGGCCAACCTGTACCGGGGACAAAACCGGCATCAATGCAATCAATATCGAAACTAATCCAAACGCAATCCGTACCATCTAAAGCTCGTTCTAAGGCAAATTCGGCGGCAGCATCAATGCCTTGTTCTACAATGTCGGTGACGGTCAAAATATTAGTGGCCCGCTCGCGGCAAACTTTAACACCTTGACGGGGAACTTGCCAACCACCAATCCCTAATTGGACGAGATTTTTAGCAGGAGCATTTTTCATATTGGTGGCATGAAACCAGGGGCAAGTGTGCATCCGTTCATCTAAATCCGTTTCCTGAGTATCCACATGGCGATCAAAGTGAATAATACCGACTTTTTTATCCCCTAAATGCCGACAAATACCGCGCACTGTCGGAAAACCAATAGAATGATCACCCCCTAAAATAATCGGCAAGGCACCGGAACTAAAGACATGGGCAACCCCTTTAGAGATTTGATCAAAGGACTTTTCATTATTAGCAGGAATGGTGAAAATATCCCCCAAATCACAGAGCGTAATTTGTTCGCGCAAATCTACCCCTAATTCAAAATTGTAGGGCGTATAAAGAGCCGAAATCCGCCGAATTCCCTGGGGACCAAAACGAGTTCCGGGTCGGTAAGTTGTCCCCGAATCATGGGGAACACCCACGATTGCCACGTCATAATTGCCCACATTCCGCACATCTTCCAAATAGGGAGCCTTCATAAAGGTATTAATTCCCGCATAGTGGGGTAACTCACCCCTGGAAAAGGTGGGAATACTGCGATCGCGAATACTATCGGCCGCCTCTAAACCGTAGGTTAACCCCTGAGAAACTTCCTGTTGCCAACCGGTTAGGGGCAAATGGCGTTCTTTTTCTAGGGCCTGTTCAGCTTCGGTTAAATGCGGGGGTTGAAAAGTAGATTCCTCGGACATCATTTCACCTCAAAATACAATAACCCGGGAGTCTTCAAAGACACTGCCTCAAAACAGTTATCCTTAAAGTCTCCCGGGCTTTTATCCCGCCGTGTAGCCAGCTTAGATGGAAAAAATTTTTGATCCGCTCATTTAAGACTAGCTTGCTCCTCTCGGACCTGACATTTAAGGACGCTTAAATCGGAACCCTAGAAGCAATTTCTTTGACCCTATACGATCTCAATCCCAAAAACAGTATCACAGACTACAAAAAAGAGATTTTTCCCGCTTAAATATGGTTTGCTGAATAAGTCTCTTGCTGGAGTCAGGGTGTGGGGTGTCGGGTGTAGGGTTTTACCCGTTTTCAGGTGGTCAATTACCTAATTTTCAGGGAAAAAGTGCCTAAATTTTGGCGTTGTCAGCTCTCATTTTGAAACGATTTTGCGTTGTTTCAGCGACCTAGAGATTCGTTAAGAATTATTAACCCCTCTAGGTGCAAGGGTTTTAATGTCATGAAACCTTAAAATGAGAATTGCTGCGCGATTATCTTCACACTTGACAACGCTTGTCATTTTTGGTAGGCCACGGCGTGATTGCAAGCTCAACAACATTTTTTAGGAGGCATTTATTTGTGACATTAGTAAAACTAATCAAAAACTCCGTTAGGGGGGGTAATACTTATCAGTCTCTCCATCGCCAGTGGAGTACAAGCGGCCAGTATGACAATTCCGGTGACCGTTAACAGCTTTGCTGGTCCTTGGCTTTGGAATAATACGACTCTCAATACAGCTTATCAATATGGGGTGAGCGATCACATAGCTCCAAGTACAATCAATAGCAGTTCTGGGTTAGATTTTACCGCAGGGAATACTCTGACAATTAATTATTTCAATGGGAAAACCAATGCTTCTGGAGCTTCTCCTGAAGTAGATGCAAAAGGTTATTTCGGCTCTCCATCTACATACATCACAAATGACTTTGGAGGGACTAGCGGATTAGGGTTTCCCAGCAAATATATGACGGCTGATTGGGATACCTACCTAAATCAGCTAGTAGGTACGTTTGCTGATGCAACTGGAGCGATCATCTATGATGGTACTTTCAGGATGAGGCAGTTTCACTTCCCACAAAAAACTCGGCTCTCTTGGTTTGGTTAGATTAAATGTAGCCTAGCATATACTTTTCTGTTCGGTCATCCCGAGAGAATTAAGGATAAACTGATGTCTGATGCACAATTTGGAGATTTATTATCGGTTTCTTGCATTATGAGAGAGGACAAAAGCGAGAAAGTCTGACATTCTTAGGATAGGTAGCACGAAAATCGAGGCCATTTCTCACGATGCAAGCTCTGCTAGAAAAAGCTCAGATAGCGTTGAATAAAAAGGACTGGGAGACAGTAAACGCCAGCATACAGCGACTTTTAACCCAAAAAGATGCTATTGAACCGATTATTAACGATGAAATCCTCGATTTAGCCCTAGAAGCTTTACAAAAATGCGATTTTCAACAGCGATGGGAGATAGCGAAACTATTTCCTAAAATCGGTCAATCGGCGATCGCTCCTTTAATTGCCCTGTTGGAATCCGAGGAACAAGATGGGGAAATGCGCTGGTTTCTGGCGAGAATTCTCAGCCAATTTGACGATCGAGCCTGTATTCTCGCTCTCAGTCAATTATTGCAAAGGTCGGAGGAGGAGGAACTCAGCCAAATGGCTGCGGCCGCTTTAGCTAATATCGGCAGTTCTGCGATCTCTAGTTTAGGACAATTACTGTCCGACTCGAACACGCGTTTTTTAGCCGTACAAGCTTTATCACAAATTCGCCGGCCGGAAATTATCGAACCGCTTTTAACCGTAGTTAAGGATGAATCTAGCGCCATTCGGTCTATCGCGATCGAAGCTTTAAGCAGTTTTCACCATCCCCAGATTACTGCGATTATCCTCGATGCTTTACAGGATCCGGCCATAGATGTGCGACGGGAAGCAATTAAAGCTAGTAGTTACCTGGGGCCAAATTATCCCCAAGCAGATTTAGTTAACCATCTGCAACCTCTGTTATTCGATGTCCACCTCGAGATCTGTCAAGAAACGGCGATCGCTCTCGGTCGTATCGGCACAGTAACCTCAGCCAAAGCTTTAAATCCACTCCTGGAATCTTCCTTAACTCCCGATAGTTTAAAATTAACTGTAGTGCGAGCATTGGGCTGGATCGAGGATCAGGAAGCTTTAAATTACCTAGAAAAGGCTTTATATAGCGAAAATATCTTGATTTGTCGGGAAATTATCGCGATTCTCGGCTGGCAAACCTCCCAGAAATTACGCCGACAAGCAGGGGCAATTCTCGGTAATTTTTATCACTCCCGTCCGGCGATCCTCACTCATACGGGAGTTAAACAGTCTCTAGCGATCGCTTTAGGAGAATTAGATCGGGACAATAAAAGTATTTTGCTGACTTTAGCGGCCGATGGGGAGGCGATCGTCCGTCTCCATGCTCTCAGCGCCCTGAAAAAGCTAGATCATAGGACTATATAGGGTCTGCTGAAAAAGTTTCTCCTAGGGGCAGGGTATGGGGTCTAGGGTGTAGGGTGTAGGGTGTAGGGTTTTACCCATTTTCATCTCGTAAGTAGTTAGGGTTTGCTGAAAAAATCTAAAAACCTTGTTGGGTAAGACTTTTAGACTTTTTGTACTTTTTCCCTGAAAATTAGGTAATTGGCCACCTCAAAACCAGTAAAACCCCACACCCCACACCCCACACCCCACACCCTACCACCACCGAAAAACTTTTTCAGCAGACCCTAGTTAGACAAAATTAATTACATAATTTTCTCCAAATTCTTTCAGAATTTTTTCCACAGATTCAACAAAAGTTTCCCAGCTAGAGTAGGCATCTATCCCAAGCCATTCATACTTAATAAATCGCCCCAAAATTTCAATCAAATTCAACTGAGGCGAATAAGATGGCAATACAAAGATAGTAATCTGACGTTCTTGCCATTCTTCAAGTTTGTCAAGAATAGCATCGCTGACAGGAATAGATGACTGATCAACAACAATCACTGTTGGCTTGTCTACTGAGGGGAAAAACGTATCAATACAAGCGATAACTACATCAGAATTAATGCTTTGCTCAGAAACATAGGTTTCAAGATGATTCTTTCGATTCATGATTCCCAAAACATTTAATCGGCGACTGTGACGGCTAAGAATAGTCAAGTATTCTCCGATATTTTGCCAACCATAAGGGACAGAAGGGACGAGACTAAATCCCACTTCATCTAAGTAATATAGGTTAATTTTTCCTGCGTTTTCTAGTTGCTTAAATTCTTCAAGCTGTGCCTTTTTTTGTTGATATTCATCAGGTTCTGGTTTTCCGCCTACTGCTTTACGCATAGGATGCCAACTCATTTTCAGGGTTTTAAGAACTCTTTGAAGGGTTTTTTTACTACTTTTAATTCCCCATTCATCTTCCACTTTTCCCAACACCTGTTTTAATTGCCTTGGTTCTTGTTCTGTCCATTCTTTAATCTTGGCCTTCTGTTCAGAATTAAAGGTTGGTTTACGACCTCTTCCTGGTTTATTATACAATCCTACCAGACCCTCTGATTCCCATCTCTCAAACCAATTGTAAATTGTTTTACGGCTTACTTGAAAAATCTGCATGAGATTTTCTACTTTTGTGCCTTGATTTGCTAAGATTAGACAAGGCGCTCTTTGACGCACCTGCAATTTTTTACTTTGGCAATAAATTCGTTTCAGTAATTTAGCGGAAAGAGGATTTATTTCTCTGAAAAATATCATAAGTAATCGAAATTAATTCACCGCCTCTCTAGCTTACTATATTATTGCTTATTTGTGTAATTAATTTTGTCTTATTACTTAACTCTCGTGCTTCTGTGAAACATCCGCCTTCTTCTCTGCTTACCTCTGACATTTCTGTTCTTGCTCTCCTAAACTCTCGTGCTTCGTTGATTTTTGATCAGGATACCATCTTTTTAAAAGAGCCGCACCCAATGCAATTCGCCCCTACAATAATATTATTGCGCCAATGGTAGGGGCGCACCGCGTGCGCCCATAATGTAACTTCGCCAGTCTAAATATTCCGTTATCAGTTAAAAAAGGGGATAGCAACAGTCAGCTATTTTACGGTTTACTAACCGCCGATTCTAACATAGTAATTGTTCCCCGATTAGCATCAAATTCTACCTCAATACCAATAGCAATAGTCTCGATAATCTCCAAATGTCCGATCATTAAACCTAAACAAGCGGGAATTTTTAAAGGTTGAATATATTCTCGGATTACTTCTTCTAAAGTCAGGGAACCATAGTCACTATCGGCACTACAATTGCTACATTGACCGAAGATAAACCCAGCTAAATTATCGAAAATTCCCGCTAATTTTAATTGATTTAACAGGCGGTCAATTTCATAAACATCTTCACCAATATCTTCTAAAAATAGGATAGCACTGGTAAAATCTGGTAGATAGGGAGAACCTGCGATCGAGGCTAAAGTGGTTAAATTCCCACCGATTAATTTACCTTTTGCTTGACCTTTAGTAATAGTTTGAATCCGATTTTTTACCCGCATTAAACGATTAGCATCATCGGGATCGGGAATATTTCTAAAAGTCAACTTTTCCCCAGAAAATAAAACCCGTCGAAAGCTTTCAGTTTGAGCAGTGCGCCAACTAGAAAAGCCATTGGGAGCATGGAAAGTAACTAAACCAGTTTTGGCATAAATAGCCAATAATAAAGAGGTTATATCACTAAAACCACAGATGATTTTCGGATTACGACGAATTAAATCGTAGTCGAGATAAGGTAATAAACGAGCGCTGCCCCAACCGCCGCGAATTGGTAAAATTAAGGCAATATTATCATCGGCAAAAAATTGATTTATATCTGACGCTCGCTCCCTATCTTTACCGGCTAAATAACCATAACGATCTAAAGCGTATTTACCAACTTTTGGGACTAATTTTAGGGCTTTAACTGCTTCGATAACTATATTTAAATCATCTTCTTTAAAAGTTGCCCCCGCTGGACTAATAATACCCACTCCGTCCCCCGGTTGTAGATGTGGCGGTTTAATTAGAGGAAAATTATTACTAACAACTTTTCTAGGAATTAGGGAAAAACTAACAGCAGTTATGGCAGTAGTAGTGAGAAATTGACGGCGCTTCATCCTGATAGTTTTTAGAAAAATTGCAAGGGAAAGAGGACAATTAATGCCCAAAAATGATATTTTTGTTTTCCTTCTAATGGGTTTAGTCGATTTTCTATTCCCTCGACTTTTCCCGTTAACACCGCTTGGCCTACCTTGAAATCCCTCACATCTTTTTGTAAAGAATCGATTTTTCCCTCAATCCGCATCAAGATAGTTTCTAGGGAATAAGTAACCGTTTCCTGAGATTGATTCATTTGTTCAAGACCTTTTAGTTAATTGTTGCCCTAGAAAAGCAATTATGCCTCCGATTTTGCCATATCGCGAATGATATCGCCGCGGGTGATAATACCGATCACTTTGTGGGTTTCTTCCTCAATCACCGGTAAACGACGCACATGACGATCATACATTAACGAGGCCGCTTCTTTCAAAGGGCGATCGGCTGTGATACTAATAGGTTTATCGGTCATTACTTCCCCCACGGTTTGACCGAGAGCTTTATGGAGTAATTTCTCGTGACGGCTAGGATTTTGTAGATAGATGACGCTATCGAGGAGCATAATGTAAGGAGGAGCTTCTACTCCCGTTTCCTGCCACATAAGGTCAGTTTCGGAGATCACCCCAATCAGTCGTATATTGTCATCCACCACGGGTAAACCACTAAACCGCTTTTCGGCCAAAATCTTCACTGCTTCAGACAGAGAAGTGTTAGCAGTGACGGTGATGGGATTGGGAGTCATGATATCGGCAACTGTTTTTGTCATCTTAGCGACCTGCGACAATAATGCTTTCTCTCTCTATCTTATCATTAGGGTAATCAGTCACCGCTTAATTATGACTATTCTTCAATCTTCGGCTGAGAAAATGGTATAACATAAAAAGGAAATGGGATATTAATTTAGTTAGTTGACAAGGAAAAAGAAAAATGATCGCTCAACCTCAATACCCAGAAAGAATGACCCCGGAAGAGTATCTAGAATGGGAAGCTACACAGGAATGTCGCCATGAATACATTGATGGGGAAATTATCGCCATGACTGGGGGTAGTCTGCCTCATAATGATATTACCTTGAATTTTTACACTGCTTTAAGACTTCATCTCCGTCCGCGAGGCTGTCGAGTGAATGTATCTGATGCGAAAGTACAAGCTAATAATAGTCGTTATTTTTATCCCGATTTGGTGATTAGTTGCGATTTTAGGGATAGAGAATCTCGGAATTTTATTCAACATCCACAAGTGATTATTGAAGTGCTTTCCCCCAGCACAGGAAACTATGATCGCACTAAAAAGTTACAATATTATCGTCAGATTGCTAGTTTACAAGAATACGTTTTAGTCGATCCCGAATCGATCAGTGTTGAGGTTTATCGTCGCGGTGAAGATAAAATTTGGTTTTACTGCGCTTATAGTCAAGGGGAAGAAATTATTCTATCTAGTCTCGATTTTCACTGTGCGATCGAGTTAATCTATGAAGGGATAAGTTTCGATTAAAGAAAGTTTACAAAAAGGTCAAATATTCCTAGACTTAAAATAAATACGTCCCGATTGTTTCGATAAATTCTATGTTACCGCCCCTATTAGTTCTTGATCCCTTGTTAGAAAACTGGTTACGAGAAGATCTCGGTAGAGGCGATCGCACCACCCAAGCAATTTTCTTCGGTCATGCTAAAATCGGTCAAGCTAGTTGGATTGCCAAGGAAGCGGGAGTTATTGCCGGTTTACCCGTAGCTGAACGAGTTTTTCAACTGCTTAACCCCACTATTCACTTTACCCCCACCGTTGCCGAGGGGGAATTCTGCTCCAAGTCTAAAGTTATTGCTGAGATAGAAGGTTCCCTCGATGCGTTGTTGATTGGGGAAAGAGTCGCTTTAAATCTTGCTATGCGCTTGAGTGGGATTGCTAGTGCCACTCGTCAGTATGTGGAGAAAATTGCCGATTTATCGACAAGACTCGTGGATACTCGCAAAACTACCCCCGGATTGCGAATTTTAGAAAAATATGCCTCCGGTATCGGTGGCGCTATTAACCATCGTTTGGGGTTAGATGATGCAATTATGATTAAAGATAATCATATTCAAGCAGCAGGCAGCATTGAAGAAGCAGTGCTTCGTGTACGGCAAAATATGCCCTATCCTCTCACAATTGAGGTAGAAACCAGCCAATTAGAAGAAGTGAATCAAGCCCTGCAGCAGCAGGTAGAGATCATTATGTTAGATAATATGGATTTAGAGATGATGCAAACTGCTGTGGAGATGATCCGCAATTTTAATAGTAAAACCAAAATAGAAGCATCGGGAAATATTACCCTTGATCGCATTCGCAACGTGGCCGAAACAGGAGTAGATTATATTTCCACTAGCGCCCCGATTACCCGTTCTACTTGGTTAGATATTAGTATGAGAATTGATTAAAAGGCTATATCAGTTATCAGTTATCAGTTATCAGTTATCAGTTATCAGTGAACTTAAAACGGTTCTTCGGTTTGTGTTATGCAATAGACGGGGGTTATAAGGGATGAAACCCTTATAGAGAGATGTCTTAGGCAATTTTTGTCAATTGTTTTTGATCTAGAACGAACTAATCAATTAAGTCTCTTGCCAAATTAAGGATTTGGTTGATTTATGCCCCCCGATCAAACCATATCAAGTAACAAAGAACCCTTAAAACTCAAATCTGATCAGTGATCACTGACTCCTATCTATTCTAACCTCGATCGCATCGCCAATATTTAGGTGTAATTGCTTTTGGGCGCTCCCACTATTGACGGCAATTTCTAACCCCCCGTGACTACCGATAAAAGCGACTATTTCCCCCGAAGGAACATCACTATAGGTGTTTTTTGCGGGGATAATTTTTGGCCCCAACTGCACTGACCAATTTTTTCCCTCTAGGAGATAATCGGGAATATTGCTGATTAAATTGCCAAAAATGTCAATATATTGAATTTGACCCCTGATTTTATCTTCCTCGATCTGCGGAACAGCGATCGCTAATTGTTGCAAGCTATCGGGATCAATAATCTCACCTAACATTTCTAGGGGTACTCCCCGGGACAAATAAGCGGCCACAGCAGCAAAAATATCACGACCGTGAAAAGTAGTGCTAGGGTTATGGGTGCGCCAATAGGAAGAATTATTGAGATTAACGGCAGATATAGCGGGAGATTGACTTAAAATGCCACTAAATAAACCATTATCTGGCCCGACTAAATAACCACCGGCAAAACGAATCCCTACCCCACGTCTTTTGCTTCCTACCCCTGGATCTATAACTGCCAGATGAATAGTGCCTTGGGGAAAATATTGATAGGCATTCAGGAGGATAAAACGACCAGCGTAAAGGTCTTGGGGCGAAATTTGATGATTCAGATCGATCGTGCGAGCATGGGGGGCAATTCCCGCGATTACTCCCTTGATCATGCCCACATAACCGTCCCGTAGTCCAAAATCGCTAGTAAGGGTTATTATTGCCTGTTCCGTCATCGACTTGTCACTATGGTTGCCAACAGCTTTAATAAATCTTAACGCTAAATTCAGTAGCTAAAGATACAGTTTACCAAGGAGAATGTTATGATTTAGATATAAGGTAAGTTAAGTCGCTCAAAAGTCTGTCCATCATGAACAAAAATCGTCAGCAAGTCCTAACACAAGCCGCCGTCGCTCATAGGGAAACACTCCGCAGAAATTTACAACACCGACTGGAAGTAGCTAGAGCGCAGGGAAATGAAGCTTTAGTGCGTCAATTAGAAGCAGAGGCGGCCTATTTGCACCTTCGTTAGATTTAATCGGTGTTTAGTCATAGTCTAGTTGTCGGTTTCTAGTGATCGGTATGCCGATCACTTTTTTTTGGGCGAATTTTTTTTTAATTGCTGATATCTCCACTGGCAATCCCTAAAATAGAAAGAACAGCAGTGTAGAGATCAAATAATTATGGCTTTTTTTCGGCAATATATCGCCCCGCTCCTGACTATCTTCGTGTTTTTAGTTGCTCTGGTTGCCACCGGCATCCGGATTTTTTTACCGGCAGATTTAGCGGCACCCGCTCCGATCGAGCCATCCCTAGGCATGATTTTCTCTTATCCTTGGCATGGTTAACCTTCCCGAAGATTATCAGCTGCGACTGGGAAAAATGGGCGATCGCTATCTACTCATTAATTTTCTCACCCGCACCTATGAAGAATTTTTTCCCGAACAAAAAAACCTCTCCCATCTAGCTGATACAGTCAGACAGTTTTTTTGCCTCGATACTCCCCTGTGGATCGTCGAAGCACAACAAACGGCGATCGCTTGTCTCTGGATGGGGAGTGCCGTCGATCAGGTGACAGGCGATCGCTATGGTCATATTTTCCTAATTTACGTCGCTCCCCAGCATCGTCGCCAAGGTATCGCCAGCGCACTAATCGATCGAGCTAAGGATTGGGCAAAAAGTCGCGGACAAACCCGCATCGGTTTACAAGTCTTCATCAATAACGACAATGCTCTCAATCTCTACCAAAATCTCGGCTTTCAAACTCGCTCTTTGCTGATGTTGAAAAATATTTAGAAACTGTCAGGAGATAGGGTGATAGGGTTTTGGGGTGATAGGGTTTTGGGGTGATAGGGTTTTGGGGTGATAGGGATTTAGGGGTTTAGGGAAATTTCATCCAAATGCTCCACTTCCCCCCGCAACGCGCACGAAGTGGTCCCCCCACTTCCCCACTTCCCCACTTCCCCACTTCCCCACACCCCACACCCCACACCC